>WNGB01000334.1_pt1 | contig 100285 bp, 95 predicted proteins | sample 5400681 | NCBI WGS metagenome assembly WNGB01 (sample SAMN13153367, study PRJNA577476) | soil metagenome | isolation source: 115 cm soil or saprolite under grassland replicate 2 | place: USA:California | collected 2016-06-15 | reverse complement strand
GTGGTGGTGAAGGTCGGCGACACGATCTCCGTGCATCTTCCCGAGAATCCCACCACGGGCTACTCGTGGGCCATCGATTCCATCGATGCCAAGCGGCTCGAGGCCGACGCCCCGACCTATCACGGTGAGGGCGCCGGCCTCGGCGCGGGTGGGGCGAGACGATGGAATCTCAGAGCGCGCACTCCGGGGCGGGCCCGGGTCGAACTGAAACGGTGGCGCCACTGGGAAGGTGACACCTCCGTGGTGGAGCGCTTCGCCGTCACGCTCGACATCAAGCCCGACTGAAGGGACGCGCCGTCTATGCACGCCCGGGTTGGCCCTCTCATGCGGTAATCTAGAGCCGCGGTTCGCCGGGTACAGCACGTCGGTCAGGCCAGCCTCACAGGTGCTGGACGAGCTGCTCATGCTGACGAGGCGGCGGTCACCCCCGCCGCTCGAGGTGCGTGGATGAGGTGTGGCCCCACCGCTTTGGCTTTCGGCATTTCGCTGGCGTGTTGTGTCGCGGCGGAGACGGGCTTCGCTCAGAAGCAGAGCGCGGAGCGCCCCAGCTACGAAGTGGGCATGCGCTGGCTCCTCAACGACGGCGCCTACGATCTGATTCGCTCCACGAGCGACGTGTACTTCTTCGCCGCCGGCCCCACCCGCAAGATCCAGCTCACCCGCGACCTCGGCTTGTATCAGGTGCTCAAGGACGGCAACGTGGATTGGCAGATGGATCCGCCGCCTCCCATCAAGTGGCCGCTCGAGGTGGGAAAGTTCGGCACGCTCTTCAATGCCGTCATGCACAGCCGCGAGTTTCCAAGCGGGCTGCCCGTGCGCTTCACGTGGGAGGTCAAGGCGTACGAGAGCGTGCGGGTACCGGCCGGCGTCTACCAGGCCTTCCGGATCGTCTACCTGGCCGAGTACATCGGGGATCCGCTCAGGCGCAGCGGTGGCGTCCCCGGCCGCCAGTACTGGAACATCGTCATGTGGTACGCCCCGGAGGCCCGGCAGATCGTGAAGGCCGAAGGAGCCGGGCTCCGTGGACTCGACTTCCAGCTGGTAGCAGCGGAGGGAGGGACGCCGGCGCCCCTGCAGGTGCTCCTGAACGATCCGAAGGATCAGGCGCACGTGAGCGACGCCCAGACCCAGGTGGGAGGCAAGATCACGGCCGGCGCGGGGGTGGCACGCGTGTCCGCCACGATCAACGGCTCGGAGATTCACGCTCGCGCGGAGCGCTCTCCGCCTCCCGAGCTCGCCCTGAGCTTCTCGGTGCCCCTTCGCGAGGGCAAGAATGTCCTGCTCGTCACCGTTACCGATACCAATGGCCAGACCAAACAGGAAGCGCGCGTGATTTTCCGCGATCGCCCAGGCTCGCTCCCGTCCGCCGTGCCGCCGGCCACGCCCGCCGCGCCGCCGGCCGCCCCGGCACCGCCCTCGGTCACCCGGATACCGCCGCCGGTCACCCCGGCACCGTCGTCGAGTATCCCGGCGCCGCCGTCAGCCGCCCCGGCCACCGTGCCCCCGCCCGCGGCCGCCACACTCCAGGTCACGATCTCCTCGCCCAGAGATCAGGCTCGCGTCGATCAGGAGAGCATCGCGCTGGCCGGGCTCGCGTCGAGCGGCAAGGGCATACGGCGGGTCCTCGTGATGGTCAACGGCGTCGAGGTCTCGCGCATGGAAGAGCGCGCGCCGCAGCGGACGTTCCCCGTGAATTTCCCCCTCAAGCTGCGAGATGGGCAAAACACGATCGTGGTCACCGCCACCGACGCCGACGGAGCGACCCAGCAGGACGTTCGTGCCGTTTTCTTTGACCGGGTGGTGCCCTTGACTGTGCAGTTCCGTCATCCGGAAAATGGCGCGCGAGTGAGCGACCAGTCGAGCCTGGTGGCGGCGGAGATCAGCTCGGGCAAGGGCATCGCGTCGGTCAACGTGCTCCTGAACGGCACCGAGGTCTTGAAGCAGGCGGAGCGCCCGCCCAAGAAGTCGATCGCGGTGGCGGCCCCCGTCAAGCTCCGCGAAGGAAGCAACACCATCATCATCCGCGCCAGCGAGCCCGACGGCACCGTCCGCCAGGAGGTGCGCACCGTGGTGTACGAGCGCGCGGCCCCCGTGCAGCCGGCAGAGCCGGTGCTGGCCGCCAAGCCTAACCGCGAGCAGTGGGCGGTGGTGATCGGGGTGGGTGCGTACAAGAGCACGGCCATTCCCCAGCTCCGCTACTCGGTGGCGGATGCCGAGCTGGTCCACCAGGTGCTGGTGGGCCAGGGCGGGTTCAAGAAGGAGAACGTTCTCCTTCTCACCGACAGGACCGAGCGGAAGCCCACTCTCCGCGATCTCAAGTGGGCGCTCGGAACGTTTCTCGCGCGATCCGCCAAGAAGGACGATCTCATCCTGATCTTCTTCGCGGGCCACGGGGCGCCGGAAATCGACCCGCGCGGCGCGGAGTCCGACGGCCTCGCCAAGTATCTCGTGCCCAGCGACGCCGATCCCAACGACCTCTACTCGACGGCCCTGCCCATGGACGAGTTCCAGACCATCTTCGATCGCATCGAAGCCGACCGGGTCGTGGTCTTCCTCGACGCCTGCTACAGCGGGGCGGCGGGGGGCCGTACCTTCGCCTCCCAGCGTACGCGGGCGGGACGCGTGGACGAGGTGTTCCTGGACCGGCTCACGCGCTCCAAGGGGCGCGCCATCGTCACCGCCTCGCGGGCATCCGAGGTGTCCCTCGAGGTGCCGGAGCTGGGCCACGGTCTGTTCACCCACTTTCTCGTCCAGGGTCTCCGGGGCGCCGCCGATCTCGACCGGGACGGGATTGTGTCGCTCCAGGAGGTGTACCAGTACCTCGAGCAGCAGGTGACGCAGAAGTCCCGTTCCATCGGCGGCAATCAGCATCCGGTGATGAAGGGGGAGCTCGAAGGCCAGCTGCCTCTGGTCAAGGTGAGTGGGCGATGAAGGCCTCCATCGGCACGGTGGTGGCCATCGGTGCCTTGTCGCTCGTGGTGTGGACCGTGGTCTACATCTACAATCCTTCCACGCCGCTGACCCAGGCGGAGACCGTGATCGTGGTGGGAGTGTCTGCCGCGCTGGTCTTGGGTCTCCAGTGGATACTGTCCCGGGTCACCGGCAAGCGCAGCGGCGATGACCCGCATGGCTAAGGCTGCCCTGCTCGCCTCCGTATTCCTCGCCGGCCTGCTGACGAGCGGGCCATGGGCTCTTCGGGAGACCTGGGCTGCCGAGCCTCTCGGCCTCACCTGTAGCGCACAGACACCCACCGTGCCGCTCGGAGGGACGGTCACCGTGAAGGCCTGGGCAAGTCCTCCCGGCGGGCGTGCGGTGCGCTATACATGGACGGCCACGGCGGGGCGCATCGAGGGGCGGGGCGCGGAGGCGCGCTGGAATCTGGCCGAGCTCAGACCCGGGACCTTTGCCGCGATGGTGACCGCCGCCGACGGCCAGAGCGTGTCCCCCGAGTGCGTGGTGCGCGTGACGGTCAGACGAGACGCGCAGGGCCGCGGCATGACACGGGAAACCGGCCGCTTCTTCCTGGTGGCGGGTCAGACCGAGACGGCCGGCTACGGGCTCTACAGCTACTTGTTACTGGGCGCGCCGCCGAGCGAGGCGAGCCGCGAGCGCTACCTCAAGGCGCTCGACGCCTATCTGAGTCTCATTCCCGATGTGATCAGCCTCGAGGAGTACGTGCCGCGCGTCGAGCTCAACATCTTCTATCTGCCGGTGCGGAGCGGGCCTCCGCCGCCCGTCACGGCCCAGGCCGTCCTCGAGAGCTACGACTATGCGCGCGCGCGCAGCGTGCTGCGGGCGTTGCCCGGCCAGAACCGCGACGGGCCATATATCGTGGCCGCCTTCAGGCCCATGGGCGGGGCGACGGTGACCGCGCCCGGCCCCTATCTTTTCCAGGATCTCTCGAGCGTGCCCCCGCATCTGGCCGCCTCATGGGTGAAAGAGTTCCTCAACCAGGCCGCGCAGGAACGTTTCTGGGAGGCGAAGAAGGGAGCCCAGTTCGCCCAGCGGTTGCGGGCCACCGTGGGTGTCATGGGGGCCGGCCTCCCCGAGGTCAAGAAGTCGCTGGATAGCTGGATCGCCTGGGTCAACTGACCAGGCGCCGCGAAGCGACTCGATGCGGATGGAGGCGACACCGTCATGACTGCCAACGATGTGGACAGGCCGCCCACGATCGCGCCCTCGTGGCTGGAGCGCGTGGCCCGGAGGCGCTGGGCGAGGTGGCTGGTGGTGCTGCTCGTCCTCCCCACGCTCGCGTTCGTCGCCCTCGCCCTCTACCTCGGGTCTGTCTTCATGGAAGACGAGCCCGTGGTGTACGCGAAGATCGAGGAGCACTTCAAGTACGGGTCGACGGGCGGCGAGCGCGAGTCCGGCTTCCCGTACTGGATCTTCCAGGCCCTGCCGCGCGTGTGTGCGCTGCATCTGCCCGGACCCGGGTATGCGTCGCTCGGCTTCACCTACGAGGAAGGCAAGGACTTGCCCGTGGGCATGTCGAGGCGCCGCTATCAGGGCATCGACCGCACCTTCCTGAACTGCGCGGTGTGCCACGCGAGCACGGTGCGCGACCACCCGGAGGCCACGCCGCGCGTCTATCTGGGCATGCCCGCGAACACGTTCAACGTCTGGCGCTTCCAGAAGTTCCTCTTCGACTGCGCCAAGGATCCGCGGTCCTCCGCGGAGTATGTAGTGCCCGAGATCGATCGGCTCATGCGCGCGAAGGGCGAGCGCCTGGGTCCGGTCGACCGCTACCTGGTCTATCCGGTGGCCATCGCCATCGTGCGGGAGCGGCTCCTCATGCTCCGCGCGCGCTTCGAGCCCCTCCTGCCCTATCCGGAATGGGGCCCCGGCCGCGTGGACACGTTCAACGCGGCGAAGATCCTCTTCAACTTTCCTCTGGACCAGCTTCCCGAGCACGAGAAGAACGGCCCCTCGGATTTTCCGTCGATCTGGCTGCAGCAGCCGCGCAAGGGCAAGCAGCTGCACTGGGACGGCAACAACACGGTGGTGGAGGAGCGCAACAAGAGCGCGGCGTTCGGCACGGGCACCACGCCGCCCACCATCGACCTGGCCGCCATCGGGCGCGTCGAGCATTGGCTTCTCACCGCCGAGCCGCCGACATATCCTTATCCCGTCGATGCGGCCAAGGCCGCCCGAGGCCGTCCGGTCTACCAGCGCTACTGCGCCTCGTGCCACGGAGCGAACGGGCGCGATTTTTCCGGCGAGTACGTGGGCAAGGTGACGCCGATCGACGTCATCGGCACCGATCGGCGCCGGCTCGACACCTACACCTACGACCTCGCGGTGAACCAGTCGACCCTCTATGCCGGCTACCCGTGGCGCTTCCAGCATTTCCGCAAGACCTTCGGCTACGCCAACATGCCGCTCGATGGTCTCTGGCTCCGCGGACCCTATCTCCACAATGGATCCGTCCCGAGCGTGCGCGATCTCCTCGAGCCGTCGGCACGGCGGCCCAAGCTCTTCTACCGCGGGAACGACGTGTACGATCCGGTCAATGTCGGCTTCGTGTCGGGCGTGCCCGCCCTCGGCCCGCGAGCGTTCTTCAAGTTCGACACCGCCGTGCCCGGCAATGCCAATGTCGGGCACGAGGGCAAGGCCTACGGCACCGAGCTGCCGCCCGAGGAGAAGGACGCCCTCGTCGAGTACCTGAAGACCTTCTGACGGGAGACAGACCATGGACGCCATGCGGATCTCGGGCTCGTGGAAGAGGAAGATCCTCGTCGCGGTGGTGGTCCTCGTGGTGGTGGGCGCCGTGGGGGGCGTCTTCACCTGGTACAAGTTCTTCCGCGAGGAGCCGCAGCCCGACTGGATCACCAAGGATCCCGACATGCGGTTCAAGTACGGCTCCATCGGGGCAGAGCGGGAATCGGGCATCCCCTACTGGATCTTCTACGTGCTGCCGCGCATGTTCCCGGACAAGCTGCCGAAGCCCGGGGGCCTCGCCGCCCTCGGCGTGTCGTGGGAGCAGGGGCAGGAGCTGCCCATCGGCTTCACCCAGAAAGTGGTGGGCTTTCCGCGCGTGGCCAACAATTGCGCGTCGTGCCATGCCGCGAGCTATCGGACGTCGCCCACGGAGAATCCCGTCTTCGTGGGAGCGGGTCCCGGCCACACCCTGTACCTCGAGGGCGTCTTCCGCTTCCTCGTCGACTGCGCGAAAGACCCGCGCTTCAATGCCGACAACATCATGCGCGAGATCAAGCTGGTCACGAGCCTGGGGTGGATCGATCGCCAGATCTATCGCTTTCTCCTCATCCCCATCACCAAGAAGCGCCTGCTCGAGCGGGAGACCCAGTTCGCGTGGGTCTATCGCAAGGACCTGCCCGACTGGGGGCGCGGCCGGGACGACGCGATGAACCTGACCAAGTACTTCCTCCTCAAGCTGCCCATGGACAACAGCACCGGCCCCACGGACATGCTGCCCATCTGGAACTTGAAGAAGTACGACCGCGACGGGACGACCATGAACTGGGCGGGGGACAGCCACGACGCCTACTCGGTCATCATCGACTCCGCCCTCGGCGTCATCGGAGCCGCCCCCAAGAACACGGCGGAATTCCTGGACGAGGTGAAGTGGCTGCAGCAGTATCTCCGCGCGAAGGCGCCGCCGAAATTCCCGTTTCCCATCGATCCCAGGCGGGCGGAGGCGGGCAAGGGGATCTTCGACGCCCATTGCGCGGGCTGCCACGCCAGCGACAAGACGGGGAAGCGCATGCCCCTCGCCGCCGTGGGCACCGACCCCGAGCGGATCTGGAGCTGGACCAAGGACAATGCGGTGGCCGCCAACAAGGCGGTGCGTGATTTCGGGATCGAGCGCAAGGGCCTGGTCGAGGAGTCGCTCGTGGGCTACAACGCGCCCTTCCTCGACGGACTCTGGCTCCGCGCGCCCTATCTCCACAACGGCTCCGTGCCCACGGTGCGCGATCTCCTGATGCCGCCCGATCAGCGCCCCAAGCTCTTCTGGCGCGGCTACAACCTCTACGACCCGGTGAATCTCGGCTTCGTCTCGCAGGGGGAGGAGGCGAAGTACGTCGGCACGAAGTACGACACGACGGAGCGCGCGGCGGGCAATCAGGGCCACGCCTTCGGCACCGGGCTCTCGCCCGCCGACAAGAACGCCCTCATCGAGTACCTGAAGACACTCTAACCGGGCATGATGCGGCGGGGGCTCGCGATGCTCGCTTCGGTGTCTCTCCTCTGCCTCGTCTCCGCCTGTGACCGGTCCCTCCGGTTCCCGCCCGACGATGCCAAGGCGGCCGGGCTCACCGCCGCGGACTTTCCCCAGACCGCCGCCGACGTCTTCCGGGAGATGGACGGCGGGATGTCGCTCACCGAGGACGAGATCAAGGGGCGCAATACCTGGATCCTCTGGACGGCGGGCAATCAGGTCTTCTGGGATCGCATGGCCCGCGAGAGCTACGGGCTCGTCGATCTCCTCAAGACGCTCGACTCCCGACGGCGTCCGCATCGCTTCGCCGAGATGGGGCTCATCAACGAGCCCGGCCTGCGCACGGCCGAGCGGCCCGACGAATTCGGCCTGTGGCTGGACGAGCGGGTCGAGCCCGCTCCGCCCGGCATCGACGAGAAGGTCTACGGTCGATCCGCGGGGGTCATGGGCTTTCGCGTCTATCCGAATCCCGATTTCGACGCCAAGGCCCGGCAGGCCTGGGATCCCGATCGCTACTACGGCGATCCGGTGTACGCCGCCAACCCCGGGCTGATCCGGCCGTACCGCGTCGGCGTGACATGCGGCCTCTGCCACGTCGGCCCGCATCCGCTCCATCCGTCCGCCGATCCGGAGAATCCGCGATGGGAGCATCTCGCCTCCGCCATCGGCAACCAATACCTCCGCGAGGGCAGGGTCTTCGCCCCCGGTACCGAGCGGGGGAGCTTCCTGTGGGAGATGCTCAATGCGCAGCCGCCGGGCACATCGGACACCTCACGCGTGGCCACGGATCACATCAACAATCCCGGTGCCATCAACGCCATCTTCGACCTCGAGGCCCGCTTCGCCATCGCCGTCCCCGAGAAGATGGCCGGAGGAGAGACCCGAAGGGTGCCCCATATCCTCAAGGACGGGGCGGATTCCATCGGCGTAGTCGGCGCGGTGCTGCGCGTCTACGTCAACGAGGGGCTCTACTCCCAGCAATGGCTGACCGACCACGATCCGCTGCTCGGGCTCCGCCCCCAGCGTCCCTTCAGCGTCGAGCAGGCGGCGAAGAATTCCGTCTACTGGCAGGCGACGTCGGACCGGGTCGGTAACGTCGCCCGGTTCTTCGCCCGGATGAAGCCGATGCGGCTCGAGGCCGCCCCGGGCGGCCCCGCGTATCTCACGTCCGATGAGGCAGTGATGAGCCGGGGCAAGACCGTATTTGCCGACACGTGCGCGGTCTGCCATTCGAGCAAGCAGCCTCCGGCGGGGATCGATTCGGGGACCGACGCGGCCGCGCAATGGTATCGGGCGTCGGTGGCGCAGCCGGACTTCAGAGACGACAACTTTCTCTCCACGGACCGGCGCTATTCGGTCTCCCGCATCAAGACCAATGCCTGCCGGGCCCTCGCCACCAATGCCACGGCCGGGCACATTTGGGAGAAGTTCTCGTCCCAGACCTACCAGAGCCTGGAGCCGGTGGGAGTCATCGAGGCCTTCGATCCGCTGAACCCGTCATCGCCCTTCAAGTTCACCGCGCCCGGGCGGGGGCCCGGCTACTATCGCGTGCCGTCGCTGATCTCCATATGGGCGTCCGCGCCCTATCTCCACAACAATTCGGTGGGCGAGTTCACCGGTGACCCGTCGGTCGAGGGACGCCTGCGCGCTTTCAACGACGCCATCGCCAAGCTCCTGTGGCCGGAGCGGCGGCTCGGGCGGGCCTCCGTGTGGACGACCGGCGAGAGCAGCGTGATCCGGATTCGCGAGGCCCTCGTGCCCGCCCTGGTCAAGCCGCTCGGCAGGAACGGCTTCCTGGAGATCGGGCCGATTCCCAGGGGAACGCCGATCAATCTCCTCGCCAATATCGAGCCCCGGCTCGACACGCTGCTCACGTTGATCCCTGCCGTGAATGCCGGTCTGGGCGCGGCGGGGCGTCTCGACCTTCTCAACCCGGCCGACGGCTCGCCGCCGGACGAGGGGAGGAGAAGGCTGGTGACCGCCCTCATGGCTGCGAGCAAGTGCCCGGACCTGATCGAAGACCGCGGCCATCTCTTCGGCGCCAACCTGCCCGACGCCGACAAGCGCGCGCTCATCGAATTCCTCAAGACGCTGTAGCGGTCGAGACGGTATGAGGTCGTTGACCGGCGGGGGTGGGGGGCGTGCCCTCCCTGGACCACCCTGCGTCGCTTTCGTGTGTGGAGTCTCTGCCCCGCCACGAGACTTTCGTCTGCGGCTTCGACCACACACAGAAGATAGGGGTCCAGGGAGGGCACGCCCCCCACCCCCGCCCTGCACGCTGCGCCGGCCGGCTCATCGAATTCCTCAGAACCCTGTAGTCGGGGCGGCGTGAGGTGGCTTCACGGGCGGAGGTGGGGGGCATGTCCTTCCTGGACCACCCTGCGTCGCATTCGTGTGTGGAGTCTCGATCCCGCCACGAGACTTTCGTCTGCGGCTTCGAGTACACGCAGAAGATAGGGGTCCAGGAAGGACATGCCCCCCACCTCCGCCCTCCACGCTCCGTGGCCACCGATTTCTGGAGCGCGGCGTCGTGCTGTTGCCGAGTCTTCCACACGGAGAGGCGGGAGGGGCAGAGGGGTTTCCCCCGCAGACCCGTATCTTCTGCGTGTTATCGAAGCCGGCGACCTCGATCTCGTGGCGGGCCAGGAGACTTCACACACGAATGCGACTCAGCGTGGTCTGCGGGGGGAACCCCTCTGCCCCTCCCGTCGTGTCATCAACGACCAGGTGAATGACGCGAGCGTCGAGCGCATGCGCGTTTTGGCGTTTGACATCGTCGCGACGGGTGGGAGAGGATGCGCGCAGATTCGTCACAGACGTGGGTGCGAGGAGGGAGACCCTATCATGATCGGACACCGCCTTCGCTTCGTCGCGGCCCTCCTGCCGGTGTGCGTCCTGCTCCTCACAGGCTGCAGCAAGGACCGGTCGGGTCAGGTCCTCGACGAAGCGAGCCGGGCCGGACGGACCGTCGCGTCGTTTCCCGCGGCGGAAGAAGACTACTTCCACGACATGGACGGCGGCCTGCCCCTGTCCCGGGAGGAGATCCAGGGGCGCAACACCTGGATGGTGTGGACGGGCGGCAACGATCGTTTCTGGGACTCGATCACCATCAACAGCTTCGGAAATTTCGACCTCCTCAAGATCGTGTCCTCGCACGCCTCGCTCAAGTTCAGCCGGGACAATCGCTGGAACTATCTCGGGCTGGCCAATGAGCCGTGCTTCGAGAAGCCCACGGGCCCCGACCCCCAGCGCTACGGCCTGTGGCTCGACAAGCGCTCCGCCGGCTGCCCCCCCGATCCCTTCGAGAACGACAAGAAGTATGCCGGGGTGGCCATCGGCGCCCGCGGGAAGAATCTGCCCGCGGGCTCGTTCTACGGCTACGCGACGGGGATCGTGGGCCTGCGCCTCTTCCCGAACCCCGCCTTCGACGAGGCCGCGGCCAAGAAGTGGGACGCGGAGAAGTACTACAACGACGAGAAGTACTATCTGTCCAAGGAGCTCGTCCGGCCCTATCGCGTGGGCATGGCGTGTGCCTTCTGCCACGTGGGACCGAACCCGGTAAAGCCGCCCGCCGATCCGGAGAATCCGAAGTGGGAGAACCTGAGCTCGAACGTGGGCGCGCAGTACTTCTGGGTCGACCGCATCTTCACCTGGAGGTACGACCCCTCCAACTACATGTTCCAGCTCCTGCACACCTCGCGCCCGGGCTCCCTCGATACCTCGCTCGTCTCCACGGACTACATCAACAACCCGCGCACCATGAACGCCGTCTACAACCTGGGCGCACGCCTCGGCATCGCCAAGCGCTGGGGCAAGGAGACGCTCACGGGGGGTGGCCTCAACAACGCCCAGTTCAACGACTACGTGAAGGAGGGGCCGCTCACGGAGTTCTTCCAGCGGCCCGACACGGTGTGGACGCCCCACGTGCTCAAGGACGGCTCCGACTCGGTGGGGGCGCTGGGAGCCCTCAATCGCGTCTACCTCAACATCGGCCTGTTCAGCGAAGAGTGGCTGCTCCACTTCAACGCCCTCGCGGGCGGAACGCCCATCTCGCCCATCGAGATCACGGTGGCCCGGAAGAACTCGGCGTATTGGCTGGCCACGGAGGCGCAGACGCCGTCCATGGCCCTCTTCTTCCTCAAGAGCGCGACGCCGCACTACCTCAAGGACGCGCCGGGCGGCCCCGCCTACCTGACCAGGGACGCGGCCACTCTCACCAAGGGCAAGACGGTGTTCGCCGAGCGGTGCGCGCGCTGCCACTCGAGCAAGGCACCGCCCGCCGCCCCCGGGCTCGATCCCGCCGGCTGCGCGGGGCCCGGCTACCTGTCGTGCTGGCTGCGCTACTGGGAGTGGACGAAGACGGACGAGTACAAGCAGCAGATGCGCGGCATCGTGATGGCCGACGACTTCCTGAACGATAATTTTCTGTCCACGGACGTGCGGGTGCCCGCGACCCTGCTCGAGACCAATGCCTGCAGCCCGCTCGCCACCAACGCCATCGCCGGCAATATCTGGGACAACTTCTCCTCGAAGTCGTACAAGGACCTTCCGTCGGTGGGCACCATTACCGTCTACAACCCGTTCACCGGCGATCCGCAGCCGTACACGATGCCCGCGGGTGGCCGTGGCTACACGCGCCCCGCCTCCTTGGTGAGCCTCTGGTCGACGGCGCCGTATCTGCAGAACAACAGCGTGGGACGGTTCGATCCGAGCCCCTCCGTGGAGGCCCGCCTGCGCTCCTTCGACAGCTCGATCGAGCAGATGCTGTGGCCGGAGAAGCGGCAGAAGGACGCCGTGCTCGGGGACAAGATCCCCGGCGTCATCGACCGCACCACCGCGCGGAGCTATCTGCGCGTGGCGGGCGGCTATCTGCCTCCGTTCCTGCGGCCGCTCCTCGGGCCGCTCCACCGCTACGTGCCCTGGCTCTTCGGCGAGGGGGGAGTGCAGATCGGGCCCATCCCGGTGGGCGCGCCCGTCGACCTCTTCGGCAACCTCGAGCTCATGCCCGACGCGGGAAGCGCCGCCGACCGGGTCCAGCACGGCGGGGAGATTCTCAAGCTGCTCCTCGACATCGAGCACAACCTGCGCACTCTGCCGCCCCAGGCCACCGACGAGGATGCCCGCAAGCAGTTCGCGGCGCTGGGCGAGCGTCTGTTCAAGCTCAGCAAGTGTCCGGACTACGTGGTCAACCGCGGCCACTACTTCGGCACCGATGCCTTCAAAGAGGAGCCGGGGCTCAGCGACGACGACAAGCGGGCCCTCATCGAGTTCCTCAAGACCTTCTAGTGTCTCCCCAGCCCGGGCAGGCGGATTGCGAGTACGTCGTCGTCGGCTCGGGGGCGGGGGGCGGGACGGTGGCGGCTCGTCTCGCCGAGGCGGGGCGCTCGGTCATCCTGCTCGAGGCGGGGGGCGATCCGAAGCAGCTCCACGGCGCTGATCCCGTGGACCCCGGGGGCAACCGCCTGCCCGACGACTACGACGTGCCGGCCTTTCACAGCTTCGCGTCCGAGAACGACGCGATGAGCTGGAACTTCTTCGTTCGCCATTACGAGAGCGACGCCGCGCAGCGCGAGGATCCCAAGTATCGCGAGGCGTGGGAGGGCGCGCGGGTGGACGGCGTCCTCTATCCGCGGGCGGGGACGCTCGGCGGCTGCACCGCCCACAACGCCATGATCCTGCTCTACCCGCACGACGCGGACTGGGACGACATCGCGAGCCTCACCCGCGATCCCTCGTGGCGCTCCGGGCTCATGCGGAGGTATTTCCAGCGGCTGGAGAACTGTCATCATCGGTGGCCGTATCGCCTGCTCGCCAAGATCGGCATCGACCCCACGCGCCACGGCTGGAATGGCTGGCTCCACACCGAGAAGGCGATTCCGGAGTCTATGTTCGACGACCGGGCCCTCCTCAAGCTGATCGCGGCGGCCTCCCGCGAGGTACTTCTCCAGTTCGACGAGGCGCCTGTCAAGGGCGCGCGGTGGCTGATCAGAGGCCAGCTCGACCTGAACGACTGGCGCCTCGTGAAGCAGAATTCCGTGGGCATCGGCTATATGCCCCTCACCACCCTGGACCATGCGCGGACGGGCTCGCGGGAGCGGGTGCTCGAGACGGCGCGACGCTTTCCCCAGCGTCTCCGGATCGAGCTGAACGCGCTGGCCACGCGCCTGCTCTGGGACGAGGGGGGGCGGGTGGCCGGCGTCGAGTACCTCCGCGGCGAGCGGCTGTACCGCGCCCACCGGCGGGTGAGCGACCGCGCGGGCGAGCCCCGTGGGGTGCGCGCCTCGCGCGAGGTCATCCTCGCGGGCGGCGCCTTCAATACGCCCCAGCTCCTGATGCTCTCGGGGATTGGACCACGCGCGGCGCTCCAGCCGCACGGCATCGCCGTCCGGGTGGATCTGCCGGGGGTGGGCCGGAACCTGCAGGACCGGTACGAGGTGAGCGTGGTGAACCGGATGAGCTTCGATCACTGGGATGTCCTGAAGGACGCCACCTTCGCCAGAGGCGACCAGCACTATGAGGAGTGGGCGCGCCGCCGCTCGGGTGTATACGCGACCAACGGAGCGGTGCTCGGCGTGATCAAGCGCTCCGCCCCGGCCCGGCGGCTGCCGGATCTCTTCTGCATGGCGTTGCTCGGGCGCTTCGACGGCTACTACCCTGGCTACTCACGGGTCTTGGCCGAGCGCCTCAACTACCTGAGCTGGACCATCGTCAAGGGGCATACCAACAATCGGGCGGGCGAGGTGACCCTGCGCTCGGCGGATCCGCGGGATACGCCTCTGGTCAATTTCCGGTACTTCGACGAAGGAAGCGACGTGGCGGGCGAGGACCTCGACTCCGTGGTCCATGCCGTCAAGTTCGTGCGCGAGGTGACCAGGCGCATTCAGAAGGACCACCTCATCGGCGAGGAAGAGTCGCCGGGCGAGCAGGTGCAGTCGGACGACGACATCCGGGAGTTCGCGCGCCGCCACGCCTGGGGGCACCACGCCTGCGGGACCTGCGCCATCGGCCCCCGCGAGGACAACGGCGTGCTCGGCTCCGATTTCCGCGTCCACGGCACCCCGGGCCTGCGCGTGGTGGACGCCTCGGTGTTTCCGCGCATCCCCGGCTTCTTCATCGCGAGCGCGGTGTACATGGTCGGGGAGAAGGCAGCGGACGCCATCCTCGCCGACGCGAAGCGCGCGCCTCAATGAGCGACCACGACAAGAGGAGGACCTGACCATGGCCTACGAGGTGTCCCAGCTCATGAAGATGACGCAGGCACAGCTGGACGAGCTGTTCACCACGAGCGCCCCCGGCGAGATCCCGGACGGCGAGGCCCAGGGCACCGCCATCCTCGCCGCGGGCTCCCACTTCACCCCGGACATCGCGGCCTTCATCAATCACTTCGGCTGGCAGGGGAAGATCTTCGACGCGAAGAAGGGCGTGCTCAAGAACAAGATCCTCGCCTTCGGACTGCACGCCATCATCGCCAAGGTCTACAAGGGTCCGAGCTGGCTCGACGGCAAGGAGTGCATCGTGCTCGACTACTCGGAGACCTCGTTCGTCGCCCACTGGATCCGGGACGAGATCCGACAGATCGAACCCAAGCTCTACCTGGGGAAGGTCTACTGGGACAAGCAGCGCCTGTTCGACTTCGCCCTCAGGTTCTGAGGGCAGAGCCTACGGGGCGGGGATGTCGATCCCGTCCCCGAGGCCGACGCGTCCGGGAAGCTCGAAGCTGTCGGTCTCCTTCTCCAGGAGGGCTACGCCCGCGCATTCGAGGCTGCCCTTGCCCCGGCAGCGCCCGGCGGCGATCTCCCGGATCTTGCCCCCGCGTACCTTGAGCACGATTCCCTCGAGTTTCAGCGCCAAGGTGATGGTGAACTCGAGGCTCCCCACCGGCACCTCCCCCGCGAGGATCTCGATCTTCGGGTGATGCGACGAGGCGATCGAGTGCTCGGTGAGCGAGAGGAGGACCGTCTCCTCGGGCGGGTACTTCGTGGTGTCGCGATACTGCTGGAGCTGCCGGTATTTCTTCCAGCCGCCGAGGAGCACGCTCACGATGTCCACGTCGAGCACGTCGCCGATCTTGGCCTCGATCTCCTTGGCGACCGGGCCCCACTCGATGCCCGGGAGCTTGCCCACGGCCTCCTTGAGCTTGGCGCCGGCCGGGCTCTTCTCGATGGCTTCGCGTGCATCCTCGGTGCGGGCGAGGAGGAAGTCCTTGAGGGTGAGCGCGCTCTCAGGCATCGGCTCTCCGTTCCTCGGCCACGATGGTCGCGTTCGCTTCCACGGTCTGGGATCCGGCGTCGCGGCGGCTGCGCAGGCGGAGGGCGAAACCCTCCGCGGCCGCCCCGTTGGACCGGATCTCCTGCTTCCCGACGTCGCTGTTGGCCACCACGCGCACGCTGGGCAGCCCAGAAGCGGCATGGTGTCCCACTCCATGCCATCGCGCAACTCCGAGCGCGGCGCCCGCCGCGAGCAGCGCTCCCGCCCCCGCCATCACCCAGGTCGTGAGCATACTCACCTTGGCGCGGACGGTCACCGTGCTGCCCGCCGCCGCGCGCACGCCGGGCATCGGCGTTTGCTCGATCACGCGGGCCCGGCTCGGGTTCGAGGGCGGATCGCCCATGACGGCGAGCTCGAAGCCGGCCTCGCTCACGATCTGCCGCGCCTCGTCCAGCGGATGCGTGCGCAGATCCGGGACGGCAAGGAGGGCGGGACCGAGCTCCACGAAGACCGCGGACTTGGCGGCCACCCGCGCGCCGGCGGCCGGGCGCTGACTCGCCACTATCGCGCGCGTCTCATCTGCCGGGCTCTGCCCGCGCACGCGGAGCTCGAGCCTGGCGCTCGTCGTGAGCTGGCGGGCCTCGGGCAGTAGCTGCTGCCGGAGCTCGGGGACGACGACGAGATCTGCGCGAGCGGGCGGGGGAGGGGAGGCGGCGGGCGGGGGAGGGGAGGCGGCGGGCGGAGCGGGTGGGGCTTGTGGAGGCGGCGCTTGGGGAGGAGGTGGTTGAGGAAGCGGCGGGGTTGGCTGCAGCGCCTGGCCCGCCGGCGAGATCTGGACGGTAGCCGTGGTTCCGATGCGCACCCGTGTGCCCTCCGCAGGCGACTGGCCGGCCACCACGGCGTGCGCAGGGTCCGACGGCCATCCCCCCGCCACCTCGAGCCGCATTCGTCTGCTCCTCACCTGCGAGAGAGCATCCATGAGCGGTCTCCCCACGAGCCCGGGTACGAGGACCCACTCGTCCACCGGCGGCGCCGGTGTTGCCGGTCCCACGTGCGGCGGCGCGGTGGGCCCCGGTGGAGGAGCGGGCGGGGGATTGGTCGGAGGCGTCGGGAGAGGTCGAACGCGGACCACGACGATGGTGTTCAAAGGCACCCGCGTGTCTTTGGCCGGCTTCTGCTCGACGACCATGGCCCGCGTCGGGTCGGCCGGCCATCCGCCGGCGACCTCCAGCCTGAGATGCCTGTCTCTGATCCGCCCCTGAGCGTCCGGCAAGATCTGGGGCACGAGATCGGGGACGACGACGAGCTCCTCGGTCTTGATCCAGACGATCACCGTCGAGCCCATGCGCACGCGCGTCCCTGGCGGGGGCTTCTGACTCACCACGATGGCGTACTTCGTATCCTCGGGCGCGCCCCCGCTCACTTCCAGCTTGAGTCCGGCCCTCGCGACGAGGGGCTGAGCCTCGGGCAGCCGGTGGCTCTGCACATCGGGGACGATGGCCGATTCCACCGGCCGCTGGATCTGCACGGTGACCACAACGGTCGTGCCCACGAGCACGCGCGTTCCCGGCGCCGGCTTCTGGTCCATGACGATGGCATGGCTGGTATCCTCGGGCGCCCCCCCGCTCACTTCCAGCTTGAGGCGCGCCGTCTCCACCAGCGGCCGCGCCTCGTACAGCGAATGCTTCACCAGCTCGGGAACGGTCGTGATCCTCCCGGGCACGATGACGGCGCTCGACGGTGGCGTCTGCCGGGAGGCCGTGGCCTGGACGACCACGGTGACGGTGGTGCCCGCGGGCACCGTGGCATCGGGCTCGGGCGTCTGCCTCACCACCACGAACTTGCTCGCATCGGCCGGGGTGTCGCCGCTCACCTGGAGGCGGAGACGCGCGTCCGTGGTGACCTTTTGCGCGTCGGAGAGCAGCCGCTGACGCAGGTCGGGCACCTGTACCTGCACTCGCACGGCGGGAGCCGGAGTGTACATTCGCTGAGCGGGGGGCGCGTCCGAGGTGCCCGCGAAGGCGGGAGCGCCGGGCGAGACGAGGCACGAGGCGAAGGAGGCGAGCCAGAGTATCCGTGAGACGGGGCGCAGGCCGAATAGGCTCATCGGACGTCCTCCACCGCGACCTACCAAGGCGATCTACGTCGCGTCAAAGGGTTGCGTGGCGGGAATCGTCCGGCAATCCGTGGCGACTCCATCCGCCTCCAGCCGATCGGTCATGTGCTTCTTCCGCTGCGCCATGGCGTTGAAGGTGGCGGCCGGGGCGCCGTCCACGTCGCCGTAGAGGCTCCAGGCCTTCACGCCGTTACAGTAGATGATCAGACGCTCGCGATCGGTGCGCGACTTGAAGTCCTCCGGAACGTCGAGGGCGAACACGCCGCCGCGCAGGCTGGAGACTTTCTCGAACTGAGTCTCGAGGCCGTCGAAGAGCTGCTGAAGCGGCTCGAGCTGGGCGGACGGGAGCTTTCCGTTCGAGCCCACCTCGCCCTGGATCTTCATGAGCTTGCGAGTCAGCGCGTCTTGCGTGGCCAGCGGCGCGGCGAGGCGGATGAGCGAGCAATCGCGGGGCGCCGAGGCATCCTTGGCCGGCAGAGCTTCACAGGCGGCCATCCCCTCGTCGGTGATAGGCAGCACCAGGCTCTCGCCGGCAGGGCCCGCTTGCCATGCGGCCACCGCCGCCACCCGGTAGAAGGCCACGCGATTCTTCGGCTCGGTGCTCGCCTTCGCGTCGACCTGCGCCTCACCGGCAAGGGTGGCCAGCTGCGACTGTGCCGTCGCGGTATTCTGCTTGGAAAGATCCCGGAGCTTGGTGTCGAGGCTGTCGAGATTTGCCCCCGCGCAGCCGCTGGTCACGAGCGCGACGGCGAGGACGAGCGCCCGCCGGCTCGGGCTCATGCCACGGGTCCTCCGTCGAGAATCTTTCGGATCTCTGTCTCGGTGAGCGGGCCGATCGGACCATCCCGCAGGACGCGGGCGAGGAGCGTCCGGTACAGGAAGAGCCACTCCGTGCTCCCGTACCGATCCGGATGCGTGCGCACGAGGTCGCTGAGCGTTCCCGCCAGACCCTTCAGAGCGGACTGATTGTCCACGGCGGACTTGGCGTTGCCGGCGGCGCTCCGAAGCGCCACCGTGATGGCCTCGCGCAGGGTGGCCCCGAACAGCACGCCGCCTCCCTTCCGTCCGCCCTTGGCCAGCTCGGCGCCCGCCACCGACAGCAGATCTTTGATCACCTCACTCCCGATCGCTCCTCCGGGAGTGGCGGGGTCGATCTTGAACAGCCGCTGGGGATTGGCGGCGGCTTCCTCGGCGGCCACGCCGGCGATGGCGAGCCAGTCGTCCGGGGCGAGGAGGAGATTCTTGTCCTCGGCCATCGCCTTGGCCACGCCGCCCGCGATGGCCTGAAGCTCCGTGCTCCCCCCCGCCACCATGCCGGGAGTCTTGGCGGCCTGCGAGAGGAAGGTGCGGGCCAGCTCGACGAGCTGCTGCGGCGAGAGCACGCTCTTGATGCCGCCCGAGGCGGGATCGGTCAGCCCGATCTTGAGTCCATCTACAACCTGCAGCGCCATCGTCCCCACCACGTTCTCCCACGGGCCGTCCTTCTCGAAGAAGCGCGGGCCGTCCTGCTTCAGGGTATCGAGCACGTCCACCGCGAGGGCGGTGCCGAGATCGGAATTGAAGGGCGGGGCAGCGTTCTTGACGGTTCCCGTGACCTTGGCAAAAAGATCGAGCGCGAGCTTGTCGGCAGGCGTGCCCGGCCGACCCAGGAACAGCTCGGGTCTGGCCGCCGCCACGCCGAGGGCGGCCTGATAGAGGTTGATGAAGCCGGCTTCGGTGAACTCCTGCTTGAGCCCGGTGGTGGCGGCCTGCTGCAGCATGGCCTGCGTGAGGGCGCCGATGGCCCGGTTGGGATCGAAGGTGGCGCCGAGGAAAGCCGTGGGATTGGCGGCGACCGTCGAGATGGCTGCGCTCGCCGCGGGCCCCAGCAGGGCATCGGCCACGTCGCGCCACCGGCTCTGCTCGGCGAGGCCGGAGGGGAGCGCGGCGATGATCGGGGGCAGGGTGCTCCGGACGAGCTGCTGCAGATGGTCCTCGCGCACCACGAGGCCGGGCTGATCGTTCAGCGTCTCGAGACCGGCGCGAAGGAAGATGCCGACGAAGCGCTCGGCGAGCTGGCTCTTGGGGCCCATGGCGTCGCCGTCGTCCGGAATCATGTCCGAGAGATTGGTGGCGAGCGCGCCCAGGAGCTTTTCGCCGTTGCCGCCCACGCCGAGCAGGGACGGATCGGCCCCGACGAACTCCAGCCCGATGTCCGCCATGGTGAGGACCATGCGCCCGATGGGCCCCACGGGACCTTTGCCGTCCGCCCACTGCTTGATCATGACGGCGCCGCCGATCTCGATGCCCCGCCGCGACCCCACCTGCTTCTTCCTCGCTTGATCCTCCGCGAAGATCTTGACCGCGCCGATGTAGAGTGCCTCGAGGGCCCCCGGCACGGAGGCGGGCGCGGTGCCGGACCAGTACTTGGCGAACGCCCCGCTCCCCGTGAGCAGATCCTCGTGATCGGGAAGGAACGTGTTGCGGATGAAGTCGATCTGGCGGAAGTCGGCGCTCACCCCGTCGGGGAAAAGGGCGGGGCGGTCGCGCTCGAACTGGTTGACGGCAAAGATGCCTTCGCGAGCGAGGCGGATGAGAGCGCGAATGCCGAAGATGATGAGGGTCGGATCCATGGGGATGCCTCCCGGCCGCGGCTGTGCGGCCCGACAATGCTCGCCTTCGCCGCGGATGTCAACCCGATCGTGCTCCTCTTGCCGGTCGCCGGCGGACGTTTCATGGGCAGGGCGATTGAAAAGCCGGCGGCCCGAGACTATATTCTTCGCGAACGCGTAGCGTGCGACGTCACGCAAGGCTATCGCCGGCAACCGACGGCAGAAGGGGGCTGCATGAGGCTTCATGGGAGCGGGCAGGGTGTGCGAGGGGCGGTGGTCGCGTGTCTGGTGCTCGTGGTGAGCGGCTGCGCGAATCTCGGCGCGGTGCGCGACTTCGCGAGCACGTCGTCGGACGCGGTGCAGTACTCGCATCTCGTGAGCGCCTACGCGGGCACCCCCACGCGCCTCAAGCGCTACGAACCGCAGTCCCAGTGGCCCGAGCTCGATCGTCAGACCACGGAGCGCGAGGGACAGCGTGAGCGCCTGCTCCTTCGCCAGAAGCTGATCCAGGAGTACATGGACGCGCTCGGCCAGCTCGCGGCCGACGATCTCGCCACCTACGACAACCAGCTCGACACCCTGGGCGCCGCGGTCAAGAACGCAAAGTTCGCGGACCAGAACGAGGCGGCGGCATTCTCGGCCGTCTCCAAGCTGCTCGTGAGCGCGGTGACCGACCGCTGGCGCCAGGGCAAGCTCGTGGGCCTCATCGAGCAGACAGAAGCGCCGTTTCAGACCGTGATGGGGGCCATGGTGACCATCGTCGAGAAGGACTTCGGGTCCGACGTCGCCAATGAGCGCGTGGCCCTCGACAAGTACTACACCACCCTGCAGCGCGAGGGCCGGGACCCCGCCGGCCTCGCCGCTCTCGCGGAGTGGCGCGAGATGCGCGACGGACAGCTCCGGGAGCGCGAGTCGGCCATCAGCAGCTACACCACCGTGCTCAAGACCATCGCGGCCGGCCATCACAAGCTGTACGAATCGCGCCACGAGCTGTCGAAGCCCGAGATCAAGGCCGAGATCCACACGTACACGAGGCGTCTCAAGGAAGCATCCACCGCCATCGCCAGACTCTAGACGGGAGGGACCATGCCCCTGACCTCGGCCGACGCGCTGAGTCTCTCGAAGTCCTTCCGCGACCTCTCGGTGGCCATCGGTGACTTCCGGTTCGCGCACTGGGACGCGCTGAGTGAGGCGGACCGGAAGATGCTCGAGGACGAGGAATGGTCGATCCTCAACGCCTCCTCGGACATGGTGACCAAGGCGGTCGGGCTCGCCCTCGACGAGTCTGATCCCGCGGCCAAGAAGGTGCAAGGGGCGACGGCGGCCGCCCTGAAGGCGGTCAAGACGCTGAAGGACATCAGCAAGGTGATCGGTGTCGCCACCGCGACGGTGGGTCTGGCCGCCGCCGTCATCTCCAAGGACCCCGGGGCGATCGCCAAGAACGCGAAGGCGGTCTTTGACGCGGCCACGGCGTGAGCCTGGCCGACATCCGCCACGTCGTCGTGCTGGTTCTCGAGAACCAGTCGTTCGACCGGATGCTCGGCTTCGTCTCCCTGCCTGATCCCCGGCAGAAGCTCGACGGGCTGACCGGCCGCGAGAGCAATCCGGCCTCGCCGCCCAATCCGGACGATCGCGTCACGGTGAGCCGGGCCACCACGGCCAACGCCTATGTGACCGATCCGAGCCCGGGGCATTCCTTCGACGACGCGACCGTCCAGCTCTTCGGCCAGCGCCAGGTCCCCGATCCGCCGGTGCCCAGGAACAATGGCTTCGTGCTGAGCTATTCGGAGCAGCCGGGGCCCGGGGGGCGCCCCATCGGACTCGCGGCGGGCCGAAGCATCATGCAGTGCCTCGACCCCGATCTGGTGCCGGTTATTTCGTCGCTGGCGCGGAACTTCGTGGTGTGCGATCGATGGTTCTCGTCGGTTCCCGGTCCCACCTGGCCCAACCGCTTCTTCTTCCACGCCGCGACGGCCAATGGCCTGCTCGACACGCCCGAGACGGCCGGGCAGCTCCGGTCGACCTTCTTCGGCTCGCCCTACCGGATGCGCTCCATCTTCGAGAACCTGATGGACGCCGGCCATACCTGGAAGGTCTACTACGACGACTACGCGCAGACCTTCGCCCTGCGAAACCTCCATCGCTACGGCGATCGCTTCGCGCGGTTCGACGCCTTCGCCCGCGACGTGGGGAATGGCACGCTCCCCGACTATTCCTTCATCGAGCCGCGGAGCTTCAGCGCCCCCGGCTGGCCCGCCAACGACCAGCACCCGCCCCACTCCGTCCTCGAGGGGGAGAAGCTCATCGCCAGCGTCTACGACACCCTCCGCGGGGCGGAGACCATCTGGCGCCGCTGCCTGTTCGTCCTGCTCTACGACGAGCACGGCGGCTTCTACGATCACGTGCCACCCCCCGCCGCGCTGGTGCCAGACGCGACCTCCGCGGCCACCCCGCATTTCCGCTTCGACCGGCTCGGCGTGCGGGTGCCCGCCATCCTCGTCTCGCCGTGGGTCGGGGAAGGGGTCGCCGATCATACGACCTACGATCACACCTCGCTGCCCGCGACGATCAAGACGATGTTCGGCCTGCCGCACTTTCTCACGGCGCGTGACGCGGCGGCCGCCACCTTCGATCGCAACTTCCTGCCCGAGGCGAGAAGCGTGGCCCTGACCAATCTCAGCGCGCGCGTACCCCGCCCCTCGGGGGAGCCGGGGCCGACCGCCCGAGACCACTCGCAGCATCAGCGCTCCCTCGTGGCCCTCGCCGAAGTGATCGGTTCCCCCGCCGCCGGCGGGGGTGTGGACACGCACGCCCGCGACTTCCTTGATCGGTCTCAAGGCCCATAGCCGTGCCGGAGCTTCGCCCACGCGCTCCCCGGCCGGCGGGGAGGGTGGCGATCGCGCGGCCGCTCGTGCCCGTCGTGGCCGCGCTCATCCTCTGCCTGCTGTGCCGGACCGTCGCCGCCGATGAGCCCATCGAGCAGAGGATGGATGCTCTCTTCGGTGAGCACGAAAGGTATCTGGCTTTCTTCCAGGAGCTGAAGGACGCGGTGATCCGTGACGACAGGAAAGCGGTGGCCGGCCTCATCCACTATCCGCTCGACGTGTTTGCCGGACGCCGGCGCACGGTGGTGCGGACTCCCGCCGAACTCCTGAAGCGCTACCACGAGGTGTTCAACCCGAACGTCATCCGCGCCGTGACGGCCCAGGAGCCGAGTGCGCTGTTCGCGAACTGGCAGGGCGTGATGCTCGGCAACGGCCAGATCTGGTTCTCCGGTGTGTGCGCGGGCAAGGACCGGAACACGCCGTGCGCGGACAAGACGATCAAGGTCATCACCGTCAATACGAAAGCTCCCGGAGGCTAGGCGATGGTGGGCGTCCGGGAACCGGGCGCACCCAGGAGGTGACAGGTGGCGATGCACGTAGGCCAGCGAGGCAAGAATCTGTTCAAGGAATGGGAGGGTCTGGTCACCCATGAGTACCTCGACTCCGGTGGCGCACCGACCATTGGTATCGGCCACCTCCTCACCCGATCGGAGCGGACATCGGGGAAGATCACCATCGGCGGCCAGGCTCTGGACTATCGGAACGGCTTGACCGAGCAGCAATGCTGGGATCTGCTCGACCTGGATCTCGCGGGCAGCGAAGCGGTCGTCAACGAGGCGGTCAAGGTGTCGCTGAACCAGAATCAGTTCGACGCCCTCGTGTCGTTCGTGTTCAACGTGGGCGACGGCGCCTTCCGCAGCAGCACGCTGTTGCGGCTCTTGAATCAGGGGCAGCCTGATCAGGTGCCCGCCCAGCTTCAACGCTGGGTCATGGACAACGGCCACGTGGTCCAGGGGCTGGTCAATCGCCGCAACAAGGAGATTGGCCTGTGGAACACACCGGTGTGAGGGAGGTGGCTAGCCCAGCACGTCCTTCTTGAATTGCTCGAGGACTTTCACGTGCTCGTCGGGTGACGCGAGCCCGAGCCCGACGGTGTGCACGCAGAGGTGAGTGATCCCGCGCATGGCCCGCCACGCCGCGACCTCTTTCGCTCTTTGTTCGGGCGGAACGTTGGCGAGGGCGAGGCGTCCTTCAATACCGAACCGGGACGGATCCCGCCCGGCCGCTTTGATCTCGCCGTGGAGCCGGTCCACGATGGCCTGCGCCTCGGGGCTGGGGCGGAAGTGCGGCATCCACCCGTCCGCGAGCCGCGCGGCCCGGTGGAGGACGATCTCGCTCTCCCCTCCCATCCAGACCGGGATGGAACGTCGGGGAGGCAGGGGATTGATCCCCGCGTCGGTGATCCTGTGCCACTGCCCTTGAAACGTCACGAGCTCTTGGCTCCACAGCGCCCGCATCACGGCGATCTGTTCTTCGACGCGCTTGCCGCGGTTGGTGAAGTCCTCGCCGAGCGCCTCGAACTCCACCGCGTTCCACCCCACGCCCACCCCCAGACGAAGCCGGCCGCGCGACAGGACATCGACGGCAGCCGCCTGCTTCGCCACCAGCGCGGTCTGCCGCTGGGGGAGGATGAGGATGCCCGTGACCAGCTCCACGCGCTGGGTGACGGCGGCGAGATAGCCGAAGAGCACGAAGGGCTCGTGGAACACGTGGCGGTACGTATAGGGGCCCTTCCAGCCGCCCGGGCGCTCCGGATTGGCTCCCAACACGTGATCGAAGACGAGGATGTGGGTATAGCCCATGGCTTCCACCGCCTGCGCGTAGTCGCGAACCGCGGAGGGATCCTGCCCGATCTCGACTTGGGGGAAGACGACGCCGATGTTCATGATCGCCTCCCTACACCCGGAATGACACGTGCTCGGTCGTCCACTGCTTCAAGAGATCGGCGTCCGGCTCCTGAGCGATGCCCGGCACTCGGGAGGTGGCCACCTCACCCGGCCCGCTCAGGACGATCTCGGGCTTGCCGACATCGTTCGTGTAGAAGTAGGACGAGGGGAAGATGTCTCCGGGGTAGGTGAAGTTGGGCAGGGTGGCGAGCTCGGCGCAGATGGCGCCGCCCACGGCGCTTTCCAGCATGCCGCCGACCCAGCAGGGAATGTCGTGCTCGGCGCAGAGCGCCTGGATGTCCCGCGACGCCGTGAGCCCGCCCACGCGCGCCATCTTGATGTTGACCACCCTGCAGCTTCCCAGACGTATGGCCGCCCGCACATGATCCAGGCTCAGGGCGCTCTCGTCGAGGCAGACGGGCGTCTCGATGCGCCGCTGCAGGTCGGCGTGATTGATCAGGCTCATCCCGTCGTCGGCGAGCGGCTGCTCGATCATGGCGAGATGGAAGCGGTCGAGCTTCTTGAAGAGATCGGTATCGGCGGGCGTGTAGGCGGCATTGCAGTCGATGTGGAAGGTGAAGTCGGGGAAGGTGGATCGCACCGCCTCCACCATGGGCAGGTCCCATCCCGGCCGGAACTTCAGCTTGATGCGCGGGAAGCCCTGGTCGATCGCTCCCTGGATCTTCCGGAGCAGGAGGTCGATGGAGTCCTGGACCCCGAAGTCGGCCCCCACCGCCACCCGATCGCGCGTGCCCCCGAGCGCGCGATGCAGGGGCAGCCCGCGCCGCTTGGCGTCGAGCACCCACCACGCGATCTCCAGGGCGGCGCGGGCGAACTGATTGCCCTTCACGAAGGCGAGGCGATCGAGCAGGGCCTCGGCCGTCTCGATGTCCTCGCCGATGATCTTGGGCGCCATGTGCTCGCGCAGGGTGTGAAAGGTGGCCACGGTGTGGTCGGCGGAATATCCGGGGATGTAGGGCGGGCAGCTCTCGCCCCACGCGTAGTGGCCGCCGCCTTCCATGCGTACGAGAATGGTGTCGGTGAAATGCTGGTCGGCATAGGACGTCTTCCAGACGAAGGCGAGAGGAAGCTTGGCCCAGTAGATGTCGATGGTCTCGATCTTCATGCGTGGTCCTTTCGCGCTGGTCCTTGGTGACGAGGGCCGCCTCGTGATGCGAGTCGAGTCTAGGCATGGAATGGACCCGTGTCAAAGGCGACGGGGAACGAACGAAGAGGCTTCCCGGTTCAAGGGGCGCAGGAGGTGAGCTATGGATATCTCCCCCTCGCGGCTCGCGCGGTGGTTGAGCATCGGCACCTCTCTCGCCTGGGCCCTGGGCTGTGCGACCCATGCGCCTCCGCTTTCCCCCGCGCGTATCGATCGTGTGCCGGGCGGACCGTACCACGTCAGAGTTTCCGAAAGCCCGGGGACTGGTCAGAAATACGAGGCGGTGCTCTTCGAGACCGATACAGCCTCCGTCGTCCTCGATGTGCCGACGGTGGAATGGGGGAGTGATGCGCCCGCCGGCGGCTATCAAGCCGGCATGCGACCCGGCGCCGTCGTCTACGAGATCCGGGACACGGCCGGGAAGGTTCACGGCTACCTCATGGTTCCCCCTCAAGCCCGCGTGAGAGTCTGGGACGAGACGCGGGAGCGGGGCGTGCTCGTGGTCACGGTGAGCGACGTCGGAAGCGTGCCCGAGGCAGGAGGTGGCGGGGGTGGCGGAGGGGGAGGCGGCGGCGGAGGGATGTAGCGGAGCTATCGCGCCGGCCTGATCATGAGGGCCGGGGCACGCGAACGTGTCGCATTCTTGACTTCCCTTGCACGCGAACGCACACTGCACGCCTGTCCGCGGAAGAGAAAACCTTCCGGAGCGACGTCGAGGAGGAGGCATGCGGCTCGCAAGCAAGGTGGCGCTCGTCACGGGTGCCCAGCAGGGCATCGGACGCGCCATCGCCGTCGCCCTCGCCCGCGACGGCGCTGATGTCGGCGTCAACTTCCTGGACGATGCCGCGGCGGCCGAGGGCGTGGCCGGCGAGGTTCGCGGCCTCGGCCGCCGCGCCGTCACCGTTCAGGGCGACGTGTCGAAGGCCGCGAGCGTCGAGGCCATGGTCAAGGCGGTAAACGACGCGCTGGGCCCGCCGGAGATCCTCGTCAACAACGCCGGCATCTTCCCTCGGGCGTCATTTCTCGAATTGCCGGAGCTCGAGTGGGACCACGTGCTCGGGGTCAACCTGAAGGGCAGCTTTCTCTGCGCGCAGGCGGTGGCGCGCGCGCTCGTCGCCGCCGATCGACCGGGCGCCATCGTCAACATCTCCTCGTCCGCGGTGCGCGGCGACCCGCGCGGCGTGCACTATTCCTCCAGCAAGGCTGGGATCGTGGGACTCACGCGGGCCATGGCCCTCGCCCTCGCGCCCCATCGCATCCGGGTCAATGCCATCGCCCCCGGCCTCACCGACACCGCGCAGCCGCGCTACGGCAATACGGAGGAGCAGATCGCCGCGCGCGCGCGCGAGATTCCCCTCGGGCGCATCGCCCAGCCCGAGGAGATCGCGAAGGTCGCGGTGTTTCTCGCCTCTCCGGAGTCGGGCTGGGTCACCGGCGAGCTGATCCACGTCAACGGCGGCTTCTACATGGCGTAGAGCGCCGCGGGATCACGCGGGCTTGGGCGGCCACGGGATCTGCAGGGCGTCGAAGCGCCGCAGCCGGTCCTGGCCGAGCGTGCGGTCCCACACGTCGGCCAGTCGCTCGGGTGACCAGGGCTCGGCGCTGGTGGCCGTGCGGAGCGGAGCCTGGTGCGAATAGACCGTCACCTCGGTGCCGCGCACGCCCACGATCTGTCCCGTGATGTGCGCGGCGCGATCGCTCGCGAGGAAGGTGGCGACGGGACCTATGGCTTCGGGCGGCGTGGCCGTGGCAAGCCCCCGACGCTCTCCGGGCAGGCGCTGGGTCATGCGGGTGTCGGCGGTCGGCGAGATGGCGTTGCAGCGGACTCCATAGCGCGCCATGGCCAGCGCCGTCGAGCGGGTCAGCCCCACGATGCCTTCCTTGGCCGCCGAGTAGTTCGGCTGGCCGGGACTGCCTTCGAGCCCGGCGGTCGAGGTGAAGGTGATGATGCTGCCCGATTTCTTCTCGCGCATGTGGCGCGTGGCGGGCTGCATCACCGTGAAATGCCCCTTGAGGTGCACGGCGATGACGGCGTCCCACTCCTCTTCCGACATGTTGAAGATCATCCGCTCGCGGAGAATGCCCGCGCAGCACACCACGATATGCAGGTCGCCGAATTCCTCGAGGGCGAGCTCCACCACGCCGCGGCCGCCCGCCATGGTGGCCACACTCTCCGGGCTCGCGACCGCCTGGCCGCCCGCGGACCGGATGGCCGTCACCACCTCGTTCGCCGGGGCGCTCGACGGATCGGTCCCGTCCACGCCCACCCCGTAGTCGTTGACCACCACCTTGGCCCCGGCCCGCGCCAGGTCCAGGGATACCGCGCGGCCAATGCCTGTGCCGCCTCCCGTGACCACCGCCACCTTGCCATCGAGCAATCCCATCGCGCCGGCTCCTCTCGCTGCGTGAGAGTTCGTGAAGTTGATTCGGAGGCTGAGCGGCCCTAGATGTTTCCTTCCTACGGGCGCAGGCCAAGGAAGTACCGCATAGCTCAGAGGCGCCGTCAAGCCCACTTGGGGATCGAGCTTCGTTTGACCAGTCTACGGTGATCTGGCAGGATCGGCGCCGTGACCAGAGTTACTTCTCAGGACTCGACCGGCGAATGAACGAAGCCGACACTTGCCGGAAGCAGGTCGTGCCACTGCTCCAGACGGCCGGCTGGGACGACGAGCCGCATTCCATCGCCGAGCAGCGCACGATCACGGACGGCCGCATCGTTCCTGTCGGTAAGGGCTTCGTCCGCAAGTCGCCGAAGCGCGTGGATTACTTGTTGCGCTATACGCGCGACTTCCCGCTGGCGGTCGTCGAGGCGAAGCCCACCTACAAGTCTGCGGCCGACCGACGGCCCGTTTCAGATTCGCTCGACAGTGCCGACCGACGGCCCGTTTCAGATTCGCTCGACAGTGTCGAGCATATTCGGCATCACAGGACGCCCCCGCATGCCGCTCGCCGAGAGCGTCGCCTCATGACGTCCCTCCGTCGCTTCGCCGACCCCGGCTATCCGGCACTGTTCAGGGACCTCAGCGGCCTGCTCGAAGCTGCTCGACACTCCTACGCTCGTACCATCAACGCGATCATGACGGCTACCTATTGGGAGATTGGGCGCCGCATCGTCGAGTTCGAGCAGCGCGGCGAGAAGCGTGCCGAGTACGGTGTGGCGCTCCTGGAGAGTCTGGCGGCCGATCTCACGCGGCGCTTCGGCCGCGGATTCTCACGCCCAAACCTGCAGCGCTTCCGCGAGTTCTACCTCCGGTTCCCGCTGAAACAGATTCGCTCGACAGTGTCGAGCAAATCCACGGCGCCGTCTCCGACATCCGATGTCGCGGCCCTGGCTCAGGCGTTCCCTCTGCCCTGGTCGCACTATGTCTTGCTGATCCAAAGGGCTAGATCCCCTGAAGCTCTCGCCTTCTATCAAGCTGAGGCCGTGCGTGGTGGCTGGTCAGTGCGTCAGCTCGACCGCCAGATCGCCTCGCAATTCTATGAGCGCACAGCTCTCTCGAAGAACAAGGCTGCCATGCTCACCAAGGGCGGGGTAGTGAGGCCCGGCGACACCCTGAGTGCCGAGGAAGAAGTACGGGACCCGCTCGTTCTTGAGTTCCTCGGCCTCAAGGACGAGTATTCCGAGCACGATCTGGAGGAGGCGCTCGTCCGCCACCTCGAGTCCTTCCTCCTCGAACTGGGAGGTGAGTTCGCCTTCATCGGCCGTCAGCGACGCCTGCGCATCGGCAACGAGTGGTACCGCGTGGACCTCCTCTTCTTCCACCGCCGGCTCCGCTGCCTGGTGGTGATCGACCTCAAGGTCGGCAAGTTCACCCACGCCGATGCCGGACAGATGCACCTCTATCTCAACTACGCGCGGGCGCACTGGGTGCAGCCCGGCGAGAACCCGCCCGTCGGCCTGATCCTCTGCTCAGAGAAGAACGACGCCGTCGCTCGTTACGCCCTCGAAGGGCTGCCCAGCAAGGTGCTAGCCCGCGAATACCGCCTCGCCCTGCCAGATGAGAAGCGCCTCGCAGCGGAGATCGAGAAGACCCGCCGGTTCCTGGAGTCGCACGGCCCGGGCAAGGGCCAACGGCCGAGACGCGGATGAGGAAGGAGTGGCCCAAGGTCAGGCTGGGAGAGGTATTATGCCTCCGTTCACGATAGAAGCCAAACCGTTTCTTGTCCGAAAGCAAGACGTGTTCATAGTGCGAGGCAACGGAAGCAAGGATTTGTGTGGCTTGGCGGGGTTTAAACTCCGAGGAATGTGACAATGTAATCTTCCCCGATCTTTTTATCCGGGTGTCACTTCCCAAGAACCGTATCTGTCCCGAGGTTTTCGTCGCTGTGTGGAATTCCTCGACGACGCGTAGCGTGATCGAGGAGAAGGCGAAGACGACGTCGGGAATCTGGAAAATCAACCAAGAACACATCGAGTCGATACGGATTCCACTCCCTCCATTGGTGGAGCAGCGTCGGATCGTCGCTGAGCTGGCGACAGTACAGATGGAGGTGGACGCGCTGAAACGCCTGCAAACCGGGAGGGCTGCCGAGCTCGACGCCATGCTTCCTGCCATCCTCGACCGGGCCTTCCAAGGCAATCTCTGACTGTGACGACGCGGCACCGTTCGATTGCAGCGCACGCGTGCCTAGCCTAAAGGGCTGCCGTTTGACCCGTCTCCGGTGATCTGGCAGGATCGGCGCGGTGACGTCAGCCGCAATCTGAAAGACAGCCAGGAGGCCCTCGATGGAGCTCTACGACGTAATGCGCACGACCTTTGCCGCGCGCGAGTTCACCTCAGATCCGCTGCCCGACGCCGCGCTCGTCAAAATCCTGGACCATGCGCGCTTCGCCCCCAGCGGCGGCAATCGCCAGGGCTGGCGGGTCATCGTCGTCCGCGATGCCGGCACCAAGCGTGCGCTGGCGGATCTCAGCGGCTTTGCCGCCAAGCGCTACGCCGCCCAGGCCAAGAACGGCGAGAACCCCTGGAACACCATCGATCCGCCCGGCGTCGACGCCGCCACCATCGAGCGCACGCCGCCGCCGCCGCACCTGACGGAGCCCATCGCGAAGGCGCCCGTGGTGCTGGTCATCTGCGTCGATCTCAAGTTCGTCGCCTCGATGGATCAGGACCTCGAGCGGGTGGGAGTGGTCAGCGGCGCGTCGATCTATCCGTTCGCGTGGAACGTGCTCATGGCGGCGCGCCACGAAGGCTTCGCCGGCACCATCACCACGCTGGCCACCGCCCAGGAGCCCAGGATCCAGACGCTGCTCGGCATCCCCAGCCATGTCGCCGTGTGCGCGGTCATGCCGCTCGGTCGGCCCGTGCGGACGCTGACCAAGCTCAAGCGCAAGCCCGTCAGCGAGTTTGCCATGCGCGAGCGCTGGGGAGGCGAGCCGCTCTAGGTCAGTCGGCGTCAAGCGGGCGGGCGCGCCAGCGTTTCACCGTTCCCCGCAGCTTCTTCTCGTCCAGCCGTCGCCGGCGCGCGCCGGCCGTCGGCTTCGTGTGCACGCGCCGTCGCGGCGGGACGAGGGCGGCCCGGATCAGATCGGCGACCCGAGCGCGCGCGTCCTCGAGATTGCGCGCCTGATTGCGGGTGGCCTGGCTCGTGATCACCAGCCGGCCCTCGGCATCCAGCCGGTTTCTCGCGAGCAGGCGGAGGCGCGCGCGGGCGGCGTCGGACAATCCTTCCACCCCGTCGAGGTCGACCCGGAGATCGATCTTGGTCGCCACCTTGTTCACGTTCTGGCCGCCCGGCCCCGACGCGCGGGCGGCACGGACGGAGAGCGCCCCGGACGGCACGCGCACCGTCTCCGTCACCACGATGGCTTCGGTCATGCGGTCATTCTAGCCAGTCTCCTGCCTCCCGCCGCTGCCTGTGCGCCGAGCCCGGCCGCCGGAGCCCGTGATACTGTCTCCGGGTATGCCGGGTCCGACCTCGCACAGCTTCTTCTCCCAGCGCCTCCGCCTCCACTACGTGGACTGGGGCAACGCGGACAGGCCCCCCCTGCTCCTGATCCATGGCGGGCGGGACCATTGCCGGAACTGGGACTGGACGGCGGAGGCGCTCAGGGACGACTGGCACATCATCGCCCCCGACCTGCGCGGGCACGGCGATAGTCAGTGGTCGCCGGACGGCAGCTACACCATGGCCGGCTACATCTACGATCTGGCGCAGCTCATCCACCAGCAGCGGCTGGCCCCCGTGACGATCATCGCCCACTCCCTCGGCGGCAACATCGCGCTCCGGTACGCCGGCATCTATCCGGAGTCCGTGGCCAGGCTCGTGGCCATCGAGGGGCTCGGCCCGTCCCGCATGCTCGCGGAGCTCGCGGGCAAGACCATCGACACCCGCATGGACGAGTGGATTCGCGAGCAGCGCGCGCTGGCCGGCCGGCTGCCCCGGCGCTATGCCTCGATCGAGGACGCCTTCCGCCGCATGCAGGAGGAAAATCCGCACCTCTCCGCCGAGCAGGCCCGGCACCTGACCGCCCAGGGCGTCAACCAGAACGAGGACGGCACCTACAGCTGGAAGTTCGACAACTACGTGCGCGCGTGGCCGCCGTATGACATGAGCCGCCGGGACATCGGCGCCCTGTGGTCGCGAATCGATTGTCCCACGCTGCTCCTCTACGGAAAGGAGAGCAAGTCGGGCAACCCGGCGGACGATGGGCGCCTCGAGCCCTTTCGCCACGCCAAAGTCATCGGCATCGACCGGGCCGGACACTGGCTGCACCATGACCGGCTGGACGAGTTCCTCCGTATCGTCCGCGAGTTTCTCGGAAGCCGGGTGAAAGGAACGATATGAGCGCCCCCGACGTGGAGCTGGTGGTGGGACGGGAAGGGTGGCTCGGCCGCGACATGGCACGGTCCACGGACTGGATCGTCCCCCTCTCTCCGCGGGCTATCGAGGAGATGGACGCCGCCCTCCGGCAGCTCGGACGTCGAGGCCTCACGTGGCCCGACTTCGGCCGGGACGACTTCCCGCTGCCCGCCTTCTCGCGGGACCTCTCGGCCGTGCTCGAAGAGATCGAGAACGGCCGGGGCTTCGTGCTCCTGCGGGGGTTTCCCGTCGATCGCTACACGGTGGAGGAGTTGAAGAATCTCTACTGGGGCGTGGGCGCCCATCTTGGCCGCGCCCGCTACCAGAACGCGCGCGGGGAGCTCATCGGGGAAGTGCGCGACGAGTACCGGTTGTACGGCGACGTCCGGGAAGGGTCGGCCGACCCCGCCCTCGGCCGGTCGTCGCGCTCCAAGGCGCGCTCGAGCGGGCCCCTGCGCTTCCACACCGACCGCTGCGACGTGGTCACCCTCCTCTGCGTGCGGCCGGCGCGGGCCGGGGGCGCGAGCAAGATCGTGAGCGCGGTGAGTGTGGCCAAGGCCATGCAGGCCCGGCGTCCAGACCTCCATGCGTTGCTCTGGCAGGACTACTGGCGGAGCCGCCAGGGCGAGGAAGCGGGCGGCGAGCAACAAGTCTACGCGCTGCCGCTCTTCGCCTCGCGCGCAGGCAAGTTCACCACGCAGTACTCGCGCACCTTCGTGGAAGCGGCCCAGAAGCTGCCCGGCGTCCCCCGGCTGACCGACGCTCAGAACGAAGCGCTCGATCTGCACGCCGCCCTGTGCGAGGAGCTGGCCTTCACCATGGAGCTCTGGCCGGGCGACCTCCAGCTCCTCAACAATCACGTCATCTATCACGGGCGGAGCGCGTACGAGGATGCGGACGGTCCCGACCGCGACCGGCTCCTCCTGCGCCTGTGGATAGCGCCGTCCAACAGCCGGGAGCTGCCCGCGGGCTTCGAGACGCTGTGGGGTACGACGGCGGGCGGGGCCCCGCGCGGCGGTATCGCCCAGCTTCCGCCCCCCGGGGAGGCATGTCGTGGGACGTGACACAGAGGGAAAGAAGGAGATGGGCAAGATGAAGCGCGAGGTATACGACAAAGAGCTGGCCAAGCTCCACGTCGAGCTCGTCCATCTCCAGGAGTGGGTGAAGCTCAAGGGTCTCAAGGTGTGTATCCTCTTCGAGGGGCGAGACGGGGCGGGCAAGGGCGGCGTGATCAAGGCGATCACCGACCGCGTGAGCCCGCGCGTGTTCCGGGTCGTCGCCCTGCCCGCGCCCACGGAGCGGGAGAAGTCGCAGATGTACGCGCAGCGTTACCTGCCGTATCTCCCCGCGGCGGGCGAGGTGGTCATCTTCGATCGCAGCTGGTACAACCGGGCGGGGGTCGAGCGCGTCATGGGCTTCTGCACCGAGCAGCAGGCCAAGGCGTTCCTGGACGTCGTGCCCGCCTTCGAGAAGCTGACCGTCGCCTCCGGCGTCCACTTGCTCAAGTACTGGCTCGAGGTGAGCCCGGAGGAGCAGACACGACGGCTGGAGGGGCGCATCGAGGACGGACGCAAGACGTGGAAGCTCTCCCCCATGGACCTCAAATCGTACAGCCGCTGGTACGACTACTCACGGGCGCGTGACGAGATGTTCGCGGCCACCGATACCGCATGGGCCCCGTGGTACGTGGCTCGATCGGATGACAAGCGGCGGGCGCGCCTGAACATCATCCGGCATCTGCTCGGGAGCATCGACTACGAGGCCCCTCCGCGCGCCAAGGTGAAGCTGCCGAAGCGCCAGGAGCCCGGCCGCTACCGCGAGCCCGACTATCCGTACAAATTCGTTCCCGAGAAATATTGAGCGCGCTCCGCTCGTCCTGATCGAAAAGTAGCCGCTCGCCCGCGATGTGCCCGCAGACCGGGCGCCATTCGCCCCCCGGGGGCCCCGCCTCAGAAGCGGGCGTCGGGCGCTAACCCGCCGTCGACGTGCAGCGATTCCTCCCGTTGCCTGGTCGTCACAGGATCTGGCACGCCGTCTGCAGTCACTACCGTACCGAGCCAACGCAGGCCGAATCAAGCGTCGTCGCTTGCCGACATCGACTGCGCTCTTTCCTTTTCCCGGCTTTTTCTTTTCCCGAAGGAGGAATGAGATGAACGACGTGACGGGAATGTTCGTGGTGATCGCCCCCGTGGTGGCGATGGCGCTGTGGTGCCATGTCAGCGATCGTCGTCGACAGGAGGCCAACAGTGTCCGCGCGGATGTACACGCGGCGGCCAACCAGGTCCTGGGTGGCGATTCCATGCTCGCCTTCCAGGTGGATCCGGCCGTGCGCTGGCGCGCGGGCCGCGTACGTCTCTCCATGCCCGACGGCTACGAGTCACTGGTAGGGCGTGTGTCGAGTGCAGTGATCCAGACCATGCCGAGAAGCTACGAGCTGATCGTGCATCGGGCAGGAGCCTAGATCATGGCGAAGCGCATTCTCGTTCCTATCGTGCCGGACGCGCCGACCGACTATACCCTCGCGGCGATCAGCGCCGCGCGGATCGCGCGGAAGACGGGCGGGATGGTTCGGCTCGCCTTTCTGACCCCGCTGCCCCCGCCCAGGGTCGACCACCATGATCGCGTGATCGCGGACACCGAGCGCGAGATGGAGCGCCTCGCCGCCCACGCCGAGACGCGCTCGAGGTCCATGGCCGCCGAGATGGAAGGCGTACCGGTCGAGATGGTGATCCGGTTCGGCCGTCCCCATGCGGAGCTGTCCATAGAGGTGGAGGTCTTCGGGCCGGATCTCATCGCCCTCGCCACGCCGCGCCATTCGGGGCTTCGGGGTCTCCTCCGCGCATGGCAGCTCCGGCGGGCCGCGGTCGCCTCCCGGGTGCCCGTGGTTCTGCTCCCGCTGCCTCCCGCGGGCGGGGACGCCTTCTCGCGAGGCGCGACGGCGGTGCCCGCCCTTCGATAGCTCGAAGCGCGCGGTTTGACCTGCTTGGGGTCGTCTGGCAGTATCTCCGCCACCACGACCCAGGCAGAGCCCACTCCATCAGAACGAGGGGTGTCCATGACCTCTCGTCGCGCGCTCGTCCTGACCTCCGCGGCCCTCGTGCTCGCTCTCGTGGGCCCTCAGCCCTGGCGGCGGAGCTTGGGATCCCAGGCGTCGCGCAGGGTATCACCGAAGAGGTTGAAGCCGAAGACGGCGAGGCTGATGGCGAGACCGGGGAAGATGGCGAGCCAGGGTGCCTGTTCCATGAAGGCGCGGCCCGTGCTGGACAGCATCAATCCCCACGACGGGGTGGGCGGCTGCGTGCCCACGCCGAGAAAGCTCAGGGACGCTTCGATGAGGATGGCGTTGCCGAGCCAGATCGAGGCGAGGATGAGGATGGGCGCCGTCACGTTGGGCAGGATGTGGGTGGCGATGATCCGGAGATCTTTGCAGCCGATGGCCTGCGCCGCCTCCACGAAGCGATTCTGCTTCGCGGAAAGCACCGCCCCGCGGACCACGCGTGAATTACCCGGGATGATCACGAGGGCGATGGCCAGCATGGCGTTGGTGGTGTTGGGAGTGAGCACGGACACGATTGCGAGGGCGAGGATGAGCCCGGGAATGGTCATCATGGCGTCCATGAGCCGCTGGAGCACGAGGTCCAGCCGACCTTCCCAGTAGCCCGAGACGAGGCCGACCACCATGCCCACGCACGTGCCGATGCCCACGGCGAGGAGGCCGACCCACATCGAGATACGGCTGCCGTAGATCACCCGGCTCAGCACATCGCGTCCGATGTCGTCCGTCCCGAATGGATGCGCCCAGCTCGGAGGAGCGAGCCGTATCTCGGGCTGAGCGGAGAGGGGATCGTACGGCGCGAGAACGTTGGCGAAGATCGCGGTGAGGACGACGAGGAGGATGAGGGCGGCCGACACCATCCCGAGGGGCTTGCGCTTGATGACGGTCCACAGCGCCCGCCCGCGGCTGATCGGAACGGCCACGGGCTCGTCGAAGCGGTGGGTGGGCGCGGTCGCAATGGCCATGGCCCGTCTCCCCTTACTGGTAGCGGATCCGGGGATCCAGCCAGGCGTAGGTCAGATCGACGAGCAGGTTCAGGGTGACGAGAGTCACCGCGACCAGCATCACGTTGGTCTGCACGATCGGGTAGTCGCGGAACAGGATGGCCTCCACGGTCAGGCGGCCCATGCCGGGCAGGGCGAAGATCGTCTCCACGATCACCGTGCCGGCGAGGAGGGTGCCGAACTGGCCGCCGACGAGCGTGATCACGGGAATCATCGCGTTCTTCAGCGCGTGCTTGTAGATGATGATGCGCTCGCCCAGCCCCTTGGCCCACGCCGTGCGCACGTAGTCCTCGCGCAGCACCTCGAGCAGCGTGGAGCGAGTCATGCGCATGGTGGCGGCGGAGAGGCGAAAGCCGAGCACGGCGGCGGGGAGGAGAAACTGCTGGAGGTTGGTCCACGGATTGTCCCAGAGGCTGGCGTAGCCCAGGGGAGGGATCCAGCGGAACCAGATGGCCGCGAAGGTGATGACGAGCGTGCCGAGCCAGAAGTCGGGCATGGAGAGGCCGGTGATGGCCGCCACTCTCCCCGCATAGTCCGAGCTCGTGTCCTGCCGGGTGGCCGAGAGCACCCCGATGGGAATGGCGATGACGAGACCGAGGATCAGCGCGAGCACCGCCAGCTCGAGGGTGACGGGGATGGACTTCTTGAGGGCCACCGAGATGGGCTCGTTCGTGAAGATGGAGTCGCCCGGATTGAAGCTCACCATCTGCCAGGCCCAGATCAGGTACTGCTTGTAGTAGGGAAGGTCGAGGCCGAGATCCTTGCGCAGCTTCTGCAGCTCTTTCGCGCTCACATTGCCCGACTCGCCCATGAGCGCGGTCAAGGCATCGCCGGGCATCACCCGCATCAGCCCGAACACGATGAGCGATGACAGCACCAACACGGGAAGGGACAGGGCCAAGCGCCGCGCGATGTACTTGTACATGGACGCTCCGCCCGCCTTCGCCTACTTGTCGATCCAGAGGCGCGCGAGGGTCGACGCCCCGTAGTTCTTGGTGGACTTGTAATGCATGTACTGGTAGGTCCAGTCCGGATAGGACGAGGCAGGCTGAGCCGAGGCCCGTCTCCCCGATACGCCGGCGACGAGGGGTGTCATGCCGACGATCCCCATCCCGTGTGCTTCAGAAAGTCCCGGCGGCTGAGGTGGGAGCGGCGTCGGGCGGGGCGGGGATCGGTCGGCATCCGAAATCTCCTTCTCCGATCATTCCTGGAAGCAGAGGTCTGGGCCAACGCTGAGCGCGCCGTAGGCGGCGCGGCCCGCGAGTGCGGCGAAGATGCCGTAGTTGGGGATGAGGAGTCAAGGGGAATCAGGCTGCTCGGGAATGTCAGGAGCGGTGTCGCGAGGCGTCGCGTGGGGCCGTGCGAACCCACGGGCGCTCCCCGCCAACCTGCCGTCCCGGTAGACGTAAGGCTCCGCCGCCCTCGCCGAAGACTCAGGGAAGGAGATGGCAGGTGGCTTGCAGACCCTCCGCGAAGGGGGTCCGCATGTCCAGTCGAGTCGCCGGTGTATAGTGAAAGTCCATGTCGAATGCGACTGATCTGATCCGTAGGCTCGAGCACAACGTGAGCCGGGCGCTCGTGGGCAAGCCCGAGGTCATCCGGCTCGCCGTGGTCGGTCTGCTCGCGCGCGGGCATCTCCTCATCGAGGATGTGCCGGGCGTCGGCAAGACGACGCTGGCGGCGGCGCTCGCCAGGTCCATCGGCGCGGCCTTCCAGCGGATACAGTTCACCTCGGACATGTTGCCGTCCGACGTCATCGGCGTGAGCATCTGGGAGCCCGAAAAGAGCGAGTTCGTCTTCAAGCCGGGCCCGCTCTTCACCAACATCGTGCTCGCCGACGAGATCAACCGCACCACGCCCAAGACGCAGTCGAGCCTGCTCGAAGCCATGAACGAGGCCCAGGTGTCGATGGATCACTCGACCTATCCGCTGCCCCGGCCCTTCATGGTGCTGGCGACGCAGAACCCGCGCGAGCACGAGGGCACCTATCCGTTGCCGGAGTCCCAGCTCGATCGCTTTCTCCTCCGCATCCGCGTCGGCTATCCCGCCACGCTGGACGAGAAGTCGGTGCTGCGGGGAGCGGGTCAGCCCGTCCTCGACGTGCTGGTGCCCGTGCTACAGGCGGAAGACGTGATGGCGCTCCAGGAAGAAGCCGAGGCGGTGCGGGCGGACGAGTCGATGCTCGACTACATCATGGCCCTCGTCGCGGCCACCCGCTCCTCGCCCCTCCTTTCGCTCGGCGTGAGCCCGCGGGGCTCCCTCGCGCTTCTGCGCGCGGCCCGCGCGCAGGCTCTGGCGGACGGACGCGACTTCCTCGTGCCCGACGACGTGAAGAGCCTCGCCGTGCCCGCCCTCGCCCATCGCGTGATGCTGAAGGGGCGCGGTGGCCAGGGAGTGGGCATGGACGCCGAGACCGTGCTCCGCTCGATCATCCAGGACGTCCCCGTTCCGCGCTGAGCGTCCCCCCGCTGTCATGAAGTGGCCCGCGGTACCCCCGCACATCAAAGACAGCGAGTGGTGGTGGCGCCCGTTCCGGCCTCGGCGCACGATCTGGCCGACGCGCGACGGATGGTGGTGCCTGCTCGTGGTCATCGGTCTGGGCGTGGCCGCCATCAATACGGGCAACAATCTCCTCTATCTGCTCGTCTCGCTCCTCCTGAGTCTCATCATCGTCTCCGGCATCCTCTCGGAGCAGTCCCTGCGCGGTCTGCGCCTGGAGGCCGACGTGCCGGACGCGATCTATGCCGGTGCGCCCGCGCTTTTCGGCGCCGTGCTCGCCAATCGCAAACGCTGGCTCACCTCCTACTCGATCACCCTCGAGCTGCTCGTACGCGGCGGGACCACCCGCTTCATCTATCTCCCGCGGCTGGAGGCGGGGCGAGACCGCCTGCTCACCTGGGAAGAGACGCTGCCCTCGCGCGGTCGCCGGCGACTGGCCGGCGTGCGGCTCACCACGCGCTTTCCCTTCGGGCTCTTTCTCAAGGCGAGCCGAACCATGCTCGAGCTCCCGGTGCTCGTCTTCCCCGCCGTGCATCCGATTCCATCCGAGACGCTCCATCGACTGGTGGGCGCGGGCACCTCGGCCACGCGCCGACGCGGCCGTGGCCACGACCTGTACAACCTGCGCACCTATCTGGCCGGGGACGACCCGCGCCACATTCACTGGCGCACGAGCGCCAAAGTGCAGTCGCTGCTCGTGCGCGAAATGGAAGCCGAGACCACCGAGGATACGCGGGTCGTCCTCAGGGGCACGGGAGCGCGTGACGCGGCGAGGCTCGAGGCCGCCCTCTCCGAGGCGGCGTCGATCGCCGCGCATCTCGCGCGCACGGGCGCGGGCGTCGAGCTGGCGGGACCGGGACTCTTCGTTCCCCTCGGGCGGGGGCCGGGCCATGCGCGACGCATCCTGACTGCCTTGGCCCTCTACGAGCCCGGCGCGCCCGGGGCCACCGACGAGTCCGCGGCGAGGGGATGGCGGTCGCTCCGGGAAGTCCCCGTGGATCTCGGCTAGTGTCCACCCTCCTCGCCCTTCGCCTCATCACGTACCTCCTCGTCGGCGTCGGCGTCGCTGCCCTCCTTCTCGCCGGGCTGCTCGACCCGCTCGGCGGGGTCATCCTCACCCTGGCCCTCATCGGCAGCTGGGCCATCGATCAGGTGCGCGACCGCATGCCCGTCCGCTCGATCTTCGGGTGGGCGCTCGTCACCACCGCGGCCTTCGCCATCGGCATCGACCTTCTCTACCTCGCGCAGAGCCTCCTCGACGGCATGGTGCATCTGCTCCTTTTTCTCATCCTGCTGCGTCTCTTCCGGCGGCGCTCGCTCAAGGACCTGCGGGATGCGGGCTTCCTCTCCTTCTTCATGCTCGTGGCCGCCTCCGCCGTCACCTTCAACGTGAGCTTCCTCTTCGTCTTCGTCGCCTTCCTCGTCCTGGGCACGTGGATGCTGATCCTGCACCACCTGGCCGGAGAGTCCGAGCGGGCCAAGATGGGCGCGGCGGAGCTCACCACGGGCGGCATCGGTCCGGGGAGCCCGCTCTTCCGGATGTCCCTCGCGGCGGCGGCGGGGACCTTCGCTCTGGCCGGTGTCATGTTCTTCGTCATTCCGCGGGTCGGGCAGGCCACCCTGCCCTTCCGGGCCGAGCTCGGACGCCGCATCGCCGGCTTCAGCGAGCGCGTGGAGCTCGGCTCCTACGGTGAGATCGAGGCCGACCAGACGGTGGTGATGCGCGTGCGCTTTCCTGACAGCATCCCGGAGCCCTCTCGACTGCCGAATCTCCGCTGGCGCGGCCTCGCCTTCGACCGCTTCGATGGGCGGGTGTGGGAATCGGGCGCGCGCCAGCGCACGCTCCTGCGGCGCGAAGCCTCGGGGGACTTCGCGCTGGCCACGCCGCGCGGCACGGGGCCCATCGTGCGCCAGGAGATCCTCCTCGACCCTATCGGCTCCGACGCCGTGTTCGCGGCCCCCCAGGCGCTCCGCATCGAGACGAGCGCGGGAGCCGTCGGCCTCGACGACATGGGCAGCATCGTGCTGCCCACGGTGTCGACGCGGCTTCAGTACTCGGTGGATTCCGAGCTCGAGCAGACGCCGCCCCGCGGCCTGCGCGCGGGCGCATGGCCGGTGGAAGGATTGCCCCGCGGACCCGAGCGTTTCCTCCACCTTCCGCCGTTGCCCGAGCGCATCCGGACGCTCGCGCACGACGTGACGGCGGGCAGTCACAGCTCCTACGAGGCCGCGCTCAGGCTGAGCCAGTACCTCTCGTCGGATCGCTTCACCTACACCCTCGTGCTCAAGCAGGAGACCACCCTCGACCCGCTGGAGGAATTTCTCTTCGTCCGGCGCTCGGGCAACTGCGAATACTTCGCGGCTTCCCTCGCCGTGATGTTGCGCAGCGTGGGCATCCCCGCGCGCGTGGTGGGCGGCTTCCAGCGCGGCGAGTGGAATCCGTACGGCCGCTACTTCATGGTGCGCATGAAGGACGCCCACTCCTGGGTCGAGGCCTTCTTCGACGGCGCGGGCTGGGTCACCCTCGACCCTTCGCCACGCGCGGCGGTCGAGGAGGCGCTGGGCGGCCCCTCGACCTGGATGCTCTACGTCGACGCGGTGCGCATGCGCTGGTATCGCTACGTCGTCAACTGGAGCCTGCGGGACCAGGTCAGTGTGGCGGTGTCGATGCATCGCGGAGCGCTGGAATGGCGCGGGGGCCTCCTGGGCTGGCGGGACTGGGTGGCCGGTCTTCCCCGCGGCGTGGTGGTCGCGGCCATCGTGGCGTTCCTCGTGGTGGCGTGGATGCTGTGGCGCCACGGGCCGAGGGCAGGAGGTCGGGCGACTCCGGCCACCGTGCCGCGCTTCTACGTCCGGGCGCTTCGCCTGCTCGCCCGTCGCGGGTTTCGCCGAGCGCCGACCGAGACGGCGCGCGAGTTCTCTCGCCGGGTGGAGGAGAAGGCGCCCGCGGTGGCGGCCGCGCTCGCGCGCCTCACCGCGGCCTACGAGCGCTGTCGCTTCGGCGCGGGCGCGCTCAGCTCCGAGGAGGCCGCCGCCGTGGAAGCCTCCATCGCCGCCCTGCGCGGCCGCTGAGGCCGGACAACGGGCAGGCGCGCTACTGCGCCCGCACCACGAGCGAGGAGTCGATGCTCTCCTGCAGGGCAGTGACCTCCCGGACGAGGCCGCGGGCGATGGCGGTGTGGTCACGCTCGGCCACGCGCACCGCGATCGCTCCATCGTGGGCGGTGAGGGTCTGCTCGCCCCGCGGGATCAGGGCTTCGAGGGCGGCCAAGCGCTGCGTCAGGTCGGGAAGCGCCTCCGCCGGCCGGCGCTCGAGGCGATCGGCGAGCGTCTCGAGCATCCTCGCCACCCCGTCATCGAGCTCACGCATCGCCTCCTGGACGGGAGCGGGCAGAATCGGGAAGCCGGGCGCGACGCGGTGACGGATCAGGGCGAGGAGAGCCAGGAACACCGCCTGGGTCTGCACGGTCAGCCGACTCACCCATTCGCGCTCCGTCTCGGCGAGGGCGGCGTCCGGCTCCAGCGTGGATTCCGCGGAGAGGCGAAGCGTGGCGGAGAGCTCGGTGTACACCGACGACCGAAACCGGACCGCGCTCTGCAGCTGCGCGGGATACGCCCGAGTCTCCGGGGCGAGGCGGGCGAGACCGGCGAGGGCGCGCAGCGCCCGGGGCAGCCGCGACCACATGGCCAGACGGGCCCGGGCGGGCCAGAGTGTCCCGTTGACCAGGAGCATGGCGAGCACGCCTACGAGAATTCCCAGCACCCGATCCCGTCCCGTGGTCAAGTCCGTGGTCGGCCCCCGCGGATCGGTGACGCACATGGCGAAGGCCATGCCGGTCTGAAGGCCCAGGTAGGAGATGCGTGAGCTTCCCACGGTGATCCATGCCGACACGAGGAAACCGAGCCCGGCCACGATCAGGAGTGAGCCGAGGCTTTGGAGGTTGGGCATGACGACGACGATGGTCGCGATGCCGAGGGCACCGCCGAGCACCGCGCCTCCGAGGCGAAGCATGGACTTCTGGACAATCGCGCCCAGGCTCGTCTGGCTCACGAGGACCGCGGTGACTCCCGCGGTGACGAGCGCCCCCCAGTTCAGCGCATGCATGAGGATATAGCAGAGCTCGAGGCCGAGGGCCGCCTTGAGGGCAAGAGCGATGGCGTCGGTGTTCTTGATCGAGAATGCCGGGGTGAGCAGCGGCGTCCGCGACGGGCGGTCCAGGCCGGGAGCGAGCTCTTGCCGGTCGGGATCGAGGAAGCCCAGGGCCTCGCGGGTGCGATGGAGAGCCAGCCGCATGTCGTCGAGCGTCGGGCCGAGGCCCGCCACGAAGCCCTTGAGCTGCTGAGGGGTGTCGAAGCCCGGCGGTGCCGGATCCGCCGGCGGCTGCCCGGCTCGGAGCGCCTCTCCCAGCCGCGAGCACTCGAGAGCGATGGCGAGAAACTGGCGTCGGATTCCCTCGTCCGGCGACACGGCCCAGTCGCGGGAGTCATTGATGAGCCATACCGCCGTGGTCACCAGACGGTCCACTTCGACGATGAGGGCAAGCTGTTCGGTGTGGCGCCGACGGAGGGATGGGTGACGCGCCTCGGCATTGGCGAGGAGATCCAGCTGGATACTCAGATCGTCTCCCGCGAGGGTGGGGGCTGTCACCTGAGAGATCGTCGTGTCGTCGCCGCCTTCCAGGACGGCGAGCGACCGCATGACCCTCGTGATCGTGGTGAGCCGGCCGGCCAGCGCTTGGAGCAGCTTGGCCTCGGGATCGTCGGGCCAGAGAAAGAGCTGCGCCCCCGTGCCACAGACGACTCCGATGGCGATGGCGAGGATCCGCCAGAGCCCCATCTCGACCGCGTCCGACGCCCCGGAGCCCGGGGGCACGAAGGTCACGAGCACGAAGGTGAGGGAGCCGAGCAGCATCACGTAGGGACTGCTGGTGGTGAGCGAGGCGAAGATGCCCACGGCGACCACGGCGCCGAGCACGGGCATGTAGAAAGGTGAGAGGTCGGCGAGGGTGATCACGACCAGGATGCCGAGAAGGCCGCCGACGAGAGTGCCCACGATCCGCTGCATGGACTTGCGCAGCGAGGCGCCCGCGTCCGCCTGGCTGACCGTGAAGATGGTCACGATGGTCCAGTGGGCGTGGGGAAAGGAGTCTCCCCCCACCGCCACCGTGACGAGGACGGCGGTGAGGGCGCTGATGGTGATTCGCAACGCCGCCCGCAGGCGCCCGGGGGCCGGCGCCAGCTCGCGCGTGAGAAAGGCGAGGAGCCTCACCGCCCCTTGATCGTCACCACGGCGGTGGCGCCCATGCGGAAGGGGCGCTCGGGATCGCGCTCCTCGAGGAGGATGCGCACGGGGAACCGGCTGGCCAGGCGCACCCAGTTGAGGGTGCGGGGTACGTCGGGGAGCACGCCCACCGTCGCGCCCTGGTCGGGATGATTCGCCCAGCCGATGCCCTGGACCACGCCGCGGAAGCGACGGTTCGGATAGCTCATGAGATAGACCTCCGCGGTCATGCCGGGCTTGATCACGCCCACGTAGGTCTCGCGGAAGTTCGCCATCACGTACCAGGCGCGGTCATCCACGAGGGCGAAGACCTGCTGACCCTGGCGCGCGTACTCGCCGACCGCGATGTTCAGGTTGGTCACGTAGGCGTCGAAGGGGGCGCGCACGCGGCAGTAGTCCACGTCCAGCTCGGCACTCGTCACCGCGGCCTCGGCCGCGGCGAGCCGCGCATTGCGATCGGCGTACTGGGCGAGGAGGGCCTGGGCACGCGAGCGCTCTTCTCGCGCCTGGTCGATGCCTACGGCGGCCCCGCCCCGCGCCGCGCGCGCCTGGGCGACGCCGGCCACTGCCGCCTGCTTGCGCTTCTGTGCCTCGACCACAGCCGATTCGGCCGCCACGAGCTTGCGCTGGGCCTCGCGCACGGCCGCCGCCGCCATGTCTCGACGGCTCCGGGCCTCGCTCACCCGGTCGGCGGTGACGAACTGCCGGGCGAGGAGCGGCTCGACGCGCGTGAGATAGTCCTCGGCATAGGCGAGCTCGGCTTCGAGCCGCACCACCGACGACTCGACGGCGGCGCGCTCGGCCTCCCGGCGCGCGATCTCGGCCTCGGCCGCAATGGGGACCGTCTCCCGTCCGACCAGCTCGGCCTCCGCGGCGGCCAGCCCGGCCCGGCGGCGCTCGATCTCGGCGACGGCGGAGCCCACCGCGCGCTCCTGAGCCTCGACCTCCTTCTTCGTCAAGGCCAGCTCGGCGCGCACGCGGGCCAGATGCGCCTCGTACGGTCGCGCATCGACGACGAAGAGCAGATCGCCCGCCTTCACGCGCTGGTTGTCGACCACGTGAAGCTCCACGATGGGGCCGCTCACGTGGGGCGCGATGCCGACGACGTTCGCGCGCACGGCCGCGTCGTCGGTGCGCGGGTGCACATCGCTGAGCCGCCACGCCACCGCGGTCGCGATCAGCGCGCCGGCCACGATGAGGACGCCGATGACGCGCCCGATGATGGGCAGGGGAAGCCGGCTGGCCCGGGGCGCGGCAGCCGGGGACTCAGGGGGCGTCGGCTCAGCCATGGCCTAGGTCCGGTAGAACACGAGCCAGGTGAGGAGCGTGGTCAGCAACCAGAGGCTCGGATAGATGAGCACGAGGGGGCCCAGGTGCGGCTCGAGCCGTGCCACCGCGAAGAGCTGGCGACAGGCTGCGGTACACGCGACGCCCACGGTCATACAGATGATCCACGCGGGAAAGAACGAGCCCTGGATGTTGACGATGGGATCGCAGCCCGCCGCGGACACGGGCGCGAGGGCGACGATCGTGAACCGAAGCCACCCGCGCCGTTTCGCGAATATTCTCACGGTCACGATGAGCGAGCATAGCTCCGGCCGCATGCGCGCCGCAAGCGTCGGCGACGATACGCTATACTGCGCTCGATCGGAGAGCGGACACCATAGCCACGTCGGACGGGCACGACACGCCGGCGCGGCGGCCCGCGGGCCGGGCCGTCGCTCGGAAGACGCGCGGTCCCATTGCCGCGCTCGCGCTCATCGGTGTCCTCGGCGCAGGGTGCAGCCACCTTCCGTTCTCGGCAGCGTGGGATCCTTTCGCCGCCGCCCCGCCCACTCCCGTTGCGCCCTGGCGGGCCACGGACGGCAACAAGCAGCCGCGGCTGGCCACCCTCATCGAACGCCTCAACAAGGAAGTCCAGATCGACCCGGACAAGGAGCACAGTCTGGCCGATCTCATCGATCTCGCCCAGCGCCTTCATCCCGAGACCTGGCAGGCGTGGGAGGAGGCGCGGGCGGCCGCCGCGCGACTCGGACGGTCGGAGAGCTCCTGGTTTCCCACCCTGGCCGCGGTGGCCGCGGCCGGCACGTCGCGCGTGGTCGAGAAGGCGGGGACCAATCTCGGGGCGGTGCCGGTGACGGGCCCCGAGGCCACGCCCGGCGTTCAGTTGTCCTGGATCCTCCTGGACTTCGGCCGGCGCAGCGCCGCCGTCGAGCAGGCGGGCTGGGAAGTCATGGTGGCCAACCTTCATTTCAACCGCAAGCATCAGGAGGTCGCCTTCAACGTCTCGGAGAGTTTCTTCGCGTTGGACGCGAGCCGGGCCCGGCTCACCTCGGCCAATGTCACCCTGCAGCAGGCGAGCGCGGTGGCGGAGGCCGTCCAGGCGCGTTTCGGACAGGGGCTGGCCACCCGCCCTGACCTCCTCCTCGCCGTCCAGGAGCGCGCCCGTGCCGCCTTCGACGTGCAGGACGCCGACGGGCGGGTCTCCGACGCCCGCGCCCGCCTCGCCGAGAGTATCGGTATTCCGCCCACAGTGCCCCTCAAGGTGGCCGATCTGGGGTCGGTTCCGCTTCCGACCGAGCTGCCCTCCACGGTGGAGCAGGTGATGGATCGGTCCCTCGTGCGGCGGCCTGATCTGGCCGCCCGCCTCGCCGCCCTCCGCGCGCGGGAGGCCGAGGTGAAGCAGGCCCGGGCGCAGTTCCTGCCCCAGCTCCGGCTTTCGAGCTCGGTGGGGGGAGACTACGGTCGCTACACCTTCGGCAACAGCGATCCGATCAACTTCCAGCGCGAGGTGTACGGCGCCTTTCTCAACCTGAACTGGACGCTGTTCGACGGATTCGACCGGGAGAATCGTGTGCGTGAGGCGGCGGCGCAGCGCGGAGCGGCCGAAGCCGAGGTGGCCGCCCTCGAGCTCCGCGTCATCCGCCAGGTGTGGCAGGCCTACACGGACGTGAAGACGTCGCTCGGCAAGCGGGAGTTCGCCCTGGCGTTGCTCGCCGCCTCGGAGGAGGCCTATGCGGCCACCCTCGAGTCGTATCGGTCCGCGGGGCTGGCCACCGTGCTCGACCTCCTCGCGGCCCAGCGGGACCTCGCGCGGGCGCGCTTCACGGAGATCCAGAGCCGCGCCGACATCCTTCGCGCGACCTCCGCGCTGGTCTACGCGGCCGGGGACTGACGCACCAGCCTTTCGGCGGGGGAAGCCGTGGGCTCCCCGCAACCTCTCGGGTACGCGTCCCTCACAGGATGTCCACGCCGATCGACTTCACATTGCCGGAGACATTGGAGATTCCCAACCCGAAGGGCGCAAGGGAGAACGCCGTCGTCTGCACGCCAACCCGGATCGGATAATCGCCTCCCGGTCCGGGCGAGGGAAACGGAATGACACCGTGCGAGTCTCCGAGCCCGTCCTCCGGTGACGTGTTGTCAGAGATCCGACGACGTGAGGCCCTGGAGGCCTGACCGAATGCAAGGGCGAAGGCCGGGCGGCGCAACACGACGGGCGGGGATCGGCGGAGCGCGGGTCGCCCCTCCATTCCAACGTTCCGGGCCAGCGCTCACGCTCTGGACGCGGCGGCGGCGGGCTCCACGATGTCGAGGGTCGTGACGCGACGGAGCTCGCGGCGGTGCTTCGTATCATCGAAGGGCCGTCCGCGATGCATGGTGGCGCGGTTGTCCCAAATCACGAGGTCGCCGACCCGCCATTCGTGACGGTAGACGAACGGCGGCTGGGTGGCGTGCTCGATGAGATCACGCAGGAGAAGGCGGCCCTCGGGCACGGGCCAGTCGATGATCCGCGAGGCGTGGGAGGCGACGTAGAGCGAGCGCCGGCCCGAGCGCGGGATGGTGCGGATGAGCGGGTGGATGGCGCCCTTCAGCGCTTCCTGCTCGCTCTCGGAGAACTCGAAGCCGAGGGTCTGGCGCGAGTGAGCGATCGAGTGGTGCACGCGCAGGCCCTCGCACTGGGCCTTGATCTCCGCGGGCAGGGCGTCGTAGGCGGCGCGCATGTCCGCGTACTCCGTATCCGCGGCCACGGGCGGGACGACCTTGGCCGACAGCATCGAGTAGCGACCCGCCGGATCCTGGAAGGACGCGTCGGTGTGCCAGAGGCGATTGCCCAGCGAGTACATGCGGCGGCGGTTGTCGGACTTCATGATCTCGCCGTTCTCGTCGAGGTTCGAGATGTCGCCGAGCGCTTCGTTGCCGAAGCGGTTCTTCTGGAGCGCGCTGATCCCGAGCTTGGTGTGGAGCACGCCATCCAGCCGCTGGGCGAAGTCGAGCTGCTCGCTGTCCGCGAACGGCTGGTCGCGGAAGACGAGCACGGCGAACTCGTCCATGCCGGCCCGGATGCGGGCCAGGGTCTCGGCATCGTGAACCTGGCGCAGATCGACGGGGCCCACCTCGGCCACGAACAGGGGATGGAGCGGGCGGAACTTCAATTCCATGGCGGCGTCCTCCTGAGCCAAACCACCGTGACCAGCGACCGTGCTTCACCGAGACTAGGTCGACCCCGAGGGAGAGTCAAGCCGCCCGTCTGGCCGATTCAGTTTGAAGATGACCACGTCCTCGGGCAGGATCGACGCCCGACGATCTGCCGGTGGATCTTCCTGCACGCAGAGCGACAGGGGGAATAGCCTCATGCACGAATCGCACATCTCGATAGAGACGGCCCCCGCCCGGGAAGACATCGCCGTGCTCGAAGCCGGTCTGAGCGCCCACGCCCTGCCCATCACCGTGAGCCCCGGCTTTCAGCCTCTGGCCGTCTTCTGTCGTGACCAGGCGAAGAGTATCCTCGGTGGCGCCTACGGCCGCACCAACTGGAACTGGCTGCACATTGCCACGGTGTGGGTGGCCGAGCATGAGCGGGGCAAAGGACTCGGGCGGCGCTTGATCCTCGCCATCGAAGCCGCCGCCGCTGAACGTGGTTGCCGGCAGGCCCACCTGGACACCTTCAGCTATCAGGCCCGCCCCTTCTACGAGCGCCTCGGATACCGGATCTTCGGCGAACTCGAAGACTATCCACCGGGCCACACGCGCTTTTTCCTGCGGAAGCAGCTCTGAGTCGTGGGCGTCGAGGAACTGGTCCATGGGCAACTCGTTGCCGAAGGCGCCCCGATCGCGTACTGTCGTGAGCCAATGTCCACCCTGCTCATGCTTCCTCCGCAGAATCCGACTACGCGCCAGTGGGCGAAGCGTCTCGCCGCCGCCGTTCCCGCCCTCAAGGTCGTGGTGGCCGAGGACGCGGCCGAGGCCGCGCGGATGATCGGTGACGCCGACGCCGCGTACGGAACGCTCCCCCGTGAGCTCACGGCGTACGCCGCGCGGCTCCGCTGGCTGCAGGCGCCGCAGGCGGCGCCGCCCGCCGGGTGGTACTACCCCGAGCTCATCGAGCATCCGGTAGTCGTGACGAACTTCCGCGAGATCTACAACGACCACATCGGTGCGCACATCATGGCCTTCGTCCTCGCCTTCGCGCGCGGGCTGCACCACTACCTGCCGAGACAGCTCGCGCGCGAGTGGCATCCCGAGCCGCACGACACCGGGGTGATCCATCTGCCCGAGGCCACCGCGCTCATCGTGGGCGTGGGGGGCATCGGCGCGGAAGCGGCCCGCCTCGCCGCGGCCTTCGGCATGCGGGTGATCGGCCTCGATGCGCGGCGGGGTGAGGCGCCCCCGGGGGTGGCCGAGCTTCACGGACCGGCGGCGCTCGATAGCTTGCTGCCGCGCGCGGACTTCGTCATCCTCACCGTGCCGCACACGCCGGAGACGGAGGGCTTCATGCATCGCGCGCGCTTCCAGCGCATGAAGCACCGCGCGTTCTTCATCAATATCGGGCGCGGCATGACCACGCGGCTCGACGATCTCGCCGCCGCCATTCAGGCGGGGGAGATCGCGGGGGCCGGGCTCGACGTGTTCGAGCAGGAGCCGCTGCCCGCCGAGCATCCGCTGTGGACCTTGCCCGGCGTGCTCATTACCCCGCATACCGCCGGCTACGGTCCGTACCTCGACGAACGCCGCTACGACATCCTGCTCGACAACAGCCGCCGCTTCCTGAGCGGGCAGCCGCTCAGGAACGTGGTCGACAAATCCCGCTGGTTCTGAGGAGCCGCACCATGCCCCTGCCCGTAGGCCTCAATGTCTGGTCCCGGCTCGTGGAGGAGCTCTTCCCATACCTGGATCGGACGGTGGCTCCCTTCGAGTCGCTGTGGTTTCCCGACCACGTCCAGTACGGCGCCCACAAGGTCGCGGAAGGCTGGACGCTGCTCGCCTTCGCCCTCGCCCGCTATCCTGACAAGTTCTGCACCCACGAGGTGCTCTGCAACAGCTTCCGCAATCCCGCGCATCTCGCCAAGATGGCCGCCACCGCGCAGGCGATCTCGGGCGGGCGGGTCATCCTGGGCATCGGGGCGGGCTGGAACGAAGAGGAGTATCGCGCCTACGGCTGGCCGTTTCCCTCCACGCCGGTTCGCATCGCCCAGCTCAGCGAAGCCATCGAGCTGATCCGGCTCCTGTGGACTCAATCTCCGGCGACGTACAAGGGCGAGCACTATCAAATCACGGGCGCCCATTGCGAGCCCCGGCCCAATCCTGTTCCGCCCATCGTGGTGGGCGGCCACGGCGAGAAGCATCTCCTGCGCGCCGTGGCCAAGCACGCGGACTGGTGGAACTACAGCTTCCGCGACGACGCGACCTACGCCCACAAGCAGGAAGTGCTCAAGGGCCACTGCAAGGAGGTCGGTCGCGACTACGAGCAGATCGTCCAGGTCATCCGCGTCGGCATCCTGATCGCGGAGACCGAGGCCGAGGTGGACCGGCTCAAGGGCCAGCCCGGTATCCGCCCCATGCAGGACATTCGCGTGGCCGGCACGCCCGCCCAGGTGACGGAGGCGCTGCGCGCCATCATCAAGCGCGGGGCCCGCCGCCTCACCGTGAATTTCGCCGACGCGCCTCTCCCGGACGGCACGCGCCTCTTCGCCGAAAAGGTCCTGCCCAACCTCTGAAGTCCGCGCTCAGGAATGAAGCACTTCCGCAGCGATGAGGATCAGCTTGCCGGGCATGGCCTTACCGGAAGCGTGAAGGTAAAGGTTGACCCCTTGCCCACGGTGCTCTCGACCGAGATCTCGCCGCCGTGAAGTTCCACGAACCGACGGGTCAGCGTGAGCCCCAGCCCAGTGCCCTCATGCTTCCGCACCTGGTCGGTGCCCACTTGGCTGAACGCCTCGAAGATCTTTGCCTGGTCCTCCCGCGCGATTCCGGCCCCCGTGTCGGTCACTGATATCCTCACGAAAGAGTCTTCGAGGAGCGCCCGCACTTCGACCCGCCCGCCCTCCGGCGTGAACTTGACCGCGTTGGAGAGGAGGTTGAGCACGACCTGCCGGACTTTTCGCTCGTCGGCAACGAAATCGCCGAGGTGCTCGTCCACCTCGAGGCCGACCGTGACGCCGTGGCGAGTCGCCCGCTCGCGCAAAAGGGTGAGGGCGGACTCCAGCGCCGAAGGCAGGTGGAAGGGGGACAGCTCCAACTCCATGCGTCCAGCCTCCACCTTAGACAGATCCAGGATGTCGTTGATGAGCGACAGCAGGTGGCGACCCGAAATGAGAATGTCCTGCACGTACTCGGCCTGTTTTTCATTGAGCTCACCAAACATCCGCTCCTGGAGCACCTCTGAGAAGCCGATGACGGCGTTGAGCGGCGTGCGCAGCTCGTGGGACATATTGGCGAGGAATTCCGACTTGTGGCGATTGGCCGCCTCGAGTTCCTCGTTGAGCTGGCCCAGTTCCGCGCTCACTCGATTGAGGTTGGCGGCAAGCCCGCCCAGCTCGTCGCGGTTCGGGACCTGAATAGCTTGGGTGAAGTCACCGGCGGCAATCTGGTCGAGTCGCGCCTCCATCTGCTGGACAGGCCCGATCAACGACCAGGAGATGGCATGGCCCAGCACGAGCGCGAGCGCGATGCTTCCGATGGCGAAGGCTATCACGACCCGGCGCGACGACAGGTACGCTTCCTGACTGGCATCGACCCTCGCCACCATGTCGGCCTCTGCTTTGTTGACGAGCTCGTTGGTGCGGCGCTCGAGGCGGTCGGCGAGGGGGCCGGCCTGGGTGAGCTGCACTTCGCGGCCCTCGGTCGCCTTGCCCGCCCGGATGAGCTCCACCGAGTGCGTCACGACTTTGATGAACCGCTCGTAGTCCTCCCGGACGCGGCCCAGCAGTTCCACTTCATCACCGGCCACGAACTGGAGCCGGTCGAGATCGTAGCCGAACTGATTGAGCTTCCGGAGCGTGCCGTTGAGCGTGCGATCGTCCGGCACGAGGAGGGCCGAGGACACACTGTAAAGCTGGCTGGTCGTGTCGTGCTGGAGCTGGCGGTAGGCGGCGATCTTCCGCTGCAGCTTCACCAAGTCCTCGGCCCGGCGGTTGACGTCGGCGAGCACGCTGAGGCCCACCGCCCCCACCGCAATCAGGAGGATCACGATGGCCAGGAAGGCAGCCAGGAGCTTGGTGTGGACGGAAGCGGGCACGCGAGCGACCAGTCGGGGCAGCCACGCGGTGAGTCGATTCACCGGCGCCCCTCGATCAGGAGCGAGCGGAGATCGCGGAGAAACTCGCCAGGATCGAAGCGCACCCCTTGGTACTGCACGCGGAGCACTCCGTCGCCGTCGATGACGGAGGTGAGGAAGGTGTGATCAACGTCGCCGGCCGGCCTTTTCTTCACGTAGATACCGTAGCGTCGGGCCACCTCGCCGATTTCCCCCTCCGTCCCGGTGAGAAAGATCCAGCCGGGAGCCTTCGCTCCGTGTCCCTCGGCATAGCGCCGCAGCGCCTCCGGCGTGTCTTTCTCCGGATCCACGGTGATGGCCACGAAGCGGACGCGCGCGCCATCGGTGCCAAGCTGCCGCTGGATCCCCACCAGCTTGGCTGTCAGGAGCGGGCAGGTGTCGGCGCAGGTCGCGTAGATGAAGGTCACCACCACGACCTTGCCCCGCAGGTCGGTCAAGCCGACCCGTGCGCCGTTCTGCACAGTGAGGGCGAAATCGGGTGCCGGTCCAATGCGTGCGAGGCGGGCATTGGTTTTCTCCGGGTGGGCTTCGACAGACGCGCTCCCCCCCAAGAGTGCCGCGCAGATCAGCGCGATCAGGAAGCGCGAGTGCCCGCGGCGCACTTCAGGCCTTTACCGATGCGCGGCCCGGCTATGCCTTCAGCTCCTTCTTCAGCTCGTTGAAGGCGCGCCAGTCGGTGCCCCGGGCGAGAATCTTCTGGGGGCTCGCCTTGATCATCCCTGTCTCGTGGAGCCGGAGCGCGTAGAAGCGCATCGTATCGGCTGGGTCATACTCCCGCCACCGGGTGTAGGAAATCTCCTTCAGAGTTTGCACCGCATAGGCGTGAGTCTTTACAAAGCCCCGCTCTACGAGGGACCGAGCGACCCGATCCGGCTCGAGAGCGCACATGTCCGTCGCCTTCGTGAAGGCGCGCAGCATCCGCTTGGTAGCCGCCGGGTGCTTCTTGGCGAATTGAACGTTCGTTACCGCCATGCAGCAGAAATACTGGGACCATGGCCGATCCTCAGTGGTGCTTACGATCACATGGCCGATCTTTCTGGTCCGGAGCTCCTGGGGATCTGGGGGAAAGCCCAGCAACCCATCGATCTTCCCGTCGGCGAGGAGCTGGATCGCCTCATTTGACGGTGGCTGGACGAGCTTGGCATCCCGGCGAGGGTCGAAACCGACATAGGTGGCCATGGCGGTTACCAGAGCAAGGCCCCCCTTCCAACCAACGGCGACGATGCCGTTCTTGAGATCGAGGAGCGAGCGCACTCGATCGGTTGCGAATAACTCGAAGCAGCCTGCATGGATTCCCGCGATAGCGACGAGGGGTTGCCCCGCATCCAGGGCCAGCAAGAGGGTCATGACATCAGCCCCCCCGACGTCGAGTTTGCCGGCGGCGAGATCGCCAATGTTGTCGGTTGTTGTCCTGTACTGGATGTCGGTAAACCCCTCAGCCCTGAGTAGCTCGTCCGCAATCCACTGGGGCGCCAGGCACGCGTGGTCGTATGGGAATCGCGGAAGCGTCAGCCTCGTGGTCTCCGGAGGCGGCTCCGCGTCCGCCGGCGTCGGCGAGACCCCCAGAATGGCCGCGGCGGCGGTGAGTGCCACGCCGTTCGTGAACTCTCGCCTCGTTGTCGTGCTCATGTCGGGACTCCCTCTTGAGCTCGTTAGATGACCGCCGAGAATGGAGAGGCAAGGAACCCGAGGGGGCATTACAGCCTCCGCGGCCGGCCAGACAGTGAGCTGCGGGGATGTGCAGCAAGGTCTTGCAGAGAGGCCAACTGTGACCGTAGGCGCGGCGTGCTGTCAAGCCTCAGTTTCCAAATCCGGGGCCACGAAGCGGTTCCTTCATCGCAGGAGGTGGCACAAGACAGCGGACTCGAGGTGTCCTTACACTGACGATCACACGACGGCGGCCTCCCGGATCTCCTGCAAAGGAGCTCGATTACCCTTTCGGGTTACTGCCGGAGCCGACGGTGGTCGACCATGAGGCAGCGGTCCTGGACGACCTTGATGCCGGCGCGAGCGAGGGCCTCAGCCACTTCGTCGTGGCTGATGCCGAGCTGCATCCACACCACGCGCGGCTTGGCCGCGAGGATGTCCGCCAGGTGCGGCGGGATGTCCCGCGGCCGGCGGAAGACGTTCACCATGTCCACGGGCTCCGGGATTTCCGCGAGCTTTCGGTACACAGGCTCGCCGAGGATTTCGACGACGTCCGGATAGTAAACAGGCACGGGCACGATCTCGTAGCCGGCCTCGGCCATGTATTGCGGGACGTAGAAGGCCGGCCGTCCGGCCTGCGCCTCCGTCTTGATGCCGAGCACCGCGATGCGCTTGGTCTCCGCGAGTATGGTGGTCAGCTCCGCGTCCGAATCGATCAGGTTGTCCCGCCAGTCGCTCATGCTGCGAGTGTATCAATGTGCTAGCCTCCTCGCAGGAGGACCTCCCCATGCCGATTCGTCTCACCCGCATCTACACCCGCACCGGAGACAAGGGTGACACCGCGCTCGTCGGGGGCGGCCGCGTCCCCAAGGACTCGCCGCGCATCGAGGCCTATGGCACGATCGACGAGCTCAACTCGATCGTTGGGCTCGCGCGTGTCTTCAACGCCGAACGCCTCAGCAAGGGCAAGGCCCCCCGCTGGCTCGACGGCGTCTTGCGCCAGATCCAGAACGAGCTCTTCGACTTGGGCTCCGAGCTGGCCACTCCCGACGATGCGGCCTACGAGGGCATGCACCGGGTGGGGGAGGCCGAGGTCAAGGCGCTCGAAGCGCTCATGGACCAGTGCCAGAAAGACCTGGCGCCCCTCAAGTCCTTCGTGTTGCCCGGCGGTGGGCGCGTGGGCGGCTTCCTCCATCAGGCCCGCACCGTCTGCCGGCGCGCCGAGCGGCGCATTCTCGCCCTTTCCCGCGTGGAGACGCTGAGCCCGTGGCCGCTCACCTACGTCAATCGATTGAGCGATCTGCTCTTCGTGCTCTCGCGGTGGGTCGGCAAGAAGGGCGGCGAAACGGAGTATCTCTGGGAGCGCGGGCTCGCCTCCCACACGCGCAAGAGGGCATGACGGCCGGCTTCACCATCCGCCGCGCGCGAGGGGACGACCATCTCGCCGTCGCCCGAGAGCTGGCGGAGTATCTCCGTTTCATCGGGGACACTCTCGACCCCGACGGCCTCGACCACGATATCGCACACTGGCAGAAGGAGTACGACGGGAAGACGGGTGTACTCCTCCTCGTGGTCGATCCCGCGGGCGAGGTGGTGGGCACCGCCGCGGTGCGACGACTCGAGCCCGGAACCGGCGAGCTCAAGCGCATGTGGCTCCGGCCGGCCTTCCAGGGCCAAGGGCTCGGGCGGCGCCTGCTGAGCGTCTGCCTCGACGAGGCCAAGAGCCTCGGCTGCCGGACGCTTCGCTTGGACTCGCAGACCAAGCTCGAAGCGGCAGTGCGCCTCTACCGTGCCCACGGCTTCACGGAGATCCCTCGCTACAACGACAATCCCCGAGCCGACATCTGGATGGAGCGGGCCCTCTGAGGGAGGCCGCTTAGAGCTGGCTCGGCTTCTCCGCCTTCCCGGGGCCGCAGCGGCCGTTCTCGACGGCAGCGAGGAACTCACTCACGTGCAGGTTGAAGAGCGCCGGCTCCTCGATGTTCGCGGTGACGCGCGCGGTCGCCAATGGGGTCCTCGCTCGTTCGAAATCTTGAGCATGCTACACTTGCCCGGCTTTTCTCACGCGCGGCGCCGCTCGCGCAAGGAGGCGTCACTGGAGACGGGCCGACCGGCCACGAGAGCAGGGAAGGGCATGGTCACGTGTCCCCACGCCGCAGCCTCCCGAGCGGGCGTCGCGATGCTCAAGGAGGGCGGCTCGGCGGTGGACGCCGCCATCGCCGCGAGCGCCGTGCTGTCCGTGGTCTATCCGCACATGACGAGCATCGGCGGCGATCAGTTCTGGCTGATCCGGGATGCCCGCCGCCGTGCCGTGCGATTCCTGAACGCGGGAGGCCGCGCCGCCGCCTCGGGCACCCTCGACTGGTTCGGCGGTCGTGGCCTCGGCGAGATTCCCAGGCGCGGCATTCTCCCCGCCACCCTCACCACGCCGGGGGCGGTGGACGGTTGGTGCGAGGCGCATGCGGCTCTCGGCCGGCTTTCCCTCGCGCGCGATCTCGCTCCGGCTATCGCCTGCGCGCGCGACGGGTTCGCCGTGACGGACCGTCTCGCGACCTGGACGGCGACGGTGGCGGGGCTCCTCGCCGGGAACGCGGAAGCGGCGGCCATCTTCTTGCCGGGCGGGGAGGCGCCGCGGCCTGGAGAGCGTCTGGTCAATCCGCACCTCGCCCTGACCCTCGAGCGTATCGGCGCCCACGGCCGCCGCGGCTTCTACGAGGGCGAGACCGCGCGAGAGATGGCGCGCTTCTCGCGCGAGCACGGCGGCTTCTTCACCGAGGACGATCTGGGCGAGCAGCGCGCCCGCTGGGGCGAGCCGGTGTCGACCACCTATAGGGGCGTGACGATCTACGAGACCCCGCCCCCGACCCAGGGGCTCTCGGTGCTGGAGATGTTGAACCTCATCGAGCCCTACGACCTCTCGCGGCTCGAGCGGCTGGGCCCGGAAGCCGTGCATCTTCTCGTCCAGGCGAAGCAGATCGCCTTCCACGATCGCGACCAGCACATCGCCGACCCGGATTTCTTCAAGGTGCCGGTGGCGCGGCTCGTATCGAAGGCGTACGCGGACGAGCGCCGCGCGCTCCTCGACCCGTCGCGCGCGCTTCCCTGGGACCGCGTGCCCTCTCACGGCAGCCTCGAGGGCGACACGGTGGCGGTGTGCGCGGTGGACGGCGACGGCAACGCCGCCGCGCTCATCCACAGCGTGTACGGCACGTACGGCGCGGGGATGGTGGCGGGGCGCACCGGCGTGGTGCTCCAGAACCGGAGCGCCTATTTCAGTCTCGACCCGGCGCATCCGAACCGTCTCGAGCCGGGGAAGATCCCTTTGCACACCCTGATCGCCTCGCTCGCCTTCAAGGGCGATGCCCTGTGGCAGGTCCTGGGCTGCATGGGCGCCGACGGTCAGCCGCAGATCCACCTGCAGGCCTATACGGCGATGATCGACTACGGCCTCGACGTGCAGGAGGCGGTGGCGGGGCCGCGCTGGCTTGCCGGCCGCTTCGCCCTCGGCGACCCGCGCGATCTCCTGAACATGGAAGCCCGCTTTCCCGCGGCCACGCTCGCCGAGCTCGAGCGTCGGGGCCACCTCGTGCATCGCTGGCCGGCGTGGGAAGAGCGGGCCGGCCATGCCCACGGCATCACCATCGATCCGGCCACCGGCGTCCGGATCGGCGGCGCGGACCCGCGGAGCGACGGCGCCGCCATCGGCTACTGAACAACCAGACGGAGGAGACCTTCGTGGCCGCGACCTATCAGATCTACGCCCTCAAGTACGGCGAGCGGGACACCAGGGAAGGGCAGTTCTTCTTCCGCGAGTCCTCGCAGAAGCCGCTCACCCTCCATTTCTTCGTCTGGGTCATCCTGGGCGGCGCGCACCCCATCGTGGTGGACACCGGCTGCACCGAGCCCGACGCCAAGCTCAAGGAGCTGCGTGCCTTCGTGAGCCCCGCCGAGATGCTGGCGCGCGTCGGCGTGAAGGCGGCCGAGGTGCCCCTGACCCTCGTCTCGCACCTGCACTGGGACCACTGGGGCGGCTATCCCTATTTCCCGGGCAGCACCTTCTGGATGCAGCGCGAGGAGCTCGAGTTCTGGACGGGCATCGCGGGGCAGCATCCGAACTACCGATCGTTCGCCCTGCCCGAATCGCTGGCCCAGCTCGTACGCCTCAACTACAGCGGACGCGTCAAGCTCGTCACCGGCGAGGCCGAGGTGCTGCCGGGCATCAAGGTGCACTGGGTGGGCGGACACACCGCGGGGCTCCAGGTGGTGTCGGTGCCCACGGCCAAGGGCACGGTGGTGCTGACCTCGGACGCCTCGCACTTCTACCGCAACATCGAGCGGCGCGATCCCGTGCAGATCATCACCAGCCTGCCCCAGATGCTCGCAGGCTTCGAGACCATCGATGCGCTGGCGGGGGCCAAGGAGCGCGTGGTCGTCGGTCACGACCCCGAGGTGGCCACGCGCTTCGACCAGGTCGAGCCGGGGATCATCAAGATCGCGTAGCGGTCTTGCGGCGCTCGCGGTAGATCTCCACCGCGATGGGGACGCACGAGAGCACGATGATGGTGATCACCACCACGTGCATGTACTTGGAGATGTTGGGGACGGCGCGGCCGAGGGCGAAGCCCCCCAGGCTCATGGAGGCGACCCAGCCGATGCCGCCCATCACGTTGTAGGTGAGGAAGCGCCGATACTCCATGGCGCCCACCCCGGCCAGCACGGGGGCGAAGGTGCGGATGATCGGCACGAAACGGGCGATGACGATGGTCTTGGCGCCGTATTTCTCGTAGAAGTGCCGGGTCCGCTCCACGTGCTTGGGATTGAAGAGGAGCGATTTCTCGCGGATGAAGATGCGCGGGCCCAGTCGCGCCCCGATGGCGTAGCCCACGCTGTCCCCGATGATGGCGGCGGCCATGAGGAGCACGTTGATCCACCAGATATTGAGATGGCCGGCCGCCGCGAGCAGCCCCGCGGTGATGAGCAACGAATCGCCGGGGAGGAAGCAGCCGATGAGGAGGCCCGTCTCCGCGAAGACGATGGCGACGAGGAGGATATAGCCGCCCCACTGGATGAGCGCGTCGAGCGAGTAGTGGCCGGTCAGGATGGAGACGAGGAAGTCCACTCGCGGGCACGTTAGCGAATCGCGCGGAGCCTGTCAACGTTCGCTTGTGCGCCCGCGGGAAAGTATGTTAGCAATGGAGGCCCGCCGTGAGCTCCTCTGTCATTGCCGTCGACGCTCTCACCAAGCGCTCCTCCGCCCGCACCGGGACGGTGTCGGCGCTCGAAGAGATCTCCTTTTCCGTGGGCGAGGGCGACTTCGTGGCCGTGGTAGGGCCGTCGGGCTGTGGCAAGTCCACCCTGCTCAAGATCCTCGCAGGTATCCTGCCCGCCACCGCGGGGGAGGCGGCCTGCTAGAGTTCGCGGCGGACGAGGGCCGCCCCGGCGCCGAGCGCACGCAGCTTGGCGTGGGCGAGCTCGCGGTCGAGCGGCACCATGCCGCAGTTGGTGCAGGGGAAGATCTGGGAAGGCTTCACGTGCTTCATCGCCTCGCGGATCACCGCGGCCACGTCCTCCGGTGTTTCCACCCGGTCGCTCGCCACATCCACGGCCCCCACGAGGACGTCCTTGCCCCCGAGCAGGCCGATCAGCGACATCGGCACGCGGGCATTGGCGCATTCGAGCGACACCCCGCCGATGCGGCTCGCGGCGAGCAGGGGAAAGGTCTGCTCGTACTGCCGCCACTCGCCGCCCAACGTCTTTTTCCAATCGGTGTTGGCCTTGATGCCGTAGCCGTAGCAGATGTGCACCACCGTCCGGCACGGGAGCCCGTCCACGGCCCGGTTCAGGGCGTCGACGCCCCAGTCGCGCACCTCGTCCATGTAGACATTGAAGGCTGGCTCGTCGAGCTGGATCACATCCACGCCGAGGGCGGCCAGCTCCCGCGCTTCTTCGTTGAGGAGGGCGGCCAGGGCCATGGCGAGGCGGGCGCGGCTGCCGTAGTGGGCGTCGTGAATGGTGTCGGCGATGGTCATGGGGCCCGGCATGGTGAACTTGATGCGCTGCCGCGTTTGCGACCGGAGATAGCGGACCTCGTCGCGGTGAATCGGACCCTGACGCCGCAGGGGCGCGGTCACCGTGGGCACGTCGGCCTTGTAGCGATCGGCGCGGATGCCGATGGTGACCATCTTCGAAAAGTCCACGCCCTCCAGCCGCTCCACGAAGCCCCAGACGAAATGCCGGCGCGTTTGCTCGCCGTCGGTGACGATGTCGATGCCGGCTTCCTCCTGGTCACGGAGGGCGAGGCGCACGGCGTCTCGCTTGCCTTCCTCGAGGGGGGCGCCTTCGAGGCGCCAGGGCGCCCACAGCGTCTTGGGCGCGGCGAGCCACGCGGGCTTCGGCAAACTGCCGGCGATGGTGGTGTCGAGCATTTCGACGGGCATGGTATCATGACGCGCATGAAGCGATTGATCGTCCTCCTCCCCATCGCCGCCCTGGTCCTCGTCGCCGCGTGCAACAACGCGGCGACGGACAAGCAGTGGTACAAGCCGAACGTGAACTACACCGCCGCCGACTTCGAGCGGGACCGCACCGCATGCACCGACAAGAAGTCAAAGGTCCTCGATGAGGACTGCCTGAAGGACCGCGGCTGGGTCGCCCTCGGCGGAGACATCGGGCCGCCCGTCAAGGCCCCGGATCCGACGACCAGCAAGGGCACGGCCAAGGGCAAGTACTAGTCTGCGCGGCGTGATCTTCGACTTCGGCGGCGTGCTCTGGGACATGCGCTGGGACGTCGCGCGCGACCTCGACCGATCGCACGGCCTGCCTCGCTCCTCCGTCTTCGACACGCTGTATCGCAACGAGACGTGGGGAGCCATCGAGCGCGGTCGCGGCGACCGCCGGGCGTGGCTCGAGGCCGCCCACCAGACCCTCGAGGAGCGGGCGGGCCGGCCGCTCCCCCCGCTCCACGACGAATGGCGACAGTCCCAGCACGCCATCGAGCCCAATCTCCAGCTCGTCCGTGACCTTCGGGCCACGCACAAGCTCGGCGTCCTCAGCAACGCGGATCTCTCGCTGCGCGGGCGTCTCGAGGGCGAGATCGGGATCCATCACCTCTTTGATGACATCGTGTGCTCCGCCGAGGTGGGGATGGCCAAGCCGGAGGCCGGCATCTATACTCTGGCCGCCGAGCGGCTCGGCCTGCCGCCCGGCGAGTGCGTCTTCGTGGATGATCTCGACGCCAACGTGGAGGCCGCACGGGAGGTGGGCATGCAGGCCGTGCTGTTCCGGGCGGACAAGGGTGACGACCTCCGCGCGCAGCTGGGGGCGCTCGGGGTCGCGCCCCATCCCTGACCCCATGCCGCGCTCCGCGATCTTCCTCTCGCCTGGCGCCGATCTCGCGGCGGCCGTGGACCTCGCCCGACGAGCCGACGTCGCGGGCTATGAAAGCGTGTGGGTCACCCACGGCATTGGTCGCGACGGGCTTCACGTGCTCTCGGCCTATGCCCGCGTCGCGCCTCGCGTGGGTCTCGGCACCGGCGTCCTTCCCATCTTCCCACGCCATCCCGTACTCCTCGCCCAGGAGGCGCTCACCCTCCAGGAAGTGAGCGGAGGGCGGCTCCGTCTCGGTATCGGGGTGAGCCACCGCCCGGTCATGGAGGGCGCCCTCGGGCTCGAGATGGGCAAGCCCCTCGAGGCCGCGCGTGAATACGTCGCGGTATTGCGTCAGGCGCTCACCGGGCGCGTGGAGCATGCGGGGCCGCGCTATCGGGTGACGTGGCAGAGCGGCGTGCCGCGGCTGCCCTCGCCGCCGCCCATTTACCTGGCCGGGCTGGGCACGGCGATGCTCGAGCTCGCGGGCGAGATCGCCGACGGCGTGGTCCTGTGGCTCTGCGCTCCCGCCTACATACGCGAGCACGCGTTGCCTGCCCTCCAGCGCGGGCGCAAGAAGGCCGGCAAGGCCCTGGACGGATTCGAGATCGTGGTGTCCATTCCCGCCGCGGTCACGACCGATCGCGCGGCGGGCAGAGAGGCCTTCAAGATCGAGCTGACGCGTTACCTGGTCCTGCCCTTCTACCGCGCCATGCTCGAGAAGAGCGGTTTCGCGGCGGAGATTTCCGCTTGGGATCGCGCGCGGGATCCCGCGACGGTGGCCGATCGCCTCGTGGACGCCTTGGGGGCCATCGGGGACGCCCCCGCGCTCGCCCGTCTCGTCGCCGCCTATCGCGAGGCCGGGGTGACGCTGCCGGCCATTCGACCCATCGGTTTCCCCGACGCACCGCACTATCTGCCCACCCTCGAGGTCGGCTCGGCTTCCTGACCCGCCGTGCTACGGTGGATTGCATGGATGGCGTTGTCACGGCAACCGTCCCACCGCGCACGACTTCCCTCGGCACGATGTTCGTCGGCCCCGTCTTCGACTATCTGCTCATCGGGGGAGTACTGAGCTGGATCGCCGGCGGCATCCTCTTTTTCGGCGGCTACAACTTTCCCGACGATGACCCCTACCTCTGGTGGGCCATCCTCGTGTCGAACTGGGCCCATTTCGCGGCCTCCACCGTGCGGCTCTACACGAGGCCGCACGCGGTCAGGAAGTGGCCCGTCCTGACCCTGGTCTTCCCCGCGGTGGCCGTGGCGGCCGTGACGGGCGTGCTCATCCTCGGAGATTTCGCCGGCCGCTACCTCTTCGCGCTCTATCTCGCGTGGTCCCCGTATCACTACTCGAGGCAGGCGTACGGGCTCAGCGTGATGTACGCGTATCGCTCGGGGAGCGCGCTCGAGGCCACGGGCCGGCGCATGCTCCTCTGGGTATGCCTCGTGCCGTTCTTCTGGGCGCTCCTCCATCCGAACGGCGGCCTCGCCCTCGCGCTGCCGCGCTCCTTCTATGCCGCCTTTCCCATGCGGGTGGAGGTGATGCAGACGCTGACCGTCCTGTCCCTGGCGGGGCCGGTCGCCCTCGTCCTCTGGCTCCGCTCGCGCGGCGGGCCGTCCCTGCCCCTGATCAGCCTGGTCGTCATCGTGTCCAATGCCATCTGGTGGTCGGTCTTCAACTACTTCAACGCGTTCGTCTGGGCCACGGTCTTCCACGGACTCCAGTATCTGGCCATCGTCAGCATCTTCCACGTGAAGGACGAGACGCGCCGCGCTCCCCATGCGCGGGGATGGTTCTTCCACACCGCGACCTTCTACGTGACGTGTCTCGTCCTCGGCTGGGTGCTCTTCTTCCGCTGGCCGCAGGCGTACTGGCTCCTGGGCTTTCCCATCATGCAGAGCGGGCTCTTCGTGACGGCTATCATCAATATCCACCACTTCGTCGTGGACGCCTTCATCTGGAAGCTTCGCCGCGATCCGAACTATGAGAACGTGGTGGACGCCCCCATCGAGGCGACGGTGGCCCACGGGTAGACCTCATCGAGCTTCTGGAGGCTCAGCCTGGCGTGCAGCGCGTCCGGGTCGAATCGCCGAGCTGAGGCCCGCTCCGCCCCGGCGCCGCCGCAGCGCGAGGGCGGCCCCGGCGCCCCCGAGGAGCATCGGCACGCCGAGCCAGTAGCGCTGGCGCCCGCGCGCGCGATCGCGGAGCGTCCGGAGCACGAAGCGGTCGCCCGCGGTGATCTCGCCCCGCGCCGCGAGGAACTGGCGCAGCCGTTCCTTCTGCGCCTCATTGACGGTCGCGCGCCCCCACCGCACGTCCTCCTGGAGCGCGGCGAGGCGGCGCCCCTCGGCCACGCCGCGCGCGAGAGCCTCGCGGCTGTCGCGCCAGGCCTGGCGCTCGGCGGGTGAGAGGAAGACGAGCTGGATCGCGGGGACACCCTCCTCGAGCCAGTCGAGCCAGTGATGATCCATGCGCGGGAAGGTGGCGAGCAGGAGCCCGGCCACCGCGACGGCGGCCACGGCCGCGATGCCGACACCGAGAAGCGCGTCGCGCCCGCCGCGGAGAAGGGCGCGGGCGCCCAGCCCCGCGGCGACGGCGGCCATGAGGGCACCGAAGCTCGCGACGATAGTGGCGCCCGTCGGCAGATCCCAGGCGAAGGAGGCCCACAGGCCGACGGCGCTGACTGCCGCGCCGAGCGCCCAGCCGATGGCGAGGCGTCCGCCTACCGAGTTCGTGAGAAGCGCGCCCACCGTCGCGGGCACGATGAGATAGGAGAAGACGAGCAGCACGCCCGCCATACGCACGGAGCTGGTCACCACTACGCCGAAGGTGACGTAGAAGGCGAAGTCCCACCAGGGTACGGCCCGGCCCCGCGCCGCGGCGCCCTCGGGATCGAAGGAGATGTCGAGGAGCGGTCGCCGCATCAGGCCGTGTCCTACGCCGATCACCGCGTAGAGGACGGCGAGCCTGACCACCTCGCCCGGCGTGACGGTCAGGATACCGCCGACGAGGAGCTGCTTGATGTGCTCCGCTCCCTGGGGCGCACGGTCCACCACCAGCACGGTGAGCGCGGCCGAGACCGCGTAGACGATGCCGATGATGGCTTCCTGCGGGATGGGCGCCCGCCGGACGCGGGTGAGGGAGAAGAGGGCGGCGCCCCCCACCGCGAAGGCCAGCGCATACCAGTACGCGGCGCCGCTCTGGATGGGATGGCCCGCGAGAAAGGCCACGGTGACGCCGAGGGCGGCGACCTGCGCCAAGGCCAGGTCCACGAAGATGACGCCGCGGGCCAGCACATGCAGCCCCAGGTACACGTGGATGCCCGTGAGCACGAGGCAGGCGAGAAAGGGGATCCAGAGGAGATCGAGCATCAGCGAGGCCGGAGCGCCTCGGCGAGGCGGGCGATGTCGAGGTCGAAGAGCCCGATATAGTCGCGGGCTTCGGGCTCGGCTCCGACGGATGAGGCGAGGCGGACCTCGCGCGCGCCGCTGAGGGCGACGACCTTGGCCACCACCGCGTTGTTCGAGTAGGGCTCGGCGATCACTACGCGCGTCCCCGCCTCCTTCATCCGTCGGGTGAGTGAGGCGAGATAGGCGGGGGAGGGAGGCACGCCGGGGGTGGGCTCGACCGCGGCCACGATGTCGAGGCCAAAGCGATGCGCGAAGTACGGCCAGCTCTCGTGGACCACGACCACCTTGGTCCCGCGGTAGGGGGCCATGACGGCCTGCCAGCGGGCGAGGCCCGCGTCGAGCCGCTCGAGGAACTCGCTCCGTCGCTGCGTGAAGTATCCGCGCTCCGCGGGGGACAGCCGCACGAGTGCCTCGAGTACGCTCGCGGTGATGGGCCGCGCGTTCTCGGGGTCGAGCCAGTAGTGCGTGTTGCCGAATCCGTGCACGTGCTGGCCGCGCTCGGATCTCACCCGGGAGGTCTCGGCCTGGAGGAGCGCGATGCCCTTGGAGCAGTCGAGGTCGGCGGGCATCGAGGCAGGCTCCCGCGCCGTGTGGAGGGCTCGCGCGAGCCACGGCTCATGGTCGAGGCCCACGCGCACGAGGAGGGCGGCGCGCCGCAGCGCCGCCACGTGCCCCGGCTTGACGTCGACGGCGTGCGGGTCCTGACCGGGCGGCACGAGCGCTTCCACGGTCACACGGTCCCCGCCCACCGCCTCGACGAGCGACTTGAGGTCCGTGGAGGTGGCGACGATGGCCAGCGGGCCGCCGCCCCACGCGGGAGCGGCGGCCCATAGAAGGACGACGATGGCGCCCCGGAGCGCCCGGAGCACGCGGGCTACTTCTTGGCGGTGAAGATCGATTTGGGGATCATGCAGTGCACGCCTTTGCGAACGTCCACCACCTGGCTGACGCGGCAGTCACCGACCATCGACACGAGCGAGTAGGCCTCGTAGCGGGTGAGAGGCACCGCCTTCTGCGCGGCCAGCATGTCCACCGCCTCGCGCACCGCGTTGACCATGGCCTTGTTGAGGTCCTCGTCCATGCCCGTGGTGATCCAGTGGGTCTTGCTCTCGATGCGAGGCCACTCGAGCTTCATGTCCTTGCGCACGATGAGCTGCATGACGATCTCGCGGTAGGCGCACTCGAGCGCGGTGAGGTTGACCTCGCCGTTGCCCTGGCGGCAGTGCGAGTCGCCCGTCCAGACGAGCCCGCCCTTGAGGAAGATCGGGATGAAGATCGTCGTCCCTTCCTGGAGCTCGTTGATGTCCATGTTCGAGCCGTTTTTCCACGGGCGCAGGGTGGAGACGGGCGCCATGGGGTCGGTGGCGCCACCCTTGCGTGGCGACGGGTCCTTCGGATCGATCCCGACCGCGAGCGTGCCGGGGAAAGGCTGGAGGTCAATGGTGATGCCGGGCTTGAACTCGGCCTGGCGCTTGTCCAGGTCGAGGTAGAAGTACTTGAGAAAGCCGTCGGGCATTTCCGCGGCCAGTGCTCCGATGGTGGGGAACTCCTTCCCCGGCAGATTGAAGTTGGAGCCGAAGGCCTTGGGCGTGATCTTGACGATGCGGACTTCCATCACGTCGCCCGGCTCGGCGCCTTCCACGTAGATGGGCCCGGTGACGGAGTGCGGACCGCCCCCAGGGTTCGCCTTCCGCAGCGCGACGATCTCGTCCATGGTCGTGCCGGGCAGGATCTTGTTGTGCGCGTGCATCATCGTCTCGACGGCCACCGTATCCCCGGACTTGACGACCAGCTTCGGCGGCTCCTTGGGATCGAGCCAGCCCCACTGGGTGGTCTCCGGGGTGGCGGGCAGCATGTAGTACGTGCCGCCGGCCACCGCGGCCGTGCGGTTGCGATTGGCCTCATTCATCGGCTGCTGGGCCACGGCGTAGAGTCCCGCCGTGAGCAGCGTGGCGAGGGCGGCCAGGCCCACGGTCAGCGCCTTGCGGGTGCGGAGCTTTCTGAGCATGAGAGGTCTCCTTTGGTGTGAGGCGGTCGAACCCTTACAGACGCCATGCCCGAACACCGGAGAGCGAGTTCGACGGGATTCTACCGTAGTCTCGAGCGCTTATGCCGTTGGCCCAGCCTCGACGGTCCGCGTGTTTCGGCGGCAGCCCGCCGACGGCTGCCTACGCTTCGTTCACGGCTTGCCGTCGAGAGCGCGTTTGAGCTGGTCGAGGTGGTTGTCGTCGTGCCACGCCATCAGCTCCACGAAGTCCTTGAGGGTCATCTTCCCGCGCGTGGCGTGGACGCCGCCGCGCTCCCACTGCTCGGGCTTCAGGCCACGGAAGAACCGGAGCGTCTCCTCGCGCCGCGTCTTGAAGGCCGCGAGCGCTTCCTGGACGTCGTTGCGCTGATACTGGCGCTCCACCGCCCAGCGGTCCGGCTCGACGGGGAGGAACTTGGGTTCGTCCATGGCGAGAATGGAGAGAAAGCGCGTCATGAACGATTCCTCGGTGTCGCGCACGTGGCAGACCACTTCCTTGGCCGACCAGTTCTTGGGGTCCGGGCGTTTCGTCAGCTGGGCATCGGGTACATTCTTGACGACGGCGGCGTAGTCGTCGACCGTCCGCTCCATGCGCGCGAGCTGCTCGTCCAGCGTGGCCATGCCGGGTCCCCCGTCCGTGACAAGTTGGTGGAAGAGATGCGATTCGCGCTGGTAGAAGCCCTGCGTGTGCAGGGAATCCCCCAGCCTCAGCAGCGTGTAGTCGAGATGATGCCCCATCTCGTGCAGGAGGGTGCGCAAGAATGTCCGGAAGGCGACCACGCGCTTCTGTCGGGCCGTCCGCATCCACAGGGTGATGGTGGGCGGCCGCCCGGGCTTTCCCGTCGACTCGTAGAGGCCGTGCAGCTCGCCCCACTTGGCGTGCGGTCGCGCCGCCAGCACGGTCACGCGCACCGAGGGCAGGCCGAGGGCCCGCCCGAGCCCGTTCGCGAGGAGCTGGCAGGCGGACTCCGTCAGCGCGCGGTCGCCGCTCTCGAGGGCCGCCCCCAGCTCCACCACGAGGGGCCGCAGGGCCGCCGCTCCCGGAAGCGGTACGGCGGTGATCCTGTCGCTGCGAAGGTAGATTCCCTGCTGTCGACGCGAGAGCCGCTCGAAGTAGGCGAAAGGCATCCGGCACGGATGCTACCGCCGCCCCGACGGACGGTCAACCGGACCTGCCCCACCGGACCTGCCCCGACATGTGGCCGTGACGTCTCGGATGATGCTAATCTCCCGCCCATGACCGCCCATGCCACCGTCCCTCCGGTTCCGCCCGCCGCACGCGCCGACCTCGCGCCCACGGGAAAGCTTCGCGCGGGGATCAACTACGGAAACGTGATTCTGGCCCAGAAGGACCCGGCGACCGGCGAGTCGCGCGGAGTGGCCATCGACCTGACCCGAGAGCTCGCGCGGCGGCTCGAGGTCCCGGTCGAGATCGTGCCCTTCCAGGGCGTGGGCGCCATGGTCGACGCGGCCAAGACCGGCGCGTGGGACATCGCGTTCATGGGCAGCGACCCGGCGCGCGAGGGCGAGATCACGTTCACCGCCGCCTATGTGGAGCTCGACGCGACCTATCTCGTCCCCGCCGGCTCGTCGCTCCGGACCGTGGCCGACGTGGACCGGGACGGGGTGCGCGTGGCCGCTCCGGCCCGGGCCAACTACGAGCTCTTCCTCACCCGCAGCCTCACGCACGCCCAGCTCGTGCGGGGACAGGACGCGGGGGCGGCCTTCGACCTCCTCGTGTCAGGCAAGGTCGAAGCGCTGGCGGGACTGACGCAGCAGCTGTTCGGGCTCGTGGGGAAGCTGCCGGGGTCCCGGGTGCTCGAGGGCAGGTTCCTCGGGGTGCCGCAGTCCATGGGAGTGCCCAAGGGGCGCGACGCGGGTGCCCGGTACCTTCGTGGCTTCGTCGAGGAGGCGAAAGCCTCCGGTCTGGTGGCGAAGGCCATCGAGAAGACCCATGCCCGCGGCGTGTCCGTCGCGCCCAAAGCGCCCGCGTCGTAGAGCGGCGCCTTCCGCTACTTCCCCGACCACTTCGGCGTGCGCTTCTCCACGAAGGCCTTGGCGCCTTCCACGCGGTCCTCGGTGGTGCGCAGGAGCGCGGACAGGTCGTTCTCCAGCCTGATGCCGTCGGCCAGCGGCAGGCCGAGGCCGCCCACCACCGACTCCTTGGCGTAGCGCAGGGCGATGGGCGCCTTGTCGGCGATCTGGCGCGCCAGCGTCTGGGCGGCGGACATGAGGTCGGCCACCGGCACCACGCGCTCGACGAGGCCGATGCGAAGCGCTTCGGCGGCGGATACGCGCATGCCCGTCAGGATCATCTCGAGGGCCTTGCCGCGGCCGACGAGACGGGGCAGCCGCTGCGTGCCCCCGCCCCCCGGGATGATGGCGAGATTGATCTCGGTGAGGCCGAGCTGCGCGTCCTCGGCGGCGATCCGGATATCGCAGGCCAGGGCGAATTCGAGACCGCCACCCAGGGCGAAGCCGCGGATGGCCGCGATGATGGCCTGGGGGCAGCGCTCCATGTCGGCACGAAAGTCGAGGAGCTTTCGCGCTTCGCGGAAGTGGGTGGGCGTGGGCGGCTCGAGGAATTCGCGGATGTCCGCGCCCGCGCAGAAGGCGCGTTCGCCGGCGCCCGCGACCACCACCGCCTTGACCGTGGGGTCCGTGCGCAGGCGCGCGAAGATCTCGAGGAGCTGGGCGCGCATCGGATTGTTCATGGCATTGAGCACGTCGGGACGGTCGAGGGTGATGGTGGCGACGCCGTCCTTCGCCTCGTAGCGTACCGGCTCTCCGGCCATGATCAGAGATCCTTCCCGGCGATGACGCCCCGTCGATGGAGATCGGCGATGTCGCCGTCCGGGTAGCCCAGCTCGCGCAGCACCGCGCGCGTGTGCTGGCCGAGGACGGGCGGAGGCCCCGCGTCGGGCGCCTGCGTCTCGGAGAAACGCAGGGGCTGGCCCATCAGGGTCAAGGCGCCGACCTCCGGGTGCTCGTACTGGACGGTCATCTGAAGGTGCTGGACACCCGGATCGCGCATGAACTCCTGGAGCGATTGGACGGGCGCGCAGGGGATGTCGTGGTCGCCCAGGATCTCGAGCCACTCCGCTCTCGATCTGGTCGCGAAGGCCGCCTCGAGGATCGGCATGAGGACTTCGCGATTCTCGCCGCGGAGGAGCCAGGAGCCGAAGCGCGGGTCATCGGTCATCTCGGGCCGCCCGATGGCCGTGCAGAGCTTGGCCCAGAAGGATTGATTGCCGCAGGCGAGGAAGAACCACTGGGCATCCCCGGCCTGGTACAGCCGGTAGGTGGGAGTCTCGCGCAGGAAGGTCGGCTTGCCCGGATAGTCCACCACACTCCCCGACTGCAGCGCGAGCACGCCCTGGAGCAGGGACGTCTCGACGTGCTGACCACGTCCCGTACGCTCGCGCACGAAGAGCGCCGCGAGCACGGCTTGGGCGCCGAGGGCAGCCGTGTAGTAGTCGGTCACGGCCACGCGCACGAACTGTGGCGGTCCGCCGAAGCCCTGCAGATGCTGGACGCCGCCCATGGCCTGGAGCACCGGGTCGTACCCCGGCCGATCGCGGTAGGGGCCGTCGGGGCCGAAAGCGGTCACGGCGCAGTAGATCAGGCGCGGATTGAGCGCGCGCAGGGTGGCCGAGTCCATGCCGAGGCGCTCGGCGACACCCGGGCGCATGTTCTGGATGAGGACATCGGCCGTCTTGACCAGACGGTGCAGCACCTCGCGGCCCGCCGATTCCTTGAGGTTCACCGCGACGGAGCGCTTGCCGCGGTTCCAGCCGTAGAAGCCGGGCAGCTCCCGGAAGGAATCGCCCTCGAGAGACTCGACCTTGATGACACTGGCCCCCAGATCGGCCAGCATCATGGCGGCGTACGGCCCCGCGAGATACGACGAGCAGTCCACCACCGTGATGCCGTCGAGCGCCCCCCGCGTCTCGGACATCAGCGGGCGGACGTCACGTGACGGACGATCAGCTCCCGGTGAAACTGGGCGTCGCCGAAGAGCGGCTCGAGGGCTTTGGCCCGCTTCATGTAGAGGTGCAGGTCGTACTCCCAGGTGAAGCCGATGCCGCCGTGCACCTGGATGGCGTCGCCACAGACCTTGCGTGCGGCCTCGCTCACATACGCCTTGCAGATGGACGCGGCCACCGCCGCATCCTCCGCGCCCGCGGTGAGCGCCCACGCCGCGTAGTAGACGGCGGCGTGCGCGTTCTCGGCCTCCAGCAACATCTCGGCGCAGCGGTGACGGATGGCCTGGAACGAGCCCACCGGCTGGCCGAACTGCTCGCGCACCTTGACGTACTCCACGCTCATGTCGAGGCAGCGGCGCGCGGCGCCCAGCATCTCCGCCGACGACATCACGGCCGCGCGCCGGAGCAGCGAGTCGAGCAGCGCGCCCGCCGAGCCCGGCTGGCCCAGGGTAGCGTCGGTACCTACTGAAACCTTGTCAAGCCGCATCTCCGACCAGCGGTTGGTGAGATCGATGCCGACCATGGGGGAGAGGGTGACCCCCGCCGACTTCGGATCCACGAGGAAGAGGGAGAGACCCTCGGGCGAGCGCGCGGGCACGAGCACGACGTCGGCGACATGAGCCCACGGCACGAAGCGCTTGAGGCCGGAGAGCGTCCACCCGCTACGGCTCTTCTCCGCGGTGGCGGTGGTGGAGGCCGGATCCCAGTCGAGGTGTTCCTCGAGGAGGGCCGCGGTCGCGCGCGCTCTGCCCGCGGAGATGGCGGAGAGCCATTTGTCCTTCTGCGCGGCATTGCCGCCGAGCGATATGCCCAGACCACCGAGCACGACGGTGGCGAAGAAGGGACCGGGATAGGTCGCGCGCCCCATCTCCTCGAGTACGAGGCCGAGCTCCACCAGGCCCAGTCCCGCGCCACCCTGCTCCTCGGGGAAGGGGAGGCCGAGCCAGCCCAGCTTGGCCATCTCGCTCCACAGCGCCTCACCGTAACCCCTGGCGTCGTCGAACATGGCGCGCACGTGGGCGGGCTTGCACTGCTCGTCGAGGGCCGAGCGTACGGAATTCTTCAGAAGGACCTGGTCGTCGCTGAACGAGAAGTTCACGCTTTGCCTCCCACCCGGTCCGCGCGGGTCTCCTTGGGCAGGCCGAGGATGCGCTCGCCGATCACGTTCTTCTGGATCTCGGAGGAGCCGGCATAGATGGTACCGGCGCGGGACCACAGATACGCATAGGCCCAGCTGCCGTTGTCTCCCACCGCGGTGTCGATCTGGAGCTTGAAGTCGTCGGGGGCGCCCTGGGTGAGCTGGCCGTAGGGGCCGAGGATCTCGAGGGCGAGCTCCATGAAGCGCTTCTCGAACTCGGAGTACGACAGCTTGGTGAGCGAGCCCGCGGCGCCCGGATGCTCGCCGCGCTCGAGGAGGGTCAGGGTGCGCAGCGCCTGATAACGCTCCACTTCGATCTCGGACCAGATGCGCCCGAGCTTCTGGCGCACCACGGGATCCTCGATCAAGGGCCGGCCGTGACGGCGGAGACGCCGGGCGGCCTCCACGAGCCGGGTGAACTGCGAGGAGTAGTTGGTGATGCGCGCGAGGGCGCGGCCGCCCCGCTCGTAGCCAAGGGTGGTCTGGGCGATGGCCCAGCCCTCGCCGAGCTTGCCCATCTGATCGCTCTTCTCCACGCGGGCATTGGTCATGAACACTTCGCAGAACTCCGAGGAGCCGGTGATCTGCTTGAGCGGGCGCACGTCCACGCCCGGCTGGCGCATGTTCATGAGGAAGCAGGAGATGCCCTTGTGCTTGGTGACCTTGGTGTCGGTGCGGGCGAGGAGGAGACCCCAGTCGGCGATGGCGCCGCCGCTCGTCCAGATCTTCTGCCCGTTGACCACGAAGTGATCGCCCGCGTCCACCGCGGACGTCTTGAGGGCGGCGAGATCGGATCCCGCATTGGGCTCGGAGTAGAGCTGGCACCAGAGCTCTTCGGCGGAGAGGATCTTCCTCAGATAGCGCGTCTTCTGCGCGTCCGTGCCGTGGACGACGATGGTCGGCCCCACGATGCCGAGCCCGAGGCTGTTGGTGGGCGCCGGCGCATTGGCCTTGGCCATCTCGTCGGCCACGATGGCCTGCTCCATGGGCCGCGCGCCGCCGCCGCCGTATGCCTTGGGCCAGCCCATACCGAGATAGCCCGCGTCGTAGAGCTTGCGGTGCCACCCGCGGCGCTCTTCGAGGTTGCGGATCTCTGTGGGCAGGTTGTGCTCGAGCCAGGTGCGTACCTGCTTGCGGAAAGCGATGTCCTCGGGGGTGTAGTTGAGATCCATCGGCTGGCGCCTCCTCGTTGACGTGCTCCCGTTTCTAGCACGCGGCCGCAGCAGGGTCAACCTGCCGGTGGCCTGCGCGTGCCACGTGCGCGCACTTCGCGGTGGCTGCAGGCAATTCCCCATCATGCTATCTTGCCGATGGCCGTTGGTTCCGGTGTCCGGGAGTTGCGGCGGCCGCATCGGCGAGGGCGCGGTGAGCCTCGTCCTGAGCGTGTCTCTTGGCTTACCCGAAGGGAGAGCATGACGGCCTCACGACTCATCCGTACCGTCGCCCTGACTATCGGCCTCCTCGCCGCGCCGCTGGCCGCCGAGGCGCAACAGCCATCGAAGGTCCACCGGATCGGTTTCCTCGCGACTAACTCGCCCGCCGAGAAACGGCGGACACAGCCAAGGGGAGCCTACGGAGCTTTGCGCCAGTCCTCGACCCTACTCCAGACGGCCAAGGCGGCATCTACGCCTACGGAACGCGGCCCGAGATCGATGACCTCTTCGTGCGGCAGAGTCGGGAGCTCGACCCCAAGAAGCGCGAGGCGCAGCTGCATCAGATCCAGAAGATCGTGCACGATCAGGTGATCAATATCCCCATCTACGACCTCGCCTTCATCTGGGGCGTGGGGCCGCGCGTGGCGGAGAGCGGATCGGGATTGATCCCCGGTTTCGCCTATTCGGCCCCGTTCGAAGACCTGCGGCTCAAGTAGGCGGAAAGCGCGCCCGCCTCGTGCCGCACTACTCGCTCGGGATCGACATCGGCGGCACCTTCACCGACCTCGTGATCTACGATCACGACTCGGGACGCCAGGTCAACCGCAAGGTCCTCACCACGCACGACGACCCCGCCCGCGCCGTTGCCGCCGGCGTGGAGGCCCTCCTCGGCGAAGGGCGCTTCGCGCCGAGCGAGTTCACGCGCGTCGTGCATGCCACCACGCTCTTCACCAATGCCTTGATCGAGCGCAGGGGCGCCGTCACCGGCCTCATCACCACCCAGGGGTTCGCCGACACCCTCGCGATCGGGCGCGAGCGGAAGTACGAGCTCTACGACCTCGCCATCACCAAGCCCGAGCCCCTCGTGCCCCGCAACCTGCGCTTGGAGGTGCCCGAGCGCATGCTCGCCGACGGCAGCGTCCGCCGTCGGCTCGACACACGCGCCCTCGAGGCCCGGGCCCGGGCACTCGTGGAGGCCGGCGTCACCTCGATCGCCGTTGTCTTCCTGCACGCCTACGCCAACCCGCGCCACGAGCTCCTGGCCGCGCGGCTCATCGGCAAGCGCCACCGCGGCGTCGCCGTGACCACCTCGCACGAGGTGGCGCCGGAGATCCGTGAGTTCGAGCGCGCCTCGACGGCGGTGGCCAACGCCTACATCAAGCCGCTCGCCCGCCGCTATCTCGCGCTCATGGCCCGGCGCGTGGCGGGACAGGGCATTCCCGCGCCGCTCTTGCTGATGCTCTCGAGCGGCGGACTCACGCACGTGGCCGAAGCGCAGCGGGCGCCCGTGCAGATGCTCGAGTCGGGGCCGGCCGCGGGCGCCATCGCCGCCGCCTTCTTCGGCCGCGCGGACAGCGGCGGCAAGGTGCTGGCTTTCGACATGGGCGGCACCACCGCCAAGCTGTCGCTCGTCGACGACGGCGAGCCGCTCACGGCGTACAGCTTCGAGGCGGCGAGACAGCGCCGCTTCATCGAAGGCAGCGGCCTGCCCATCCGCATCTCCACTATCGAGCTGATCGAGATCGGCGCGGGAGGCGGAAGCATCGCGGAGGTGGACGAGATCGGCCTCCTCAAGGTCGGGCCGCGCAGCGCCGGCTCTCATCCGGGCCCGGCGTCCTACGGCCTCGGCGGGATGGAGCCGACGGTGACCGATGCTGACTTTCTCCTCGGCTACCTCAATCCGGATTACTTCGCGGGCGGCGAGGTCAGGGTGGACGTGGACGCCGGGCGCGGAGCGGTGGAGCGGCTCGCGGTCCGCCTCGCCCTCGACCCGGTCAAGGTCGCGTGGGGTATTCACGACATCGTCAACGAGAACATGACGGGCGCCGCCCGCGTGCACATCGCCGAGCGCGGCCGCGATCCGCGCGACTATGCGCTGCTCTGCACGGGCGGCGCGGGTCCCGTGCACGCCTGGTCGGTGGCGCGCAAGCTCGGCGTCTCACGGATCGTGTGCCCGCCCTCGGCCGGTGTCGCCTCCGCGCTGGGCCTGCTCGTGGCGCCCGCCCGCGTGGACCGCGTCGCCACCATCGGCATCCGGCTCGATCAGGGCAGCGTGAAAGACCTGGAAGCCGCCTTCAGGCGGCTCGAGGAGGCGGCGCGCGCCGTCATGACGGATACGGGCCTCCAGCTCGAGAACGCGGTGATCCGCCGTCTCGCCGACGGCCGCTTCATGGGCCAGGGCTTCGATCTCGTCGTCTCGCTTCCCGATGGGCCGTACGACCCCAGCCCAGAGACCCGCCGCCGGCTCACGGCCGCCTTCGAGACGGCCTATCGCGAGAAGTTCGCCCTGACCCCTCCGGGCGTGCCCGTCGAGTTCCTCAATATCCGCGTGGCCGTGCGGGCGCCGGTGTCGGGGAGTGAAGTGGCCCTGCAGTGCTCGCCTGGCTCGGGAGCGGCGAGCGCGCTCAAGGGCACACGGCCCGCCTACTTCCACGAGGCGGGCGGCTTCGTGCCGACCGCGGTCTACGACCGTCATCGTCTCGGGGTGGGCGACGAGTTCGCGGGCCCGGCCGTGGTCGAAGAGGAGGGCTCGACGCTCGTCGTTGGCCCCGGCGCGAGGGCCCACGTAGCGCCGAGCGGCAACATCATCATGACTCTGGGCACGCCGTGAATCCACCCGCTACGCTCGAGACGCCGCGGCTCCGGCTTCGCCCGCCGACGGTCGATGACGCCGAGGCGATATTCGAGGCGTATACACAGGACATCCAGGTCGCGCGCTACACCACGTGGGCGCCCCACCGGAGCCTGGGCGAGACCCGGAAGTTCCTCGAGCAACACTGCGAGGCGGGGAGGAAGGCCGGTACCGTGTTTTCCTGGCTCATCACGCTGTCGGACGGAGGACACGCCGCGGGGATGATCGACTTTCGCCTCGCTGCCTGCCGCGCCGAGGTGGGATACGTGCTCGCCCAGCGCTACTGGGGTCGCGGCCTCATGACGGAGGCGGCAGGCGCGGTGGTCGAGTGGGTGATCGCCCAGCCCGAGATCCATCGAGTGTGGGCGACGGTGGATCTCGAGAACGTGGCGTCCCAGCGTGTGCTCGAGAAGGTCGGCATGGTCAGGGAAGGCGTGCTCCGTCGCTGGCTCGCCGCCCCGAACCTGGGCCCCGTGCCGCGCGATGTCTGGAGCTTCGCCCGCATCAAGGAGACAGGAGCAAACCCATGACCAGCGGCTTCGACGCCATCACCCTCGAAGTGCTCTGGACACGCATCATCTCCGTGGTGGACGAGGCCGCCAAGGCCATCGTGCGCACCTCGTTTTCCACGCTCTCCAACGAGGCTAACGACTTCGCCTGCGTGCTCACCGACGCGCGCGGCTTTGCCCTCGCCCAGAACTCCGGCAGCATCCCGTCCTTCATCGGCACGCTGCCGGCAACCGTCCGCCACTTCCTGCTTGAGTTCGGCGCCGACGGTCTGCGCCCGGGCGACGTCCTCATCACCAATGACCCCTGGCAGGGGACGGGGCACATGAGCGACGTCTGCCTCGTCAAGCCGATCTTCCATAGCGGGCGACTGGCCGCCTTCTCCGCGACCACGTCGCACATGCCCGACATCGGCGGGCGCGTGCGCGCCATCGAGGCGCGCGAGCTCTTCGAGGAGGGCTTGCACATCCCGCTGAGCCGGATCATCCGCGAGGGGCAGCGCGACGAGACGCTCATCCGTCTCATCCGCGCCAATGTCCGCACCCCCGACCAGACCATGGGCGACATTTGGGCGCAGGTCAGCGCGAACGAGCTGATGGAGAATCGCGTGTGCCGGCTCATGGCGGAGTACGGCCTCGACTCGCTCGAGGGGCTTGCCGACGAGCTCTTCGGCCGCTCGGAGCGGGCGATGCGCGAGGCCATCCGTGCCGTGCCCGACGGCACCTACCCCTACGGCTTCGAGACGGACGGCTTCGAGACGCCCTACACGTTCAGGATCGCCCTCACCGTCCGCGGCGGCGAGATCACCGCGGACTTCACCGGGACCTCGCCCGCCCAGCCGCGCGCCATCAACTGCGTCTACGCCTATACCTATGCCATGACCGCGTACGCCGTGCGCTGCGCGCTCCTGTCGGGCCTGCCGAACAACGAGGGCATGTATCGCCCGGTCAAGGTCGTGGCGCCGGAAGGCTGTCTCCTCAACCCGAAGTTCCCGGCGGCGGTCGTGAGCCGCGCGCAGACCGGTCACTATGTGCCGTTGCTGGTCCTGGGCGCGCTGCACGAGGTCATTCCCGACAAGGTCATGGCGGGGGCGGGCTCGCCGCTGTGGGCCGTCGCGCAGTCGGGGACGCGCGACGACGGCCGCCCGTATACCAATGTGCTCTTCTTCAACGGGGGCATGGGCGCGACCTCCGCCAAGGACGGCGAGCACGTGCTCTCGTGGCCGAGCAATATCTCGAGCACGCCCGTCGAGATCGCGGAGCGCAATAGCCCGCTCTTCTTCCACTACAAGCGGCTGCGGCCGGGCTCGGGAGGCGACGGGCGCCACCGGGGCGGGCTGGGGCAGGACATGCTCATCGAGAGCGGGTCCAAGCGTCCGATCGTCTTGAGCTTCATGGCCGAGCGTACGAAGTTTCCTGCTCCGGGCTTCGCGGGCGGCAAGGCGGGTGGCTTGGGCGACGTGCGCATCAATGGCAAGAAGGTCGACCATCGCCGCCAGCACGTGCTCGAGCGGGGCGACCGCGTGCTCGTGAGCACGCCCGGCGGGGGCGGCTACGGGCCCGCTCGCAAGCGCGACCGGGCCCTCCGCCTGCGGGACCGCCTCCTGGGCTACTCCTAGCGGGCGAAGGAACGAGGCCTATTCGCGCCCTAGCGTGAATTATTGACGAGCGCCGCGCGCGCAGCCGGACGGGTGGCGTCGCGTAGGGTGGCGAAGCCGGCTGCGCCAGCGCCGCCCCCGACGACAGGACCCGGCCGCCTCGCGCTCCGTACGTTCGTGAATAATGCAGGCCCTAGCGCCTTTTTGCCCGATTCGCTCGCGGCACTCCTCCTCCGATCAGTGGCCTCCGAGTTCACGCCCACTCACGGTTTTGACATTCCATATATATTCTTATATAAAGGAGAGCAGATGAAGCGACCGGCGCGTGGTGCGCAGCTCCAGGCCTTCAAGGCAGAATTCTTCAAGGCCCTCGCGCACCCGATCCGCATCCGCATCCTCGAGATCCTCGTCCGGGGCGAGCGGAGTGTCCACGAGCTCCAGGAGGCTCTCGGCATCGACCAGCCCACCGTCTCACAGCAGCTTGCCGTGTTGAGGGCCAAGAACATCGTCGAAGCTCGCAAGGATGGCACCGCGGTGTGGTACACCGTGCGCGACGTCTCCATCCGGGAACTGCTCGACGTCGCCCGTCGGATCTTCGACAACCATTTCATCGGCACGCAGACGATGCTCCGCGAGCTGCGCCGAGAGTCACGGCGCCGGTAAGTGCGCCTCTTCTCCAAGATCCTCCGGATCGGCCTCGCCACCGAGCCGCTGCCCGCCGGCGGGGACGACATGGTCCGCCTCCTCCACGAGGTCGATGCGCGGGCCCGGAGCCTCTTTGGCCGAGCGCTCGCGATTCGGGAAGTGGACGCGGGCTCGTGCAACGGCTGCGAGCTCGAGATCACGGGGCTTACGAGTCCCGTCTACGACAGCGAGCGCTTTGGGATCCATTTCGTGGCGTCACCCCGCCACGCCGACATGCTCCTGGTGACGGGCCCGGTGACCCGGAACATGGCCGTGCCGCTGGTCAAGACCTACGAAGCGACGCCCGCGCCCAAGCTGGTGGTGGCGGTGGGGGAATGCGCCCGAACCTGTGGGGTCTTCAAGGGCAGCTATGCGGTGGCCGGCAGCGTGGACCAGATCATCCCCGTCGACGCCTTCGTCGATGGATGCCCACCGGAGCCGGTCGCTATCCTCCAGGGCATCCTCGCCGCGATCGGCCGCCGCCGATGAGCGCCGGAGGCGCGAAGAGACCCCGCCGGCAAACTGGCCTCGCCCACATCCGGCTTACCCGATGAGCGCTTGCGCGAAGAGGCCCCGCCGGCAAACTGGCCTCGCCCACATCCGGCTTACCCGATGACCCTCCTGTTCTTCCTCATGCTCGCCGGCTATGCATTTGGGGCGATGGCCGCGGTCCTGTCCCCGAATGGCGCCGCGGCCCGCCGCTCGGCCGCGACAGGGGCGGTGGTGGGTGCGGGGGCAGGACTAGCCCTCGCGCTCGCGGTCTTCGCCAGCGGGGGGCCCTTCGCCCTGGAGACACCCGCGCTCCTCTCGGGCGTTGGCGGCCTCGTTTTCCGGGTTGACACGCTGGGCGCCCTCTTCCTGGCCCTCGTCGGACTCGTCGCCATCCCGTGCAGCATTTACGGCGCCGCATACTCCGAGGCCTACGAGGGCCGGTATTCGCTGCGACTCCTCGGCGCCATGCTGAATCTCTTCCTGCTCACCATGAGCCTGGTCCCCTGTGCCGGCAATGTGCTGACCTTCCTCCTCATGTGGGAAGGCATGTCCCTCACGTCATATTTCCTCGTCATGACCGAGACGGGCGAACCGGACACGGTCCTCGCAGGCAGCTGGTACCTCGCCATGACGCACGGCGGGCTGGCGCTCGTGCTCGCGGCCTTCCTGCTCTTGGCATCGGGCGCGAGCACGACCGCCTTCGGTGACCTGCGCGCGGCCGCGCTCTCGCCGGCGACACGCAATGCCGTGTTCCTCCTGGCGCTCCTCGGGTTCGGCTCCAAGGCGGGAATCATTCCCCTTCACGTGTGGCTCCCGCGCGCTCATCCCGCCGCCCCGAGCCACGTCTCCGCGCTGATGTCGGGGGTGATGATCAAGATGGGCGTGTACGGGCTCCTCCGCGTCGGCCTGGATCTCCTGGGCGGCGGGCCAGCCTGGTGGGGGGCGCTGCTCATCGGCCTCGGCGCGCTGTCGGCCTTGCTCGGGGTTCTCTACGCCCTCATGGAAAACGATCTCAAGCGGCTGCTCGCCTACTCGAGCGTCGAGAACATCGGCCTGATCTTCATCGGCGTCGGCGCCGGCTTCCTGTTCTTGAGCCTGGGGGCGGTTCCCGCGGCGGTGCTCGCCGTCGGCGCCGGCCTGTATCACGCGCTGAACCACGCCGCGTTCAAGGGGCTGCTGTTCCTCGGAGCCGGGTCCGTCCTCCACGCGACCCATACCCGCGATATGAACCAGCTGGGCGGTTTGATCCGTGGGCTGCCATGGACCGCCCTCTGCTTCTTGACGGGCTCTCTGGCCATCGCCGGATTGCCCCCGCTGAACGGCTTCGTCAGCGAGTGGCTGCTCTTCCAATCGCTCCTGCCCGGAATCGGCAGCTCGGCCCCCCTGGTGCCCCCGCTCATGACGCTGGCGGTCGGAATCCTTGCCCTCACCGGAGGTCTCGCCGCCGCGGGCTTCGTGAAGGCTTTCGGGATCACCTTCCTCGCCATTCCGCGGTCGCCCGCCGCCGAGCGCGCCCACGAGGTACCCCTGCCGATGCGCGTCGGCATGGGAATCCTGGCGGTGGCGTGCGCGGGTCTCGGCCTGGCGGCCGTCCCGATCCTGTCGGTGCTGGGCGCCGTCCTCGCGGGCCACGCGGGCCTTCCTGCGATGGCCCCACGGTTGGGTGGCGGCCTCTCCGTCTCCACACCCGGGGGATTCGCGCAGATGTCGCCGACGCTGGTGGCTCTGGGGCTGATCGTCACGATCGTTGGAGTGTGGCTGGGGACACGGTTGTTCGGGGCGCGCGGACGGGTTCGCGTGAATGAGACGTGGGGATGCGGCCGTGGGGTCCAGACCGCGCGGATGGAGTACACGTCGACCGCATTCGCCGAGCCGCTGCGCCGCGTGTTCGCCGAGTTGTACCGGCCGACCCAGGACCTCTCCATCGACTTCCATCCGGAGTCCCGGTACTTCGTCCAGTCCATCGAGTACCGGAGCGAGATCGTGCCCTGGTTCGAGCGCTATCTCTACACCCCGCTCATCGCGTGGGTGAACCTGTGGGCGATCCGCGCCCGCGCGGTCCAGTCGGGCTCCGCGCACGCGTACCTGACCTATCTCGTCATCGCGCTGCTGGGGCTCCTGGCGATGCTCCTCGTGCGGGGGACATGAGATGGCCTCCGAGCATCTTCTGCTAGGGGTGATGCTTGCCGCCTATCCGCTCGGGGCGCTCTCCGCGCTTGGTGTCCGTGGAGTGGCCGGGCGCGGGCTCGTCGCTGGGTGCGCGCTCGTGGGTGCCCTGGCCGGGCTGGTGCTGGGCGCCGTCTGTCTCGGCTCCGCGCTCGCGCCGACCTTCACCGCTCCGTTCCTGCCGCTGACCGGGATCGCGCTTCGCATCGACGGCCTGAGCGCGTTCTTCCTCATTGTCGTCGGGGTGGTCGGTGCCGCGGCCGCCGTCTACGGCTTCGGCTACTCGGCGGCCTACGAGGGGCGCTACGGCCTGCGGCTACTCGGCGCGATGCTGAACGTTCTGCTGCTGTCCTTGAGCGTCCAGGTGATGGCCGACAACGCCCTGACCTTCCTCATGGCCTGGGAGGCGATGTCGCTGTCGGCCTACCTCATGGTGCTCACAGAACACGATCAGCCGGGGACCCTCCGCGCCGCGCATTGGTACATCGCGGTCACGCACGCCGGCTTCGCCGCCCTCGTGGCCATGTTCCTCCTCCTGTCCGGGGGCGAGCTGACCACCTCCTTCGCGGCGATGCGATCGGCATCCCTGACGCCCGCCGTCCGCGACGCGGCCTTTCTGCTGGCGCTCTTCGGGTTTGGCGCCAAAGCGGGTATCGTGCCGCTGCACGTGTGGCTGCCCATGGCGCATCCGGTCGCTCCGAGCCACGTGTCGGCGCTGATGTCCGGGGTCGTGATCAAGATGGGTGTCTATGGCTTCCTCCGCGTCACGATCGACCTGCTCGCGGGCGGGCCCGCGTGGTGGGGCGGCGTCGCCCTCGGCCTGGGCACCGTCTCGGCCCTGCTCGGGGTGCTCTATGCCCTGATGGAGCATGATCTCAAGCGGCTCCTCGCCTTTCACTCCGTCGAGAACATCGGCATCATCTTCATCGGGATCGGCGCGGGCCTGATGTTCCAGAGCTATGGGCTGACCACGCTCGCCACCCTGGGCATCGTCGGCGGCTTGTATCACACGATCAATCACGCGTGCTTCAAGGGACTCCTGTTCCTGGGCGCGGGGTCGGTGCTGCACGCGACGGGCACACGCAACATGGAGGAGATGGGCGGGCTGATCAAACGGATGCCCCGCACCGCCTTCTTCTTCCTCGTCGGGGCGTGCGCGATCTCGGCCCTGCCACCGCTCAATGGGTTCGCCTCCGAGTGGCTGGTCTTCCAGGCTCTCCTGGGCGGGTCGGCAATCCCCCAGCCCGAGGTCGCCGTGATCATGCCGATCGCGGTGGCCATGCTCGCGCTCACCAGCGGTCTTGCCGCGGCCTGCTTCGTCAAGGCGTTCGGGATCACCTTCCTTGCCATCCCGCGATCGCCGGAGGCCGAGCACGCGCATGAAGCCCCGCGGTCCATGCAGGTCGCTATGGTCTCATTGGTGCTGATGTGCGCGGGGCTCGGCCTGGCGCCCTCCGCCGTCGTGCGGGTGCTCGGGACGGCGCTGTCCGGCCTCGAGCGCTTCAGGTCCGCCGAAGTGGCGTTCACCCTGGGGTTGCCGCTCCGCGTCCCCGGCGCCGTCGGCGAGATGTCCCCGCCGCTTCTGGCGCTTGGGCTCGTGCTCCTGGTGGGGCTTGTCCCGCTGGGGTTCTGGCTCGCGGGGGCTGACCGGCGGCTGCGCCGGGGGGACACGTGGGGCTGCGGCCGTATCGGCCAGACGGCGCGCATGGAGTACACCGCGACCGCCTTCGCCGAGCCGTTGAGGCGCGTCTTCGCCGAGCTGTATCGCCCGTCCAAGGATCTGTCCATCGACTTCCACCCGGCGTCGAAGTACTTCGTCCAGTCGATCGAGTACCGAAGCGAGATCCACCCCTTGTTCGCGCGGGTTCTCTACGATCCGCTCTTACACGTCCTCGGCACGGCGGCCTCCTGGGTCCGCCGGCTCCAAGGGGGCTCGGTGCACCTCTACCTCATGTACATGACGCTCGCGCTGCTGGCCCTGCTCACCATGGCGAGGGCGTCGAGATGATCGGGTACGTGCTCGAAGCGGCGCAGGCGGCGCTGGCGCTCCTGCTCGCCCCGGGTCTGGTCGGATTGATCCGCTGGATGAAGGCGCGACTGCAGAACCGGCGGGGCGCCCCCGTCTTCCAGCCGTACTGGGAGCTGCGCAAGCTGTTCCAGAAGGAAGTCGTGGTCTCGAACAACGCGTCGTGGCTCTTCCGGGCCACGCCGTTCATCGTCTTCGCCAGCGCGGTGGCGGTGACGTTCCTCGTGCCGATCCTCGCCGTGCCGCTCCCGTTCGACGGGGTCGGCGACCTGCTGGTCGTTGTCTACCTCCTCCTCCTCGGCACGTTTTTCCTCTCGCTGGCCGGGCTCGACCCCGGCTCGCCGTTCGGGGGGATGGGAGCGAGCCGCGAGATGACCGTGGCTGCCCTCGCCGAGCCCACGGTCGCCCTCGCCATCTTCGCCCTCGCCCTCAGCGCGGGCTCCACCAACCTCGGCCAGATCGTGGCGCGCACCATGACCGATCCAGGGGCAGCCCTGAGCCCCGGCCACCTGCTCGCGTTCGGCGCGCTCTTCATCGTGACGCTTGCCGAGACCGGGCGCCTCCCCATCGACAACCCGGCCACGCACCTCGAGCTGACGATGATTCACGAGGCGATGGTCCTCGAGTACTCCGGCCGCTACCTCGCGCTCATCGAGTGGGCGGCTGCCGTCAAGCTCTTGATCTTCTTCTCGCTGCTCGGCAACCTCTTCGTCCCCTGGGGCGTGTCCATGACCCTCACCCCGACGACGCTCGCCGTTGCCGTGGCCAGCCTGCTCGCCAAGCTCGTGGTCCTCGCAGGGGTCGTCGCGGTGCTCGAGACTCGTATCGCGAAGCTCCGCCTCTTCCGGGTGCCCGAGCTGCTGAGCGCGTCATTCGTGCTGGCGCTGCTCGCGGTCACTTCGTCGTTCCTCCTGAGGTAGCGTATGGACAGCGTCTTCTCCCAGCTCTGTGTTCTCGGTTCGAGCCTGGCCCTGATCACCGGGCTCATCCTGCTCTGGCGGCGGGGCGTCACCGCCTACATCAGCGCCTTCACGTGGCAGTCCCGGGCGATCACGGCGGTGACGGTGATCGTGGCCTATTTCGGTAACGATCACGAGCTCTACTGGGTCGCGGGCGCCCTGTTCATCCTGAAAGGGCTGGTGATCCCGCGGCTCCTGAAGCAAATGGAACGCCGGTTCGCCGCCGAGCGAGAGCTGGAGCCGTACGTGAACACGGCGACGTCACTGGTGATCGCCGGCCTGCTCGTGCTCTTCGGCTACGCCATCACGCGGCCGCTGGTCGCGCTCAGTCAATTGCCGACACGGGCCGGCATGCCGCTCGCCATGGGGTTGGTGCTCGTGAGTCTCTTCGTCATCATCAGCCGCAAGAAGGCGCTCACCCAGGTCATCGGGTTTCTCATGCTCGAAAACGGCCTCGCCCTCCTCGCCGTCCTGGGAACCTACGGGATCCCGTTGATCGTCGAGCTCGGCGTGTTCCTGGACGTCCTCCTGGGATTCCTCGTCATGCAGATCTTCATCTACCAGATCCACGAGACCTTCGAGAGCATCGACGTGGAACAGCTCAGCAATCTCAGGCACTGAGGGATCGTGATCACCTTCGCGATGCTCCTTGGCCCGCCCCTCGTCGGGGCGCTGCTCGCCGTAGCGGTGAAGCCCTACCGGCGCTTCGTGGGATGGACGAATGCCCTGCTGTCCCTCCTCTCCCTGTGGGCGGCCGTCGCGCTGTGGCGCCACATCCTGGCCGGCGTCGCCCTCACCGGGGGACCCCAGGAGCTTTTGCGGGCCGACGCGCTTTCGACGTTGCTCGCGTTCTGCGTGAGCGTGGTGGGCGCGCTGGCGGCGTGGCTCGGACCGGGGATGGGCGGGGACGACGGCTACGACGGTGCCCAGGCCCGGCGGTTCCGCATCTTCGGCAACCTGTTCACGTTCATGATGCTGTTCGCGGTGGTGTCGAACAACGTCGGCTTCATGTGGATCGCCATCGAGGCGACCACCATCACGTCGGCCATGCTCATTCCGCTGCACGTGACGAAGGCCTCGGTCGAGGCGTCGTGGAAATACATTCTGATCGGCTCCGTTGGCATCGCCCTCGCCTTCGGGGGCACGGTGCTCGGGTATTTCGACTTCGTCAACATGGCCGGCCACCGGGAGGCGGCGCTGAACTGGACGGTGCTGATGGCCTCGGCGCCACGCCTTCACCCGCAGGTCATCCAGCTCGCGTTCGTCTTCATTCTCATCGGATATGGCACGAAGGCCGGCCTCGCGCCCATGCACACGTGGCTGCCGGATGCCCATTCGGAGGCGCCGGCGCCTTTGTCCGCTATGATGTCGGGCGTGCTGCTCGCGGTGGCGTTGTACGCGGTGATCCGATGGGAGGCGGTGGTGAACGCGGCCGTGGGGACGAAGTTCACCGACGATCTGTTCGTCGCGATGGGACTCCTCTCGCTGGGGATCGGCTCGTTCAGCCTGGTGATCCAGCGCAACTACAAGCGCATGCTGGCGTACTCGAGTATCGAGCACACCGGGTTGATCTGCGTGGGGCTGGCCCTCGGACCCCTCGGGACGTTCGCCGCGATGCTTCATCTGCTCAACCACACCCTGGCGAAGTCGACGATGTTCTTCCTCGCCGGACGGGTGCTCCATCGGTACCGGACCACCGAGATCAGCGGCGTGTCAGGCCTCCTCAGGGCCATGCCGTGGACGGGCGGGCTCTTTGCGGCGGGCATGCTGGCGGTCATCGGATTGCCACCCTTCGGCCTCTTCATCTCGGAGTTCGCCCTCTTCCGTGCGGGCTTCGCGGCGGGCCGCCCGTGGCTGATGGGGCTCGTCCTCGCGCTGCTCGCCGTAGCCTTTGTCTCGATGATCGGCCACCTGAACCGGATGCTGTACGGCGCCCCCGCCGAGGAGGTGATCGTGGGCGAAGGAAACGCATGGCCGCTCGTCCCGCTCGGCCTCTGCGTGGTGGCCCTCGTCGTCCTCGGGCTCACCTTACCGAGGTCGCTCCAGGCGCTGCTGGCGCGGATCGCCGAGACCGTCGGGCAATGACCCAGCCGCCGCGACTCACGAGGATGCTGACGGAGACGCTCACCGAGCGTGTGACCGACGTGCGCCTGGTGCGGGGCAACGAGCTCCACTGCGCGATCCATGCTCCCGCCGTTCTCGCCTTGGCGGCGCTCCTCCGCGCGGAGTTCGGCGCCGAGCTGCTCTTCATGGCCGCCACCGACCGGCGCGAGGATGGCAGGGCATTCGAGGTCCACTATCTCTTCGGCCCCGAGGGGAAGGATTGGTTCCTCCACGCCACCGCCGCCGTGCCCGCGGGGACGCCCGTGGTGCCCTCGCTGGCCACGCTCCACTATCCGGCTTCGCGGTTCGAGCGGGAGATCTACGATCTCTTCGGCATCGTTGCCGAGGGCCACCCGGACCCCCGGCCGCTCGTGCGCCACGCCTTCTGGCCGGCGGACTTCTTTCCGCTGCGGAAGGACGCGGTGGCGCGCGAGTTCACCGACGACGGGCGCCCCTTCCCCTTCGCCGAGGTGGGCGGCGAGGGAGTGTACGAGATCCCGGTGGGCCCGGTGCACGCCGGCGTGATCGAGCCGGGACACTTTCGCTTCAGCGTGGTGGGCGAGACGATCATCGACATGAAGTCACGCCTGTACTTCACCCACAAAGGGACGGAGAAGCTCTTCGAGGGCCGACAGGGCGCCGAGGGCGTGGAGCTGGCCGAGCGCGTGTCCGGCGACACCACCGTGGGCCACGCCCTGGCCTACTGCCAGGCCCTGGAGGCCGCGGCCCGGACCGCGGTGCCGGACCGGGCGCGGTATCTCCGCGTCGTGCTCCTCGAGATGGAGCGGTTCTACAACCACGTGGCCGACTTCGGCATGATCGCCAACGACACCGGCTATGCGGTCGCCCATTCCCATTGCTTTCGGATCCGCGAGCGCCTGCTCCGGCTCAACAAGCGTCTCACGGGCAACCGGCTCCTGCGGGGCGGCATCGTCCCCGGTGGCGTCGGTCGGGACCTGCCTCCCGAGCTCGATCTGGCGGATGAGGTCGGGGCGGCCCTCCGCGACTTCGAGGAGATCGTGGCGCTGAGTCTGGCCAACACGCTCGTCCTGGATCGCCTTGACGGGACCGGCCGGCTGACCACGCGCACCGCGCGGGACCATGGAGTGCTGGGGTACGTCGCCCGCGCCTCGGGCATCGACGTCGACGTGAGGCGTGATCACCCCTTCGCCGCCTACGGCGACCTCAGCTTCCGCGTCCCTGTGCTCGATACGGGAGACGTCAAGGCCCGCACCCTCATACGGGTGGAGGAGGCGCGGGAATCGGTTGGGCTGATCCGTCAGGCCGTCGAGCGCATGCCCGCGGGGCCACTCATCGCTCCTGTGGGCGCGCTCCCCGCCTTCGAGCCCGCGTGGGGGATGGTCGAAGGCTGGCGCGGCGCCATCATCCACTGGCTCATGGCCGACGGGGCGGGCGCGCTCTACCGGGTCAAGATCATGGACCCGTCCTTCCTCAACTGGCGGCCCCTCTCCTACGCCCTCCTCAAGAACATCGTTCCCGACTTCCCGCTCTGCAACAAGTCCTTCAATCAGTCCTACTCGGGCAACGACCTGTAGCGGCATGGGGGGAGGTATACTCGGGCCATGAAGACAGCGCTGATGGTGGTGGGAGTGGTCGTCCTCATCGTGGTGATCGGGTTCGCGTGGGGCGTCGGGGTCAACAACAAGATCGTCACCGCCGACGTGGCCGTGAACGAGAAGTGGGCCCAGGTCCAGAACGTCTACCAGCGCCGCGCCGACCTCGTTCCCAATCTGGTGGAGACGGTCAAGGGCTTCGCGGCCCAGGAGCGCACCGTCCTCGAGGAAGTGACGCAGGCCCGCGCGAGCGCCGGCAGTATCAAGGCGACGCCGGAGCTTCTCAACGACCCGGCCGCCTTCAAGAAGTTCCAGGATGCCCAGAATCAGCTCGGGGGGGCGCTCTCGCGCCTCCTCGTCACCGTCGAGCGCTATCCGGAGCTCAAGAGCAACCAGAATTTCCTCGCCCTGCAAAGCCAGCTCGAGGGGACGGAGAACCGCATCACCGTGGAGCGCCAGCGCTTCAACGAGGCGGTGCGCGACTACAATCTCCGCGTGCGCGTGTTCCCGGCCAGTCTCATCGCCGGGCTGCGCGGCTTCAAAGAGAAGCCCTTCTTCGAGTCCGCGCCGGGGAGCGAGAACGTCCCGAAGGTGAAGTTCTAGAAAGGCCTGGAACGAACCCGGGCCGGCCGCATGCGCCTGAGCCGTCGGCTGCTCGCTCTTCTCCTCCTCGCCACCCTCGCCGGCCCGGCGGCCGCGGCGCTCCCCATCCCGCCCCCGCCCGATCGCCGCGTCAACGACTTCGCGGGGGTGCTCCCCGCTGCCGAGCGCGAGCGGCTCGAGGAGAAGCTCCGATCCCGGGAGCGTGAAAGCAGCAACCAGATCGTCGTCGCCATCTTCCGCTCCTTGGACGGCGAGAGCCTCGAAGACTACTCGATCCGCCTCGCCCAGGCCTGGCGCATCGGCCAGAAGGGCCTCGACAACGGCGTCATCTTCCTGGTTTTCGTCGACGACCGGAAGATGCGCCTCGAGGTCGGCTACGGCCTCGAGTCCAAGCTGACGGATGCTCTCTCGAGCCAGATTCTCCGCCAGGTCGTTGCGCCGCGCTTCCGTGAGGGCAAGATCGGCGACGGCATCGCGGCCGGCCTCGAGGCCATCGAGCAGGTCATCGCGGGGACCTACAAGGCCGCCCCCCCGGGGCAGGGTGGCCGAGCCAGCGGCGGAGGCCTCTTCCCCATCGTCCTCCTCCTCATCGTCGTGATAGGTATCTTCTCCATCGTGGTCTCCGGGCTGCGCAACTCGCATGTCAGGCGGCAGGGATGGACGGGTGGCTCGCGGGGTTGGGGTGGGCCGATCATCTTTCCCGGCGGCGGGTGGAGCGGGGGCGGCGGTGGTGGCGGAGGCGGTGGCGGAGACTTCGGCGGTGGCGGCGGCGGATTCGGCGGTGGCGGCGCGAGCGGAGACTGGTGATGGCTCGACATCCGAAATGGGTCACGGAATTCCTCTCGGAGGAGGACCTGGAATCCCTCGCTACCGCGGTGAGGCGGGCCGAGGCGCAAACATCGGCCGAGGTGCGCGTTCACCTCGACCACACGTGTGACGAAGACCCGCTGCGACGAGCCATCAAGGTCTTCGAGAGGCTCGGTATGCACCGGACGACCGAGCGCAATGGCGTCCTGATCTACGTGTCGGTGCGGGATCACAAGCTGGCGGCGATCGGCGATGCGGGCATCCACGCGCGTGTGGGCGAGCAGTACTGGCGGGAGCTGGTCGATGCGCTGAGGGAGCGCATGCGCCAGCAGCGCTCGCGCGAGGGGCTCATCCACGCCGTGGTGGAGGTGGGAGGAGCGCTGGGCCGTCACTTCCCCCGCCGGCCCGATGACAGGAATGAGCTGCCCGACGACGTGAGCCTCGGGACGTGAGCGCAGCCCGCGGGTGATCCCGCTCACCGGCTACACGGACGAACCCGGGCCCTTCATCTGGGACAATCGCTGCTCGTACCACAAGGCCGCAGGGGACTACCCGCCCGAGGAAGACCGCATCCACTGGCGCGTGTCGATCAAAGAGGCGTCAGGAACTCCTCGCGAGTGACCGACGCGCGCTGAGCGGGGCATCCGGGCCCGCCGGTTCGGGGCGGTTCGTTCTACGCACCTCTGACATTCCGACCGGGTAGTCTCGCGCGTCGCTCCTGAAGATGTCGGACCCGGGCCTGAGAAAAGCGGCGGCACGCCTCTTGCTGAAACGTCTTCGTGAGGAGTCAACGCCGTCTCTGAGAGGGAGGCCACCATGCCGGAGAAGAGGACCCTCGAGCGTGCCCGTCGCGACAAGGCGCAAGGGAAATCGGCGAGCACCCAGGCGGGTGAGTTCGTTCGGGAAGAGATCGATCACGTTCGGGAAGGAAAGCACGGCGCCCGCTCTACCAGGCAGGCGATCGCCATCGGCCTGTCCAAAGCCAGGCGCGCCGGAGTCAAGCTCCAGCCGCCGCGCGGGAAGACGACTTCGGCGGAAACCCGGCGTCAGGCCAAGCGCGACATACAGCGGAGCCGGAGCCGTTCACGTCGGCCCTCCACGACGCGATCGCGCGCGACCTTCAAGGCCTTGACCAAGGAGAACCGGAGCGCGGGTTCGAGAGAAGCACTTTCTCGTCAGGCCCGAGGAGCGGCGGCGAGGCGGCCGAAGGCCGCCCGGTCGCAGGCCGCGCGGCGGGCTGCCGTCACGCGGGCGCATAAAGGTGCGGGCGGGCGGCGCCGGGCACGCTGATCCTGCCTCGCTGAGCGGGGCCGGCTCCCCGAGCGACGGTTGGAGGCGACGTGGATAGATTCGCCGAGAGGCGACGGCTCATGGTCGAGAAGCAGATCGCCGAGCGCGGCGTGGAGAACAAGGCCGTGCTCGATGCCATGCGAGCCGTACCACGGGAGATGTTCGTTCCGGAAGCCGCGGTCGAGTTCGCCTACGAGGACGGGCCCCTTGATATCGAGGCGGGGCAAACGATCTCCCAGCCCTACGTGGTGGCGCTGATGGCGGCCGCGCTCGAGCTCAGTCCCCGAGACCGCGTGCTCGAGATCGGCGCCGGCTCCGGCTATGCCGCGGCCGTTCTCTCCCGCGTGGCCGCGGAAGTCTACGCCGTCGAGCGGCACGCCGTGCTGGTCGACCTGGCGCGCCGCCGAATGAAGGATCTCGGATACGACAACGTTCACATCTTCCAGGGCGATGGAACGCTCGGCTGTCCGGAGCACGCCCCCTATGACGCGATTGTCGTCTCGGCCGGCGGGCCGTCGGTCCCCGACGCGCTCCGAGCCCAGCTCGTCATCGGCGGGCGGCTGGTGATCCCGGTGGGCGCGACGCCCCCGGAGCAGGAGCTGGTGTGTGTGACGCGCACCGGTGAGCACGAGTACGGGCAGGAGGATCTGGGAAGCGTGAGGTTCGTTCCCCTCATCGGTATGCACGGCTGGGGCGCACAGGGTTGGGAGGATCCCACATGACGAAGCCCAGGAGGCCGCGAGCGGCGGGACGCCGCGGAAGGAAGTGGTCGCAGCATGTCACGCGCACGAGCAATGCCCTGGACCTCGAAGCCAAGGTCTTCGAGCTTCGCAATCCGGGGGCGGTGGCGGCCTCGCTCAAGCGTTCAGCTCTTCGCAGCAGGCGCCGGAAGGCGCCGCCCTACCAGTCCGCGATGTCGATGCTCAACTTCTACATCAACCGCGCCGGCAAGGGATTGCCCTCGTCTCAGAAGCGCGTGCTCGAGCGCGCCAAGAGCGAGCTGCGCAGGGCCTTCGGCCGCGAGGCAGGACCGGCGCGGGGCGGACGAAGCAGGAGCTAGGCTTTTCCCTGGTTCAGCGCGCGCCACACACGCTCGGCCCGGAGGGGCATGTCGAGGTGACGCACGCCCAGGTGCTTGAGGGCGTCCACCACCGCGTTCACGGTGGCGGGCGTCGAGCCGATGGTGGCGGCTTCGCCGATACCCTTGGCGCCCATCGGGTTGAAGGGCGTGGGGGTGACCGTCTGGTCGGTGGTAAAGAGCGGCAGGTCCTCCGCATGGGGCACCGCGTAGTCCATGAGCGAGCCGGTGACGAGCTGGCCGTCGGCGCCGTAGACGATCTCCTCCACGAGGGCCTGGGCGATACCCTGCGCGAGGCCGCCGTGCACCTGGCCCGCCACGAGGAGCGGGCTGATGCGCACGCCGCAGTCGTCCACGGAGATGAAATCGCGAACGCTCACATGGCCGGTGTCGCGATCGACCTCGGTCACCGCGACGTGGGCGCCGAATGGATAGACGAGCTGCGGGGGGCGGAAGAAGTCGGTCGCCTCCAGACCGGACTCGATGCCGTCGGGCAGGCCGTCCGCGTAGGCCTTGGGCGCGATCTGCTCGAGGGTGAGGGCCTTGGCGGGCACGCCCTTGACCTGGTAGCGTCCTCCTTCGAAGACCACGTCGTCCGCGGCGGCCTCGAGCAGGTGGGCGGCGATGCGGCGCGCCTTCTCCTGCACTTTGACGGCGGCGCCCATGATGGCGGAGCCGCCCACGGCGAGGCTGCGGCTGCCCCCCGTGCCATTGCCCATGGGCGTGTTCAGGGTGTCGCCGTGACGGATCACGACCTTGTCGAAGTCGACCCCGACATGATCGGCGATGATCTGGGCGAAGGTCGTCTCGTGCCCCTGTCCGTGCGACGAGGTGCCCGTGAACGCGGTCACCGTGCCCCCGGGCTCCACGCGGACGACTGCGCTCTCGAAGGGACCGAAGCCGCACATCTCGACGTAGACCGCCATGCCGATGCCGAGGAGCTTCGGATGGCCACGCTTCACCCGGTCTGCCTGCTCGGCCCGGAGCTTCTGATAGCCGGCGATGTCCAGCGCTTTCCCGAGGGCGCGGTCGTACTCGCCGCTGTCGTATTTCTGGCCGGTGGGGGTGGTGTAGGGAAACGCGGCGGGTGCGATGAAGTTCTTCCGCCGGATCTCCTCCGGCGGCTTGCCCAGCTCGGCGGCGACCACGTCGATCAGCCGCTCGAGATAGTAGGCGGCCTCCGGCCGCCCCGCGCCGCGGTAGGCCGCCACCGGCGTGGAGTTGGTGAACACGCACGTCGACTTGAGATCGACGTTCGTCACCTTGTACACCCCCACCCCCATGAGCAGGGTGAGGTCCGGGATGAAAGTGAAGATCGGATAGGCCCCGATGTCGGCGGTGACGTGCATCCGAAGCGCGGTGATGGTGCCATCGCTCTCCACCGCGGCCTCGAGGTCCGTGACCTGCGCGCGCCCGTGGGTGGTCGCCGTCATGTGCTCGACGCGCGTCTCCGTCCAGCGCACGGGCACACGGAAGAGCCTGGCCACCGCGGCGAGGGTCGCGTCCTCGGCGTAGATGCCGAACTTCACGCCGAAGCCTCCGCCCACCTCCGGCGCGATCACGCGCACCAGGTTCTGCTCGAGCCCGAGGCAGGTGGCGATGTCGTTGCGCAGCATGTGCGGCGCCTGGGTGGTTGACCAGAGGGTGAGGCCACCGGAGGCGGGATCAGGCATGGCGAGAGCGGCCCGCGGCTCCATGGGCACCCCGCACAGGCGCTGGCTCACCATGCGCTGCTTGACCACCTTGGGCGCCTTGGCGAAGGCGGCGTCGGGCTCGCCGACTTTGATGGGCGTCTCGTGCTCGATGTTCTTCGGCGCATCATCGAAGAGCTGGGGCGCGCCGGCCTCCATGGCCGCGAACTGATCGGCCACCGCGGGCAGGGGCTCCCAGGCGACCACGACGTCGGCCGCTCCGTCGACGGCCGCTGACTCGGAAGTCGCGATCACCGCCGCCACCGGCTCGCCGACATAGCGCACGCGGCCGATCGACAGCGGATAGTGCCGTCGGCCGACGCTCGTGGCCGCGCCGCCCCCGCCTTCCGCGCTCGGCCCACCGGGCGGAATGGGCTGGCAGTGCGCGCGCAGATCCTCGCCCGTCACCACCTTGAAGACGCCGGGCCGCCTGGCGGCTACTGCGGTGTCGATCGCGCCCACGGTGGCGTGGGCATGAGGGCTCCGCACGAACGCAACGTAGTGCAGCCCCGCGATGTTGATGTCGCCGACGTAGGTCGACGTGCCGGTCACGAGCCGCGGATCTTCCTTGCGCTTGACTTCCGCGCCCATGAGCCGGGGAGTGGCGGTGGCCATGATCGATTTCCTAGACCTTGATCCACGTCTCGGAATAGGCGAGGAAGGCGGTGCTGCTCTGACGCCCCGCGAACTCGCGCGGCACGGGCTTGCCCTTGAGGGAACGGCCGTTGACGGTGGTGGTCACGCGGCGGGCGTCCACGAAGAGGCTGTGGAGGGTGTGCTTTCCCGTCGCCGACTTCTCTTTCGGGAGACTGATCATGAAGGGCTCGCCCAGATCCTCCCAGGACAGCGTCACCTCCACCCCCGGCCCCTTGATCCACTCCATGTAGGCGGAGCGCGTGTCGCCGGAGGCGGCCACGCCGTCGAGCGGGACATAGTCCATGTACTGGAGCGCCTCCGCGCCCTTGAAGGCGCCGAAGTACGCGGCGAAGTTGCTCACGAGATAGCGGGCGAGGGCGTCATTGTCCGTGACACAGACATTGAGGGCCTCGGGCAGGCTCCGGTGAAGGAGCGGAGCCTCGAGGAGCACAAGCGCGTGCCCACGCCCGTAGGGCGAGGCCACCACGCGAAAAAACGAGACGAGGGTCACGAAGGGACCGTTGGGTGTCTCCTTCAGATACATGCCGGGGTTTTCCCCGGACCAATCCACTTCACCGGGATGCACGAGGGCAGGGATGGTCATGGCGGCGATGATACAAGAAGCCGTGGTGCGGGAGCAATGCGGCGAACGACTATCTTCAACGTCCCTGCGCCCGCCGGGTTCCTCGTCAAGACGGTCGCCCAAGGCTCGACGGCGTGGAACATGGGCCTGCTGGGGAGTGACGGGGTCGTCACCATCGGCGGACAGGAGATCGCCGTGGGCGGCGACATCATCCTCTCGGTCGATGGCATTCCCGTTGTGTCCGAGGACAACATCGAGAAGATCCGCAGCAAGTTGGCGGCCGTGCCTCTGGGCACCCCGTTCAAGATGAACGTGCTCCGAGACGGCAGGGTCATCGATCTCACGGGCACGACCGAGTAAGGTGGCCTCCACACGGAGTTCCGTATCCGGCACCGCCAAGACAGCGACATAACGAGCCGTGGTATGCTCGCCACGCTATGACCCGGAACGAGATTCCCACCCCCGCCCTCCTCCTCGACCTGGACCGCTTCGAGCGCAACATCGCCAAGATGGCCGCGTACGTGAAGACGGCGGGGAAGAAGCTCCGGCCGCATTCCAAGACCCATAAGTGCCCGGAGATCGCGCGCCGCCAGATCGCCGCGGGCGCCGTGGGCATCTGCTGCGCCAAGGTCGGCGAGGCCGAGGTGATGGCGGCGGCGGGCATCCGCAATGTCCTCATCACCACGGAGGTTGTGGGGCCGGAGAAGATCGGGAGGCTGATGGGCGTGCTCGAGCAGGCGCCGGAGACGCTGGTGGTCGTGGACAATCCGGACAATGTGCGCGAGCTCGGCCGGGCCATGGCGGCCGCGGGCAAAGTGCTCAACGTCCTCGTGGACGTGGACGTGGGCGGGCGGCGGACGGGCACCCAACCGGGAGAGGCCGCCGTCCATGTCGGACGCATGGTGACGCTGGAGAGCGCGCTCAATCTGCGCGGCCTCCAGGGCTACGCGGGGCACTGCGCCCACGTACCGGGCTACGCCAACCGGCGCAAGACCTCGCATCGCTGGATGAACAAGCTCATGAAGACACGCGATCTCTTCGAGAAGAACGGGCTGCCCGTGGAGATCGTGAGCGGCGGCTCGTCGGGCACCTTCAATATCGACTCGGACCTCAAGGGCCTGACCGAGCTCCAGAGCGGATCGTACTGCGTGATGGACCTCGACTACCGGCGCATCGGCGGCAAGGGCGGGGGCGACTACGACGATTTCGAGATGGCCTTGACCGTGCTGACCACGGTCATCAGCGTGCCGACCCGAGAGATGGCCATGGTCGACGGCGGCCTCAAGGCCTTCTCCACGGACAAGCCCTTCGTTCCCGAGGCGGTGGAGTATCCGGGCGTGGCCTATTCGTGGGCGGGCGACGAGCACGGCCGCCTCATGGTGACCGAGGACGGGCGACTGCCCGCGCTCGGCCAGCTCATCGAGTTCTTCCCGCCGCACTGCGACCCGACCATCAATCTGTACGACCGCATCTACGCGATGCGTGGGCAGAAGGTGGAAGCGATCTGGGATGTCGCGGGCCGCGGCCGCTCACAATAGTCACGGGCGGGAGGCACGCCATGAGACCGCTGTCGCGATCGGTCGTCGCCCTCGCCCGACTCGGAGTGATAGCTCTCATCATCACGGCCTGCGCGACGGGGGGTGATCAGTTCTCGCCCTCCGCATCCTTCACCACGCTGATGCCAGGCTGGGAGTCCAAGTTCTCCGTCGTGTGGAAAGTGACGCCGGCCCCGGACGGCTCGCGGTTGATCTTCGGACGAGTGACCAGCCGCTACGGGCAGTACGCGGAGCCCTTCCTGCTCCTCGGGCAAGCCCTCGACGCCTCGGAGAACGTGGTGAGCCAGCGGGTGGAGCGCGTGCCGGGAGGCGTTCCCGGCTTCAACAGCACATACTACGAGATCAGCCGCATGGCCGTCGCCGACCACTACCGGGTGACGGTGTGGGCGTATAGCCTGGTCGAAGACCGAGGCAAGGTGCAGTAGAGGGCCGGGGCAGGCCTTGAACTCCAGCCGAGCCACCGAAGGCCCTCCGGGGGCGGGGCGGCTCCAATTCATCGACGGGATGCGCGGCATCGCGCTCATCCTGATGGTCGTCAATCACACCTCGCGCGACTGGATGGACGTGGGCATGGGGTGGGCGCGCTACCACCTGGTCTACGGCAGCCTCATTCTCCCCGCCGGGATGTTCCTCTTCCTCGTCGGCTTCTGCCTGCCCATCTCCTTTCACCGACACCGGCACGCCGGCCGCTTCGTCGACGAGCTCGCCAAGTACTTCCGCCGCGGCATCGGCATCATCGCCGCCGGTTATCTCCTGAACGTGATCATGCTGCCGCGCGGTCCCGTGCCGCCCGAAGAGCGGGTGTGGCATGGCGGCGTGCTCCAGACCATAGGGCTCAGCGTTATCCTCCTCGGCCCGCTCGTGCCGGCGCTGCGCCGGCGTGTCATGCGCTGGGCGTTGACGGTTCTCGCCGTGCTCCTGTACCTCTCGTTCACATGGCTGCACCCCGCGCTCGTGCGTTGGTGCGCCGCGCATTCGAGGCTGGGCGTGGTGCTCTTCGGGGACTTCCCGCCCTGGCCGTGGGTCGCCGCCGCGCTCCTCGGGCTCGTGCAGGGCTGGGTGTGGCTCGAAGCCCGCGCGCGCGGCCCGCGCGAGGAGACGCGCTATTTCGCGCGGGCGGCCTTGGTCGGTCTGCTCTTCCTCGTCGCCTACGCCCTCTGGGAGTGGTGGATCCCCACCACGCCCCGCTTCGGCTTCGCGCGTGACCAGGGCCTGAACCACTACTGGACGCCGCGTGGCGTGACGACCTTCCTGATCATCTGGGGCGTGACGTGGACCCTCGCCTTCTCCTACTGGCTGATGCAGGCGCGGGGCCGGGAGATTCCATGGCTGGTCACGCTGGGACAGACGGCGCTACCTCTCTACTTCATCCACCAGCTCATCGAGGAAACCCTGATCCACCGGACACTGGGGTGGCGCTTCAACAACTGGATCCTCTATTGGACGGCGAACGCCGCCCTCATCATCCTCTGCGTCTATCTCGGGCGCGCATGGCTCGTGGTGAAGCCGCGAGTCCGCGCCCTCGCGGGCCTGGCCACCGCCTAGCCTCAGCGGCGCCGCGCGAGGTAGTGCGCGGCGATCACGTCGGCCACGCAGCTGGTCAGGCGCTCCGCGTACGGCACGTGCAGGAACTCGTTGGGGCCATGGGCATTCGATCCGGGCCCGCCCGTGCCCGTGATGAAGAACTGAGCCTTGGGGAATCGCTCGCCCAGCATGGCCATGAAGGGAATGGAGCCGCCGAGTCCTTTGAACATGGCGGGCTTGCCGAAATGACGCTCGGAGGCGGACTGCACGGCATCGAGGAGCCACGGCTGGGTGGCCGGGGCGTCCCAGCCGGGCGACGGATTGGCGCCCTCGTAGCGCACGCGCGCGCGGTAGGGCGGATCGGCCTCGAGCAGTTCCTTGAGCCTGCGGTTGGCCTGCGCCGCATCGAGGGTGGGCGGGATGCGGAGGGAGAGCTTGAGCGCGGTGAAGGGGCGGAGCACGTTGCCGCCATCCTCGGGAGTGGGCAGGCCGGCCGCGCCCGTGATGGACAGCGCGGGCTCCCAGGTATTGGCGAGGAGCAGCGAGACGGGATCGTCCTGGGCATAGCTCATGCCGTCCACCACGGGGAAGCGCTCCGCCGCCTCCGGCGTCAGCACTTTGGCCACCGCCCGCGCTTCGGCGGCCCGGGCAGACGGCACCTCGACGTGGAAGTCGCGCACGAGAGCGCCCGTGCGCTCGTCCTCGATACGCGAGAGAAGCTGGCGCGCGATGCGGAAGCTCGAGGGCACGATGCCACTGGCCGCGCCCGAGTGCACGCCCTCGCTCAGGACCTCCACGGTGAGCACGCCGTTGATGACACCGCGGAGCGAGGTGGTGCCCCACAGCTGTTCGTAGTTGCCGCAACCCGAGTCGAGACAGATGACGAGATCGGGCTCGCCGATGCGGGCGGCGAAGGCCTCCATGTAGGCAGGGAGATCAGGGCTGCCGCTTTCCTCGCTCGCCTCGATGAGCACCACGAGGCGCGCATGGGGAGCACCCGCCTCCTGCACCGCTTCGATGGCGGTGAGGGCGCAGAACGCGGCGTATCCGTCATCCTGGGCGCCGCGACCATAGAGGCGATCGCCCCTGCGCACGGCAATCCACGGGCCCAGTCCCTCGGCCCAGCCCGTCATCTCCGGCTGCTTGTCGCAGTGTCCGTAGAGGAGGATGGTCTCCGGCGACGTGCCCGGCACTTCCATGAGGATGACGGGGGTCCGCCCGGGGAGCCGCACCGTCTCCACGGTGAGGCCTTCGATGGGACGGCGGCGGCTCCACTCCTCGATGAGGGCGACGGCGCGGTCGAGGTGTCCGTGGGCCGTCCACTCGCGGTCGAAGGCCGGCGATTTCGCGGGGATCTCGATGTAACGGATGAGGGCGGGGAGGACGTCCTCCGCCCATCGACGCTGGACGAGGGACATCGTTTCCCGGGACGGCAGCGGGCTCTGTGATGGAGGGCTCATGGGCGCACACGCTAGCATTCCTTGCGCCCGCTACGCAATGTGGAGCCATCGCTCCGATGCTACGGACGTAGCCGGTTCCCCAGTTGGCTCTTCACCCAGATCCTGCCGCCGTGGAGCTCGATGAACTGCGAGCTCGAGAT
>WNGB01000444.1_pt1 | contig 100320 bp, 99 predicted proteins | sample 5400681 | NCBI WGS metagenome assembly WNGB01 (sample SAMN13153367, study PRJNA577476) | soil metagenome | isolation source: 115 cm soil or saprolite under grassland replicate 2 | place: USA:California | collected 2016-06-15 | reverse complement strand
GCTGCTGGCGGTTGGTGATCTCCTCTCGCAGCCCCGGAACGACGAACGGCGCCTGCGCGGTGGTTACCCACACATCGGTCCGCAGCGGCCGCTTCAGGCCGACGAAGCCCGGCGCCGTGACGCCGATCACCGTGAAGTGCGTGTTGTTCAACTGGATCGTGCGCCCGATGATGTCCGGCGGTGAACCGAGCTCTTGCTGCCAGAGATGATGGTTGATGACCACCTGCGGCGTCGTCAGCTCGGGACGATCGTCGTCTGCGGCGAACCCGCGTCCCAGATACATCGGAATGCCGAGCGAGGGAAAGTAGCGGCCCGACACGTAGTGAATGAGCAGCCGGCTGACTTCGCCGTTACGGTTCAGCGTGACGCCGCGCTGCCCGATCGCCATGACGTCCTTGAATCCGGGCGCCTCGCGTTCGATGTCGCGGAACTCCTCGTACGAGAACATGCCGAACCGGTTCGTCGGCGACACGAGCGACAGGTCGACGAGGCGATTGGGATCTGCGAGTGGAAGCGGCCGGAAGAAGAGCGCGTCGAGGAGCCCGAACATGGACGCGGTGACGCCAATACCGGCGGCCAGGGTGAGGATGGCCAGCACCGCGTATCGCGGATGGCGCAGCAGAATCCGGAACGAGTGGGCAACATCCTTCATGAGGCCTCCGTGGATGTTGGACGGATCCCGGGTACGTAGAGTTGGGAGATTTTCACTGCCGGAAATCCGGCAGAACGGCCTCTTACAATGTTTCGATCGCGAGTGCGACGCCGTTGCCACCGCCCAGGCACAGCGACGCGATGCCGCGCTTCTTGCCGCGGCGGCGCAGCGCGTAGATCAGCGTGGTGAGCACGCGCGCGCCGCTCGCCCCAATCGGATGGCCGATCGCGACGGCGCCGCCGTGCACGTTCACCTTTGCGGGTTCGATCCCGAGCTCGCGGAGCACGGCGACCATCTGCACCGAGAACGCTTCGTTGATCTCGAAGAGGTCCACGTCCTTCAAGTCCCAGCTGACCTTCTTCGCGACCTTGCGGACCGCTTCGACCGGCGTCATGAGCACGAGCTTCGGCGCCAGACCTGACGTCGCTTGTCCGATGATGCGTGCCATCGGCGTGACGCCGAGCGCCTTTGCCTTTTCCGCGGCCATGACCACGACAGCCGCGGCGCCGTCGTTCACGCCAGGGGCGTTGCCGGCCGTGACGCTGCCGTCCTTCTTGAACGCGGGGCGGAGACCCGCGAGCGTTTCCATGCTCGTATCCTCGCGCACGGACTCGTCAAGTGCGAACGACAGCGGCGCCCCCTTCTTCTGCGGGATCTCGACCGGGACGATCTCGTCCTTGAACCAGCCTTCGCGCGTCGCATGCGCCGCCTTGCGGTGGCTCTCGACCGCGTACTTGTCCTGGTCCTCGCGCCCGACTTTGAAGTGCTCGGCAACGTGCTCGCCCGCCATGCCCATGTGGCACTGGTCGAACGCGCACCACAGGCCGTCCTGGATCATCGAGTCCACGATCGTGCTGTTGCCCATCCGCAGGCCCTCGCGGACGCGCGTCAGCAGGTAGGGCGTGTTGCTCATCGACTCCATCCCGCCCGCGACGGCGATGTCGATGTCACCGGTTGCGATCCCCTGTGCCGCCAGCATCACCGCCTTGAGGCCGGAGCCGCATACCTTGTTGATCGTCATCGCGGCGACGTGCTCGTCCAGTCCGCCGTTCAGCGCCGCCTGGCGCGCGGGATTCTGCCCCTCGCCGGCGGCGACAACGTTCCCCATGATGCATTCGTCTACCGACGCGGGATCGATGCCGGCGCGGCGCACCGCTTCACGGACAACGATGGCGCCCAGCTGCGGCGCGGGCAACTCCTTGAGTGAGCCGAGGAACTTGCCGGTCGGCGTACGGACAGCGGAAACGATGACGGACTCACGCATTGATGTACAGGTTCTTCACGGCGTCTTTCCCGAGGAGCATCTGAACGCGCGCCAGGATGGTGTCGCGCGCCCGCTCGAGCTCGCGCGCCCACCGCGCGTCCCGTGCGGTCACGATCAGATTGTCATTTCGGATTTCCACCGTCGTCACGCGCGCCAGGGCGGGACCGACGGCGACGGACCAGGCGAACGCGGTCCGCTCGCGCGAGGCAGGCTGGCGGCGGATGATCTCGGCCAGCACGCCCGACGCGATGTTCTGTACGGGGAACACTCTCTGATTCTAATTCACGCGGCCTTGCGCCGTCCCTTCGGCGTCCGCAGGACGCAGCGATACTCGGGGTAGCCGCGGAGCAGGCGCAGGACGTGCGCCGCCAGGTCGCGCGCCGAGCAGCTGTCGGGTAACGTTTGATCGAATCCGCTCATCGTGGCTTCACGCTTGTCACGATCGGACACATCGTCATTGACGAGCGCTACGAGCACGCGCCGGCCGAAATGAGGTCTGGCCCGGAGCCTCGTGCCCAGCATAGGCAGCGAGCCATTCGGTACCGCTCGCACGACGATCGCGTGATACGCGGCGAGCTCTTCCTTAGTGGGGATGTCTCGTGATTCGTCGACGCGGAATCCCAGAGACCGTAACGCGTCGATACGCGATTGATCGTTGCCGCATGGTCCGACGAACAGGATGCCGCACTGAGGAGCCACTCCGTAACCCTCCACAGGAACAGCAGAGGCAACACGCATGCCAAAACCTCGGCGCTGCCGCGCCGGAATTCCGGCAGCGGGGGCGAAGTGAGTGGAAAACGCTAGAAGATCGGGGCGTTTTCGGCTGGCCTGCGCCGTGCTGCTGGGGTCAGCATGTCTGTCGCCATCTATCCGTCTGACGTTTCCACTGACACGATCCTGAGGGATGGCACGACCGTGCGCCTTCGCGCCGTCCGCGACGACGATGCCGCGCGCGTGCTCGCGCTGTTCGGACAACTATCCGAGCGCAGCCTTTACTACCGCTTCATGTCCGTGCCTCACATCGACCTCGCCGAGGCGCTGAAGATTGTAACGATCGATTACGACTCGCAGATGATCGTCGTCGCCGAGCGCGGCGACGCGTTATGCGGCATCGCGGGGTATTACCGCGATCCCGCATGCCCCGAGCGCGCCGAAGTGGCGTTCGCGGTCGCCGACGCGATGCAGGGGCGGGGTCTCGGGACCCGCCTGCTGGAGCGCCTGGCTGAGATCGCGCGCGACCGCGGCGTGCGGGCGTTCGACGCGTACGTGCTCGGCGACAACCTTGCGATGATGGATGTCTTCCTGCAGTCGGGATTCGCGCTGACGCAAGGACTGGACAAGGGCATGTTCCACGTCGCGCTCGACCTTCAGCCCACGCCCGTTTTCGAATCGGCGGCAGGACGTCGATCGCAGCTCGCGGCCGCGGCGTCGCTGCGTCCGTTCTTCGAGCCGCGGTGCATCGCGGTCGTCGGTGCGAACCAGGAGCCAGGCCACATCGGCTCGGAGATCTTCCGCAACCTGCAGGAAGGGGGCTACACCGGCACGCTCGTACCCGTTCATCCGAGGGCCGAGTCGATTCGCGGCCTGCGCGCGTACCCCAACGTGAAAGACATCCCGGGAGACGTGGATCTCGCGGTGATCGTCGTTCGCGCGGCCAAGGTTGCGGCGATCGTCGATGACTGCCTCGCGAAAGGCGTGAAAGCGCTGGTCGTCATCAGCGCAGGCTTCGGCGAGATGGGGCCGGAAGGCGAATCGCTGCAGGCAGAGCTCGTCGAGAAGATCCGCGCCGCTGGAGTACGGATGATCGGTCCCAATTGCATGGGGATCATCAACACGAACCCGGCATTCAGCATCAACGCGACGTTCTCCCCGGTCGCGCCGGCGGAAGGACGCGTGGCGTTCTCGACGCAAAGCGGCGCGCTCGGTCTGGCGATTCTCGATTACGTCAAGCGATTGAACATCGGCATCTCGAGTTTCGCGTCGATCGGGAACAAGGCGGACGTCTCGGGCAACGACCTGCTGCAGTACTGGGCCGAAGATCCGCGCACGGACGTCATCCTTCTGTATCTTGAGAGCTTCGGCAACCCGCGCAAGTTCGCCGAGATCGCGCGCCGGGTCGGACGGACGAAACCGATTCTCGCGGTCAAGGCAGGACGATCGGATGCGGGCGCGCGCGCCGCTTCGTCTCATACGGGGGCGCGGGCGAGCAGCGAAGTGCTGGTCGAGACGATGCTGCGCGAGGCGGGTGTCATCCGGACGCGAACGCTCGAAGAGCTCTTCGACGCGGCGACGCTGCTGGCGCACCAGCCTGTGCCCGGCGGCAACCGCGTCGCGGTCGTGACCAACGCGGGCGGTCCGGCGATTCTTGCGGTAGACGCGTGCGAGGCAAACGGGCTGCGCGTCCCTGTTCTCGCTGAACCGACGCAACGCGCGTTGCGCGCCTTCCTGCCGCCTGCGGCCAGCGTGGGCAACCCCGTGGATATGATCGCTTCGGCGACGCCAGAGCAGTATCGGCGCGCGCTTGAAGTTGTCGCGGCCGATCCGTCGATTGACAGTGTGATCGCCATCTTCATTCCGCCGCTCGTCACCGAGCCGGAAGCGGTTGCCGCAGCGATTCGCGGAGCCGCCGCGCAGATCGCGAAGCCGATGCTCGCGACGTTCCTTGGAACCCACGGACTGCGCCCGCAGCTCGCCCCCGTTCCCTCTTTTGCATTTCCTGAAGCCGCGGCGACCGCGCTCGCGCATGTCACGCGCTATGGCGAATGGCTGCGCAACCCAATCCAGACCGTCGAACCATTGTGCGAGGACGTGCGCACGAAGGTCCGGGCGTTCATCGACGCGACGGCGACGCCGCACGAACGATGGCTCACACCCGTCGAATGCGAAGCGCTCCTCGGTCTTGCGGGCATGCCCGTGGTGCGCTCCCGAACGGTAGGCAGCGCAGAGGAGGCCGTAGCGGCGGCACGGGAAGTCGGATTCCCTGCCGTCCTCAAGGCGGTCGGCAAGGACATCGTGCACAAGAGCGACGTGGGGGGCGTCCGCGTCAACCTCGCGTCGGAGCAGGCGGTCCGCGATGCGTTCGCGGTGCTCGCGACCACGCTCGGCGATCGGATCGATGCCGTGCTCGTGCAGCCGATGATTACCGGCGGCATCGAGATGGTCGTGGGCGGTGTGAACGATCCGGCGTTTGGACCGGTCGTGATGTGCGGCACTGGCGGAGTCCTGGTCGACGTGCTGGACGACACCGCGTTTGCGATGTGCCCGCTTGCCGAGTGCGACGCGCGCGCGCTCGTGGAGCGCGTGAAAGGGCGCGTCCGCCTGCGTGGCTTCCGCGGGACGCCGGCATCGGACGAGTCCGCGTTCCGCCGGCTGCTCGTCAGGGCGTCGCAGCTGCTGCACGAGTGCCCTGAGATCCGCGAGATGGACTTGAATCCTGTGATGGTCCTGCCGGCGGGCGCCGTCATCGCCGACGTCCGCATTCGCGTCGGCTCCGCGCGCATCGCACCGGCAGGACGGCGAATTCGGCATTGAGGTGATGACCATGATCAATCTCAAGACGATTCTGGTTCCCTCGGATTTCAGCGAGTGCTCTGACGCCGCTCTTCGGTATGGCCTCGAGCTGGCGCGCCGCTTCGACGCGACGCTCCACCTGCTGCACGTCGTCCAGGATCCATTGACGCAGCCGTGGGCGGCGGAAGGTTTCTCAGCGCCGCTGTTCGAGGTCGTGGACAAGTGGCAGAAAGAAGCAAAGGAGCGGCTGGCCCGGTCGATTCCCGCCGCTGACGCCGGACGCGTGACGGTCGCCGCCACCATCGGCTGGCCGTACGCCGAGATCCTCCACTACGCGGTCGAGCACAGCGTGGATCTGATCGTGATGGGCACGCACGGCCGCGGCGGCGTGACGCACATGCTGCTTGGCAGCATCGCCGAGAAGGTGATTCGGCGCGCGCCATGCCCGGTGCTCACGGTGCGGCACCCGCAGCGTGAGTTCGTCGAGCCGATCCCCATCGAAGCGTTGCTTACTGCATCGGTAACGTAACGGTCACGATGGTGCCGCCCGGCGGCGGGCACTCGACGCCGATCGTGCCGCGGTGGCGCTCGACGACGCGCCGCGCGGTCGGCAGGCCGAGACCCGTGCCGCGATGCTTCGTCGTAAAGAACGGCTCGAAGATCTTCTCCCGCACGTCGGGCGGAATCCCGGGCCCGTTGTCCGCGACCGCGATCGTCGCGGCCAGGTCATCGACGCAGATCGTGACATCCACCCGACCTCCCGGACCGGTCGCCTGCGCCGCATTCAGCAGCAGGTTCAGGAACACCGTCCGCATCTGCTCGACGTCGAGCTGCACGACCGGATGCGCGCCGGACAAGTGCACGTTCACCGAGGCATACACGGGATCTTTCCGCAGTAATGCGGCGGTGCTCTCGATCAGCTCCGCTACGGGCACCGGCGTCAGCTGCGGCTCGCGCGGCCGTGCGAACACCAGCAGGTCCTGGACGATGTCGTTCAGCGAATCGACGCGCGCGACGACATCGCCGATGATGGCACGATCCCGTCCCTCGGGAGGCATGCGGCCGCCGATCACCTGCAGCGCTCCTTTCATCGCGGCGAGCGGATTCTTGACCTCGTGGGCCACCACCGCCGCCATCTCGCCGAGCCGCGCGAGCGCGGCCTGCTCGCGCAGCCGCTCCTCCGACCGTTTGCGATCCGTGATGTCATAGCGGATCGCCATGTACTGGTAAGGCTTGCCGCGCTCGTCGAGGAACGGCACGATTGTCGTGTCGACCCAGTAGATCGTCCCGTCCTTCGCGCGGTTGCGCAGCTCGCCGCGCCAGATCCGGCCGTTCGCGATCGTGTGCCAGAGGTCGCGGATGAACTCCTTCGAGTGATACCCGGAATTGATGATCCGGTGGTCCTGCCCGATCAACTCCTCGCGCGGGTATTTCGAGATCTCGACGAACTTGTCGTTCACGAACGTGATCTCTCCCGTCACGCTCGTCGTCGCCACGATCGCGGCCTGATTCAGGGCGAAGTTGGTATCGGCGAGATCCTTCATCGAGCGGTCGAGCGCGCGGCCGGTCTTCGCGAACTTCGAGACCAGCCACGCAGTGACCCAGATGCCGACGATGGTCAGCGCACGATTGAGTATTGCATTCGTCGTCACGAGCTCGGGCGGGGAGAGCGCGGCGTCGAGCGTCGTCAGGAGCGTCGCGAAGCCGGCCATCCACAGCGCGAATCCGCGCGCGGTGATGAAAAGGCCGAACAGCACGACCACGCCGTACAGCGCGCAGACCGCGATTCCGAGCGGGACCTCGAGATCGAGAATGAAGATCGCGGCGGCGAGACAGACCGCGTAAACGACGAGGCGTCGGTCGCTGTCCGAAACAGCAACACGCGCCGGCTGGAAGAGTGGCATCAGTAATGAATTGAGGGTGTCGTCCCGATGCTATTCGCTGGGGCACGAGGGCCGCAAGCGGTTATGAGCGGGGAAAAACCCGCGATCTACCCGAATTTATTCGCAATGCAAACCATCCTGGTCGTCGACGACGAGCCGCTGATACGCTGGGCCGTGCGCGAAGGACTCGAAAGCGCAGGCTACAAAGTGATCGAAGCGGGCACGGCGCGCGAGGCGCTGGCGTCGCTCAACGGCACGCCGATCGCCGTGGCGCTGCTCGACGTGCGCCTGCCGGATTCCGACGACCTCGGGCTCCTGCGGCGCTTCAAGCGCGAGGCCCCCGCCTGCCGCGTCATTGTCATGACCGCCCACGGCAGCCCGGAGCTGCTCCACGAGGCGATCACCGCGGGCGCCTTCAGCACCGTCTCGAAGCCGTTCGACATGGTCAGCATGATCAGCCTGGTCCAGGCCGCGGGCGCGGCCGCCTAAGCCATAATTAACGGAATGCCCGCCACGATCCTCGTCGTTGACGACGAGTCGCTGATCCGCTGGACTCTGTCCGAACGGCTGTCCCAGGACGGCCACGTTGTTGTCGAAGCCGAAACCGCGAAGGCCGCGATCGCGCGGTTTGGTCCGGACATCGATCTTGTCCTCCTCGACTACAAGCTGCCCGATTCCGACGGGCTGCAGGTCCTCAGGACGCTGAAGGCACACGATCCCGACGTGCCCGTGATCCTGCTGACGGCGTTCTCGTCGATCGAGACGGCCGTTGAAGCCATGAAGCAGGGTGCATATCACTACGCGAACAAGCCGTTCAATCTGGACGAGCTCGCGCTGGTGGTGCAGAAGGCGCTGGAGACCACGCAGCTCCGCCGGGAGGTGAAGGCGCTGCGCGCCTCGCGCTCCGAGCCGTACGCGATCAATCGCATCGTCGGCGACTCCGCGCCAATGACGTCGTTGAAAGCGCTGCTGCAGAAGGTGGCGTCGAGCCCGGCATCCACCGTGCTGCTGCGCGGCGAAAGCGGAACGGGAAAGGATCTCGCCGCGAAAACGATCCATTACAACAGCGAGCGGGCGGCGAAGCCGTTCATGAACATCACGTGCTCGGCGCTGCCGGACGCGCTCCTCGAGAGCGAGCTGTTCGGCCACGAGCGGGGCGCGTTCACCGATGCGCGGCAGCAGAAAATCGGGTTGCTGGAATCGGCCGATGGCGGCACGGTGTTCCTCGACGAAATCGGCGAGATGGTACCGGCGCTCCAGTCCAAGCTGCTGCGCTTTCTCGAAGAGAAGGCGTTCAAACGCGTGGGGGGCTCGGGTGACGTGCGCGTCGACGTTCGCGTGATCGCGGCGACGAACCGCGATCTCGAGGAGGCCGTGAAAAGCGGCCACTTCCGCGAGGACTTGTACTACCGCCTCAACGTGATGCAGATCATGCTGCCGCCGCTGCGCGAGCACCCGTCCGATATCCCGCTCCTCATCAATTACTACATTGACATCTTCAACCGCGAGTTCCGCAAGAACATTCGCGGCGTGACGCCGGAGTCATTGGAGCTGCTCAAGGCATATCGCTGGCCGGGGAACATTCGAGAGCTGCGCAACGCGGTCGAACGCGCGATGCTGCTCGCCGAGGGGGAATATCTCACCCCTGATTTGCTGCCCGTGACCGCTGCCCGCGCATCCACGGCGCAGACGATGGAACTGCCGCGCGACGGAGTGAACCTCGACACGCTGGAGCGCGAGCTCGTCGTCCAGGCCTTGCGCCGGACCGCAGGAAACCAGACCAAGGCTGCGGCGTTGCTCGGATTGAACCGGGACCAGATTCGCTACCGGATCGAGAAGTTCGGGCTGGATAAGGCAGTTAGCAGTTAGCGGTTCGCACTTCGCAGGCCTGCAGCTGCGGACAATCCCGCACCCGGCGGGAAATTCCCCGGGGTTCTTTCTGAGCAACCGCCGTGCCGCGCGGCGATTTGCGCGAAAACAAAGGAAATTCCTCACATCCTTCCCGGCATACCTGTTGCTCTTACGGATTCCCGTCAGGAGCAAACATCATGGTTTCCCGCGATCAGGTTGAATCGGTCCTGGGCCGCATCCGTCCGATGATGCAGGCCGACGGTGGTGACATCGAGCTGGTGGACGTCCAGGGCAACACCGCGCACGTGCGGCTGACCGGCATGTGCGCCGGGTGCCCAAGCGCCCACATGACTCTGTACATGGGCGTCGAGATGGCGCTGCGCGACGAAATCAAGGAATTCGAGGAACTGGTGGTCGTATGAGAAGCCCCGCGTCGTTTTCGCCCGACAACATCGTTGTCGGTCACAGCGCGCGGATGCGCGCGATCTTCGACTTCGTGAAAGTGGTCAGCAAGAGCGACAGCAGCGTGATCATCACCGGCGAGAGCGGCACGGGCAAGGAAGTGATCGCGAACCTCCTGCACCATTCGAGCAGCCGCCGGCACCAGCCGTTCGTCGCCGTCAGCTGCGCGCTGTTTTCCGAGAACCTGATCGAGACGGAGCTCTTCGGCCACGAGCGCGGGGCGTTCACCGGCGCCATCAAGGACAAGCCGGGGCGCTTCGAGATGGCGCAAGGGGGCACGCTGTTCCTCGACGACATCGACGACGTGCCGCTGTCGATGCAGGTGAAGCTGCTGCGCGCCATCCAGAACCGCACCGTCGAGCGCGTCGGCGGGACGCGTTCGATCAACGTCAACGTCCGGGTCATCACCGGCTCGAAGCGCGATCTCAAGAAGATGGTGGCGGAGGGAAACTTCCGCGAGGACTTGTACTATCGTCTCAACGTGCTGCCGATCGTGCTGCCGCCGCTGCGGGAGCGTCGCGAAGACATCACGGTCCTCACCGACTTCTTCTTCAAGCGATTCGCCCGTGCGCGGGGCGTGGACGCGCCCGTCGTCTCGCCGGCCGTCCGGTATGCGTTCTCACGGTATCGCTGGCCGGGCAACGTGCGTGAGCTCGAGAACTCGTGCGAGCGCATCGTGCAGACGTGCACCTGCGGGACGGTGCGCACGGGTTGCCTCGCGGCCGGCGTGCTTTTCGGCGCGGGGGATCCGGTGCCGGCGCCCGCGGCGGCGGAGCTGACGATCGGCGAGCCCAGCGCCGTATCGCTCGACGATCGCCTGCGCGAGGTCGAGTCGAACCTGATCTCGTGGGCCTTGAAGGTCAGCGACGGCAACAAGTCGCGCGCGGCTGAGCTCCTGAGCATCAAGCGCTCGACGCTCGGCGATCGCATCACGCGGTGCGGCCTGCAGGACCACGCGCACGACGCGGACGAGGCCGTTCCCGCAACGGCGGATCCTGCGGCGCCGCTCGCCGTCAGCGCGTGACAGGTTCGCTATAAACAACGTAGCGGGGAAGCGTCCGTAGAGCCAGGTTTCGTCCTTCGCTTCGTTGTGGCGCGTGTCTTTTCGCCTCGATGACCGCCTCGCGCGTGCGTCACGATCGGCGCACACGCGAGCGGCGCGGCGCCGATCTGCTGGTGCCGAGCCGAGGCTCGCGCCCGGCGCTCGCAGCCGCACTCGCGCGGCTGCCGGATCTCCGCGTAACTGGTCAGTGGCGGGCGGAGATGCCGTTACCGAAAAGTCGGCACTGCGGCGACGTCCCGACATTCACGCGTCCATTTCTCCTGGCACAACACGCAATCAGTCTGGCTCCTCGCTTGCTGTCCGTGGATTCAGAGGTATGTCGTGTTCAAGAGAGCTCTCATGTTCTGCGCCCTGCTCGCCCTCGTCTACGCAGCAGGTCCCGGGTGCGCCCGCGACGACGATTCACCGACCGAACCGTCGCCGGTATGTTCGTTCGTCATCGCGCCCGCCAATCTCTCGTTCGGCAACCAGGGTGGCACTGGGAACGTCTCGGTCACGACCGCCCAGGGTTGCATCTGGACCGCCACCGGAGCGCCCGCGTGGATCACGGTAACGGCCGGCGGCACGGGAAGCGGACCGGGGACCGTCACGTATACGGTGGCGGCCAATTCCGCGTCAACATCCAGGAACAGCACGCTGACGATCGGCGGCCAGACGCACACCGTCACGCAAGACGGGGTCGCGCCGACCGTCTGCACTTACCAGATCTCTCCTGAAACGGCCGTTTACAACAAGGATGCGGCGCCGGGAACCTTCGCCGTCACGGCGCCCGCCTCATGCACCTGGACAGCCGTCAGCGACGCGTCGTGGCTGACGATTACGACTGAGGCGCAGGGTTCCGGCAACGGCACGGTCGCTTATGCCGTCGCGAGAAATCTCGACACGGCGGAACGCTCCGGTGCCATCACGGTGGGCGGCCGCACCTTTTCTGTCAAGCAATCCGGCGACGCCGGAGCGTGTGGGTACACGGTGGCGCCCGTCGCGTTCCAGCCGTGTATGCCCGCCGGCACGCTGACCGCCACACTGACCACGCAGGCGAGTTGCCGGTGGACGGTCACGTCGGATTCCGCCTGGCTCGGCGTCGCGAGCAGTGCGTCCGGCACCGGGCCGGCCACCATCAGCATGACCTATTCGGACAATTACGATGCACCGCGTTCGGGCATCGTGATGGTGCGCTGGCCGACGCCGACCGAGGGACAGAACATTCACGTGGCGCAGGCCGGATGTGTTTATGCGGTCAGCCGCACCGACATCAGCATTGGAGCGGCGGGCGGCTCGGCGATGTTCGACGTCATCCAGCAGAGCCTGCCGAATACGTGCGGCGGTGCCACGCAGGACCGGTGCATCTGGACGGCGCAAGCCGACGTCCCGTGGATCACGATCGCCGGAAACATGCCGCGTGCGGGTGACAATCCCGTCTCGTTCACGGTTGCCGCCAACGACGGCGCGTCGGCCCGAGTCGGGCACATCACGGTGCGCGACAAGGTCGTCGTCATCACCCAAGCGGGACGGTGATGCGAGTGTTCGCGGCCTCTATGGCGCTGTCGGCGTAAGCTCGCGGTACAACACGTAGCGGAAGCGTCCGTAGAGCCAGGTTTCATCCTTCGCTTCGTCGCGGCGCGTGTCGATGCGTTCGTCCTTCACGCGCGCGTAGTCGCCACCGCGCCGCGCCACTTCCTGCTCCAGCGTCACGCGCGCCCGGTCCATCAGATCGGCATGGCACCGCTCCCACGCGTCGTCGCGCCGAGACAGGCTGCCGGTCACGCGATGACTCCTCGCTTCGACGACGTCGGCGCCGCACACGTCCGCGCTCAGCGGTGGCAAATCCTGGTGCCAGTAGACAACCTTGCGACTCGTCGTCGGCGTTGTCGTCATGCGGTTCGCGTCAGCCACGCCTTCGTTCCACCTTCCAGCGTCCGTTCAAGGTGCGTACGCCATCCGCGCAGACGCTGACGAACGAGCCGGCGATGGTGCTGCCGTCGATAGAGCCAAGGAACGAGACCCACGCCTGGCACTCGCGATCCGGATCCCAGTAGGGGGCCATCGTCCCACGGAGCATGCCGCGATCGGCGCTGACGAAACGGATCGTGAGCAACTGGCTCGTTCGCTCGGTCTGAAACGGAGCTCGAGGATCCGAGTGCGACATCGGCTCGTACGGCCATGCCGCGCGCTCCGGAATCATCAGCACGTCCCCCGCCGCCTGCTGCTCGGCAGCGTTCAGCCGGAATGCGATGAGGCCGCGGCGATCGTGCCCCGTCATCGTGTACTCACCGCGCCACTCGCCGGCCAGGCTTTCCCACGTCGCGCGGCTCGCGTCGAGCCGGACGGGGCGCATGGCCAGGCCACAGGATGCGCTCGAGATCAGCGCCGCGATTGCGAGCCACGCGGGAAAGGTCTTCACCGCGGCACCTCCACGAGTTCTCCAGCGAAGCGGTCAACCGCCGCCCAGTTGGTGAACTCGTAATCATGGGATGTGTCGGTGGGCGCACCGGCCTTGCGCGCGATGCGCGTCATGATGAAACGCACGAAGATGTTGTACTTGCTGTAGGCGAGTCCGCCGGCCGCAGCGAGCGTCCGATCGGGATGCCAGCCGGTTTCTTCCGCGAACACGTCGATCATTCGCTGCGTGTCGGCTGCCGCCTGCCGGCGCTCCGCCTCCGTACGTTTCGGATCTTCGACGGTCGCCTCGCTGAGCGTGACGGACACGAACGCGGCCGACAGTCTTTCGAGATCCTCGCGGTGGCGTTTGACGAACGCGATCATCTCGCGCTCATGATGGCCGACGTGTACCGACGCGGCGACGCACGCGGTTGAGTAGTTCGACAGGTCGATGGGGCCGCAGGTGCGGACGTCGAACACGTCGACCTCCGCACCGCGGAGCCTGAGGTCGTCGGCGATGCGCGTCGCGATGCGGCGCGTCTGCCCCTCGCGGGTAGCATAAAAGATGGCTGCTCTCATGCGGTCCACGTCCGCAAGGAGCGTGCCTTCGTCGCGCGGCCCGTTATTGCGTTTCGAGGCGATCGCCGCCGAAAAACCGTCAGTCCGAGCGGCCGATCGCGCGAGGCTTCAGGTCGTCGCGCAGTTGCTCCAGCTCCTGCCGGTACGCGTTCGCATCTCCGTACTCGACGAAGTCGCGGTAGTGCGCGTGCGGACCGCGAGTCCGCCGCGCGTGGCGGATCGGGCACCAGTACTGCTCGGTGCGGCCGGCAATCTCGCGCACGTACCCGAACACGCCGTTCGCGTAGCTGCAGAACATGCAGTTCAACTTCTCGATGCCGTTCAGGTAAGCGAGATGATGCCGATCGATCACGATGAAAGACGAACGGCGCACGCGCGCGATGCCATAGGCGCGGAAACACACCGCCTGATACGCACTCACCCACAGATCGAGCAGCGCGACCGGGACGACCAGCGAGTAGATCACCGGAGCGGTCAGCACGTTGAGCGGATGGCTCTCGCGCAGGAACGACGGCAGCTTCTGCTTCAGCCGCTTCTGCGCGATCCGCGCTTCGCGCTCGAACCGCACGCGTCCCGCCTCGAGGCGATAACGCCACCGCTTGCGCGCAGCTCGCAGATCCGCATCGATCTCCTGTTCGAGCTGCGCGATGGAGAGACGGAGGTCGTCGAGTCGCGACGGCATGAATGCTCCTAGGTGTGGCGGGTGTGGGATCAGTATGACAGGTGGCCGACGAGGCCGGCGAGAATCCTGCATCGCGAGATCAAGTCGTGCGGTACCCGGTGCGCGCAGTGAGGCGTCCTATTTGCAGGAGATGAGCAGGGGGTCCCCATGATCAACCAACGACTCCTCGCAGTTGCCCTTCTCGCCGGGGCCGCCGCCACTTCCGTGTTCGCCCAACCCGCCGATCGGCAGCTTCGCGACGAGCGCGTAGAGGAAGATGCGCTGGCGGAGCACGGCACGCAATGCGAGCTGCGTTGAACGCGGGCGTTCGCAGGCGCGCCGTCATCGTGCCGTCGGGCCGGCCGGCTAGCTCCCTTGCGTCACCGTCAGCCGATATCGCGTAGGTACAGGTCACGGGGGTTGGCGTGATCGGACTCTTGCCGCTGCCGCGCGGGAACAATGGGATTGCATGGACTGCCTCGATTCATGGGTGCCGGGCGGTAGCCGCGACGGAGGCTTCCAGCGCGCGCAGCGCGGCGCGCACGCGTGCGTCCGCGTCGATCGCGACCTCGGCCAGCTCCGGGCTGTCGCCGACGAGACCGAGGGCCGCTCTCGGCGCCATCGCCGCGACCACGCTCGTCACGGGACCGGTTTCGTACACGATCACGTTGCAGGGGAGCAGCAGGCCGATATCCAGCTCGGCTTCGAGCGCCTTGTGTGCGAGCGCCGGGTTGCACGCACCGAGAATGATGTACTTGCGGAACGTGCGATCGAGTTTCTCCTTCATCGTGTGCTGCACATCGATGGTCGTGAGCACGCCGAACCCCTGTTCTTTCAGCGCCTCCGTGGTACGCTCGACGGCCGTCGCATAGGGCACTGGTATCTCCAGCTTGAGGCCGTATGTGGTTTCTTTCATGTGACCTCCGATAGGACGTTCATCGACCGTGATCAATTGCGGCTGCCCTATCGCAGCGGGCGCTCCGCGAAACGGCCGATGGTCGGTTTCGCGAGCGCCTCGAAATCGACATATCGCATGCAGATCGCGTCTTCGTGCGTCCCGCCGTTGAAGACGATCTGTTCTTCGCGGGCAAGCGACTCGTCGACGAACACGCGCTGTCTGTAAAGCGGGCCGAATGGCGGCATCGCGCCGCGCTCGCAGTCGGGATACAGCCAGTCCAGCTCCGTCTCGAACGCGAGGCGCACTTCACCGGCGCGTGCGAGCACGGCGAGCCTGGCGAGGTCCACCTCGCGATCGGCCGGGACGACCGCCTGGATGGGCTCGCCGTCCGCGAAGCAGACGACCGCCTTCGCCCAGTCGCGCCCGGGGACGTGGCTCACCGCCGCTTCCTCCTGTGCGGAGAACGCGGGCACGTGTTGGAACACCGAATACGCGACGTTGCCGCGTCGCAGGAATTCCTGGACCGTTGCCGTGACCATGACGACCTCCTCGTGACCTCCGCGCGTCAGGCGCGGATAGGCAGAACCGGGCACGCCGCCTGACGCACGACGTGCTGCGTTGTCGATCGTGAGAAACGTGAAAAATCCAGGGGACAGAGGACGCGCCGGATTGGAATCATGATGTGAACTCCCGCGTGACGGCTTCCCGGCGGAATTCCGTAGCTGGTACATGAAGGAGCAACGCACATGCCGCGCCGTTCGCACGGCGGCCGATTTGCACGAGATGGCGGCAGGCTTCCGGTCCCGTGACGATTCGCCCGGAGCGTCGCGCCCCGCGACGGTCCGGCGGCACCGGAAGTCGACCGCCTGCGGACTTCCGGCGGTCAGCCAAGGAGGTTGTTGTCCGATGAGAACCGCTGCCAAGTATGTCGCCGGCGGCGCCGCGCTCGCTGCCCTCGGATATGCCGCGTACGCCAGCGCCACGTGGGCGCGCTACGGTCATCCAGCGCGTGCGCGCACCCCCGAGGAGCAGGACCCGCTCCTCGATCGCTTCATGCCGCTCTATGACATCGTCGAGCGGCATCACATCCATGTCGCCGCGCCCGCGGACATTACGCTGTCCGCCGCGCGGGAGCTCAACGTGTTCGATTCGTGCGTCGCTCGTGCGATGTTCAAGGGGCGCGAGATCGTGCTCGGTGCGAGACCATCCGACAACGAATTGCCGCCCGGACTCCTGCCCGCGGCGCTCTCACTGGGGTGGGGCATCCTTGCGGATCAGGCCGGCCGTGAAATCGTGCTTGGGGCGGTGACGAAGCCGTGGGAGCCGAACCCGGTGTTCCGCGACCTGCTGCCGCACGAGTTCGCGACGTTCGCCGAGCCCGGCTACGTGAAGATTGCGTGGACGCTTCGGGCGGATCCCGTCGCGGCGGGCGAGTCGATCTTCCGCACCGAGACGCGCGCCATCGCGACCGATGCCGCCGCGCGGGCGAAGTTCCGCCGCTACTGGGCGCTGGTCTCTACGGGCGTTACGCTGATACGACGGGCCATGCTCGGCCCGGTCAAGGCGGATGCCGAACGGCGTGTCGCATCGCTGACGGTCACGCCGGAGATGGTGACGATCTCCTGAGCGTCTCCATCGCGGTCCTCGCCCTGGCCGGCATTGCGGCCCACCTGGCCATGCGGTATGGCGGGTGGGCCGCATCTGCACACGTCCCCCTTCTCGTCGTGCTTGTCGCCGGCGGCATACCACTGGTCGTGCGGCTCGCGATTCGCGCCGTCCGCGGCAGCTTTGGATCCGATTTCCTCGCTGCGGTCTCGATCATCGCGGCGTCGGTGCTGCGTGAGTACCTCGCGGGCGCCATCATCGTCCTCATGCTGTCTGGCGGCGAAGCGCTGGAGCGCTATGCCGTCGCGCAAGCCACAGCGGTACTGCGCGCACTTGCCGCGCGCCTGCCGACGCGCGCGCACCGGCGTAGCGGCGAGCGTCTCGACGAGATCGCGGTAGAGGACGTCCGAATAGGCGACGAGGTTGCCGTTCTGCCGCACGAGATCTGCCCGGTGGACGGCCTCGTGATCGAAGGGCACGGACAGATGGACGAGTCATACCTGACGGGCGAACCCTTCCTGATCTCGAAGGGGCCCGGCGCGGCAGTGCTTTCTGGCGCCGTCAACGGAGAGCTTGCGATCGTGATTCGCGCCACGCGCGTCGCGGCCGATTCGCGCTACGCGCAGATCATGCGTGTGATGCATGAAGCGGAGCAGCGCCGTCCCGCGCTACGGCGGCTCGGCGATCAGCTCGGCGCGTATTACACGCCGCTCGCGCTGGGCATTGCGGGAGCCGCGTGGTGGGGCAGCGGTGATCCGATCCGATTCCTGAGCGTGGTGGTCGTCGCGACACCATGTCCGCTGCTGATCGCGATCCCGGTCGCAATCATCGGCGCCATCTCGACCGCTGCGCGGCGCGGCATCGTCATCAGGGATCCGGCGGCGCTCGAGCAGCTCACGCTCTGCCGCACGATGATTCTCGACAAGACCGGGACGCTGACCTACGGGCGTCCGGAGCTCACATGTGAGATCTACGGCTGCGGTTTTTCGCGCGCCGCCGTTTTACCCCTGGTTGCCGCGCTCGAGCGATACAGCCGGCACCCGCTGGCCGCGCCGATCGTCGCCGCAGCCACGCGCGCGGGACACGCGCTGCCGCCAGTCGACTGGGTCCGCGAGGAGCCTGGCTCCGGCCTCCGCGGACACGTTGCAGGCGTCACGATCTTCGCGACGGGCCGCGCGCGAGCGCTGGCCCTGGTTCAGCTGCCGCCGCCACAGGACACAGGGCTCGAATGCATCGTCCTCATTAACGATCGGTTCGCGGCAAGCTTCACCTTTCACGACCACGCGCGATCGGAGAGCCGCGGGTTCATCGGCCACTTGAGTCCGCGGCACGGGTTCACGCGCGTGCTGATCGTTTCGGGGGACCGCGAGGCCGAGGTGCGCCGGCTGGCGGACGCCGTCGCCGTGTCCGACATTCGCGCGGGGACATCGCCGGAACAAAAGGTCGCGATCGTCCGCGAGGAGACCGCGCGCGCCCGGACCGTCTTCATCGGCGATGGCATCAATGACGCGCCCGCGTTGATGGCGGCATCCGTCGGGATCGCGTTCGGACAGCACAGCGACGTGACATCGGAAGCCGCGCGCGTCGTGATCGTGGACTCGTCGCTGTCGAAGGTCGACGAGCTGATGCACGTCAGCTATCGGCTCCGGCGCGTCGCGCTGCAGAGCGCGATCGGGGGCATGATTCTGAGCATGGTGGGGATGGGCGCCGCGGCGGCGGGCATGCTCGGTCCCGTCGCCGGTGCCATGACGCAGGAAGCGATCGACGTCGTGGCCGTGCTCAACGCGCTGCGAACCGCGCGCGCGCCCCGCTCACTGACGGACTTTGACGCGATCGAGCCGTAGGCCGAACGCGGCGAGCCACATCGACTCCTTGCCGCCGAATTTGCCGCCCGAGGTGTGGACCGCCCCCTCGAAGTGATCCTCGAACCAATTGAGCGGCACCGAGACGCTCGCGCGCTGCACTCCCTCCGCCTTGATGACGGCCCCCTCGAGATCCCCGCGGATGATCCAATCGGTCTTGACATGCAGCGCGCGACCGATCGCCGTACGGTTCGGCCCCAGATGGCCGTTGCGCAGAACCGCGTCGCCGATCGTTCCGCTGACCCGGCCATCCGGCTCGATCGTCAATCGGACCGGCAGCTCGCGCTGGGTCGTCCAGTTGACGGCGATGCGCGCATCCCCCGCCCACGCGCCGGGCATGCCGGAAGCAGTGAGGCCGGCCGCCTGCGGGTCCGCCTGCAGCCACCGATCGCCTCCCACGCTCACGACGATCGCCGCGAAGGCCAGCGCGATCACGCCGGCCAGAACCGTTCTCACCATGATCCGCTCCTTGTGGTAGACGCGTTGCCTGATGGGTGAGACGACGTGCGCGTCCGCCGCGTTCCGTGCCGGATTTCCGTCACGCGCGCGACGAACGATTCCGCGGCTACGACGCTTTCGTCCTGAGCTCCGCGATCATCGTCCGGACCTTGCCGGCCTCGGGATAATCAGGTACCGACGCCAGCAGCCGCTCCCACGTTTCAATCGCGCCCTTCGCGTCGTTGCGCGCGTCGCGCTTCACGATTCCGAGGTTGAAGAGCGTCTGCCCGTGCTTCGGATCGATCTTGAGTGATCTGTCGAACTGCGCCAGCGCGTCATCCGCGCGTCCGGCATAGTAGAGCGCGGTCGCGAGGTCAGTGCTCACGCTCACGTTCTTCGGATCGGCCGTGAACGCCTGCTGGTAATACGGGATCGCCTCCGCGTAGCGCCCCGCGTCATACAAACGGTTGCCGAGCTCCACGTTGGCGCGGACGTTCTTCGGATCCGTCGCAAGGATGTTGCGCCATCCCTGCAGCTCCTGCTCGTTGACGACGGCGACGGGCGCGGTGGCGCCAAGCGGTGCTGCCGCCATCGGGAGCGATCCCGCCTCCTTCTGGGAGACTCCCAGCATGTAGCCGACGATGATCCCGAAGAGCACTCCGGCAATCCCTGTAACGGCTGTGAGAGGTGAGACCGAGTCCCGGTGACGGCCTGTCATGTATCGCTCCTGATTCGTGTCCTCGATGCCTCCGTTGTTGCAGGGGAGATGCCATGGACCAATCGCGGAGCACGCCGCCGAAATCACGCGCGCCGCCCGCCGGGTTCCCGTCAATGTGCGGAAAATCCGGCAGGGCGCGCGGAATCTTCAGCTACTGGAGCTTGTGCGACAGCCCGATCATCGCGCTATAGAAGAATCCTTTGAAGTGCGGACATTTGTCCGAGTGACATGCCTCACAGGTCGACTCGGACGGCATTTTCGTGAGTCCGGCCTTCACCTTCGGATCCGCGACGTGTGCGGCGGCGGCTCCGTGGCAGGCTTCGCACTGCACGCCACGATTGACGATCTTCTTGCCATCGAGAACGCGTGTCTTCGGCCCCGTGACGTGGCAGCCGATGCACTCCTTCTCCTGGTCCAACGAACTGAGGCGATCCAGGGCGTTCGCGTGCTTGGTTTTCGACCACGCATCGTAGATCTTGTCGTGGCAGGATCGGCACGAATCGGCCCACCCGTAATCCTCCGCGCGGGGCGGGGCGGTCTGCGCCAGCGTCACGGCCGCGAAGACGGCGAAACCGAGCACGAACGCCGAGACGAGTCTGGTGGCAGCCATGCGGGCGCGACACACAAGCGGAGTGCCAGCCGAATCAGCGGCGAAAATGCGCCGCCCGCGCGTGTGCGCGTCCGTGTCTTGCGGAATCCCGTCAGCGCGCCACGGCGAAGTCGTTCCGGCGGGCCACCGACCGCAGGTGCTCGGTGATCCGGATTACCGCCCGCTGCGCTTCCTCGATGCACGCGTTCACAGCGACGCCGCGATACGAGTTGCCCGCGAGGAACAGTCCGGGGTAGGGCGCGAGCGCGACTTCGATGCGCTCGAGTCTCGCAATATGTCCGGTCGTGTACTGAGGAATGCCACGGCGGTGCCGGACGATGTGGACGAACTCCGGCGCGATCCGCAGCCCCATCGTCGCTTCCAGGTCGGCGCGGACCACCGCGAGGAGATCGCTGTCGCTGAGTTCCACCACTGACGGGTCGGTCGCTCCGCCGATCATGACGCGCAACAGCGCCTTGCCCTGTGGCGCGCGCTGCGCGTAGATGCTCGTCTCCCAAAGCGCGCCGAGGATGCGCACGTTCTCGCCGCGCGGCACCAGGAATCCGAAGCCATCGAGCGGCCCCCTGTCGCGCGCGAGCGCTGCCGCGTCATAGCCGAGGCACACGACCGCAAGCGGCGCGGTCTGGATGGCGGCAAGCTGCGTCGCGGCGGCGGGGGCAAAGGGGCGAACGAGATCGGCCGTTTCGTAAGCGGGGCCCGCGAGGACCACCGCGTCCGCCTCGATCCGCTGGCCGTTGGCCGACAGGCTGAACGAGCGCGCTCCGACCAGGCGCGGCCCTCGCGCGGAGATGTGCCGTACCTGCAGTTCGGTGACGTGTCTGCCGGTCCGGACGATCGGGCCGAGCGAGGCCTCCACGCCGCGCACGAGCTCCTCCATGCCACCGATAAATGACGTCAGGCGGCCGGCGGGCGCGCCCATGCCGTTGCTGTGCCGCCGTTCGCGGCGCCGGGCGAGCATGGCGCGCATCAGGCTGCCGTAGGCCGCATCCATCTCGTACATCCTGGGGAAGCACGCGTGAAGCGACAACTGGCTCGCGTCTCCCGCGAAGATGCCCGACACCATGGAGCCTACGAGGACGTGCGCCGCCTCCCGTCCCATATGCCGCTCAGCGAAATTCAGGATGCTCTCGTCATGCCGCGGCGCGCGCGCGGAGAACGGCTCCGCGAGCACGCGCAGTTTTGCACGCGCGGACAGAAGCCCCGTCATGGCGAACGCGAGCGGCGACAGCGGCACCTCGTGCAGCTGTCCCGATCGGAAGATATAGCGCCGGCGAGCTTCGTCACGGCTCGGCATCAGGGCGGCTTGAAGTCCCAAAGACTCGACGAATGCGAGCGTTGCCGGCGCGTTGTCCAGGAACCCATCGGGCCCTGACTCGCACAGGTACCCGTCGATCGATTCGGAACGGACGTGTCCGCCGATGCGATTGCGCCGTTCCAGCACGAGGATCTCGGCGTCGGGCGCCTGCGTCCTCAGCGCGTGGGCGGTCGCCAGCCCGGCGATGCCTCCGCCCACGATCGCGACGCGAGTCATACGACCGCTCCTGCGAGAGCACCGTCCGCGACCCTGCCGTTGCTGCGCGACGCGCACTGCGTGCACGTCGCGGCGGTCTGCCGGGCCAGATGATCTTCAACGAGCCCCGCGAGCGCTGAAATGAAACGCGGCGACGTGTTCAACGCCTCGGTGCGCCAGTAGCCGGTGATACCCGCCTCGCGCGCGGTATCGGCGAAGAGCAGATCCACTTCGTACAGCGTCTCGATGTGATCGGACACGAACGAAAGCGGGACGACGAGGACGTTCTTCACGCCTTGCCGGCCGAGCGATGCGAGCATCTCGTCCGTCCCGGGGCCGATCCACTTCACGGGCCCCGTGCGCGACTGGTAGGCGAGCACTTCGCGCGCGGTGAAGCGCAGGCGTTCCAGGATGCCGAGCCGCGTGGCCTCGATCTCGTCGACGTACGGATCCCCTTCATCGATGAACTTCTGCGGCAGGCCGTGCGCGCTGAAAAGGAGCACGGTGTCGCCGCGGCGATCGACCGGGATGCCGTCCCAGGCGCGATTCACCGACTCCGCCATCGCGTCGAGATACCGCGGATCCGCCGCGTAACGATCCACGTGCGTCACCTCGAGATTCAGCGCGCGCCATTCCGGACGGGCCAGCGTGCGCTGGAACTCGCGCATCGACGAGCCCGTTGTCGCCTTCGAATAATGCGGGAACAGCGTCAGCGTCACGATCCGCCGGATGCCGGCGTTGGCGATGGCGCGGAGGGCGTCTTCGCAGGTCGGGCGCGTGTAGCGCATGGCAATGAATACGCGGAACGGGTGAGTGCCGCACTGACCGAGGTTGAGCCGTTCCTCCAGGGCCTCAGCCTGCGCCCGCGTGATCCGGAGCTGCGGCGATCCGCCGCCGATGCGCTCGTAGTTGCGGCGCACCGACGGGCCGCGCAGCCTGGCGATCATCCGCGCAAAGACCGGCTGGAGCGCCGCACCGAGAGGGAGCTCGATGATCTCGCGGTCAGAAAAGAGATTCACGAGGAACGGCTCCACCGACGCGAGGTCGTCGGGCCCGCCGAGGTTGAAGAGGAGAACGGCCGTAGGTGTCATATGTCGGCTCTCAGATCGTGCGTGAAAAGACCGGGCGGTTCTGGTGCGCCGCGAGATACCGGTCGAAGGCCATGCAGATGTTGCGGACGAACAACCGCCCCCGATCGGTGACGGTCAGCGCTTCGGGGCTTGCTTCGAGGAGCCCGTCGGCGACGGGGCCTCCGGGCTCGCACAGAAGTTCGATCTCGGGCTTGAAGTAATCGCCCATTTCGATGTCGAACCGGTCGCGGAGCTGCCGGCGCTCCAGGCGGAAGTTGCACATCAGTTCGGCGATCACGAACCGGCGGAGATGATCGTCATCGGTGAGCGCGTAGCCGCGCTCGACGGGCAGACGTCCCGCGTCAATTGCCTCGTAATAGCGCGCGAGCGACTTGTGGTTTTGCGAGAAAGCACCGGCGACGTCGCTGATGGCGGACACTCCGAGTGCGATGCTGTCGGGCGCGGGACGCGTCGTGTAGCCCATGAAGTTGCGGTGCAGCCGGCGTTCGCGCGCGGCGATCGCCAGGTCGTCGTCGGGCAGCGCGAAGTGGTCCATGCCGATCGACTCGTAACCGGCGCCCGTGAACGATTCGATCGCGGCTCCGAGCAGAGCGCGCTTCTGGATCGCATCCGGCAGATCGAGAGGATCGATCGCCTTCTGGTTCGGTCGCAGCCATGGCACGTGCGCGTACGAGTAGACGGCGATCCGATCGGGCAGCATGTCGACGACGCTTGCCAGCGTGCGTTGGAACGACTCGACCGTCTGGCACGGCAGCCCGTACACGAGATCGAAATTGATCGATTCGAATCCGGCGTCGCGCGCCGTCCAGTACAGCTGGCGTGTTTCCGCCTCCGACTGGCGCCGCTGGATGGCCTCCTGCACGGCCTTCGTGAAGTCCTGGACGCCGAACGACAGTCGGTTGAATCCGAGCTTGCGGAGCAGCACGAGTTGTTCGCGCGTGGTCACGCGCGGATCGATCTCGATCGCGCGCTCGGCATCCGGCGTGATGTCGAAGTGCCGTTGAACGACGCCGTCGAGGCGTGCGATCTGCTCGGCTGACAAATACGTCGGCGTCCCGCCACCCCAGTGGTACTGGACGGCGGTGCGGCGGCCTCCAAGCGCGGCGGCGACCATTCCGATTTCGCGTTCCAGGTACTCGAGATACGTCGTCGCGACGTCCCGTTTCTTCGTCGCGATTACCGCGCAGCCGCAGTACGCGCAGCGCGACTCGCAAAACGGCACGTGCAGGTAGAGCGATATCGGCTGGATGCGCTCCGCGGCGGCGATCGCGAGCCGTGCGCGGTAATGCTCGGCCGTGAACCCGGGATGAAATTCGACTGCGGTCGGATACGACGTATAACGCGGGCCGGGACGGTCGTAGCGCTCGATCAGCGTCGCAACGTCGGCGGCTTCCACAACTCGGCTCGTCATGACCGGTGCGATCACAAGGGACGTGCCTGCGCGGTAACCGGCGCAAATCCTCGCGCCCATCTTCCGGCTGCCGGAAATCCGGCGGCTGGACAGGTCTTCCTGCCGAAGTTTCGCCAGTTCTGCCGGAATTGGCCCGAAAAGGACCCAGACCCGCGCTGGCATCGGGGTTGCGGTTGCCGGTGCGACGTGCTTGATCTCCCGACCTTCTCGTTCGACTCAATCGTCGTGGGACAGAGCCCGCGCATGCGGACCGTGTTCGATTTCGTCCGCGTGATCGCCGACAGCGAGAGCAACGTGCTCATCGTCGGCGAGACGGGAACGGGGAAGGAGACGATCGCCAATCTCATTCACCATTCGAGCCGGCGCCGACGGCGCCCGTTCGTGGCGGTGAGCTGCGCGATCCTGACGGAAACGCTGATCGAGTCGGAACTCTTCGGCCACGAGCGCGGCGCCTTCACGGGCGCGCTCAAAGATCACGTGGGCCGCTTCGAGATGGCGAACGGCGGCACCATCTTCCTCGATGACGTCGACGACGTGCCGCGCGCGGTCCAGGTAAAACTCCTGCGGGTCCTGCAGAACCGGACGATCGAACGGGTCGGCGGAACGCACGCAATCCCGGTGGACGTGCGGGTCATCACCGGCTCGAAGCGCAGCCTGCAGCAACTCGCCGACGAAGGGCAGTTCAGAGAAGATCTGTTCTATCGTCTCAACGTCGTCCCGATCTTTCTGCCGCCGCTGCGCGAGCGGCGCGAAGACGTTCCGGCGCTCACCGACCATTTCCTGCGGCGGTTCACCCGCGCGCGCGGCGTCGAGATGCCCGCCGTCTCGCCGATCGTGCGTCAGGCGTTCGCGCGCTACAACTGGCCCGGCAACGTGCGGGAGCTCGAAAACGCCTGCGAGCGCATCGCCCAGACCTGCACCTGCTCGATGGTCCGCGTCGGCTGTTTGCCGGCCAGCCTGTTGTTCGGCGCCGGCGACGGCCTCCACGTGACGGCCGCCGTGCCGGACGTGCCGCGCGCGCCCGGACGCGTATCGCTCGATGCACGTTTGCACGAAGTCGAAGCTCATCTCATTACCTGGGCTCTCGAGGTGAGCCACGGCAACAAATCGCGTGCGGCGGAGCTGCTACGTATCAAGCGCTCCACGCTCGGGGACCGCATTCGCCGCCTCGGTCTCGATCACCCGGCGGCCGACCCTGCGCACGCGCGACGGGGAGACGAGCACGACGGGGATCAGGGAGTATGACGATGGACCTGCAATCCGGAATTGTGTATGGCCCCGTCAGCTCGCGGCGGCTGGGGCGATCGCTCGGGATCAATCTGGCGCCGCCGGAGCGCAAGACGTGCAATTTCAACTGCGCGTACTGCCAGTACGGCTGGACGGACTTTCCCGCGAAGGGAACGTTTCCGCGGCCGTGCGACGTGATCGATGCCGTCGATCGCGCGCTCGAGCAGAACCCCGACGTGGATTCGATCACCGTTGCGGGCAATGGCGAGCCGACGCTGCATCCCGGGTTCGCGCCGATCGTCGAAGGGCTGTACCACGTGCGCAACCGTCGCGCGCCGAAGGCGAAGCTCACGCTGTTATCCAACGGATCGACGCTGAACCGGCTGGACGTCGTCTACAGTCTGCCGCGCTTCGACACGCGCTGCATGAAGCTCGACGCGGGGGACGCCACCACGTTCCGATTGATGAATGCGGCGTCGATCAGCCTCGGACGGCTGATCGCCGATCTGCGATCGATCGGGCAGCTCACGCTGCAATCGATGTTCGTCCGCGACGTCGACGGCATCGTCGACAACACCACGCCGCGCGCGGTGAACGCGTGGCTCGAAGCCGTCGACCGCGTGCGTCCCGCGAGCGTCGACGTCTACAGCCTGGCGCGTCCGCCGGCACGCGGCACGCTGTTGCGCGTTCCGCCGTCCGTGCTTGAAGACATCGCGCAGCGCGTGACCGAGCTTGGCATCCCCGCACGCATCTTCGCGTAAGGAGCCAACGGAGTCTTCGGAGGCAACGGAGTTTAATAACGAAGCCAACGAAGCCAACGAAGTTAACGGAGGAAACGGAAAGGGGACCTCACCCCCCCACGCAAGTCTGTTGAACGCGTGCGTGGGGGGTGGGGTCCCCTCGTCGTTCCCTTCGTTATCTCCGTTGCTTCGTTACTTGGATTCCGTTACCTCCAAACACCCCGTTAGCTTCAGCTAAATATTTCCCAGCTCCCCCGATTAATTCCCCGCAGACCAGCGACGAAAACCCGGCGTTTCAGTGTTTTCCCGCGGGTTTAGGTGTTAGGGGGCAGAAAACGCCCAGGTACATCTCTTGCCAATACGGCTGCCAGGCGCATCGAATTCGAGCGCCTGTAAACGCAATCATCCAAGGAGGAACGATGGGTCGCGCAACGCGCCCCCTCGGAATCATCGCCGCCGCGATCGGACTCTGGATCGCCGTCATGGTTTCGGTTTCGGCGTCCGCCGCCACGCGTCAGAACACCGCGCCGGCAGCGAAGGCATCCGAGACCGCGACCGCGCCGGCCGTCCAGGCGACGGGTTACGCTGGCGAGGACACCTGTCTGACGTGCCACGAGGATCACAAGAAGGGCTACCACGGCAGTCCGCATGCGCGCGCGGCGAACCCGCGCTCCCCGGCGGCGAAAAAAGGCTGTGAGAGCTGCCACGGTCCTGGTCAGGCGCACGTCGACGGCGGAGGGGACAAGACGAAGATCAAGAACCCCGCCACGATGACACTTCGCGACGCGAACGCGACGTGCATGTCGTGCCACAACCGAACCAGCCACGACAACTTCGCCGGCGGCAAGCACGACGGCCGGAACGTGGGCTGCGTAACGTGCCACAGCGTGCACGCGGCGAAATCCGAAAGGGTGCTGCTGAAGACGACGACGGTCACCGAGACCTGCGTGCAGTGCCACCGGAAGGAAGTCAACAAGGTTCACAAGTCGTCGCACATGCCGGTCACCGAGAGGAACGGCAGCAAGATGGAGTGCACGACGTGCCATAACCCGCACGGCTCGCAGAACGTCAAGATGCTCAGGGAAGGCTCCTCGATCACCGAGGCATGCGCGAGCTGCCACGCCGAGAAGCGCGGGCCGTTCCTGTGGGAGCACGCGGTCGGACGCGAAAGCTGCGTCACCTGCCACGATGCGCACGGGTCGAACAACGAGCGCATGCTCGTCGCGAAGCTGCCGATGCTCTGCCAGCGGTGCCACATCCACAGCCGGCACCCGGCGACCATTTACGACTCGACGCAGGTCACCAACAGGAGCAACCGCATCGCCGGTCGCGCCTGCGTGAACTGCCATCAGATGGTTCACGGATCGAACCATCCGACGTCGGGCAAGGTCTTCCTGCGGTAACCGAGGAGAATGAAGATGCGCACCAGAATGATGATTCTGACCGGAGCGCTTCTGCTGGTCTTCTCGGGCGCCGCCCGGGCCCAGCAGGAGCAGGCCGCGTCGTCCCAAGACTCAACAAAGTCGACGCCGATGGCGACCAGCGTCCCTGCGTCCACCACGCCGTTCACGCCGAAGCTCGGACAGATCGACTTCGGCTTCCGCGGCGACAGCGTCTCGGGTGACGCGGCCCGCTACCAGCGGTTCCGCGACCTGCGCGAGGGTGGCTACGTCGATCGTTTCCGCCTGTCGAAGGAGACCGAGCAGTGGGTCTTCAAGGCGACGGCGAACAACGTCGGCTATCGCGATCAACGGTTCACGGTGAATTACCAGGACATTGGCCGTCTCAAGGTCAACGGCGACTGGAACCAGGTACCGCTGTTCATCAGTGACAGCACGCGGCGGCTCTATAAGGACAACGGCAACGGCGTGCTCACGATCGACGACTCGATCCAGAGAACGCTGCAGACCGCAGGGACCGGCGCGCCGCTCTTGAGCGCGCTGCAGTCCACCTACGCCGGCGCCAATCAGTACGACCTGCGCAGCCGCCGCGATATCGGCACGCTGAATATGGTCTACGCCCTGAACCAGGACGTCGACGTGAAGTTCGACGTGCGGAACATGAATCGCAGCGGCTACAACCTGATGTCGTTCGGGTTCGGCACCTCGCCGGGCCTCAATCCCGTCGTCGAGCTCGGAGTGCCCCTGGATGACCGGACCACGGACGTCAAGGGGGCGATCGAGTTCGCCAACAACCGCGGGCTCTTCAACGTCGGCTACAACGCATCGTGGTTCAACAACCACATTCCGACGGTGACGTTCGACAACCCGCTGCGCGCCGATGACATCAGCGGCGGCCCCTCGTCGGGCCGTGTCGTAATGTGGCCGACCAATCACTCTTTCTCCGTGAACGTGAACGGCTCGTACAAGCTGCCGGCACGCAGCAAGGCCAGCGCGTTCATCTCCGTGGGGCAGTGGAACCAGAACGAATCGCTCGTGGCACCCACGGTGAACACCGCGATCGCGCTGGTCGCGCCCCCGCTCGAGCGTCCGACCGCAGAAGCCAAGGCCGACATCGTGTCGATGGTCTACAACTTCAACTCGCGGCCGAACGAGTACGTGTGGCTGAACGCGAAGTATCGCTACTACGACTACGCGAACAAGACGCCGCTCTACGAGACCGTCGCGCTCGTCGGTGACTGGTCGCTCGGAACGGCGCTGTGGGAAAACGAGCCGTCCAGCCTGAAGCGCAACACCATCGACCTGGACGCGTCGATCGCGGCGCACAAGTACGTTGGCATCGGCCTGGGCTTCAGCCGCGAGGACAGCGATCGCACGCATCGCATCTTCGAGAAGACGGCGGAAGACACCTACCGCGTCTCGTTCGACAGCACGGGCAACCAGTACGTGACGCTGCGAACGAAGTTCGAGCATTCGAACCGCGAAGGATCGGGCTTCGAAGCGGCGCTGCTCGAAGAGGTCGGAGAGCACGCCGATACGCGGCACTTCGACATCGCGAATCGGACGCGCGATCGGCTGACGACGACGCTGTCGATCACGCCGAATCAGTTCCTCGACTTCAACGCGTCAGCCGGGACCGGCAAGGACAAGTACGGGCAGACCGGCTTCGGTCTCCGGAACAACGACAACCGGACCTGGAGCGTGGGCATGGACGTGCTGCCGACCGATCGGGTGAACCTCGGCGTCAACTATGGCGAAGAGAAGTACACCGCGCTTCAGTACTCGCGGACGGCGAACCCGCTGACCGCGACCGACCTCACCTTCAACGACGCGACGCGAGATTGGTGGACGGATCAGGCTGACAAGGTCAAGACGCTCAGCGCGACCGCGGACTTCCTGAAGTGCCTGCCCAAGACGGATTTCCGCTTCGGCTACGACATCAGCGACGGCCGGGCGACCTACGTCTACAACCTGAAGCCGGAGCAGAAGGTCTTCACGACCATTCCGCTCACCCAGCTGTCACCGCTGAAGAACAAGCTGACTGACGCCCGGATGGACGTGCAGTACTACGTGCGTCCGAACCTCGCGCTCGGCGGCGCTTACTGGTATGAAGACTACAAGGTGTCTGACTTCGCGCTCGGACCGGACACGTTGAACTCGCTCGTGCCGACCAACGGCACGAACGGAAACTTCGCCAGCACAATTTACTCGGGGTACCTCTATCGCAACTACCGCGCCCACACGGGCTGGCTGCGACTGACGTTCCTCTGGTGAAGACGGAAGACGGAAGATGGAAGACGGAAGTACCACCGGAAGTACTTCCGTCTTCCGTCTTCCGTCTTCCGGCTTCCTTCTTCTTGACCGGCGGCGCCGGTCCCGGTGGATCCTCCTCCCCCCGCGCTGCGTGCGGCAGTAGCGGGCCATCGGGGCTGGCGCCGAAGTGAAGACGGAAGACGGAAGAAAGAAGACGGAAGAAAGAAGACGGAAGAAAGAAGACGGAAGAAAGAAGACGGAAGAGAAAAAGACGGAAGAGAAAAAGACTGAAGAAAAAGACGGAAGAAAGAAGGGCTGCCGGAAAACCGGCAGCCTCTTTCGTTTCCGCGCGAGAGTCGCCGAAATCCCAGCGATCCGGGCTGGTGCCTGGCTTGCGATGCGGAGGGCCAATGCCCTGTCCCTATGCCATTGCGGATCTGATGCCGCGTCCGCTGCTGCGGCTGCGCGCGCATCCACTGCGCATCGCGCTCGTCGGTAATCCCAACGTCGGAAAAAGCGTCATCTTCGGACGGCTCACCGGACGCTATGTCACTGTGTCGAACTATCCGGGGACGACCGTAGCGGTGACGCGCGGGCGTGCGACGGTCGGCGCGGAAGTCTGCGACATTATCGACACGCCGGGCGTCAACGCGCTGGAAGGGCCGCTCAGCGAAGACGAGAAGGTCACGCGCGACCTGCTGCAGTCCGGCGGGGCCGAACTGGTCGTTCAGGTGGCCGACGCGCGGAACCTGCGGCGCGCGCTGATGCTGACGTCGCAGCTCGCCGATTTCAAGCTGCCGATGATCCTCGTGCTCAACATGATCGACGAGGCGCGCGCGCGGGGCGTGGACGTCGATGCCGCGGGCCTCGCGGAACAGCTCGGCGTGCCGGTCATCGAGGCAGTTGCGCCGGAAGGACGCGGCCTCGCGGAGCTGCGCAACGCGCTCGCCACGCCGGCTCGCGCGCGCGCCGCACGCGAGGAAGGTGTCCCGCATCTCCAATGGGCCGACGAGAGCGCGGCGCGATTTCGCACGGTCGGGCAGTTAACGCTCGGACGCTTCCAGGAGTGGCTCGGGCGCGCCGTCCGCGAACCGCTGACCGGCCTGCCCATCCTCCTCGTCGTTCTCTACGCGACGTATCTCTTCGTCGGCGTCTTCGGTGCGCAGACGCTCGTCGGCCTTCTCGAACAGGGGCTGTTCGGCACGTATCTGAACCCGTGGGCCACCGCGGCCGCCTCTTACATCCCGTTCGCCGCCGCGCGCGACTTTTTCGTCGGACAGTACGGGCTCATCACCATGGGCCTGACGTATGCGATCGCGATCGTACTCCCGGTCGTGACCACATTCTTCTTCATCTTCGGCTTCCTCGAGGACAGCGGTTACATCCCGAGACTCGCGATCTTCAGCGATCGTCTGTTCCGCGCCATGGGCCTGAACGGCAAAGCCGTCCTGCCGATGGTCCTGGGCCTCGGCTGCGACACGATGGCGACGATGACGACGAGAATCCTGGCGACGCCGAAAGAGCGGCTCATCGCCATCATGCTGCTCGCGCTCGGCGTGCCCTGTTCGGCGCAGCTCGCGACGATCATGGGAATCCTCGGCGGTATCTCGTTCGCGGCGCTCGTCACGCTTTTCGGCGTCGTCCTCTTCCAGATCGTGCTGGTGGGCTTCCTCGCGGCGCAGGTGCTGCCCGGCGAGCGGTCGGAGTTCATCATGGAGCTGCCGCCGATGCGCATGCCGCGGCTGCGCAACCTGCTGACGAAGACGCTGCTGCGCGTGCGCTGGTATCTCGGTGAGGCGGTGCCGCTGTTCCTCATCGGGACGGTGCTGCTGTTCGTTCTCGATCGCTTCGGGGCGCTCGGGGGACTCGCCGCCGCGGCGAAACCGCTCGTTACCGGCATCCTCGGGCTGCCGCCGAAGGCCGCCGAAGTGTTTGTGATGGGGTTCCTGCGGCGCGATTACGGCGCGGCTGGGCTGTTTCTCATGGCGCGCGACGGCGCGCTGACCCACGTGCAGGCGGTCGTTGCGCTCACCGTGATGACGCTGTTCGTGCCGTGCGTCGCCAACTTCCTGATGATCGTGAAGGAGCGCGGCCTGCGCATCGGGCTTGCGATCCTGACGGTCGTCACCGCGATCGCCGTCGGCACGGGCGCCCTCCTGAATGCGGCGCTGAGGTTCCTCCATGTCGCCTTCTGACCGGCTGCGCCCGCTGTCGCTGCTCAAGCCCGGAACGCGCGGGCGCATCGCGCGCGTGACGCGGGATCTCACGCACCGCGCCGAGCGGCTCGCCGCGATGGGCGTCAGCCCCGGGGCTACAGTCACCGTTCTGCAGACATTTCCCGGCATCGTGTTCGAGTGCGATCAGACGGAACTCGCGGTCGAACGGCTGGTCGCGCGCTCAATTCTGGTGGAGGTGTTATGAAAGCGCTGTACACGTTCCTCATCGTCGCGATCCTTGGTGCCTGCTCATCTATCCAGCCGGTGGCCGTGCAGGTCGGTGATCGGTGCCTGCGCTGTCGCCGTTCGATCGGCGATCTTCGGGTGGCCGGTGAAATCGTGGACCGCATGCGCGCGCCGTTTCCGTTCAGGACGGCGGGTTGCATGGCGAAGTACGTCAAGGTGACGCCCGCCGAGAACATCACCGCGATCTTCGTCACCGACTATCGCACCGGCCGCATGCTGCAGGCCGACGATGCGTGGTTCGTTCCGACGCAGCTCACCCAGCCGGACGGAAAGAAAGTGGAGTCCGATTACCTCGCGTTCCGCTCGCGCGCCGACGCGGAGGCCGCCCGCGAAGGCAAGCCGATGCTCCGCTGGACCCAGGTCGTGGCGGAAGCTGTCGCCAACTGACCAGAGACGCCATGGGGAAGCCGCGACTGCACGGCCTCCGACGACTCGTCGGGAACACGCCGCTGCTGGCGATCGAGTACCGCTGGCGCGGCCACGGCCGGACGGTGTACGCCAAGTCGGAGCAACTGAATCTCACGGGCAGCATCAAGGATCGGATGGCGCTGCACATCATCGAGGAGGCGACGCGCGACGGGCACCTGCTCCCTGGTGACACGATTGTCGAGGCGACGAGCGGCAACACGGGCATCTCGTTCGCGGCCGTCGGACGGGCGTTCGGCCATCCGGTCACGATCTTCATGCCGGACTGGATGAGCCGCGAGCGGCGAGACCTGATCGCAAGCTTCGGCGCAACGGTCATCACCGTGAGCCGCGAGCAGGGAGGATTCGTCGGCTGCATCCGCAGGGCGGAGGCGCTCGCATCGGAAGACCGCCGCGTATTCCTCCCGTCGCAGTTCTCGAACGAAGCCAACCCGATCGCCCATGAGGCGACGACCGGTCCGGAGATCCTCGAGCAACTCTCGAATGCCGGCATCGCCCTTGATGCCTTCGTCGCAGGCGTCGGAACCGGCGGCACCGTCATGGGGGTCGGGCGGTTCCTGCGACGATTCGACTCGCGCATCCGCATCCATCCGATCGAGCCCGCGGAGTCCCCGACGCTGTCGACCGGTTACAAGTGCGGCAAGCATCGGATCCAGGGCATTTCCGACGAGTTCATCCCACCGGTCGTGCATCTCGTGGAGCTCGACGAGATCATCGACGTCCACGACGGCGACGCGATCATCATGGCGCAGAAGCTGGCGCGTGAGCTGGGGCTGGGCGTCGGCATTTCGTCCGGCGCCAACCTCGCTGGCGCCATCAAAGTGCAGAACAGGATGGGAGAAGACGCGGCCGTCGCGACGGTGTTCCCGGACTCCAACAAGAAGTACCTGACCACAGATCTCCTGCGGCAGGAGCCGCTTCGCGATGACTACGTCGCGCCGGACGTCGAATTGACGGGGTTCTCGGTCTTGCAGCGCGTTTGCGCGACCTGCTGCGACACATTCGCCGGGATATAATTCATGCCGTGATGATGATCAGTCCCGCCCTCGCCAAAGCCTTCAACGAACAAATCGGACACGAATTCGGCGCCAGCATGCAGTACGTGAGCATCGCCGCGCACTTCCAGCGAAGCCAGCTCATACTGCTCGCCAAGCTCTTCTTCGAGCAGGCGGAAGAAGAGCGGCAGCACGCGATGAAGTTCGTCAAATACGTCCTGGACACGAAGGGGGAGCTGCGGATTCCCGAGATCCCGGCTGCCACGCCGACGTTTCCTTCTGCCGAAGCGGCTGTGCAGGCCGCGTTGAAGTGGGAGCAGGAGGTCACGCGGCAGATCACCGGCCTCATGGACCGCGCGCTCAAGGACAACGACTATGTCGCCCAGAGCTTCCTGCAGTGGTTCATCGACGAGCAGCTGGAAGAAGTGGTCAAGATGGATCGCCTACTCGGCGTCGTCCGCCAGTCGGGCGAGAAGAACCTGCTGATGGTCGAGGCATATCTGGTGCACATCGAAAAAGCCGGTTAGTCTCTGATAGCGGGTGCTTGTCTCGACGTTAACCACAGAAGCGCAGAGTAATCAGAGGCGCACAGAGCTGGTATGAATAAAAGCCAATTGATAGCTCTGTGCTCCCTCTGCGACCTCCGCGCCTCTGTGGTGATCGTCCGCTCTGCGTCCTCTAGGCAGCAGCAATCTTTTCAAGCTCCGCTCGATCGAGCACGACGAAACCGTCTTTCTCGGTCCGGACCACGTCATCCTTGTTCCACCGGCTCATGATGCGGATGCAGGTTTCGATGGTGGTGCCCGTGAGGTCCGCGAGCTCCTGGCGTGAGAGCGCAAGCGGGATGAAGGTGCCGCCGCGATCGGTGCGGCCCATCTCCGACGCTAACTTGAGAAACAGCCGCGCGAAGCGCGGCTCGATGCGGCCGCCGGTGAGTTCCGCAAGGCGGTTGGTCAGCTCGACGAGGCGCGTGGTGAGGCCAAGCAGCAGGCCGCGGACGAGCGACGGCTGCACCTCGAGGAGATGGAAAAACGCCTGGCGCGGAATGATGACGCAGGTCGTGTCCTCCAGCGCCTGTGCGCTGGCCGGGAATGGACGGTCCATGTAGGCGGCGACGGCGCCGAGAGGGTCGCCTGGACCGAAGACCTCCAGGATGACGTCCTTTCCGCTCGGCATCATCTTGAAAATCTTCACCCGACCCGAGGTGATCGCGTAGAACGCGTCGGACGGCGACTCCTGCTCAAAAATCGTCTCTCCCTTTCCAAATTCCTGCACGCGCGAGACTTCCGCAATCGTCTTGCGGTCGGCCGGCGAGAGCCGGCTGAAGATGGGGGCCACACGCAGGAGCTCTTCCGCAGTCGGCATGACGCCGATCATAGGAGGTCTCAGCCGCGAAGGGTAGCCTGCACGTGGAGGCCAGATCCATGAATGCCACGCCCGAGACGACGATCAGGGAAATCGTCGCGAACGACTACAGAACCGCCGCCGTTTTCCAGCGCTTCGGCCTGGACTTCTGCTGCAACGGCTGCCGCACCGTCGAGCAGGGATGCCGCGACGCCGGCGCCGACGAGAACGCGCTGCTGCGCGAGCTCGACGCCGTCCTCAACACGGCGGCCGGCGCCGCGCCGCGATTCGCCGACTGGAACCCGCCGGCTCTCGTCACCTACATCATCGCGAATCACCACGGCTACGTCCGCAACGCACTCCCCGCGCTGCTCCAGCACACACGGAAGATCGCCGGCGTGCACGGCGAGCGGCACACCGAGCTGGCGCACATCGCGAGGCTCGTCGAGCGCATCGCGGACGAGATGACCGACCACATGGCGAAGGAGGAGCACATTCTGTTTCCGTTCATCGTGGCGCTCGCCGAGGCCGCGGGCGCGGGATGTCCGGCGCCGCGGCCGCCGTTCGGCACCGTGGAAAACCCGATCCGGATGATGGAGCAGGAACACCGCTTCGTCGGCGACGCGATGGCCGAGATCAGATCGCTCACCGACGGCTATCGCGTGCCGGAGGACGCGTGCACAACGTATCGCGTGTGCCTCCAGGAGCTCGAGGCGTTCGAGACCGATCTGCACGCGCACGTGCACCTCGAGAACAACATCCTCTTTCCGAAAGCAGTCGAAATCGAAGCGACAGGCTCCCGGCGCGCGCCCTAGCTGAATCGAGGGAGTCGGAGCTTGGGTTCACAGCCGCTCACCGTCTATAAGAGCTCGCCGGGAAAGAAGGCATTCACGCGCCGCCGCGGCGACATCTCTCAACAAATCCGCCTCGCCAGCCAGATTGCGTTCGGCGCGATCGCAATCCTCGTCGGCGTTCAGTTCGTGCTCTGGGTTCGTCATTTCGAACACGCGGGCACGACGATGAAGGTTGCCCGCCCTGACGGCGTCGAAGCGTGGCTGCCGATCGCCGCGCTGATGAATCTGAAGGCGTTCATCCTGACGGGTCAGATCCCGCAGATCCACGCGGCCGGCATGTTCATGCTGATTGCGTTCCTCGCCATCTCGGTGCTGTACCGCAAGGCGTTCTGCAGCTGGATCTGTCCGATCGGCACGATCTCGGAATGGCTCTGGCAGACGGGCCATTCCTGGTTCCGGCGCAGCGTCACCGCGCCGCGATGGCTCGACATCCCGCTTCGCGGATTGAAGTACATCCTGCTGGCGCTCTTCCTCTATGTCGTCGTGACGATGCCGGTGCCGGACATCCGCGCGTTCCTCGGCAGCCCTTACGGCATGGTCGCGGACGTCAAGATGCTGAACTTCTTCCGCGAGATGGGGCAGACGACGGCCGTCGTGCTCGCGGTGCTCGTCGCGGCCTCACTCATCGTCAAGAACGCGTGGTGCCGGTATCTGTGCCCGTACGGTGCGTTGATGGGACTCGTCGCGCTCGTCAGCCCCATGCGGATCGTGAGAGACGCGGATGCGTGTATCGATTGTGCAAAGTGCGCCAAAGCCTGTCCTGCCGGGCTCCCGGTCGACACGCTGGCATCGATTCATTCCGCGGAATGCACTGCGTGCATGACGTGTGTCGCGGTCTGCCCTGCCGAGGGAGCGCTCGACCTGACGATCGGACTGCGGCGGCGCCGCGCGGTCGTCATGCCCTGGGCGCTCGCGGCGGGCATCGCGATTCTCTTCTGCGGCATCGTCCTGTTCGCGCGCCTCAACGGCCATTGGCACACTGCGCTTCCCGACGAGCTGTATTTCGATCTGATTCCGCAGGCCTCGCGATTTGCGCATCCGCGTTAGCTTGCGGGGCCCCGTCAGCGGAAATCCGGCGACGCCTGGGGAAGGCGGCGGAGCCCCATATGACAGCGGTCATAACGCAACCCGGTTCCCCTCATGCATGCTGTGCGGGCCGGAGGATGAATGTCAGTTGCGGTGAAGCTGCCGGATCTTCAGCACTGGAAGGCGCAGGTCAAATGCCAGGCGGCGTGTCCCGTCGCGACCGACGCCGGCCGTTACGTGCAGCTCGTCGCCGAAGGGCGCGAGCGCGACGCGTATCTCGTCGCGCGGGCGCCGAATCCATTTGCCTCGGTCTGCGGCCGCGTATGCGCCGCACCCTGTGAAGACGGCTGCCGTCGCGGCTCGATAGACGCGCCGATCACCATCCGCGCGCTGAAGCGCTTTCTCACCGAACAATACGGCGTCGAGTCGCAGCGGCCCGATACGCAGGACGCGCTGCGCGACACGCCAATCGACGAAGGCAATACGTACCCCGGTCACTTTCCCGTCACGCCCCTGACGTTCCACCAGCGCGCACCACGCGGCGCCGGGCCCAGGGTCGCCGTGATCGGTGCGGGGCCGGCCGGCATGGCGGCCGCGCACGATCTCGCGCTTCTCGGCTATTCCGTCACCGTGTTCGACGCCGCCGACGAACCGGGCGGAATGATGCGCTTCGGGATCCCTGAATACCGCCTGCCCCGATCGATCATTCACGCCGAGATCGACAAGATTCTGGCGCTGGGCGTCGAGCTGAAGCTCCGCACGCCGCTGTCGCCGACGTTCGGGCTCGCCGAGCTGAAGGCGCTCGGCTTCGACGCCGTGTTCCTCGCGGTTGGCGTCAGCCGCGGGCGCGATCTGCAGATCCCCGGCGTCGAGCTCGACGGCGTCGTCAAAGCGATCGACTACCTCTTGAACGTGAACCGTGGCTATCGGATGGATCTCGGCCGGCGCGTGGTGGTCATCGGCGGCGGGTTCGTCGCATTCGACGCGGCGCGCACCGCCTGGAGGCTGGGCCGCGAATCCGACGACATGCCGGACCGCCTCGCCGACGTCGAGCAGGAGTGGGACGCGCGGGTGAAAGAAGCGCTCGACTCCGCGCGCGCCGCGGTCCGCGGCGGGGCGCGCGAGGTGACCGTGGTCTCGCTGGAGGATTTCGGCGAGATGCCGGTGCTGCGCACCACGCAGGGTCACGAGGAGTTCGAGGAAGCGAAGAAAGAAGGGATCCGGTTCGTGACCCGCCGCGGACCGAACCGGATCGTCGGCAACGGCCGGATGTCTGCGATCCAGCTGCGCGCCGTGCGCTCCGTCTTCGACGCTGCCGGGCGGTTCGCGCCGGTCTACAACGACGACGACATCCTGGCGCTCGAGGCCGACGCCTGCATCCTGGCCATCGGCCAGCGGGCCGACCTCGCGTTTCTCAAACCCGAGGACGGCGTCGAGCTGACGCCGGGCGGCACGATCCGCATCGATCCATCCAGCCTGGCGACGTCCGCGCGCGGCATCTTCGCGGGCGGCGATGTCGCGTTCGGCCCCCGCAACCTGATCGAGGCCGTCGCCAACGGAAAGCGCGCGGCGCGATCGATCCACGAGCTGCTGTCGGGCGAGCGCGCCGGCACCGGTGCGTCGGTCGCGATTGACGTGATTCCGACCGCCGACTATCGGATGCTCGCCGGGTTCGAGATCCTGGACAGGGAGACGCCGCCGACCGTGGACGTCGGCCGCCGCACCGGCATCACGGAGGTCGAAGTCGGGTTCGACGCCGCTCAGGCGCGCCTGCAGGCCGCGCGGTGCCTCATCTGTCATGTCCAGACGATCTACGACCCGGACAAGTGCGTGCTCTGCAACCGGTGCGTCGACGTCTGCCCCGAGTACTGCCTCGCGCTCGTGCCGTTCGAGTCGCTGGATCTCGACGACGCGACGCGCGCGGAGCTGACCGCGCGCGCCGAGGCCGGCGGCCTGCCGCTGTCCGCGATGATCAAGGACGACGAGCGCTGCATTCGATGCGGGATGTGCGCCGTGCGCTGTCCCACCGACGCAATGACGATGGAGAAGTTCTCGATCCGCGAACGCTACGCGGTCCCGCAGGAGAGCGTATGACCGAAGAGAAGAAGCCTCGAAACCGGCGTGAGTTTCTGATGCAGCTCGGGACCGGCGCCGGCATCTGCGCGATCGGCTACCAGGGCGCCGCGTCAATGCGATCACTCATCCCGAACGTGTCGTACGACGCGCCGACAACCGTGAAGCTCGGCATGCCGCACGATTTTCCCGACGGGCTCAAGTTCCTGCCCGACGAACGGCTGTTCGTCTTCCGCGAGGGGAACGTCTTTCACGCGATTTCCGCCGTGTGCACGCACCTCGGGTGCACCGTGCGCGCGGAGGCTCTCTCGCAGCCCGAGTCGCGCACGGTTGACGGCAGTCCGCTGCGGCTCACGCATCGCTTCGCCTGTCCGTGCCACGGCTCGCGGTACACGGGGGACGGCACGAACGTCGCCGGCCCGGCGCCGAAGCCGCTGACCTGGTTCCACCTGTCCATTGCCCCCGACGATGGGCAGCTCGTGGCGGACCTGGCGCAGGAAGTCGAGCGGGACTTCCGCCTGACGGTCGCCTGAGGAGCGCGCATGGCGTTTTCCATCAAGTTCCCGAAACCCACGACCGAAGACGAGACACCGGGCGCGCCTGGCGTCCACGCGCGGCGGCTCTGGAGCCTTCGCCCGCAGTCCGATCGCCAGTCGGGCGACGCCGTAGTCTCCAACTTCATGCTGCATTGGTTCCCGGCGAAGATCTGCAAGGCGTCCCTCGACTGGAACTATTCGTTCTGGCTCGGCACGATCTCGGCGGCGCTCTTCCTTCTGCTCACGTTGTCGGGCGGTCCGCTGCTGTTCCTCTACGTTCCCTCCGTCGAGCGCGCCTACGGGTCGATCAAGGACATCGAGTTCGCGATCACGTTCGGCTCCTGGATCCGGTCGGTGCACCGCGTGTCGGCGCACCTGATGGTCGCCGCCGTTTTCCTCCACATGGTCCGCGTCTTTCTAACCGGCGCGTACAAGAACGGCGTCGGACAGGGGCAGCAGCGCGAGTGGAATTGGGTGCTGGGCGTGGTGATGCTGCTGCTCACGCTGTTCCTGTCGTTCACGGGTTACCTGCTGCCGTGGGACCAGCTCGCCTACTGGGCGGTGACGGTCGGCACCAACATCGCGTCCTCGATCCCGGTCGTCGGGCCGAAGGTGCGCGAGCTGCTGCTGGGCGGCCGCGCCATCGATCAGCCGACGCTGATCCGCTTCTATGTGATGCACATCATCGTGCTGCCGGGCGCGCTGGGCGTACTGTTCGCGTACCACATGTGGCGCGTGCGGAAGGACGGCGGTCTCGCGCGAGCGGATCGCGCGGCGCGCCTGGCGGCGCCCGTCGCCGCGGCGCCGGTGCGGAGCAAGACCTACACGCTGCTCGGCGTCGCGCGCGGCACGGCGCCGACCGTGACCACTCGCGTGCTTGCCGACGAGGACGCGACCGTCAATTCGGTGCCCGATCTCACGCGCCGGGCCGCGATTGTCGTGCTCGGCACCATCGCGGTCCTCAGCATCATGGCGGTGATGATGCGGTCACCGCTGGAGGCGGCCGCGAATCCGCTCGTCACGCCGAACCCGGCGAAGGCGCCGTGGTACTTCCTGTGGCTGCAGGAGATCGTGACCGACACGACGATTCACATGGGCAGCTTCACGCTGAACGGCGCGTTCGTCGGCGGTGTGATTCTGCCGGGGATTCTCATCACCCTGCTGACCGTCTGGCCGTGGCTGGATCGCAGCCCTGGCACGGCGGCGGGCGTGTGGTTTCCGCAGAGCCGGCGCGCGCAGAACTGGACCTTCCTCGCAGTGTGCCTGGTGATCATCGTCCTGACGCTGATCGGGACGTTCCTCCGCGGACCGTATTGGCACTTCTACTGGCCGTGGCAGGCGTGGCCGGAAATCCCGACGAGGCTCTGACATGGAACGTCGTACGAACTCTCCATATCCGCGGCTCGATCGGCCGGTGCTGGCGATCATCGGGCTGCTGCTCGTGCTCTCGACGGTGCTCTTTACGAAGGGGGACCGCGAGCACGAGTGGCGGTACTACCAGTGGGACTTCAAGCGGCTGGTCGGCGAAAAATTCGGAGCCGCGAAGGCGAAGACGGTGCCGGCGGGCCTGCAGCAGATCTGGGTGCCGGCGCTCGGCCGCGCCGATCGCTGCACCACCTGTCATCAGGCCGTGCAGTGGGCCGGACTCGAATCGGCCGACGAGCCTTACGGCACGCATCCGAAGGAGATCCTGCGATCGCATCCAATCGAGAAATACGGCTGCACCTCCTGCCACGGCGGGCAGGGGTGGGCGGTGGACGTGGATCCGGCGCACGGCCCCGTCGAGCACTGGGAAGAGCCGGTCCTCGGCGTGTCGCTCGGTGAAAGCTACGGGATCGTCGACAACAAACGCGCCATGATGCAGATGAACTGCAACGTCTGCCACCGCTACGACCGCGAGACCAAGGGCGCGGACTTCATCAACCTGGCCAAAGGACTCGTGCGCGACAAGGGCTGCCGCGCGTGCCACACGATCAACGGCCGCGGCGGCACGATTGGCCCCGATCTGACCTACGTTGGTGACAAGGCGGCGGAACAGTACGACTTCAGCCGCCTCAACGGTCCGAAGACGGGATTCGCGTGGCACGTGGCGCACCTGAAGGAGCCCAAGGGGCTCGTCCCCGACACGGTGATGCCGAACTTCCACCTCTCGACGAAAGAGGCGCAGGCGCTGGCGACGCTGATTATGTCGTGGCGGCACGCGCCGGTGCCCGCGGCGTTCGTCCCCGGCGTCCCGCACACCGATCCACGCACGCCCGACGAAGTGATCGCCGAAGAGAGGATGAAGACCGGGCCCGGCGCGTGGTTCGTGTCCACGGGCTGCTTCGTGTGTCATTCGATCAAGGTGTTCGGCATCACGAGCCCGGCGCAGATCGGCCCGGATCTGTCGAACGCTGTCGAGGACGTGCAGGCGCGCTTCGGCCGGACGATCGACGACTTCCTCGCGTCGCCGACGGGCACGATGTCGGTCGTGCTGTCGCGGCAGATCGTCCTGACGCCGGAACAGAAACAGATCGCGATCGGCAAGCTGCGCGAAGCGTTCGCGGAATACCAGAAGCAGAAGGCACAGACCGTCAAGCCGGCGGCCAGTCATTAGCAGCACGCAGTCATAAAAGGAGCGGTTATGAAGCGGACTCGTAAACTCGCCGTCGCCGGTTACATCGGCGTCGTGGTCGCGCTGGCGGTGCTGGCCGGCCGGTGCACGCCGAGCGCGCCGAGGAGCGCCAGGCAGCGCGGCGGCGCCACCTCGGATGCCGCGGTCGCGGCGCAGAAGGTGTACGTGGCGCCCGGCGACCTCGACGCGTACTACATGTTCGCGTCCGGCGGGCATTCGGGAAACGTCTACGTCTACGGCCTACCGTCGATGCGGCACCTCTCGACGATTCCGGTCTTCACGCCCTATCCGGCGACCGGTTACGGCTTCGACGACGTGTCGAAGGCCATGCTCGGGAACCTGACCTGGGGAGACGTGCACCATCCCTCGCTGTCGGAGACCAACGGCGACTACGACGGCCGATGGCTGTTCGTGAACGAGATCAACGGCCGCATCGCGCGGATCGACCTCCGCGACTTCAAGACGAAGGAGATCGTCGGGCCGCTGCCCAACGTGTCGGGCAATCACGCCTCGTCGTTCGTGACGCCGAACACCGAGTACACCTTCATGGCGACGCGGTTCTCGATCCCGATCCCGAAGGGCACGGTGGCGCCCGTCGAGAAATACGCGACCGACTACAAGGGGGTCATCGCCGCGATCAAGATCGATGCGAAGACGGGCCACATGACGCCGACCTACCAGATCCTGATGCCGCCGTTCGACTACGACCTCGGCGACGCGGGCAAGAAGGTGTCGGACGGGTGGATGTTCTTCACCTCGTACAACACCGAGCGCGGCATCGGCAAGCTCGAGGTCACGGCCTCGCAGCGCGATCGCGATTACATTGCGGCGATCGACTGGCGCGCCGCGGAGAAGGCGTCCGACGAGGGCAAGGGAGACATGATCGGCGGCGTCCGCGTGATCGACCCGCGGAAGGTCCCGGGGCTGGTCTATTTCATGCCCTGCGGCAAGTCGCCCCACGGCGTCGACGTGTCGCCGGACGGCAAGTGGATCATCGGGTCGGGCAAGCTCCAGGGCGTGACCACCGCGTTCAATTTCGAGAAGATCCAGACCGCGATCCGCAACAAGGACTTCACCGGGGATGAGGACGGCATTCCCATCCTGAAGTACGAATCGATCAAGGAAGCGGAAGTGCCGGTCGGCCTCGGACCGCTCCACACGCAGTTCGGCGGAGACGGGTTCGCGTATACGTCGCTGTTCGTCGACAGCGCGATCGCGAAGTGGAAGCTCGGAACCTGGGAGGTCGTGGACAAGATCCCGGTATCGTACTCCATCGGGCATCTCGCGGCGGCCGAGGGGGACACCGTCAGTCCAGACGGCAACTACCTCGTCGCCCTCAACAAGCTGTCGCACGGCCGGCATCTCAATGTCGGCCCGTCGCAGCCGGAATCGTCGCAGCTCATCGACATCACCGAGGAGAAGATGAAGCTGCTCGCCGACTCGTTCACCGAGCCCGAGCCGCACTACGCGCAGATCATCAAGACCGACAAGATCCATCCGATCGAGGTCTACCCCAAGGAAGAGAACCATCACCCGCTCGCCGTCTGGGATGTGAAGGACGCGGGCGTGTCGCACCAGGCGGGCAAGGCCGTCGCGAAGGTGGTGATGGTCAGGTCGTCGTTCACCCCTCAGGCGATCGAGGTCACGGAAGGGGAGACCGTCACGATCGCGCTCACGAACATCGAGCAGACGACCGACGAGCTGCACGGGTTCGGGCTGCTCGACTACAACATCAACGTCGTCGTCGATCCCGGGGAGACCAAGACCGTGACGTTCAAGGCGGACAAGCCCGGCGTCTTCGCGTTCTACTGCACGAACTTCTGTTCGGCGCTCCACCAGGAGATGCAGGGCTATCTCATCGTCAAGAAGAAGTAGCGATGCGCCGCCTGCTCGACACGTTGAATCGGCACCTGGACATCAGGGTGGGGCTCACGCCCCGCCTGCTGCTCCTTGCGGCGGCTGCGCTCATCGGCGTCACGTTGACGCTGCCGCTCTGGAATCTCACGATGTTCGCGCCGCAGTACCCCGAGGGGCTGCGGATGGACATCTACGCGCACGAACTCCAGGGCGGACGCAACGGGCAGGACATCAAGGAAATCAACCTTCTCAATCACTACATCGGCATGCACGACCTCTCGAACGAGGACTTCACGGAGTTCAAGTGGATGCCCTTCGCGCTCGGCGTCCTCGCGCTGCTGATGCTGCGCTCGGCGGTGCACGGCTCGATGGCATCGCTCGTCGACGCCGTGGTGCTCTTCGGGTATTTCGGCGCGTTCTCGCTGTGGTCGTTTGCGTACAAGATGTACTCGTACGGCCACAACCTCGCACCCGGTGCGCCGGTGAACGTGCCGCCGTTCACGCCGCCGGTCTTCGGTTACCAGCAGATCGCCAACTTCGAGGTGTACTCGTATCCGCGGGCGGGCACCTACGTGATGCTGGCGGCCGCGGTCGCGCTCGTCGTGGCGCTGGGACTCGCGTGGCGCGCGGGGCCGACCCAGGCGGCCGGCGCCGGACGGGTCTCCACGGCAACGGGATAGCGATGGCGAAGCCGATCGGGATGTGGATCGTCGTGCTCGGCGCGCTGGCAGTACCGGCGGCCGTGTCGGCGCAGCACGGGCGCATCTCGACGCTGCAGGCCCGGATCGACGCGGCGGCGCCGGGCGCGCGGATCGAGATCTCGGCGGGCAGCTATCCGGGGGACCTCGTCATCGACCGTCCTCTTCATCTCGTCGGTCTCGGCAGACCGCTGCTGATCGGCGCAGGTGACGGCACCGTCATCACGGTCACTGCACCGGACGTAAGTGTCGAGGGCTTCGACATCGACGGCTTGAAAGGCGGAGATCTGGGGCGCGACGCATCCGGCATCCTGGTCGCGGCGCCGCGTGCCACGATCCGCGACTGCCGCGTGCGCAACACGCTGTTCGGTGTCTACTTGAAGCAGGCGCCCGGAAGCAAAGTAGAGCGCTGTCAGATCCGCGGGATCAAAGAGAAGGCGGCCGGCGAAAAGGGATCCGGCATTCACGTCTGGAACACGGACGGCTTCACGCTGCTCGACAACGATATCGCCGACGTGCGCGACGGCGTCTACATCCAATCGTCCCCGCACGGCACGATTCGCGGCAACCGCGCGCACGATCTCCGCTACGGCCTGCACTACATGTATTCGGACGACAACGTGTTCGAGGACAACGTGTTCGAGAACGGCGACGCCGGCACCGCGATCATGTACTCGCGCCGCCTGACGTTCCGGCGCAACCAGTTCCTGCGCAACCGCGGCTTCGCCTCCGTCGGGCTGCTGCTCAAGAGCTGTGACGACGTGCTGGCGGAGCACAACCTGATCGCGGACAACGCGCGCGGCGTCTTCATCGAGGGCTCCATGCGCAGCATCGTCCGGGAGAACGTGATCGCGCAGTCCGACATTGCGCTCGTTCTCTTCGCGTCCACGTTGCGGTCGCAGATCATCGGCAACTCGTTTGTCGGCAATCTGGCCCCGTTATCGCTGGTCGGACGCCGCACCGATACGTCGATCGCCGGCAACTACTGGTCCGACAACGATGCGCCGGACCTGGATGGGGACGGCCGCACGGACGCGCCGTATCGCCTGTCGAGTCTCTTCGATCACCTCCGCGGCAATCTCACGGCCGCTGACCTTTTCTCGCGCAGCTTTTCCGCCGCGGCCCTCGCCGCCGCCGAGCGGACGCTGCCCGTCCTCGAGCTCGTTCCGGTCGTCGACCCATCGCCGCTCGCCCGGCCGCCGCGACTTCCCGTACCGCTCGAGCGCAGACATGCGGATCCTCGGCCTGCGCCGGCCGGGCTGACGGTGTCGGCCTCCGCGGTCGCGGCGGGCGCATGCGTGCTTTGGGCCGGACGCCGGCGCCGGGCGCGCCGGGAGGCGCACGCATGATCAGCTTCGCCGGCGTGACGAAGCGCTTCGGCGGCCGCGTCGCTGTCGCCGGACTCACGCTTGACGTGCGCCCCGGCGAGGTGACGGCGCTGCTCGGGCCCAATGGATCGGGCAAGACGACGACGCTGAAGATCGCCGCGGGGCTGATCCGCGCCGACGACGGATCTGTCACGGTGTTCGGCGCGCCCGCATGGGACCGGGCCGCCCGCGCGCAGCTCTCGTACCTGCCACAGCGCGTCGCCTTTCCGGAGGCGTTGACAGGGCGGGAGGTCGTCGAGTTCTACCGGCGCCTCCGCGGCGCGCCGGCGGAAATGACAGACGCCGCGCTCGCGCTCGCGTCGCTGAACGGCGCAAGCGCGCGTCCGGTGGGCACCTACTCGGGCGGCATGACACAGCGCCTCGGCCTGGCGGTCGCGACGCTGCGCGGCGCGGGCGCGCTCCTGCTCGATGAGCCCACCGCCGCGCTCGACCCGCAGGGGCTGGACGCCTTCTACGATCTGATCGATCGCGATCGCCGCGACCGTACCGTGCTCTTCACGTCGCATCAGGTCGCCGACGTGGAACGCGTGGCCGATCGCGTTCTGGTACTCGCCGGCGGCACGCTGGTCGCGGATCTTCCCCGATCCACCCTGCAGCAATGGCGCGACGCGCACGGCACGATGCGGGCGCGCGCGCGTGGGGCCGCGGCTGCACTGGAGGGAGTGCGCCGGCTCGCCCCTGACGCGCGGCTCGACGGCGACGAAATCGTCGTCACCGGCCCCGCCATGTCGCGCGCGGGCGTGCTGGATGCGATCCGGGCGGCCGGCCTCGTCGTCGACAGCCTCGTCGCCGAGCCGGCGCGGCTCGAAACGCTCTACACGGCCCTGATTGCCGCGCACGCGCCAGCCGGGGGGCAGCCGTGACCCGCGCAGCGGCGCTGCTGCTCTGCCTCGCGGCGGCTGGATGCAGCGGGGGCGCGGGTTCGCCGCTGGCGGTGGAGCCGGGAACGCCGTGTTCACAGTGCCGGATGACCGTGCTCGAGCCGAAACTCGCCTCGCAGCTGCTGGCGCCCGGAGAGGAGCCACGTTTCTTCGATGACCTGGGCTGCCTCGCGGCCTACCTCTCAGCGCATCCCGCGGAAGCGGGCGCCACGAAATACGTCGCGGATCACGCGACCGGGCAGTGGATCGAGGCGTCGCGCGCGGTCTACGGCCGGCACGAGGCGCTCGCCACGCCGATGAATTCGCATCTGTTTGCGCATGCAACCGCGGCCGCGCGTGCGGCAGACGCTGGCGTGAAGGGCGCGCGGGCGCTCACCTTCGCGGAGGTGTTCGGCGTCACAGCGCCGGTGGAGGCACATCGTGACCGATAGCCCCGTGTTGCGGACGATCGGCCTCTGTGCCCGGCAGGAGATTGCGATCGCTGTGCGATCGCGGTGGACCCAGCTCTTCGCGGGCGTCTTTGGCAGCCTCGCGCTGGCGATTGCCGTGTCGGGTTACGTGCTCTCCGGCGGCAGCGGTATTCAGGACTTCGCGCGAACGGCCGCGTCGCTCATCCACCTCGTGCTGCTCGTCGTCCCGCTCGCATCCATCGTGATGGGCGTCCTGGCGCTGACGCCGGAGCGAGGCGCCGCGGAGCTGCTGTACGCCCAGCCCGTGTCGCGCGCAGCGGTGCTCGCGGGGATGCTCGGCGGGTTGTTCGTCGCACTGGCCGCCGCGGAGGCCGTCGGCTTCGGGGCCGCAGGTCTGGTGATTTTTCTTCAGGCGGGCGACGAGGGACTTGCGAGCTTCCTGCTCGTCGGGCTCAGCGCCTTCGCGCTCACCGCGATCTTCCTTGCGCTCGCGGCGCTGGTGTCGGTGGGGCAGACGGGACGGCGCCGCGCCGGCGCCCTCGCGCGCGCCCTCGTCGTCTGGTGCGCGCTCGCGCTGGTCTGCGACATCGTGGTCTTCGGCGTGGCCTCGCTGCTGCGGTCGGGGCACGCCTCACGCCTGTTGATCGTGTCGGCGCTGCTGAACCCGATCGACGCGGTACGGACAGGCGCGCTGCTCGGCGTCGAGGGCACCGGCGCGTTCGGTCCCGCCTCGCTGGCGTTGCTGCGCTTCACGGGCGGTCCGCTCGCCACCGCTGCGGTCATCGCCGCGTCGCTGGCGCTGTGGATCCTGGTTCCGTCGCTCGCCGCGATGCGCAAGCTTTCGCGCATCGACATCGCATAGAACGTTCATGACTCGCCGTGTTGTTTCCACCGCCGCCATGGCAGCGGCCATCCTCTTGATTGCCATCCCCGCGTTCGCGCATTGTGACGCGCTCGACGGCCCGGTGGTGAAGACCGCTACCGTGGCGCTGCAGAACGGCGACGTGACCCCTGCGCTGCGATGGGTCGGCCATGAGCAGGAAGCGGAACTGCGCGCCGCGTTCGAGGATGCGCGCGCCGTCCGGGGCGTGGGCGGCCGCACGCGGGCGCTGGCCGACAGGTACTTCTTCGAGACCGCGGTGCGGCTGCACCGGCAGTCAGAGGGGGAGCCCTACACCGGCCTGAAGCCCGCAGGCAGCATCAGCGAGGCGCTGGCCGACGCGGATCGCGCGATCGAAAGCGGTACGGTCGATCGCCTGGCGGACGCCTTCGCGCGGCGGACCACACAGGAACGTCGGTCACGCTTCGCGGAAGTCCTGGAGCGGCGCGCGCATGCGGACGAGAGCGTCGAAGCGGGCCGTCGCTACGTTCCCGCTTACGTCGGCTTCATGCACTACATCGAGGAGATCGGCGCGCCTGGCGCCAAAGGCGCGTCGGACTCGCATCGCTGATCGCGCTCGAACCAGTCGGCCCAGTCGTTGCCGAAAAGCTCGCAGGGATGCAGCGTGCGGATTGTGCCGTTGCCGCACGCGAGATCGTCGGCGGGGCAGTACTTGTCGCAGCCCCAGCACGTTCTCTCCGGATACGCGGGATGGAGCGGCACCTTTGGCGGTTTCATCGCGCGCCTCCCGTATATCGATACGCGGCTTCGAAAATGACCGGCGGTCCGCCCGTACGCGGGGCACCGGGGCGCGGCACGTTGTGCTCTGTCAGCGGCACACCGTCATCCGCAACGAAGCCTGCGGACGCCAGGTCCTCGGCGAGCTGCGCCGCGGTCAGGAAGCATTGCGGCTGTCCTGAAAACTGCGTAAAGACGAACGGCTCGCCGGCGACCGGACGCGCGGCGTCAGGCAGCGTGCGGCGCGAGAAGGTGAAGACGAAGAGTGACGCGCCGGGACGTGCGGCGCGTGCCGCCTCGCGCACCGCGCGCCGGAACTGATCGGCGGAACGCGCCAGGTTCCAGATGCCGTGCGCCACGATCAGATCGACGGAACGGCTGGGCACCGGAAGGGCTTCCATGCGTGCAAGCGCGAGACGGATGCGCGAACGCGCGACGGACGTCCGCCCGCGTTCGGCGGCAGCTTCCAGCATCGGGCCTGACAGATCGACGCCGATGACATCCCACCCCTGCTCCGCGAGGGGGAGCAGGTTTCGCCCCGCCCCGCAACCGATGTCCAGCGCACGCATCCCAGGCTGACGGAGCCGCGCTGCGGAAAATCGCATCAGGGTCGCGTTGGGCGCGGATCCCGCGAACCCGGCGACCGTTCCGGGTGCGCTCCACGTCGAACCAGCGAGCGGATCCATGTAGTGATTATGCCGCTCGAAAAAAATGTGCCGTATGACGGCGATCATGCGCTGCATGGAAGAGTTTGCGACCTGTGTACGACGAAGACTAGAGTGACGGTAATGGCGTTCGCACGGGCAGCCGCGTGGCGGAATCTGGGACTGGCCACCGTTTCGTTCGCGTTGGCATTCGCGGCCTGGGGCCTGATCAGCGCGTTCGCGCCGAGCTTCCGCACCGAGTTCCATCTGAGCGGTCAGGCGACGGCGTTTCTCATCGCCGTGCCGGTGCTGCTCGGTTCCCTGGCGCGGCTGCCGATCGGCATGCTGACGGACCGGTTGGGTGGGCGCGTCGTGTTTGCCGCGCTGTTCGCGTTCATCGCATTCGCGGCCGCGATCGTACCGAGCGCCGCGACGTACGACCGTCTCATCGTTTATGCATTCCTGCTCGGTGTCGCCGGCGCGTCCTTCGCCATTGGCGTCGGCTTCTCGTCGCGCTGGTTCCCGCCGGACCAGCAGGGGACCGCGCTCGGCATATACGGCCTCGGCAACATGGGACATTCCGCGGCCGTGTTTCTCGGCCCTGTGATCGCCGCGCAATACGGCCGTGACGCCGTGTTCTATGCCATCGCCGCGCTCTCCGCGGTGTGGGCGGTGCTGTTCTTCGCGCTCGCGCGCAATGCGCCCGTCACTGTGCGCCCGGCGTCTGTCCGCGCGATGATCGCCGTTCTCACGAAGGAGCGGCTGTCCTGGGCGCTCGCGGCCTTTTACTTCCTGACGTTCGGCGGATTCGTGGCGTTCTCCGTGTATCTGCCGACGTTGTTGCGCGACGAGTTCGGCCTCACGCCCGGCGACGCCGGCTTTCGTACCGCGGGTTTCGTCGTGCTCGCCACCCTGATGCGTCCGATCGGCGGCGTGCTCTCGGATCGCATCGGCGGCGCGCGCGTGCTCTCGGGCGTATTCGCCGGAATCGTGCCGTTCGCGCTGCTCCTGATGTGGCCATCGATATTGCCATTTACAGTTGGTGCGCTCGGTTCCGCGGCGCTGCTCGGCGCCGGCAACGGCGCGGTGTTCAAGCTGGTGCCGCAGTTCTTTCCACACAGCATCGCCACGGTGACAGGTCTGGTTGGCGCGATCGGAGGACTGGGAGGATTCTTCCCGCCACTGCTGCTGGGATTCTTCCGCGATCGCATGGGCGCGCTGTGGCCCGGTTTTGGCCTGCTCGCGCTGACCGCTGCAGGGCTGTGGACGCTGAACGCGCGGGTCTTTCTGCCGCGGCAGCGCGCGGTGGAGCGCGCCGGCGCCACGCTGCTCTCGTCACGCCAGGCCGAACAGCTGCGCGCGGGAGCGTGGGCGTCGATGGCGACCGCGTTGCTCGTCGCCGCGATCGTGGTGGGATCGCGGAAGCTGCAGAACTTCGATCCCGCGCTCGTCATTTACACGTTTGCGGTGATCGTCGCCACGTGGGGCATCGTGTATCACTACGCCGTCTGGCTGAACAAACCTCCGACGCGGCGATTTTTTGAGCGGACGTTCGACTTGATTCGAGCGGAGGGATTCTTTCAGAGCGGCCGCATTCTGTCGATGACGCTCGCCACCCACATCCTCGGGCAGACCTTCATCCGCGACCGTTCGCGCCTGCGCTGGTGGATGCACCAGTTGCTGTTCTGGGGCTGCCTGCTCGCCGTGGCGATCACGTTCCCGCTGGTATTCGGATGGATCCATTTCGGATCGTCCCCTGACGACCAGATGACGTATGTGACCTATCTGTTCGGCTTTCCGGTCGGCTCTTTCCGGATCCGAACCGCGGTCTCGTGGCTCCTGTTCCACGGGCTCGACGTCGCGGCCGTGATGGTGCTCGCGGGCATCAGCCTGGCGATGTGGCGGCGCCTCCGCGATCGCGGAGCGCTGGCCCTGCAGGATTTCGCGGCGGACTTCCTGCCGCTGATCGTCCTCTTTGCGATCTCAATCACGGGACTGGCGCTGACCGCCTCGACGCTGTGGTTCGGCGGCGCGTTTTATGGATTTCTGTCGATCCTGCACGCGATCACCGTGATCGGCGGGCTGCTGTATCTGCCGTTTGGCAAGTTCTTCCATATCTTCCAGCGTCCTGCGCAGCTCGGCGTGAAGTTGTATCAGGCACACGGCGCGAAAGACGAGGGTGCGGCATGCGCGCGCTGCGGGCGCCGCTACGCCTCGCGAATGCAGATCGAAGATTTGCGCCGGGTGCTGCCCGAGCTCGGGTTCGATTACCGCATCGCGGGCCCTGCCGAAACGTGGCAGGGACTCTGTCCCGCGTGCAAACGCACAACGCTCGCGGCCGCGCAATTGAGACTGAAGGCAGAGGCCCGTGGCTAAACCACCGCTCCCTATCGAGGCGCTCGCGCGCGAGTACGGTCCGCACCTGAACTACGAACCGCCCGGCGGGTGGGAGGAAGCCGCGCGGCGGCCGCCCGATCGACTCGTCAAGACGCACTGTTCGTTCTGCGGCATGCAGTGCGGCATCCAACTGAAGGTCCGCGACGAGCAGGTCGTCGGCTTCGAGCCGTGGGAAGAATTCCCTTTCAACCACGGGATGCTCTGCCCGAAGGGAGTGAAGCGCTATCTGCAGGGAGCTCACCCCGATCGGCTGGAGACATCGCTTGTCCGCACCGAGAGCGGCTTTGCGCCGATCGCGTATGACGCGGCGCTCGACCTTGCCGCGCGCCGCCTGCGCGAAATCCAGCAGAAGTACGGGCCCGACGCCGTCGCTGTCTACGGCGGCGCGTCGATGATCACCGAGAAGGCCTACGTGCTCGGCAAGTTCGCGCGCGTCGCGCTCGGCACGAAGAACATCGACTACAACGGCCGGCTCTGCATGGTATCGGCGGGCACGGCCTACAAGCTCACGTTCGGCATCGACCGCGCGACCAATCCCTGGCCCGACCTGGCGGCGGCCGACGTCATCCTGATCGCAGGTTCGAATACCGCCGAATGCGCGCCGATCACCACACACTATTTGTGGCAATGCCGCGAGCGTGGCGGACGGCTCATCGTCGTGGACCCGCGGATGACGCCAATCAGCCGGAACGCGGATCTCTTTCTGCCGGTTCGGCCGGGCACCGACCTCGCGCTGTTTCTCGCGATGCTGCACGTCATCGTGCGGGACAACCTGGTGAAGCAGCCCTACATCGATGCGCACACGACCGGATTCGATGCCGTCCGCGCATCGGTCACGGCGTGGACTGCCGATCGCGCCTCACGGGTCACCGGCGTTCCCGCGGCCAACATCGAGAAGGCCGCGCACTGGATCGGCAGCACGGATCGCGCGATGGGGATTCACGCGCGTGGCATCGAGCATCACTCGAAAGGCGTCGAGAACTGCCTCGCGATGCTGAACCTGTTTCTCGCGACCGGCAACTTCGGCCGCGAGGGGGCCGGCTGCATGATGATCACCGGCCAGGGCAACGGCCAGGGAGGGCGCGAGCACGGACAGAAGGCCGACCAGCTCCCCGGGATGCGTTCGATCACGGACCCGGAGCATCGCAAGTACGTCGCAGGTGTCTGGGGAGTTCCGCCCGAGAGTCTGCCTGGCCCCGGCCTCTCGGCCGCCGAGATCATGGAAGCGATCCATCGAGGAGAGATCAAGGCGCTCTTCTCGATGTGTTTCAACCCGCTCGTTTCGCTGCCCGACGCGACGTTCACGCGCGAGGCGCTGTCGAAGCTCGAGTTCTTCGCCGTGATCGATTTCTTCCTCTGCGAGACGGCGCACCATGCCGATCTCGTCTTCTGCGGCAGCATGCACGAAGAGGACGAAGGCGTCGTGTGCAGCGCCGAAGGACGGGTCCAGAAAATCAACAAGGCGGTCAACCCGCCTGGTGACGCCCGGTCAGACGCACTGATCATCTGCGACCTCGCGGCACGTCTCGGCAAGGGACAGTACTTCGCGTATCCCTCCACGCGTGAGATTTACGAGGAACTGCGGATCGCCTCGAAAGGCGGCATCGCCGATTACTACGGGATCACGTGGGAGCGGATCGAGGACGAGCTCGGCGTGTTCTGGCCGTGCCCGGAGATCGGCCATCCCGGCACGCCACGTCTGTTCGAAAATGGCCGCTTCTACCACGCGGATGGAAAGGCGCACCTCCAGGCCGCGGAGTGGCGCGAGTCGGGCGATCCGCTGGACGCCTCGTTTCCGCTTCTCCTCACTACGGGCCGCGTCGTCAGCCACTACCTGTCCGGGACGCAGACGCGCCGCATCGGGCCGCTCGTCGAGCAGTATCCCGAGCCTCGCATCGAGCTTCATCCGCGCCTCGCGGAGGAGCATGGAATCGCAAACGGTGACTGGGTCCGGATCACCACTCGACGCGCCGCGCTAGTTGCGCAGACGATGGTGGTGAAGACGATTCGACCGGATACCATCTTCATCCCGTATCACTGGCCGGGACGCCGCTCGGCCAACCTGCTCACGCACCGCACGCTCGATCCGCGCAGCAAGATTCCGGAGTTCAAGGTATCGGCGTGCCGCATCGAAAAGGTGCCGCCGCCCGCGGATCTCGATGCGTGGAGACTCGAGGAGACCGGCTGGTTGCCCGGCGCGAAAGCCGCGGACCGGCGGGGAGCCTGATGAACGGGAACGGGTACGAGTTCTTTGTCGATCCGTCGCGGTGTATCGGCTGCCGCGCGTGTGTTGCGGCGTGCGCGGAGTGCGACACGCACCGCGGCGTGTCGATGATCCATGTCGATTACATCGACCGTTCCAGCTCGATCGCGACGACGCCGATGGTCTGCATGCACTGCGTCGAGCCCACATGCGCGCTGGTCTGCCCGGCGGACGCGATCAAACAGGGGGAGGACGGGATCGTCCGCAGCGCGCTGAAGGCGCGCTGTATCGCGTGCTCGAATTGCGTGCTCGCATGCCCGTTCGGGATCCCGACGGTCCACGTGGGACCCGAGCTGATGATGAAGTGCGACATGTGCTACGACAGGACGTCGATCGGGCTCCGCCCGATGTGCGCCACGGTCTGCCCCAGCCAGGCGCTGACGTTCGGTCCCGCGGCGGTGATCGAGCGGCAGCGCCAGTCGGTGCCCACCCGCGATTTCCGCTTCGGCGCGCAGCACGTGAGGACGAAGGTGTTCATGATGACCGCCCCGTCCGAGCCTGTCATCGCGATCGACGTCGAAGACTACATGGAGAAAGGCCCCGATGGATCCGAAGCATGGATTGCCGGCGAAGCCGGCGTGGTCTGAGGAGTTCTCCGTTTACGCGGCGGAGGACGCGTACGTCCAGCGCCGGCAGTTCACGAAGTTTCTCGTCCTTACGAGCTTTGGAATGGTGGCGGGACAGGGGTGGATCTGGCTCAAAGGACTGGGCGCGGCGCCGCGATCGGAATGGCCGGAGGTCGTCGTCGCCCGCGCGTCGGAAGTCGGGATCGGCACGGTGCGGTTCTTCACGTACCCGACGGCCATCGAGCCGTGCATCCTCGTCCGGCGCACCAACGGCGAGTTCACCGCGTTCAGCCAGAAATGCACGCACCTGTCGTGCGCGGTGTACTACGCGCCCGCTCGCGATCGCCTCGAGTGCCCCTGCCATGAAGGATATTTTTCCGCCGCCACCGGCCGCGTGCTCCAGGGGCCGCCGCCGCGTCCGCTGCCGCGCGTACGCCTCGAGCAGCGCGGGGATGACATCGTCGCGACCGGATTGATGGAAGGGACAGAGGAGTGAGCCCTCTGTCGAATCCTGCGCGGCATCGCAGGCGCGTCGCGATCGACGCCGTGACGGTGATGGTGATCCTCGTTCTGATCGTGCAGATGTGGCTCCTGACGGCCACGCTCGAATCGTACCTTGCCGGACATCACCGCGTTGCGGTGCCGGCGCTCCTCTCATCCGTCGCGCTGTTCGGGATTTGCTGGTTCCTCTATCGCCTCGTGCTGCGCATCGATCGCCTTCGCGACCCGGTCGACGATGAGTCCGTGCGCCCCGGCACGCCCGGTCCGTGGCGCGTCGGCGGGGACGCCGCCCCGCGCGGGTGACCCTGCTGGCACAGCGGTTGCTTTTCTAACCTCTTTTCCCCGTCAAAACCGCGGAACTGCCGAAAGGCCGTCAATGCCGAAGTCGAATTCGCGCGTGCTGCTGTCGTCCGTGTTCGGGCCCTTCACCGTGGACGACGAGTTCGGGAGCCGCGCCATCAACCCCATGGAGCTGTATCAGAACCAGGTGACGCGCGCCCAGACGCCGTTCTCGTTGCGGATGCACCATCGCTCGTGGGGCATCATGCTCATCCAGCACAACATCTCGGCGCCGACGACGGTGCTCGATTTTCCCTCGCGCGAGCGTTTCGTCGAGGAGCTGACGTCTCACTCGTACGCCGTCGTCGGCATCTCCGGAATCATCGTCAACATCGGCAAGGTCCGCGAGATGTGCCGGCTGGTGCGCCGCCATTCGCCGCGCTCGACACTCGTGGTCGGCGGGCACGTCACCGCCATCCCGGGCGTCGAGCGGCTCCTGGATGCGGACCATATCGTCAAAGGTGAAGGCATCAGGTGGTTTCGTCAATTCCTCGGCGAGCCCGTCGACGCGCCCATCTCGCATCCAGCGATCCCGTCGTCATTCGGATTCCGGCTGATGGGAGTCAAGCCGCCCGCGGGCGGCGGCGAACGGTCCGCGACGATCGTGCCGTCGGTGGGCTGTCCGATGGGATGCACCTTCTGCACGACCTCGTCGTTCTTCGGCGGGAAAGGGAAGTTCGTCAATTTTTACGAGACCGGCGCGCAGCTTTTCGAGGTGATGCGCAACGTCGAGCAGCGGCTGAACGTCCGGACGTTTTTCGTCATGGACGAAAACTTCCTTCTTTATAAGAAGCGCGCCATGGAGCTGCTGTCGGAGATGAAGCGGCACGAGAAGGCGTGGTCTCTCTATGTGTTCTCGTCGGCGAACGCGATCCGGAAGTACTCGATGCGGGAGCTCGTCGAGCTCGGCGTGTCATGGGTGTGGATGGGGCTGGAGTCGCCGCGCGCCACTTACGAAAAGCTCAAAGGCACGGAGACGATCGCGCTGACGCGTGAATTGCAGGCGCATGGCATTCGCGTGCAGGGCTCGACGATCGTCGGACTCGAGCATCACACGCCGGACAATCTCTCGTCTGAGATCGATCACGCCGTCGCTCACGAGGCGGACTTTCACCAGTTCATGTTGTACACGCCGGTGCCCGGGACGCCTCTCCACGCGGAAATGACGAAAGCAGGCCGCATGATCGAGGGGGTCGATCCCGCGGACATTCACGGCCAGTTCAAATTCAACTTCCGGCATGCGCACATCGACCGTGACGCGTCCAAATCATGGCTCGACCTGGCATTTCAGCGCGATTACGACGTCAATGGGCCGAGCCTGTTCCGCATGATGCGGACGATGTTTACGGGATGGCGGCGCTACAAAGCGGATCAAGATCCGCGCGTCCGCGCGCGGGTTGCGGCGGAATCCGCACGGCTGCGCGGGGGATACGGCGCGGCGCTGTGGGCGATGGAGCGATATCTCGCCGCCAACGCGGACGTCAGCGCGAAAATTCGCGAGCTTCGGCGCGATATCGAGCATGAGTTCGGCGCCTGGTCGAAGATCGTGAACCGCTCGGCAGGAGAGCTGCTCCTCTGGACGGCGCGCCGCGAGGCGGCCGTGTATCCTGGCGGCCGGCCTCTCGAACCACGGACATTCGTCGATCGCCGCAACTGGCGCTAGCCGCCGCCAGATATCCGGCAGTGCCCGTCGTTTCTGGCGGTTTCTCGCCTGTTTTGCCGCGTTCCCGGCGCGGCGCACCCATTGCAGCCTTTCCCAGCATCACGACGGAGGTGTAGCTGCATGAAGCGCTTCAAGGACGTCGAGCATCTGGTCCGCCTCGCGGCCCTTTTCCTGGGCGGGGTCCTGGTGTTCTCGATCGCGAGGGCGGAACTGGTCCCGGCGAGCAGGTGTTCCAGGCGATGTGGCTACGGCAGATGCAGCGCGTCGTGAGCCGCGTTCATGCATAAGGTCACTATCGTCATCGCCGGCGCGCTTCTCCTCCTCGCGAGCGCGTCCGTGTGGTCCAAGGATCAAAAATCCCCGGCGATCCCTGGCGTACGCGTCGAGGTGCCGCCGCCGCCGTTTTCCGACGGCATCTTTCCGTGCAGCACCTGCCACAACAAGGACATGCCGGCGAATCGCACGCGGCGGCAGTTGAGCGACATGCACACGGACATCGAGCTGAAGCACGACACGGAGCACCGGTGGTGTCTCGACTGCCACGATGCCGATCACCGCGATCAGTTGCACCTCGCGAGCGGCGAGGCGGTCCCGTTCGAGGAGTCGTACCGGCTCTGCGGCCAGTGCCACGGAGAAAAGTATCGCGACTGGCGCGCGGGAGTGCACGGACGGCGCGTCGGCCAGTGGAACGGCGCGAAGCATTATCTGCTGTGTGTGCACTGCCACAGCCCACACCAGCCGCACTTCAAACCGATGGCGCCGCAGCCGGCACCACCTCAGCCCCGACGGCCCAGGTAAACCCGCGCGAGGACAGCGATGGCGAACGACGACACGCACACGCCGGACATGACGCGCAGGCAGTTCGCCTCGGTTGCCGCCGCGGCTGCGGCCGGGTTCCTACTCACCGCGTGCGGTCCGCGCCGCCTGCATGAAATCCCGCGCGACCGTCTCCGCAAGGCGATCGCGGACTGGGAGCGTGACTACAGCCAGAAGTACGGCAAGACGGTGACGGTGTCGGATGGCGGGCCGATGCCGGGCGTCCTCTTCGCCTACGCCCTCGATCTTTCGCGGTGCAACGGATCGCGGCGCTGCGTCGAGGCCTGCGTCGCGGAAAATAATCAGTCCCGCGATCCTCAGGTGCAATGGATCCGCGTCTTGTCGATGAACAAGGACAAGGGGATCGATTTCTCCGACGCCGATCCGTACTACGCGCCCGCACAAGTGCCCGAGCCCGGGCGCTTCTACGTGCCGACCGCGTGCCAGCATTGCCGCAACCCGCCGTGCACGAAGGTGTGCCCCACGGGCGCGACCTGGACGGAGAAAGACGGCATCGTCGTGATCGACTACGACTGGTGCATCGGCTGCCGCTGCTGCATGGCGGCCTGCCCGTACGGCGCGCGGCACTTCAACTGGGTGGCGCCGAAGATTCCCGCCGCGGACGTGAATCCGAACATGCACTACCTCGGCAACCGGCCGCGGATGCGCGGCGTGGTGGAGAAGTGCACGTGGTGCATCCAGCGCACTCGCGCGGGCCGTTATCCGGCATGCGTCGAGGTGTGTCCGACGGGCGCGCGCAAGTTCGGCAACATGCTCGATCCGGACAGCGAGATTCGCTACGTTCTCGAGAACAAGCGGGTGCTGCTCCTCAAACAGGAGCTGAACACGATGCCGAAGTTCTTCTACTTCTATGGAACGTGAGGTCCCCGTGTCCAGCGTCAGCCTCTTCGCCAGCTTCGTCACCGGCAGCGCGCGCGCCGTTTCCCGCGGAGGCGCGATGTACTGGGCGTGGCTCGCCGTGCTCATGCTGCTCATCGCATCGGGACTCGCCGCCTACGTGACCCAGATTACGGTGGGGCTGGGGGTCACCGCGATGCGCGACCAGGTGAGCTGGGGGTTCTACATCGGCAACTTCACATTCCTGGTCGGCGTTGCCGCCGCCGCGGTCGTGCTCGTGATTCCGGCGTACGTCTACGATTGGGGGCCCATTCGCGAGATCGTGATCTTCGGCGAGCTGCTCGCCGTCAGCGCGATCACGATGTGCCTGCTGTTCGTGATGGTGGACGTCGGCCGGCCCGATCGGCTCTGGCACATGATGCCCCCATTCGGGCACCTCAATTTCCCGCGCTCCATTCTGGCGTGGGACATGGTCGTTCTGAACCTGTACTTCGCCGTCAACTTCATCGTCGTCACGCACATCCTGTATCGCGCGTTTACCGGCCGGCACTACTCGCCGAAGGTTGTCGTGCCGCTGGTGCTCGCCTCTATTCCGATGGCCGTCGGCATTCACACCGTGACCGCGTTCCTCTACAACGGCCTGTCGGCGCGGCCGTACTGGAATTCGTCCATCCTCGCCCCGCAGTTCCTCGCCTCGGCCTTCTGCTCGGGGCCGGCGATCCTGCTGTTCGTGCTGCAGCTCCTGCGGCGCGTGACGTCCTTCCACATTCGCGACGAAGCGATCTGGAAGATCGCAGAGCTGATGGCCTACGCAATGTTCGTCAATCTGTTCCTGCACGGCGCGGAGGCGTTCAAGGAGTACTACTCGAACACCGAGCACCTCCTCTACACGCGCTACTGGTTCCAGGGAATCAATGGCCATCACACGCTGGTGCCATTCGCCTGGACGGCGGTGACGCTCAACACCCTCGCGCTGGTGCTCTTCATCGTCCCGAAGACCCGCACGAACTGGGTGACGCTGAACATCGGCTGCCTGGCGACCTACTCGGGGTGCTACATCGAAAAGGGGATGGGACTGATCATTCCAGGACTCACCCCGGATACGCTTGGCGAGATCTACGAGTACTATCCGACGCTCACCGAGCTTCGCGTCGCGGCGGGTGTCTTTGCGATTGGCTTCCTGGTGTTCACGCTGATGCTGAAGGTCGCCGTGCCGATTGTCCTGGGCGAGTTAGTGCGCAAGACAGAGCAGTTACCAGTTGCCAGTTGCCAGTCGCCAGTTGTGGATTGGGTTAGCTAACTCAATCCAGGACTGGAAACTGGCAACTGGCAACTGGCAACTACTGGGGCGGAAGCGACGTCCCTGGCCGGGGGATCCGTTCGGTGATGCGCTCGGGGAAGCGCTGGCGGAACGATTCCGCGAGGGTGCAGTTGGCGCACAAGGGCAGCTGGTGCGCCGTCGTCTCAGGCAAGTCTGCCGGCATCACTTCATCCCAGGCCTTCACGACATGCGTTTCGACGTGCATGAAGCCGGGCTGGAGCGTGGCGGCGTTGGGCGCCTCGATCGGCTTGCGGCAGATCGCGCAGCTCTTCCCCTCGAAAAAGTGCGCGGAGATGACCTTGGTGCGGGTCTCATCGGGATCGCGCTCGATCTGCGCAACGCATGGTTGATCGCAGTCCGCGCGCTCGGGCCAGCGGGAGCAGGTCTTGAGGCGAACATCCGCCTTTTCCCAGACCGCGGTCGTGGCCGCGTGGCCGACGTCGACCGTGACACCCGCGGGTTTCTTGGTTTCGGGGCAGACCACTACGCGCTTGCCGCGCAGGCGATACGCGGTGCGAATCGCGAGCCCGAGATAGACCGCCAGGACGACGGCCAGCAATAACGGAACGAAGACTTGCAGCGTCATGGCACCTCTCCTTTATCGATTCGCGAGCGCCTGATACAGGGCCCACCGGGCGTCAATGTCGTGTTGGGCGGCGTCGCCGAGCACCCGGGCCGCCTCCGGATCGAGCGTGCGGAGCGAGCGATACCGCGTCTCGCCATACGCGTAGTCACCGAACGGAATCTGCGGCGCCTTCGAGTCGAGCGTGAGCGGGAACGCGTGATCGGCGGAGTGTCGCGGATCGAAGCGGAAAAGCGGCCAATGTCCGCTTGCCACCGCCTTCGCCTGCTGGCTGAGACCGTTTTTGATGTCGATCCCGTGCGCGATGCAGTGCGCGTAGCCGATGATGAGCGACGGCCCAGGATAGGCCTCCGCCTCGAGGAACGCGCGTACAGTCTGCGTGTCGTTGGCGCCGAATGCGACATGCGCGACGTAGACGTGGCCGTAAGTCATCGCCAGCAGCGCCAGGTCCTTCTTACCGCCGCGTTTTCCGCCCGCCGCAAAACGCGCGACCGCGCCGCGAGGCGTTGACTTCGAGGCCTGCCCGCCGGTGTTCGAGTACACCTCGGTGTCGAGGACGAGGATGTTCACGTCCTTGTCGGACGCGAGCACGTGATCGAGACCGCCATAGCCGATGTCGTACGCCCAGCCGTCCCCTCCGACGATCCACACCGACTTCTTGACGAGATAATCCGCGATTTCGCGCAGTTCCGCGGCCCGGCCGGTCTCTCCGACCAGGACGTCCTTGAGAAGCTGCACGCGGCGTCGCTGTTCGTGGATGCCCGCCTCGTCTTGCTGGTCGGCGCCGAGAATCGCCGTGGCCAGCCCTTCGCTGATCGTCGGTGCGAGCTCGCGGACGAGGGCGCGGGCGCGAGCGGCCTGTTGATCGATCGTCAGGCGCATCCCATAACCGAACTCGGCGTTGTCCTCGAAGAGCGAGTTCGCCCAGGCGGGGCCGAGCCCATCGGGGTTGCACGTCCACGGCGTCGTCGGCAGGTTGCCGCCGAAGATCGACGAGCAGCCGGTCGCATTCGCGACGACCATGCGGTCGCCGAACAACTGCGTCGTCAGCTTCAGGTACGGCGTTTCGCCGCAGCCCGCGCACGCACCGGAGAACTCGAACAGCGGCTGCAGGAACTGCGAGCCCTTAACCGAGGACGGCTTCATGCGCGTGCGATCGGTTTCGGGCAGGCTCAGGAAGAACGCGAAATTCATGCGCTCCTGCTCGACGAGCGCGGTTTGCGGCGCGAGCACGAGCGCCTTGACGCCCGTGGCCTTGTCCTTCGCGGGGCAGACCTGCACGCAGAGGTCGCAACCGGTGCAGTCCTCAGGCGCGACCTGGATCGTGTATTTCATCCCGACGAATTCAGACCCACGGTAGTCGATCGATTTGAATGTTTCTGGCGCAATGACCAGCAGCGTTGGATCGATCGCCTTCACGCGGATCGCGGAATGCGGGCAGACGAAGGTGCACTTGTTGCACTGGATGCACAGCTTCGCGTTCCAGACCGGGATTTCCTCGGCGATGGCCCGTTTCTCGTACTTGGACGTTCCAAGCGGAAATGTCCCGTCGGCGGGCATCGCGGACACCGGCAGACGATCGCCCCTGCCGGCGATCATCGGCAGCGTCACCGCGTGCACGAACTCGTCGACCCCATTGGCGGGACCGACGTAGACATCCGCCGGCGGCGTGGCCGCCAGCGGGCCGACGGGAACCTCGTGCAGCCCCGCGAGCGCCGCGTCGATCGCGGCGAAGTTAGCCGCGACGACCTCGTCTCCCTTTGCGCCATACGACTTTTTGACGGCGCGCTTGATCGCGGCGATCGACGCCGCTCGCGGAAGAACGCCGGCGAGGGCAAAGAAGCATGCCTGGAGCACGGTGTTCACGCGTTTGCCGACACCCGCCTCCGCGGCGACGCCAGACGCGTCGATCGCAAACACGCGCAACCTCTTCTCGACGATCTGACGACGCGCGGCGGGAGAGAGTGCATCCCAGACCGCGTCGACGGGGAAGGGGCAGTTGAGCAGCACAGTGGCGCCGGGCGCCGCATGTGCGAGCACGTCCACGCGCCCGAGCAGCCCCCATTGATGGCATGCGACGAACTGCGCCTGCTCGACGAGATACGTGGACCGAATCGGCCGCGGGCCGAACCGAAGATGCGAGACCGTCATCGAGCCCGATTTCTTCGAGTCATAGACGAAGTAGCCCTGCGCGTGCAGCTCGGTCTCGTCGCCGATGATCTTGATCGAATTCTTGTTCGCGCCAACGGTGCCGTCCGCACCTAGGCCGTAAAACACAGCCGTCACCGTCTCAGGGTCATCCGTCGCGAAGTCGCGATCCCACGGCAGGCTCGTGAACGTCACGTCATCGTCTATGCCGATCGTGAAATGCGTGCGCGGCGCGGGTTCGTCGAGCTCCTTGAAGACCGCAGCGGCCATGCCGGGCGTGAACTCCTTCGACCCGAGGCCGTAGCGGCCGCCGATCACGCGCGGAAAGAACTTGAACGGCGTGTTGCCGGTGCCAACCATTTCCGAGAGCGCGGCGACGACGTCGAGATAGAGAGGCTCGCCGGAAGCACCCGGTTCCTTCGCGCGATCGAGTACCGCGATGTGGCGGACGGTTGGCGGCAGCGCGCGTACGAGATGGGATGCGCTGAACGGGCGGAACAGCCGCACCTTCACGAGACCGACGCGCTCGCCGTGTGCGTTCAGCCACGCCACCGTTTCGCCGACGGTCTCGGCGCCGGAACCCATCATGATGATGACGCGATCCGCATCGGCCGCCCCGTCGTAGTCGAAGAGGTGGTACTGCCGTCCGGTCAGCAGGGCGAATCGATCCATCGCCGCCTGCACGATCGCGGGACAGTTCAGGTAGTAACGGTTGGCCGCCTCTCGCCCCTGGAAGAACACGTCCGGATTCTGCGCAGAGCCGCGGAGCACCGGGTGATCCGGCGACAGCGCGCGCGCGCGGTGGGCGGACACGTCGGAATCGTCGATCATCGCCGCGATGTGGTCGTCGCCGATGGCCGCGATCTTCGCGACCTCGTGCGAGGTGCGGAAGCCGTCGAAGAAGTGGAGCATCGGCACCCGTGAGCTGAGGGTCGCGGCGTGAGCCACGAGGGCGAGGTCCTGCGCTTCCTGCACGCTATTCGACGCCAGGATCGACCAGCCGGTCGCTCGCACAGACATCACGTCGCTGTGATCGCCGAAGATCGAGAGCGCGTGCGTGGCAATCGCGCGTGCCGTCACATGCAGGACGCACGGCACGAGCTCCCCCGCGATCTTGTACATGTTGGGGATCATCAACAGCAGGCCCTGGCTCGCGGTGAAACTCGTCGCCAGTGCGCCGGCCTGCAGCGCGTGGTCTTTCCCGCGGTCATCCACGTGTCCGACAGCTCCCCCATCGTCGACGACGGGGTGATCGGGTAAATGGCGATGACTTCGGACAGGTGATACGCGACGCGCGCGGCCGCCTCGTTGCCGTCGACCGTGATCCAGGTGACCTTCATTAGACGGGCGCTCCCATCCTTTGATCAGAGCAACCCGTGTGCTGAGCGATTTCCCGCCGGGTTTGCGCAACGATTAACGGCACTGCCGGATCTCCGGCAGTTCGCGCCAGTCGATCGGTCGCTATCAATAGAGGATTGGCGGCATCCCGGCATTTCCACGTGACGCCCGCCCTGTATCTGGCGCAACTCTCGATGTATCAGTAAATTAGCGCCGCGGCACTGCCGTTGCTCGGCCGGGGGCAACCCCAAGGAGAGTGCGCTAATGGTCTCCCGCCGTGACTTCGTTCGGCTCTGCACGATGGCGGGCGCGGCTGTGGGCATGTCTGCGGCAACGGTGTCACAGATAGTGGAAGCCGCCGCGCGGGGGCTCAAGCCCTCCGTTGTCTGGCTGCATTTCCAGGAGTGTACGGGCTGCACCGAGTCGCTGCTCCGCACCTCCCACCCAGGCATCGCCGAAGTCATCCTCGACCTCATCTCCCTCGACTATCACGAAACATTATTTGCAGGCTCCGGGCATCAGGCCGAGGCCGCGCTGCAGGAGACGATCAAGAAGAACAACGGCAAATACATCTGCGTCGTCGAAGGCGCGATCCCGACGAAGGACGGCGGGATTTATTGTCAGGTCGGCGGGCGCACCGCGCTGGACATCCTGAACGACGTCGGCTCGAAGGCCGGCGCGGTCATCGCGATCGGGTCGTGCGCGTCGTGGGGCGGCATTCCTTCAGCGGATCCGAATCCGACTGGCGCAACCGGCGTGCCGATGATCCTGAAAGGCAAACCAGTCGTCACGCTCCCCGGCTGCCCGTCGAATCCGTACAACTTCCTCGGGGTCGCGCTGCAGTACGCCACGCTCGGCACGCTGCCGAAGCTCGACGATCTCGGACGCCCGCTCTTCGCGTACGGTCGCACGATCCACGAGCATTGCCCGCGGCGCGCGCATTTCGACGCGGGCCGCTTCGCGAATCAATTCGGGGACGAAGGGCATCGCCAGGGGTATTGCCTCTACAAGCTCGGATGCAAAGGACCGATGACCCACGCCAACTGCTCGACGCTGGCGTTCGGCGAGGTCGTGGACTGCTGGCCGATCGGCATTGGCCATCCGTGCGTCGGCTGCACGGAGCAGAAAGTCGCATTCCGCATCCCGATGCACACGACCGTAACGATCGATCGCCCGGTTCCTCCGGACACTTATGCGCCGGTGCACGCCGCGCAGGGACGTATCAGTCCCGTTGCGACAGCCGTGGCCGGCGTCATCGGCGGCGCAATCGTGGGCGCCGGCTATGTGGCATCGCGAAAGATCGATGCGGCGGATAAGGCGGAGTCGAAAGCGGACGACGAAACGTTGGGGGTGTAAACGTGGGCATCAGTCGACGCACCGCCCTCAAGGTTGCCCTCTCTGGAACGGCCGTGGCCATCGCCAGGCCGGCGGGGGCGGCCACAGTTCCACTCGTCGCACCGGCTGACGCCGTCGGTCTCCTTTACGACACCACGAAGTGCATCGGCTGCAAGGCCTGCATGGTCGCCTGCCGCGAGGCGAATGGCCTCCAGGCCGACAGCGCGGCGTCGGGGGGCTTGTATCACGCGCCGGTCGATCTGAACGAGAAGACGAAAACGGTCATCAAGCTGTACGACGACGGCGAGCACCGTTCATTCGTGAAGGCGCAGTGCATGCACTGCGTGGACCCGGCGTGCGCGAACGCCTGCATGCTCGGCGCATTCAAGAAACGCGAGTTCGGCATCGTCACTTACGACGTGAACTACTGCATCGGTTGCCGGTATTGCGAAGTGGCATGTCCGTACGGCGTGCCCAAGTTCGAGTGGTCCAAGGCGGCGCCGAAGATGGTGAAGTGCGAGCTGTGCAATCACCGGCTCGCGCAGGGCAAGCAGCCGGCGTGCACCGAAGTCTGTCCACGGCAGGCGGTCATCTTCGGCAAGCGGGAGGACCTGCTGCGCGAGGCGAAGCGGCGTCTCGCGAGCAACCCGGGCGGCTACGTCCAGAAGATCTATGGAGAGACCGACGGCGGCGGCACGCAGTGCCTCTACATCTCGCACGTGCCGTTCGACAAGATTGGCCTGCCCGCGCTGTCCGACGAGTCGACGCCGTCGCTGCAGCGCACGCTCCAGCACAGCATCTACAAGGGCTTCGCCGCACCCATCGCGCTCTACGGCCTGCTCGGCGCAGTCATGCTGCGCAACCGGCGCAAGGAAGGACCCACGTCATGAACGTACAGGCGCAGGCACTTGGCGGCCGCCTCCTGACGAAGCCGTTCCGCGCGCTCGCTGCATTGCTCGGCATCGCCGGGCTGCTGATTCTCTACAGGCTGGTCAACGGTCTCGGCCAGGTGACCGCGATGAACGACGGATACCCATGGGGCCTGTGGATCGCTTTTGACGTCGTCACCGGTACGGCACTCGCGTGCGGCGGCTACTCGGTGGCGCTGCTCGTCTACATCCTGAATAAGGGCAAATACCATCCGATGGTCCGCCCGGCGATCCTCACGAGCGCGCTCGGCTACACGCTTGCCGGCCTCGGCGTCGGGCTCGACGTTGGACGCTGGTGGAACATCTGGCGCGTGCCGGTGTTCTTCTGGCACTGGAACCTGAACTCGGTGCTGCTCGAAGTCGCGCTGTGCATCATGGCGTACACCTTCGTGCTCTGGATCGAGCTGTCGCCCGCCTTCCTGCAACGAGCGGAACGGACAGGCACGGGTTCGATTCGTCGATTTGCGGTGCGCACGCGGCCGATCGTCGAGAAGGGCCTGTTGTGGGTCACTGTCTTCGGCATTCTGCTGCCGACGATGCACCAGTCGTCGCTCGGCGCGTTGATGCTGATCGCCGGGCCACGGCTGCATCCGCTGTGGAACACTGAATGGCTGCCGCTTCTGTTCCTGCTCTCGTGCCTCGCGATGGGGTTCGCGGCGGTCGTCTTCGAGTCCGTCCTCGCCTCCTGGCTGTGGCGGCGCGAGCCCGAGCGCGAGATGCTCGCAGGCCTTGGCGGCGCGATCGTGCCGTTCGCCGTCGCGTACGTGTGGCTGCGCCTCTACGATCTCGCGATGCGCGGCCAGCTCGCCGCACTGTTCGCCTTCGACCTGTACAGCATCATGGCGCTCCTCGAGTTCGCGCTGACGGCCGTCGCGGTCTTCATCCTCCTCAGCGACGTCCGCCGGCGGCGGCTCGGGGATCTGTTCCGCGCGGCCATGCTGTTGATGCTCGCCGGATCGCTCTACCGCTTCGACACCTACCTCGTCGCGTTCACGCCCGGCGCGCAGTGGTCCTACTTCCCGAGCGTCACCGAGATGCTCGTCACCCTCGGGCTGATTGCCGGCGAGCTGATGCTCTACATCGCCATCGTCAAGGTCTTTCCGATCCTCACACTGGAGAAGCGACATGTCGCGTATCACCATTGATCCCGTCACGCGCATCGAGGGACACCTCCGCATCGACGCCGAAGTCGACGGAGGCGTCGTGCGAAAGGCGTGGTCCTCGGGACAGATGTTCCGCGGCATCGAGCGCATCCTGCAGGGGCGCGATCCGCGGGAAGCGTGGCTCTTCACGCAGCGGTTCTGCGGCGTGTGCACCACGGTGCACGCCATCGCGTCGGTGCGCGCCGTCGAGAACGCGTTACAGCTCGAAGTGCCGCTCAATGCGCAATACATCCGCAACATCATCGTGGCGGCCCACGCAATGCACGATCACATCGTGCACTTCTATCACCTCTCGGCGCTCGACTGGGTCGACGTCGTCTCCGCGCTGAAGGCGGATCCGGTCAAGTCGTCGCAGCTTGCGGAGAGCCTCTCCACTTGGCCCGGCAACAGCCGTATGAAGCTGGCCGCGGTGAAAGACCGCCTGAAGGGATTCGTCGACGGTGGGCAGCTCGGCATCTTCCAGAACGGTTACTGGGGCCATCCCGCGATGAAGCTCTCGCCGGAAGTGAACCTGCTCGCGGTTTCGCATTATCTCGAGGCACTCGAGTATCAGCGCAAGGTGAACCAGATCGTCGCGATCCTGGGCGGCAAGACCCCGAACATCCAGAATCTCGCCGTCGGCGGCGTGGCCAACGCAATCAATCTGGATAACCAGGCCACGCTGAACATGGAGAAGCTGTACCAGGTCAAAGACATCCTCGACGAGGTGCAGGATTTCATCCGCCAGGTCTACTTCGTCGATGTCTGCGCCGTGGGCGCGATGTATGCGGATTGGCTCGGATACGGGAAGGGGGTCACGAACTATCTGTCGGTGCCGGATCTGCCGCTCGACACCAAGGGAACGCAGTTCGACTTTCCGGGCGGCGTGATCATGAACGGCGATCTCTCGCACGTGCAGGAGATCAAGACGTTCAACGAGCCGTTCTTCCGCGAGAACGTCACCGAGTCCATCGCCCGCGCATGGTACGACGGCAACTGGACGAAGCATCCATTCGACGAGGACACGGAGCCGAAGTACACGAAGTTCGAGGACAACGGCAAATATTCGTGGGTCAAGGCGCCGCGGTTCAAGGGGAACCCGATGCAGGTCGGCCCACTGGCGCAGGTGCTCTCCGGCTACGCGCTCGGTCACAAGCCCACGGTGTTCTGGGCGAACAAGACGCTCGAGACCGCAGGGTCGATCGCGAAGACCACGCTGACGCCCGCTGTGCTCCACTCGACGCTCGGCCGCCACGCAGCGCGGATGATTCGCACCCAGGTCATTACCGACCTGGCGCAGAAACACTGGAACCTCCTCGTGAACAACATTGCGAAAGGTGACACGACCATCTTCAACGAACCGGTGTTCCCGAAAGGTGAGCAGCGCGGGTTTGGTTTCCACGAGGCGCCGCGCGGCACGCTGTCGCACTGGGTGGTCATCCGCGACGGCAAGATTGCGAACTACCAGGCGGTCGTGCCGTCTACGTGGAACGCGGGTCCGCGCGACGAAAAGGATCAGCCCGGGCCCTATGAGGCGTCGCTCGTCGGCAACCCCGTCGCCGACGCGCAGCGTCCGCTGGAACTCATTCGCACCGTGCACTCGTTCGACCCGTGCCTCGCGTGCGCCATCCACACGGTGGACATCGAAGGAACCCAGATCGCCAAGGTGAAAGCTCTATGATCCGTGTCCTGGGATTGGGCAACGTCCTGATGAGCGATGACGGCTTCGGGCCCTTCGTCGTTCGCGTCCTGGAAGCTACCTACGATCAGCCGGCCGGCGTCGAGTTCATCGATGTCGGCACGCCGGGCCTCGACCTGACGCCGTACCTGCTCGACACCGACGCGGTGATCTTTGTCGATACGGTGACATCGGGCGGCAGGCCGGGAGAGCTGCGCATCTACGATCGGGCAGATATTCTTCGGCACGCGCCGCAGACGAGAACCAGCGGCCACGATCCCGCGCTCAAGGAAGCGCTCCTCACCGTCGATGCGGTCGGCGGGGGACCGAAACGAGTGACGCTGATTGGGGTGATTCCGGACTGGATCGCCACGGGCGTCGTACTGTCGCCGCAGGTTGAGGCCGCGGTGGGACGCGCCGTCATGGCCGTCGTCCAGGCGCTGGAAAATCTCGGTGTGTCGCTGGTGCGCCGCGATCATCCGGGCGTGCCGGATGTCTGGTGGGCCCGCAGTGAATCCCTGATCCCTGATCGCTGATCGCTAATCCAAATCCCTAGTCCTTCATCCCGAATCGCCATCCGTTGCGGTAGGTGCGGGTGAGGTACTGGTTGGCCTCGCGCTTGCGCGGGAACGACAGGCTCCTGGCGTCGAACTCGAGCGTCTCGCCGGGGAAATGGGCGGCGACATTGCCAATGAGCACCGATTCAGTCAGCGGGCCGGCGTAGTCGAAGCTCGCCGAGCATTGCTGCTTGCTGCCTCCGAGCACCGCGTCCACGAACTCGGCGTAGTGATCGCGGTCGGGCAGATCGATCTGCGGCATGCTCCCTGTTTTCTCGACGGGCAGCACGAACGGATCGGCGCTGCCGTGCGGCAGCACGAGCAGGCCGTCGGTGCCGACGACGACGCTGCCTTGCTGTGGAAAGCCCGTCTCCACCTGCTCGCGAATGGGGTCGGGCGGCAGCTCGCCCCCGTCATACCACCACACGTCGACAGTGCGTCCGGAAGTGTATTCCGTCCCCGGATACGTGAGCTTGACGCGTGCTTTGGTCGCCCAGCTTTCATCGGAAGGCGCGGGCCCGTACGACGTAATGGAAACCGGAGAGGTCAGCTTCAGCGCGCGGTAGGGGGGGCTGTAAATATGACAGCCCATGTCACCGAGCGTGCTCGTACCGAAGCCAATGCGCCGCCGCCACTCGCCAGGATGATAGATACCGCGCTTGAACGGACGCGATGCGCTCACGCCCAGCCAGTTGTCCCAGGCGAAGGGGGCGGGCACCGGATCCACCGCCTCCGGCAATGGTTTCTCGTCCCCCCAGTTCTTGTTCGAGAACGTGTGGACCTCGCGAATCTTTCCGACGATCCCGCTTCGCACGAGCGCTTCGCCGTAACGTTGCACGCGGCTGGATGACACCTGAATGCCCATCTGCGTCGTGACGCGCCGGCGCCGCGCCTCTTCGGTCAGCAGCCGCACTTCCCGCAGCGTGTTGCACAGCGGCTTCTGCACGTAGACGGACTTTCCCATCTTCATCGCCTCGAGGGCGATGGCGCAGTGCATGTGATCGGGAACGGAGACGTTGACGGAATCGATGTGCGCGCGTTCCTTCCGGAACATCTCGCGCCAATCCTGGTAGACGCGTACCTTCGGAAATTTCTGCTGCAACGGCTCGATGCGGCAGAGATCGACATCGGCGACGGCGACGAGCTCGAACGCGGGATGCTTTGCGAACATCGTCACGTCGGAGAGTGCCTGGCCCGCGGCGCCAACGCTGGCGTGCCGCAGCTTGCGATCGGCGGCGCGCCCGGGAATCGACAGGAAAGGGCTGACCGCTGCCGTTGCGGCGACCGATTGAAGAAACCGTCTGCGCGATACGGGTGAGTGGGGCATCGCCAGGAGCGTACCGCCAGTCTCGGCCCGCGCGCAAGAGGACCGAATAGTCCTATCCCCTGACACCCACTTTGCGGAGAATCGTCATCATCGGGCACCAGTTCGTGAATGCGGACTGGAACAGGTTGAGCCCGACGAATACCGTGAACCACAGGAAGTTCTGATTCACGTAAATCCCAAGCAACACGCTGGCGGCCACGAAGCCGCCGGCGATCAGGCGTAGCCAGCGATCGACGTTCATGGTTTGGCGATCGTCAAGCCGCTGGGATGAACAGCACGGGCCGTTCGCATGCACCGAGGATTCCTGCCATGTCATCACTCAACCTCCATGCCGGCGGGCGCAGGTTTGCGCCGACGACCACGAGAGACGCATCCTGAAGAACCTGAGGATCGCACTGCGGCAGTCCGCTCCGCTGCGTCGTTCCTCCGCCACCAATATTCGCGAGCTCCTCCGCGCATCGAACCGCTGCGCTGGGCGTGCCATTACCGCCTCCGACGACGAGGACGCGCGCGAACATATCGCGCGGCGACGTGTTTGCAGCCCGGACGACGAGCACCGGCACCGCGACCGCGCGCAAGACACGCTCGGCGACGGATCCAAGCCACCAGCGGCTCGGTCCACGTCGGCCGTGGGTGCCAATCACCAGCAGATCGGCGTTTGCCGACGCGTCCACGAGCGCATCGACCGGAGGCGCGTCAGCAATAATCGATTCGACCTGGTTCGCCGATGTGCCGACGAAGCGGGCGAGGTGGTCCGCCGCCGCGGCTTGTGACGCGCGGCGCTCGGCCTCGAGGCGGCCGATCTGTTCCAACGTGAAGTATGGAGGCGGGTCGAATCGCTCCGCGTGCACCGCGCGCAGGCGCGCGTGGAAAGAACCGGATACCACCTTTGCGACCGCCACGGCGCGCGCCGACGCATCCCCGAAGTCCACCCCGATGACGATTTGCCTGGGTGGGCACATCCAGGGAGCAACGGCCGGTATTGTGGTCACGACATCACCTCCGCAGGCGCGGCGGCCCTCGGGACGCTCGTCTCGTGCCGCTTCGCGACGTAGTAGAGGACCGGCACTGCCATGCGCGACAGCAGCAGCGACGCCACCTCGCCGGCCATCAGCGAGATCGCCAGGCCCTGGAAGATCGGATCGAAGAGGATCACGCCCGCGCCGACGATGACCGCGGCCGCGGTGAGGGCCATCGGGCGGAAGCGCACGGCCCCGGCGTCGATGACCGCCTTCTCGAGTGGGAACCCTTCGCGCAGGCGCAGTTCGATGAAATCCACAAGGATGATCGAATTGCGCACCACGATGCCGGCGCCCGCAATGAAACCGATCATCGAGGTTGCGGTAAAGAACGCGCCCATCATGGCGTGCGCGGGGAGAATCCCGACGAGCGAGAAGGGAATCGCCGCCATGATGAGAAGCGGAGTCCTGAACGACTGGAACCAGCCGACGACGAGAATGTAGATCAGCACCAGTACGGCGGCGAACGCGATGCCAAGGTTCCGGAACACTTCGATCGTGATGTGCCACTCGCCATCCCACTTCATGGCGTACTTGGTCGTGTCAAAGGGCTGCACCGCGTTGAAGACGTCTAGCGCGTAGCCCTCAGGAAGTCGAACACGCGCAATCTCTTCGTTCATCTCGAGGAGTGCGTAGACGGGGCTCTCGCTCGTGCCGGCGAGATCGCCGGTTACATAAGTCACGGGTTGAAGATTCTTGTGGTACAGGCTGATATCTTCGGGCGTCGTCACGGCGCGTGTGAGCTCGCCGATCGCCACGGTTCGCGCGCCGCGGATCCGGATTTGCTGGATCGCGTCAACGGTCCGCTGGGCACGTGGCAGGCGGAGGACGATGGGCACGTCTTCGCGGGCGCGCGGGTCGTGTAATAGTCCCGCCGTCTCTCCTGCGCCCGCCATGCGGACAACCGACGCGACCGCGACAGACGTGAGCCCCGCGGCCGCCGCCTTCTCGCCGTCGACGTCGAGCGTGAGCTTGGGATGCGGCGTTTCGACGTACCAGTCGGTGTCCACCACACCGGGAGTCCGCTCGTAGATCGCTTTCACGAGCGCGGCGACTTCGGTGCGTCGCGCCGGATCCGGTCCGTATACTTCCGCGACGAGCGTCTGCAGCACGGGCGGCCCCGGCGGCACTTCCGCCACCTGGATACGGGCTCCCAGTGAGCGCGCGATCGGGACCAGGCGCTCGCGCACGCGGCGCGCGACGTCGTGGCTCTGCGCCGATCGCGCGTTCTTTGGCGTGAGATTCACCTGGAGGTCGGCGAGATGCGGCGCCTGCCGCAGGAAGTAATGCCGGACGAGCCCGTTGAAGTTATAGGGCGCAGCAGTTCCGACGTAGGTTTGCACGTTGACGACGGCCTGATCCTCCAGCGTTGCTGCGGCGAGCGCCGACGCGACGCGTGCGGTGGTTTCGAGCGCCGACCCCTCAGGCAGCCGCACCATGACCTGGAATTCGCTCTTGTTGTCGAACGGCAGCATCTTGACCGTGACGAGCTTCAGCGGCACGAGGGCGATCGCGCCGAGCAACAGGACAGTGACGGCGGCAAAGAAAATCGCGCGCATGCGGCCACTGGAGATGAGCGGTCCCATCACGCGGCGATAGACACGTGTGAAGGGGTCCTCTGCGGAGTGGGAATGTGTGTCCGACGGCTTGAGAATCCGCAGCGCCGCCCACGGCGTGACAACGAACGCGACGACCAGCGAGAACGCCATCGCGGCGGATGCGCCGACAGGAATCGGCCGCATGTATGGACCCATCAGACCGCCGACGAACGCCATCGGCAGGATCGCGGCGACGACCGCCAGCGTGGCAAGGATGGTCGGATTGCCAACCTCGTCCACCGCGCGCAATGCGATGGCCGCGAATGTGCCGCGTTTCGGGTCCCCGAGCCGGGCGTGGCGGACGATGTTTTCCACGACCACGATCGCGTCGTCCACGAGGATGCCGATCGAGAAGATCAGCGCGAAAAGGGTGATCCGGTTCAGCGTGTATCCGTAAAGGAAGAACATGAACAGCGTGAGGGCGAGCGTCACGGGAATGGCGATGAGTACGACCGCCGCCTCGCGACGCCCCAGCGTCAGCCAGATCAGCGCAGACACCGACAGCACCGCGAGCAGCATGTGCCACAAGAGTTCGTTGCTCTTGTCCGCGGCCGTCTCGCCGTAGTCACGCGTGACGGTCAGGTGCACATCGGCAGGCACGAGCGTGCCCTTCAATGAATCCAGTTTCTGCAGGACGTGATGAGCCACGTCGATGGCATTAGTGCCCTTGCGCTTCGCGACGGCAATCGTGACCGCCGGATGCGCGCCATCCTCGCGCGCGCGGAACGAGACGTACGACGCCGGTTCCGCGTCGCCGTCGCTAATCTGCGCGACGTCTCCTACGAAGACAGGGCGGCGGCCGTCGGAGGTGACAACGACTTGTCGTACGTCCTCGAGCGTTCGCAGGCGCGTGCCCGCCTCGACGTTCATTTCACGTCCGGTCGTCACGGGCCCCTGTGCGGTCCCGCGGACATTGGTCTGCGCGATCGCACGCTGAACCATCAGCGGATCGAGGTCGTAGGCCGCCAGGCGCGAGGGGTCCACCTCTACGCGCACCTGGCGAGTCCGTCCGCCGATCAGCGTCACCGCGGAAACGTCGGTCACTTCGGCGATCGCGTCGCGCAGGTGAGCGGCGACGAGGCGCAGCTGGTCGTCCGCGTAACGTGGCGACCACAGCGTGACGGCGAGAATCGGCACGTCATCGATGGAGCGCGGTTTGACGATTGGGCCGATGACACCAGGAGGAATCCGGTCTGCGTTCGCGGCGAGCTTCTGATTCAGGCGGACGAGCGCCCCTTCCTCCGCTTCGCCCACCTTGAACCGGACGACCACCATCGACTGACCGGGGCTGGAAGTGGAATAGAGATACTCGACGCCGGGAATCTCCCACAGCAGTTGCTCCATCGGCCGCGTCACGCGCTGTTCGACATCGGCAGGCGTCGCGCCCGGCATCTGGACGAAGACGTCCACCATGGGGACGATGATCTGCGGCTCTTCTTCGCGCGGCAGAGCGATCACTGCGAGCGCGCCCAGGGCGATCGAGGCGACGATGAACAGAGGTGTCAGCTTGGATTGGATGAACGCGGCGGCCAGCCGGCCGGCAGCTCCGTAGACGTTTCTCATCGTGTCCCCGCGCTCACGCGGCGTCCGTCGGCGAGGCCGGGGGGAGGTCCGACGATGACCGTTTCTCCTTCCGCTAGCCCCGCCAGGATTTCGCTGCCGTTCACGTTGACAAGCCGTAGCCGCGCGATACCGTTGTCGAGCACGAAGACGGAGGTTATCTGCCCCTGGCGGACCAGCGCGCGATCGGGAAGGCGCAGCGCGCGCCGGCTGCCGAGCGTGAAGCGCGCGCGGCCGAACGTTCCGGATCGCGCGCCGGAGGAGTCCGGAAGGGAGATTTTCACGAGGAACGCGCGTGCGTCGGCATCCACGGCCCGCGCCACTTCGGACACGGTGCCGTTGACAGTCCTCGTGATTCCATCCGGCCCATCGAGTGAGACGGGAACGGCGTCGCCGCGAGCAATGGCCGCGATGCGCGAACCATCGACGCGAACGTCGAGCCGGAAGGCCCGTGTGTCTTCGAGCCGCAGCAGCGGCGTGCCGGGCGCGGCCATGTTGCCGGCTTCGACCATCTTCTCGGTGACGACCCCGGCGAACGGTGCGGTGATCGTGGTGAAGGCCGCCGTCGCTCCCGCCGCCTCGCTGGCGCCGCGAGCGCTGTCTACCTGCGATGAAGCGGCGCGGGCGTGCGCGGCCGCGGCCGCCGCGCGGCCTTCGGCGCCCCGCAGCGCCGCCGTTGCGTCGTCGAGCTCCTGCGCTGTCGCGGAGCGGCGCGCGTGCAGCCCGGTGATGCGTTCGTAGGTAGCACGTGCGAGCACGAGCGCCGCATCCGCCGATTGCTGATCGGATGCGGATGCAAGCGCGGCCTGCTCGGCCGCGGTCGCCGCCGCCCGCGCGCTGCGCGCCTGCGCCGATAGGGGCGAAGCGTCGAGAACGATCAGTGTCGCGCCGGCCTGTACGCGATCGCCTGGCGCGACGCGCACCTCGCGCACAGGTGCGAGGATGCGCGCCGTCACCATGGCAGTCGTGCGCGCCTGCACGATGCCGCCGGCTTCGAACGTGTTCGAAAAATCGGCCATGACGACGCGCGCCGTCGATACGCCGATGGCTGGTTCACCAGCCGCTGGCGTCTGTGCCCGGCCCGAACAGGCAGCCACGAGAAGACCGAGAGCTACCGCCGACGATTTCATGTTCGTCATTGCCGTCCCAATGCGCGCTCGAGCGCCGCTGTCGCAATCAGCACACCGATCTCCGCGGCCGTCTGCTGCGCCTCTGCCTGCACGACCGACTCGGTAGCGCGGAGCAATGACGCCACGTCAGTCAGACCGCCGTCGTAGCGGTCGCGGATGATGCGCCGGCTCTCGCGGGCCTGGGCCTCGGCGGCCCGGCCGACGGTTTCACTTGCACGCGCCGCCTCGAGCCGCGCGACGGCGGCGTACACGTCAAATCGCGCCGCGGCTTCCGCTTTTCGCCGCTCCTGCGATCGCCGCGACAAGAGTTCGCGCGCCTCGGCGAGCCGCGCCTTGTCCGCGAAGCCGCGAAACAAGTTGAGCCGTGCGACCGCGCCGACGACCCAGCTGGACGAACGCGTCGCCCAGGTACCACCGTTGAATTCCCATCCGCCCTGCGCAGACACCTGCGGAAGAAAAGCCGCCTTCGCGGCATCGACGCCCGCGGTGCCCAGCCGTTCCTCGAGTGCGGCGATCTTCACAGCAGGCCGATGTTCCAGGGCCTCGGCCTCGAGCGCGGAGATGTTGCCGGTGTCGATCGCAGCCGCCGTGGTCGCACGGTCCAGCCCGAACCTGGCATCCAGAGGTTCGGCCATCAGCTGATTGAGCTGCGCCCGTGCAGTCCGCTCTTCGGCGGCCGACTGGATCTCCTGCTCGCGCGCGCGCGCCAGGTAGACGTCGAGCTGCAGAACATCGGCGTCCGTGACGAGGCCGGCATCGCGTCGGTTGCCGGCGCGCTCTCGATCGGCGCGCGCCGCTTCCACTGCCGCGGATGCAGATTCCCGTGCGGCGGCAGCGGCGAGCACGCTCCCGTACGCGGCCGTCACGTTGGAGGCGAGATCCTGGGCGACGAGCGACCGGTGGGCGACCGAAACATCGTGGGCAAGCCGTGCGGCGGACACGCCGGAACGCGCGGTGCTGTCGAGAATGGGTTGCTCGGCGACAACCGCCGTACGGAAGTTGTCCATGGCGGACGGCCGATTCAGCGACGGCAGCGCAAAGTCGCCCGACGTGAATCGGCGTTGGGAGAGGAGCGAGCTGAAAACGAACACCGGCTGATTGCCGCGCTGCCAGGATTCCGTCAGATCGACCTTTGGCATGAAGGCGGCACGCGCCTGCGTGAGCCGTTGCGAGGCCTCCCGCTCGGCGGCGGCGGTGCTTCCTGCATCAGGGTTCTGCGCCCGGGCGCGCGCGATCGCCTCGCGCAGTGTCAGTGGCGGCTGCGTGAATGCCGGGACGCAGCTCACGAGCACGAGGACAAGCCCGATTGAGAAGGGTCGTATCATCTCTTTTGACGAGATTCATGAAATCGAAAAAGGTGACAGGACGGGCGTTGAGCCACGAGCAGTGCGCGGATCTCGTGAGGTCCGCGGCGTCCGGTGATGCTGCGTCGCTCGAGCGGCTCCTGAAGAGGGCCCAGGAAGTCGCCGGCCGTTTCAGCAGATCGGTCTGCGGGCACGCCGGTGATGCAGAAGACGCGGTGCAGGAAGCGCTGATCAGGACGTACCGCAACGTGGGACGGATCCGCGACCCCGAGGCTTTCCGGCCGTGGCTCTACAGGACCGTGCGGAACGCATGCCTTGTCGGCCGCCGCAAGCGGTCCGGCGAACCCGCGCGGATTTCGACGCTCGACGACACGTTGCCAGGATTCTCCCGGACTCCCGAGCAGCTCGCGGACGCCGCCGCGTTGCGCCGGCAGCTGCGACGCGCGCTTCGGGCGCTGCCCGGCCCCTACAGGGAAGTCGTGTTCCTGCGCGAGTTGGAAGGGCTGTCGACGCAAGAGGTGGCCCGCGTGACAGGCATCTCGGAGGACAACGTGAAGACCAGGCTTCGCCGCGCGCGCGGCCAGCTCCGCCAAATCCTGGGCGGAAATCCACCGCACCCCTCCGCGCACTAGTTCCCAGCCCATGCTGCCGGAAATCCGGCAGCATCTTCGAAGCCCGCGCCATTGCCGGAGTTTTCACGCGCAACCGGGGCGCTCGTCCCGTGGCACTCGCCTTGCCATCTGCATCGGCAAAGCCGTGCGCATCTTCCACCTGTACAGCGACGCGCGTATTGAGGACTCCCCGCTCCAGGGGAGACGCATCCGCATCCAGGGGACCGTGCAGGGCGTCGGCTTCCGCCCCTGGGTCTACCGCGTCGCGCAGGCCTCCGCCGTTCGAGGACGCGTGCGCAACGACGACGCGGGCGTCACCATCGAGGCGTTCGGATCCCAGCGCGCTCTCGACACCTTCGTCGATCGGCTCGAGCACGACTCCGCGCGCCCCGCGGCGGCAACGGTGGAACACATGGATGCCGAGCCGATGGCCTACGAATCAGCGGGAGAGTTCTCGATCGTGCCGAGCGCGGCTGCCGACGGACCGCGCGTCTCGATTCCTCCCGATCTCGCCACGTGCCCTGAATGCCTTGCCGAGATCCACGATCCGTCCAATCGCCGCCACGGCTACCCGTTCACCAACTGCACCAACTGCGGGCCGCGTTTCACGATCGTGCGCTCCACGCCTTACGACCGGCCGGGGACGACGATGGCGGCGTTTGTGATGTGCCCGGCTTGCCAGGGGGAATACGACGCGGTGGACGACCGGCGGTTCCACGCGCAACCCAATGCCTGTTCCGTGTGCGGACCGCAACTTGACGTCCGCACCGCCGACGGACGCCCGTTGCGCACGGCGGACGCGATCGCCGACGTAGGCCGCGCGCTGCGCGACGGGCGGATCGTCGCGATCAAAGGCATCGGCGGATTCCAGCTCGCCTGCGATGCGACATCGGATGTCGTCGTCCAGCGCCTGCGCGATCGGAAAAGGCGCGACGAGAAGCCGTTTGCGGTAATGGTCCGCGGCCTCGCGGACGCGTCAAAGATCGCGGACCTCGCGCCCGAGGAAGCGCGGCTCCTGATGTCGGTCGAGCGTCCAATCGTCCTGGCGCGGCGCCGCGCAGAGTCGGGCCTGGCGCCGTCGATCGCACCAGGAAATCCACTGGTCGGAGTACTGACCGCGAACTCGCCGTTGCATGACCTGCTGCTTGCCGCGGCCGGCGTGCCGCTGGTCATGACGTCCGGCAACCTCGCTGAAGAACCCATCGTGACCGAGAACAACGACGCGCTCATCCGCCTGCGCGGCGTGGCTGACCTTTTCGTGCTGCACGATCGCGACATCGTCACGAGATGCGATGACTCCGTGGCGCGCGTGATTGCAGGACGGCCGGTGGTGCTGCGTCGCGCGCGCGGATACGTTCCGCGCGCGATCGCCGTCTCGAGGCCGTTCGACGCGCCGGTGCTGGCGTGCGGGGCGCAGCTGAAGAACACGTTCTGCATCGGCCGCGGCCGTGAGGCGGTGCTTGGACCGCACATCGGCGATCTCGACAGCGCAACCGTCTATCGCGACTACCAGGCCTCGATCGAGCGCATGTCGCAGTTCCTCGAGGTGGACCCGGAAATCGTCGCCCACGATCTGCATCCCGACTACCTCTCGACTCGCTACGCGCACGGCCGCGGCGCGCCGGTGACCATCGGCGTGCAGCATCACCACGCGCACGTCGCGAGCGTGATGGCGGAACACGGTCTCGAAGGCGCGGTGATCGGCCTCGCGTATGACGGCACCGGTTATGGCACCGACGGTACGTCGTGGGGCAGCGAGCTGTTGATCGCCGGGTATGCGGAATTCACGCGCATTGCGACGTTTCGTCCGCTCCCACTGCCTGGCGGTGACGCAGCCATCCGACAGCCGTGGCGGACAGCGCTCGCGCTCGTCGACGATGCGTTCAAAGGAGAGGCGCCGCTCGAAGGCTTTCCGGTCTTCCGGCAGATCCCCGTGACCGATCTCGACGTCGTCGGGCGCATGTTGCGGCGCGGATTCAACGCGCCTCCCGCGCACGGCCTCGGGCGTTACTTCGACGCATTCGCCGCGCTGCTGCTCGATCGCCCGCACGCGGCCTATGAAGGGCAGCTCGCGCTCGAGCTCAATATGGCGGCGGATCCCGCGGAAAACGGACGCTACCAGTACGAGCTCGATCAGCGCTTCGGCCCATGGCATGTGGATCTGCGCGCGACGGTGCGCGACGCCGTGTTCGAATTCTTCGGCGGCGAGCCCGTCTCGCGGATTGCCGCCCGGCTGCACAACACCTTTGCCGCGGTCAGCATCGACCTGGTACGCGCAGCCGCGCGGGGCAGCGGGCGATTACCCGTCGTGCTGTCCGGTGGTTGCTTCCAGAACGCGCGCCTTGCGGAGTCTATTTCGCGTGGACTCACGCCGGAGTTCCGCGTCTACCTTCACGAACGGGTGCCACCAGGCGATGGCGGCATCGCACTCGGCCAGGCAGTTGTCGCCGCCGCAAAAGCAAGGAGTCTCTGATGTGCCTTGGCGTGCCGGGGCGCGTCGTCCGGGTCGAGGGGAGCAGCGCGCTCGTCGATTTCTTCGGCGTGTGCCGGCGCGTGCGGCTCGAGCTCGTCGACGAGCCCGTCGCGCCGGGGGACTACATCCTCAACCACGTCGGATATGCGATCCGGCGAATCCCGGAAGCGGACATTGAAGGCACGCTCGCGATGTACGAGCAGCTGCTGCATGAGGCGGAAGGGGACCTCATGGCCGCGGACGTCCAGGGGGAGCTGAAGGGAACGCGTGAATGAGCGACCAGGGGCTCGCCGAGCTGAAGTTCCGCGATACGCATCGGGCTTCGGCGCTCGCGGCTGCGCTGTCGCGCACCGTGAGTGAGGTCGGCCGCGCCCCCGTCGCCGTGATGCACGTGTGCGGCAGTCACGAGCAGGCGATCGCGCGTTTCGGCCTGCGGACTCGTTTTCCGAAAGATCTGCACGTGATCATGGGGCCCGGCTGTCCCGTCTGCATCACCGATCAGCCCGAAGTCGACGAGGCCGTCGCGCTGGCACGGCAGGGAGTCCGGATCGTGACGTACGGGGACATGGTTCGCGTGCCCGGGTCCGCCGCCTCGCTCGCCGACGCGCAGTCGGAAGGCGCGCGGGTCGAAGTGGTTTACAGCATCGACCAGGCAATCGCGCTGGCCAAGACATCGGACGAGCCCCTCGTGTTTTTCGCGACGGGATTCGAGACGACGGCCGTGGCGACTGCTGCGGCGATAGTCGCCGGTCTGCCCGCAAACTTTTTCGTGCTGTCGGCGCACAAGTACATCCCGCCGGTCATGGAGATCGTGGCCGAGATGCCCGATTCGAAAATCGAGGGCTTCGTGGCAGCGGGGCATGCGGCGACGATCACCGGCTGGGGCATCTTCGAAGCGTTCGTCGCACGTCACCACGTGCCCGTCGTCGTTGCCGGCTTTGAACCGCTCGACATTCTCGCCGCGCTCGTGCGGCTCGTGGAACTGATTCGCGATCGCAAGTGGACGGTGGAGAACATGTTTCCACGCTGCGTGACGCGTGAGGGCAACCTCGTCGCGCAGCGCCAGCTCTGGCAGGTGTTCTCGCCGATGGGGGGCCGCTGGCGCGGCATCGCGCACGTGCCGAACGGCAACTTGCGTCTGCGTGACGAATGGGCCCATCTGGATGCGCGCCGTGTGTTCGAGATCGATCTTCAGAAACTATGGGACGACGCGCCTTCACTGCTGGCGCAGCAGTGCGTCTGCGGCGACATCATGTCGGGCCTGAAGAATCCTGGGGATTGTGCGCTTTTCGGTGCCGAGTGCCAGCCGGATAATCCCGTCGGCGCGTGCATGGTGAGCAGCGAAGGGACGTGCCGCATCTGGCACGAATACGGAAGTCAGCGTGCATCATGACTGTCGCAACGCTGCAGAAAGTCGCGATGAAGCATGGCGCGGGCGGACGGTCGATGCGCCGGCTGATCGAGAAGGTGTTTCTCGAGGGGACAACGGGAATCGCAGCGGCCATGGACGACGGCGCGGTGATCCCGATCGGCGATCGCTTCCTCATCTTCACCACGGACTCGCACGTGATTCATCCGCTCGTGTTCCCCGGCGGAGATATCGGACGGCTCGCGATTGCGGGCACGGTGAACGATCTCGCGATGATGGGGGCTACGGAGCCGCTCGGCCTGACGTGCGGCGTCATCCTGGAAGAAGGCTTTCCCGTCGAGGAGCTCGTCCGGGTTCAGGCATCGATGCGTACGGCTTGCGGGGAAGCCGGGACGTCCGTCGTTGCAGGAGACACGAAAGTGATGCGCCGCGGCGAGATCGACGGGCTCGTCATCAATACGAGCGGCGTCGGAATCGCAGCCCGCGTCATCCGCGATCGCGGATTACGGCCCGGCGACGACATCATCGTCACTGGGACCATCGGCGATCACGGCATGGCGGTCATGGCGGTGCGTCATGACTTCAATTTCGGCGAGCCGCTGTGCTCCGATGTGGCGCCGCTCAACGGAATGATCCGAGCCGCGCTGGCGGCGACGCCCGATGGCATTTCCGCGATGAAGGATCCAACCCGCGGCGGCGTGGCCAGTGCGCTGCACGAGATGGCCGGGAAGTCGCGCGTCGGCATCGTGCTCGATGAAGCGGCGGTTCCCGTCCGGGCCACTGTCCGCGCGGCGGCAGATCTCCTCGGCATCGATCCGCTGTTGATAGCGAACGAAGGAAAGGCGCTCCTCGGTGTACGTCCGGATGCCGTCGACGCCGTGCTCGCGGCGCTGCGCGCGCATCCCTACGGGGGCGAGGCAGCGGTCATTGGACGATGCGTGGAGGATTCCCCCGGAACGATCGTGCTCGAGACGGGATTCGGACGGCGTCTCCTCTCCGAACCTGACGGCGAGCTGCTGCCGCGGATCTGCTGAGGATGGAGACGACCATGCAGCATGTCCGCATCGCGTATGAAGGAGCGGTCGGCATCATCACGCTCGATCGCGCCGCGCGGTTCAACTCGCTTGACGTAAACACTGCGCGCGACCTGCGCCGTGCGGGCCTCCAGATGGCAAGGGACGAGAAGGTCCGCGCGGTCATCCTGCGCGGCTCCGGCAGCGCGTTCTGCAGCGGCGCCGACCTCAAATACATCGCGTCCGGCGGCGAGCACGACGATCTCGCGTATCTCACCGCCGCGCGAGAGATTCCCGACGGATACGGAGAGCGGTTCAAGCAGATCCTCGAGTATCTCCACAGCACGATCTCGGAAATCCGCCGCGCGCCGAAGCCGTTTCTCGCGGCGGTGGACGGCATCGCGGCCGCCGGAGGCTTCGGACTGGCGATGTCCTGCGATCTTGTATTTGCGTCCCCTCGCGCGACGTTCGAATGGGCGTACGGCAAAACGGGACTCACGGGGGCGGAGAGTTCCACGTTTCTCCTGCCGCGACTCGTCGGGTTGCGCCGGTCGATGGAGCTGATGCTGCTCAATCCGCGGATGACTGCGGAGGAAGCCGTCAAGATGGGGCTCGCCACGCGCGTGCTTGTGCAGGAAGGCTTCGACACGCAGGTGCTGTCGATCGCGCAGAAGATCGCCGAAGGAGCGACGCGCGCATTCGGCGTCGCGAAGGCGCTGATCAATCAGGCTGCCGGTGTCGATCGCCTTGACTTCCATCTCGACCAGGAACTGCAGCACCTGGTTCGCAGCGCGAACAGCGACGAGTTCAAGGAAGGCCTGCTGGCGTTCTTCGAGAAGCGGGCAGCGGCGTTCCATGCATGAGTACTCGATCGTGCAGTCGTTGTACGACGCCGTGATGGTGAATGCCGGCGGCCGTGGCGCAGGCACCGTGCAGGAGGTGCGCGTGCGCATCGGGGAACTCTCGGGTGTGGACGTCGGGCTGCTCGATACCGCGTGGCGCACGTTCCGCGTTCGCACTCCCTGCGAGGCGGCGGACATGTTCGTCGAAGTCGTGCCTGCGAGCTGGGAATGTCCGGCGTGCCGGTGCGCCGCGCCTCGAACCGGGATCCGGCGATGCCGCACGTGCGGCGGACCGCTGCATCTCGCGCAAGGGGACGAAATTCTGCTGGACCAGATCGTTATGGAGGTGCCGTGATGTGTGACTCCTGCGGATGCGGCGACACGCAGCTGGTGCCTCTCGAGGTACAGCAGCGAATCCTGTCGGACAACGACCGGACGGCCGCGCACAACCGGCATCATTTTTCGGAGCGTGCCCTGCTTGCGATCAACGTCATGGGATCGCCGGGAGCGGGGAAGACCGCGATTCTCGAGGCAACGGCGACGGCCCTCGAAGGACGCCGTCTGATCGGCGCGCTCGCCGGCGACCTGGCGACCGAGAATGACGCGAATCGGCTGAAGGCCGCGGGAATTCGCGCGACGTCGATTACCACCGGCTCGGCGTGCCATCTCGATGCGGGCATGGTGCACCACGCGCTGCATCACGGTCCATGGAGCGACCTCGACTACCTGTTCATCGAGAACGTCGGAAATCTCGTGTGCCCCGCGGTCTACGATCTCGGGCAAGCGGCCAACGTGGTTGTGCTCGCCGTCACCGAAGGGGAAGACAAGCCGCTGAAGTACCCCGTGATGTTTCGCAAGGCGGATCTCGTGCTGATTTCGAAGGTGGATCTGTTGCCGCACCTGCCCGACATCAGCATCGATCGCATCGTCGCCTCGCTGCAGCAGGTGATGCCCGAACCGGATTACATCGCGGTGTCGGCCCGCACGGGCCAGGGGATCACGCAGTGGGTGCGCTGGCTGAACGAGCAGGAGGCACGCGTGGCGCCGGCGCACTACACCGACACAACCGGCCGTGCGCATGTCTGATCACCTGGTGGGTGTCCTGGCGCTCGCCGCGATCGGCGTCGGATCGCTGCATACGATCGCGCCCGACCACTGGGTGCCGTTTGCGGCGCTCGCACGAGCGCAGGGCTGGTCGCGCGGGCGCACCGCGCGCATCACGGCGCTCTGCGGCTTCGGCCACGTGACGGCATCGGTGCTGCTCGGCGTGCTGGCGCTGGTGTTCGGTCTCGAGGTGCTGCGCATGGTCGGCCAGCGCATGGAAGCCGTCGCGGGCATCCTGCTGATCGGCTTTGGCCTCGTCTACGCGATCCATGGCCTGCGTCACGCCCGCGCGCATTTTCACGGTCATTCCCACGCGCACTACGACCACGTCCACGACCCGGATCGCATGACTCCGTGGGCCCTCTTCCTCCTGTTCTCTGCGGATCCGTGCGTGGCGGTGATGCCGATCCTCTTTGCCGCGGCGCCGCTCGGCGCCTGGCGCACCGGCCTGGTGGTCGGCGCCTACGAGGCCGCCACGATTGCCACGATGGTCCTGCTCGTATTGCCGGCGGCCTCCGCCGCGCGGCGCATCGGCGCACGCTGGACCCGCTGGACGCCGACGCACTACGGCGATGTCGCGGCAGGCGCGCTGATCGCGTCTGTTGGTGTGCTCGTGACCGCGCTGGGCTGGTAGCGCAGGCTGCCGGGAATCCGGCAGCGTACGCGGGATCGCCCATTTTCCGCGCGGCACTGCCCTTGCGAAGCGCTCCCACATGCGCAAGCGAGCGCCGGAGGGGACCGCCGCGAAGCGGCGGCGCGAGCGCGCAGCGAGGTGGGAAACGTTAAAGGGGCCCCACCGAGCGGAGTCAAAACCGAGCGCTTGAGTCACAACAATGAACGCCTGCGAGCTGGAGATCGACTTGATGTGCCGCGGGCTCCGCGTCCCGCCACACGTGTCGCTGGAAGGCGCGCGCGGCGTCTCGCGGACCCGTGCCGGCCTGGGATCGGGTCTGGAGCTCGTGATTCCAGCGAACTCGTGGCTCAAACGTCGCATCTGGATGAACGCCCCGGTCGTCGAAGAGTTCGCGGCGCGATCGCCCTACGCACTCGAGGGCAGCCCCGGCGCGGGCTACACGATTGTCGACAGCCGCCACGCTATCCAGTATCCGGTCGAGCTGCCGCAGGAGCCGTCGTGGTACCGCCGACAGACCTCGCGTGACATTCCGATGTCGCGCATCGGCGTGCTCCAGGGCACCTACCTCGGGATCTACATCAACCCGGTGTGCGCGTTCTGGAACTACAACCCGCCGTTGAACTGCCGCTTCTGCACGACAGGCACGAACGTCGGCTGCCAGGAGGCGGCGACCAAGACGGTCGATGACGTGGTCGAGACATGCCACGCCGCGGTGGAGGGTTCGGACGTGACCTTCGTCCACTTCAACGGCGGCTTCCAGGGCACACGCGGACTTCGCGCGGCGGAACCGTTCGTAAAGGCGGTCAAGGAGAACGTCGGCGCGCTCGTCGGCGTGCAGCTCACACCCGAGAAGGATTTCACGGCGTACGATCGTCTGATCGATCTCGGCGTCGATCACTTCTCGTTCTGCTTCGAGCTGTTCGATCCCGAGTGGTTCGCGCGCATCTGTCCAGGGAAAGCGCGCGTGCTCGGACAGCAACTCTTCCTCGATGCGATGGATTACTGCGCCTCGAAGATGCCGCGGGGCGCCGTCTCGGGAGAGATCATCGCCGGCATCGAGCCCGTCGAGAACACGCTCGCCGCCATCGAGCGCATCACCTCCGTCGGCGCGTTCCCGACGGTGTGCGTCTTCCGACCAACAGTCGGCTCCGACATGGAGGACTGGCCGCCGCCAGATTTCGACGAGATGCGGCGCGTCCTCGCCGGCGTCTACGACGCCTGCCGCCGTCACCGCGTGCCGATCGGCCTCGCGCCGAATATCGAGGTCAGTCTCGTCGTGAACCCAGACGACGCGGCGCTGCTGGCGCCGATGACCGCGCGGACGCTCGCATATGAAGTATGGCGTCGCGCGCTGCGGATCGCGGCGCGTCCCGTGTTCGCCCGGCGCATGCGCGCGCGCCGGACACCGACCGTCTGACTGGATCCGGAGGCCATCATGGTAGATCGTGAAAAAGTGCTGGCCGTGCTCACCCGCCGCTTTCCGGGCTCGTTGCCGGAGCAGTTCGCCGCGGCCGCCAACGCCATCGTCGGCCTGGACGAGGAGTGGGAGGACGTGACCGACCGTCAGGACGAGTTCGGTTACAACTATTCGCCGCAGTGTTCCGACATCTGCTACCTGGCGCAGCAGGTCGAACGGGGCGACCAGTTCCGCGTCTTCCGACGCCGGAAACCCGTCACCCGGCGATAATGCGCAGGAAAAGAGGCGCTTTTTCGCCGTGGCACCCGCCTTGCGACCCGGGCTCGCATGAGTCCAGTCGGCAAGGCCCTGCGCGATCGCTTCGAAACCGTGTGCCGGAGCGAGCTCCAGCGGCTCCGCAAGAAAACAGCCTCGTTGACCGAAGCGGAGCGGGCGCAAGTCGATGCGCTCGCGCTGGAGGTGACGCGCAGTCTCGCCGTCACGCTGGATGCGGCAGTCGCCGCGCCCGGCCGTTCGGGCATCGCACCGGTCGTGATGCGGCTGTTCGCCGTCATGCCCGCCACTCAGGAGGAGAGCCAATGAAACGTGTGTTGATCGGGATCGTGGGCGCGTTCGTGCTCGGGGCGTTCGCTTCGGCGGCGTCCGCGCAGGACGCGAAGGTGGCGAAAGGCGCGCAGCTCTTCGCGGACCAGAAATGCCAAATGTGTCACTCGGTCGCCGGCAAGGGAAACGCCAAGGGCATGCTCGATGACGTTGGAGCGAAGCTGACGCCTGCCGAAATCCGCCAGTGGATCGTGGAGCCGGTGAAGATGGCGGCAAAACAGAAGGCGGACCGCAAGCCGCCGATGCCGGCGAAGTACGCCGCGCTGCCGAAGGACGATATCGACGCGCTCGTCGCGTATCTGTCTTCGCTCAAGAAAAAGTAGCAGGGAGGCGGCCGATGCGCCGCGTGACCACCGTTACCATCGCCCTCATCTGGGCGCTCGCACTGACGCTGTCGGCGCGGGCGCCGCAAGCCCCGCCGGCCGGCGGTGGCAAGGCTTCCAAATCTCCTCCCGCTGTGGCACCCGCCGTTCCCGCTCCAACCGCCGACGACTGTCTTGCCTGTCATGACGACGCGGCGCTGAAGCGCGAAAAAGCGGGCACGCCGGTGAATGTGAAGAAGGACACGTTCATGGCCTCGGTGCACGGGCCCCTCGCCTGCGTGGACTGCCACGCCGATCTCGCGCACGCGGAGCTGCCGCATCCGGAGAAACTCGCGAAGGTCGATTGCTCGTCCTGCCACGCCGACCAGGTCGCACTCTACAAGCAGAGCGCGCATGCCGCGGCGCGAGCGGGCGGCAGCAACGTCGCGGCGACGTGCGCCAGTTGTCACGGCATGCACGACATCCGCGGGAGCAAGGATCCCCAGTCGCGCACTTATCACCTGAATATCGCGGCGACGTGCGCGGGCTGCCACGGCAACAAGGATGTCATCGCGAAGGGGCACATCGCCGCGGGGGACGTCGCGTCGCCGTTTGCGGACAGCATCCACGGCAAGGCGCTCAGCCGGAGCGGGCTGATGGTCGCGCCGACGTGCAGCGACTGCCACGGCCCGCACGACGTCCGGCGCAAGAGCGATCCGGCGAGCCGCGTCGCGATGGCCAACGTGCCCGCGACCTGCGGCAAGTGCCACGAAGGCATCGCGCGGCAGTTCAGCGGCGGCATTCATGCCGCGATGCTCGCGCGCGGCCGCGACGGCGCGCCGGCGTGCCAGTCGTGCCACACCGCGCACGCGATCCAGCACGCCGACAATCCGGAATGGCAGCTGACCGTGGTCAGCCAGTGCGGCACGTGCCACCAGGATAAGTTGAAGACGTATCGGGACACGTTCCACGGCCAGGTGACGAAGCTCGGATTTCGCGCGGTCGCGGCGTGCGCCGACTGCCACGGGAACCACAAGATTCTTCCCGCGAGCGATCCGTCATCGCCGATCGCGCGGAAGAATCTCGTCCAGACCTGCGGCAAGTGCCACGAGAATGCGAGCGCGAATTTCGTGAAATACGACCCGCATGCCGACAAGCACAATCGCGATCGCAACGCGCTGCTGTTCTACGCGTCGAAAGGCATGCAGGGGCTGCTGTTCGTCACGTTCGGGTTCTTCGGGCTGCACACGCTGTTGTGGCTGCTGCGCGCGCTGAAGGATCGCTCCGGACCCGCCATGGAGAAGCCGCATGCTTGACGTGCTGAAAGTCGAAGACGTGCAACCGGAAACGGCGGCGACGGTGCGCCACGTGCTCAGGTTCGGGCGCGTCGAGCGCACGTTGCACGCGTTCCTGATGTTCAGCTTCCTCGGGCTCGCGTCGACCGGCATGCCGCTGCTGTTCAGCGATGCGCCGTGGGCGCGCCGCATGGCGCGCCTGCTCGGCGGCTTCGCGTTCACCCATGCCCTGCATCGCGTCTTCGCGAGCCTGATGATCACGGTCTTTGTGATGCACGTGGCGCGTCTCATTCACCGCGTCGCCGTGAAGAAGGACTACTCGATCTTCTGGGGCCCGACCTCGCTCGTCCCGCAGCCGACGGACATCCAGGACATGTTCAGGCACATGCTCTGGTTCATCGGCGCCGGCAAGAAGCCCGCCTTCGATCGGTATGCCTACTGGGAGAAGTTCGACTACTGGGCGGTGTTCTGGGGGATGGCGATCATCGGCGGCTCTGGGCTGATGCTGTGGTTCCCCGAAACGTTCGCGCGCGTGCTCCCGGGCTGGGTGTTCAACATCGCCCTTCTGGTGCACGGCGAGGAGGCGCTGCTGGCCGTCGGCTTCATCTTCACCATCCACTTTTTCAACAGCCACCTGCGCCCCGGCAAGTTTCCGATGGACATGGTGATCTTCACCGGCCGCGTGTCGGAGCACGAGCTGAAGGAGGAACGCCCCGCGGAATACGCGCGCGTGGTCGCCACCCTGGTTGACGCCGGACCGGCCTCGCCCAGGACATGGCTGATCGGCCGCCTCGTGGGCACGGCCGCGGTAGGAATCGGTCTGACCCTTGTCGCCCTCATCATCTACGCGGTAGCCTCTCAGGGATGAAACGACATCCCGTGTCCGTCCTCGGCGTGGCGATCGTCACGCTCAGCGCCCTCGTGTTCGTCTTCGTGTTCCTGCTCGACTGGTTCGGGCTGCACACGAATCCGTACCTCGGGATCGTCTTCTTCCTGATCCTGCCGGCGTTCTTCGTCCTCGGCCTGGTGATGATTCCGCTGGGGATGTACCTGGATCGGCGCCGCCATGCGAAGGGGCTGGAACCGCGTCGTTTTCCGCAGATCGATCTCAACAACCCGCGGCACCGCCGGACGGTGCTCGCGGTCGTCTCGCTGACGCTTGTGAACCTGCTGATCGTGTCGCTGGCTGCATATCGCGGCATCGACTTCATGGACTCCCCGCAATTCTGCGGCCAGGTATGTCACACGGTCATGGAGCCGGAGTTCACGGCGTATCAGGAGGGGCCGCACTCGCGGATCCGGTGCGTCGATTGCCACATCGGCCCCGGAGCGCCGTGGTTCGTGAAGTCGAAGCTCGATGGCTCCCGCCAGGTGCTGTCGGTGATGCGGCACACGTACTCGAAGCCGATTGCGACGCCGGTCCGGACGCTGCGGCCGGCACGCGACACGTGCGAGCAGTGCCACTGGCCTGAGAAGTTCCACGGCGACAAGGTTGAAATCATCCGCGACTACGCCAACGACGAGAAGAGCACCGAGTCGGTCACTCGGTTGATGGTCCACGTCGGCGGCGGCAGCGAGCGCATGGGCGTCGCGACGGGGATCCACTGGCACATGAACGTCGCGAACGTGATCGAATATGTCGCGACGGATGCGAAGCGGCAGGTGATTCCGTACGTGCGGCTGAAGGACCGGCAGGGGAACGTGCGCGAGTTCCGCGCGACAGGTGTCACCGACGATCAGATCGCGAAGGGGGAGCGGCGAAGGATGGACTGCATGGACTGCCACAACCGTCCGAGCCATCCGCTGTCACCGTCACCGGAGCGCGCCGTAGACGGCGCGCTCGCGCGCGGCGAGATCTCGCGCGAGCTACCATTCGCGCGCCGCGAAGCCGTCCAGACGTTAAAGGCGTCCTATCCCGATCGCGCGACAGCCGAACAACAGATCGCCCAGCGCCTGCGCGCCTTCTACGGCCAGAACTACGCGTCGTTAGTGCCGGCGCACGGCGCGGAGATCGATCAGCTCGTCCGCGCCGCGCAGCGCCTCTACGGCCGCAACGTGTTTCCGGCGATGAATGTCACGTGGGGCACGCACGAAAACAACCTGGGGCACACCGACGCCCCCGGCTGCTTCCGCTGCCACGACGATCAGCACAAGACCGCCGACGGCCGCGTCATCAAGCAGGACTGCGATCTCTGTCACGACATCCAGTAGCGGCCGCTTGTCACGTTCACGCAGAGGCACAGAGTTCCAGAGGACGCACAGAGCCGGATTAGTTTTCTGATCTGAGTTGTTGCTCTGTGTGTCCTTTGAGGTCTCCGTGTCTCTGCGGCTAACGTCTCCGTGTCCTCAATGTTCGGAGACGTAGATGGCGTTTTCCACGCGCTTCACGCCGCGTAGGAACTTGACCGCCGTTTCCGCCGCGGCGCGCTGGTGCATCCACGTCACGACCCCCTCGAGCGTCACGTAGCCGTCGCTGACGACGGCCTGGACGGATTGGGGGACGGCGACGTTGTTGCGCAGCCGGTGGGCGGCCTCGCGTGCGATGTCCGTGTCGGTCCGCTCGTTGCGCCTGCGGACGCGGAGAGCGTTGGCGACACTGCGAACGCCTTCGACGCGCTTCGCGGCGCGCTCGGCGGCGATCTTGAATCCTTCGGTTTCGACCGTTCCGGTCAGCGTGATCACGCCGTCTTCCGCTGCGACGCCAATCTCCCAGGCATGAATCGCGGGATCGGCATCGATCTCTTGCAGCACGGCATCGCGCAGCGTCTCCGACCCGCCGCGCGCCACTGCGTATAGCATTGTCCGTCTCCTTGTTTGGAGACTCATCTGGCAAACGCCCTGCCACGTCGGCAATCGCCGGGAATCCGGCTTGTGCTACGGTGCCCCCGCGCATGGACACGCCCGATTCATTGCCGCTCATTCTGGCGTCCGCGTCCCCGCGCCGCTCGGAACTGTTGACCAGCGCGGGTTTCCGGTTTTCTGTGGAGGCCGCCGACGTGGACGAATCCCCACTCGATGGGGAAAATCCCGAGGCCTACGTGCTCCGCGTCGCCCGCGATAAGGCCCGCGTCGTGGCCGCCCGGTGCCGGAAATCCGGCGAAATCGTGCTCGCCGCGGACACCACCGTCGCGCTCGACGGGGAAATTCTCGCGAAGCCAGAGAACGATTTGGACGCGATCCGAATGCTCAAGCTGCTTTCCGGGCGGGTCCACGACGTGTTCACGGGGGTGGTCGTGCTGGCCGGCGATCGGGAGGCTGCGGAGGTCGTGCCGACGCGGGTACGCCTCTTGCCCATCAACATGGACGAAATCCTTTGGTACGTGAGCAGCGGGGAGCCGATCGGGAAGGCTGGAGCGTATGGGATCCAGGGGCGCGCGGCGCGTTTCGTCGACTGGATCGAGGGGTCGTGGTCCAACGTGGTCGGGCTGCCCGTTTCCACCGTGTACCGGCTCCTGAAAGACCTGGGCGCGTAGTATCCTGAAGGCTGCAAACCCTTATGAAATCGAAAGCTATCAAGATCGCTCTTACCTGCGTGGTGCTGGCGGCAGCGCTCGGCGGGTTGATGTATACGACGCTCTCGGAAGGCACCGAGTACTACATCCACGTCGACGAGGTCCTGAAGGACCCCTCGTCGTGGGAAGGCAAGCGGCTCCAGCTTCACGGCTTCGTCGCGGACCTGAGACAGCGGCCCAACTCGCTCGACTACCGCTTCAGCGTGCAGTTCAACGGCAAGGTGATCACGGCGAATTACACCGGCGTCGTCCCCGACACGTTCAAGAACGAATCGGAAGTCGTGCTGAAGGGCAAGCTGCACGGCGAAGGCTTCTCGGTCGATCCGAACGGCGTGATGGCGAAGTGCCCGTCGAAATACAACCCGCAGACACCCGGCAAGGCAGGGAGCTAAATGCCCGCGCTCGGCTCATTCGTCCTGCTCGCCACGTTCGTCGTCGCGAGTTACGCGCTGGCGGCCTGCGTCGCCGGCGGGCGGCGCCGCTCGCGCGCGCTGATCGAAAGCGGCGTGGGCGCGTTCTACATGACGGCCGCGCTGATGACCGTCGCATCAGGGATCCTGGTTCACGCGTTCGTCACGGGCAACTACGCGATCAAGTACGTGCAGCGCTACTCGGACAGCGCCATGCCGCTGGCCTACAAGATCACCTCATACTGGGGCGGGCTCGATGGCTCGATCATGTTCTGGGTGTTCCTGCTGTCGATCTTCGGCACGATTGCGGTCTCCACCAACCGCGAACGCCATCGCGAGCTGATTCCCTGGGTCGTCGCCATCATTTCCGCGACGGAGATGTTCTTCATCTTCATCATGGTGGTGCACAACAACCCCTTCGACACGTTCGTCGCCGGCGGTCCCGCCGACGGCAAGGGGTTGAGCCCGCTGCTCCAGAACTTCTACATGGCGATCCATCCGCCGTCGCTGTACACGGGCTTCGTCGCGATGACAATCCCGTACGCGTTCGGCATGGCCGCGCTCATCACGGGGCACCTCGACGACGCGTGGCTCCGCGCCGTCCGCCGCTGGACGATGATCGGCTGGCTGTTCCTCACGTTCGGCCTCACGCTCGGCATGTTGTGGGCCTACGAAGAGCTCGGGTGGGGCGGCTTCTGGGGATGGGATCCCGTCGAGAACGCGGGCCTGCTTCCGTGGTTCACCGCCACCGCATTCCTGCACTCGGTGATGGTACAGGAGCGCCGCGGGATGCTGCGCGTGTGGAACGTCACGCTCGTCATCACGACGTTCTTCCTCACGATCTTCGGGACATTCATGACGCGTTCGGGCGTCGTGGCGTCGGTCCACGCCTTCGGCGAAGACCGCTGGCTGGCCAGCCTGTTCACTACGTTCATGATCCTCATCGTCACCTTCAGCTTCGGCTGGGTGATCTATCGCCTTCCGCTGCTCAAATCGCGGCACGAGCTGGATTCCTGGGCGTCGCGCGAGGCGGCGTTCCTCGCGAACAACTGGATCCTGCTGTTCTCGGCATTCTTCATTCTCTTCGCGACGATGTTCCCGACGCTCAGCGAGGCCGTTCGCGGCCAGCGGCTGACGGTCGGTCCGCCGTTCTTCAACACGTGGATGCGCCCGATCGGACTCGCGCTGCTCGTGCTGACGGGCATCGCGCCGCTGCTTGCGTGGCGCAAGTCAACGCTGTCGAATCTCGTGCACCAGTTCACGTGGCCCGTGGCCGCGACGATGGTGACCGGCGCCGCTGTCTATGCGCTCGGGATCAAGGTGTGGTCGTCGGGCATCTGCTTTGCCCTCTGCGCGTTCGTGGGCGCGACGATCCTCCAGGAATTCATCCGCGGCGCGCAGGTGCGGCAGGGGGCGTCCGGTGCAGACATCCTGACCGCCCTCATCGGCCTCGTCAGCCGCCAGCGCCGCCGCTACGGCGGCTACATCGTCCACGTCGGGATCACGTTGATGTTCCTCGGGTTCGCTGGCCAGGGCTACAAGCTCGAAGAGAACATGAAACTGAATCCCGGGCAGACCGGGAGCGTCGGCGGCTTCACGATTCGGCACGATTCGATCAGCGTCACGAGCGACGAACAGAAGCAGATGATTACGGGTCACGTCACGGTCACGCGCGGCGGCAAGATGATCGCGGAGATGACCCCCGCGCGCTGGTTCTTCGCCAAGCACGAAGATCAGCCGACCACCGAAGTCGCCATCCGGCGTGCGCCGGGTGAAGACGTCTACATCGTCCTGGCCGCCTACGAGATGGAAACGCAGAACGCGACCTACGCGGTCACGATCAATCCGCTCGTGAACTGGATCTGGTTCGGCTTCGGCATCCTGGCCTTCGGCACGGGCATCGCGCTGCTGCCCGAACGCGCGCTCGCGCTGGCGGGTGTGAAGGTTCCGGAAGGCGCGGCGACGACCACGCTGTTGATTCTCATGCTCCTGCTGCCGATGACAGCGCGCGCGCAGACGGTGATCCCCCGCGACCAGCTGCGCAAGCAGCTCGAGGGGGACATCATGTGCACGTGCGGCGGCTGCAAGGCGCCGATGAACAACTGCCCCATGGGGGGAACGTGCCACGGTCTGAAAGAGCAGCGCGAAAAGCTCGAGAAGTACCTGGATGCGGGGATGAATCGCGAGCAGATTCGCGCGGCCTTCGTGAAGGATCACGGCGGCCAGGACGTGCTTGCGGCGCCCATTGACGAGGGTTTCAACAAGCTCGCGTGGGCGCTGCCGTACGTGGCAGGCGCAACGGGAGCCGCGCTTGTCGGATTGGTCGCGTTCCGCTGGACGCGCAAGCGCGAAGATGCGGCGGACGGCAGCGCCTTGACGAACACGACCACCCCGCGAGAAGACGCGCGCGACGCGTCGCTAAAAGATGCGGCGCTGAAGGCGCAGTTGGACGATGAGCTCAGAGACCTCGACTAAGGTCCTTCCGCCTACTAAGGTCCTTCCGCGTAAACAGGTCCTTCCGCCTAAAGGCGGAAGCCACGCAGAGGACCAGGGCTTTCAGGCGACGCACTTCTTCGTCTTGCTGTCGCTGCTCGCGGCGACGGTTGCGGTCATCCTGGCGCGGCCCAACGCGCCGGAGAACCTGATTCTCGTCAGTCTCACGATCGGCGCCGCCGGCATCGCCGCGCTGTGTTTCTACCGGATGCTCGCGCCGCTGGTCGCGCCGCACGCCGACCTCGAGCGCCAGCCGCTCAGCGAACGGATGCGTACGGACCTCGAGCGCGAGAAGGCGCTGACCCTGCGATCAATCAAGGAGCTGGAGTTCGATCGCGCGATGGGAAAGGTCTCATCGCAGGACTTCGAGGACATGGCGGCGCGGCTGCGCGCCCGTGCGCTCGGCATCATGAAGCAGCTCGATGAGGGGTCGAGCGCATACAGAGACCTCATCGAGAAAGAGCTGGCGCGCCGCATTGGGAAATCGGCCGCGCCTACAGGGGAGGTGAAGGCCGTTGTCGTCCCGGGCGTGTGCGCCTGCGGCGTCAAGAACGATTCCGATGCTCGTTTCTGCAAGAGCTGCGGCGCGAAGCTGAGGGCGGCATGAAACGATTTGCCTTTGTGGTCTTTGCGATCTTTGTGGGCTTCGTGAGTCGGCCGTGGCCCGTGGATGCCCAGGCGCCTTTTGCCGGCCAGGGTGGCCAGATGCCGGATCCCAAGCAGATGTCCGGCATGCCGCTGGCCGTCCCCGACGTTCCGATCGGCACCGTCACCGCGCGCGTGATCCGCGGCGCGCTTACCAATCCGCTTCCGGGGCAGACCGTGGAGCTCACCGGTCCGGGCGTCACGAAGAGCGCGAAGACGGACGAGGCCGGCCGCGCGACGTTCAATGGACTGGCGCCAGGCACGCGTGTGAAGGCGTCCGTCGTCGTCGACGGTGAGCGCGTCGAATCGCAGGAGTTCGATGTGCCATCGGCAGGGGGCATCCGCGTGATGCTCGTCGCGACGGACGCGGCGATCGAGAAGAAGGCCGCAGAGGATCGCGCCCTTGCGCAGGGACCCGCGGTGCAGGGTGTCGTCGTGTTCGGCGAGCAAAGCCGTTTCGTGCTGGAAGTGGCGGACGACACGCTGAACGTGTTCAACATCCTGCAGATCGTGAACACCGCGAAGCGTCCGGTTCAGACGCAGGGACCGCTCGTCTTCAATCTTCCGAAAGGTGCGACGGGGGCCGGGATGATCGAGGGGTCCGCGCCGAACGGCGTGGCTGCCGGCAACAAGGTGACGATTAGCGGGCCGTTCGCGCCAGGAAACACGATGGTGCAGTTCGCCTACTCGGTCCCGCTCGGCAGCGAGACGATCGAAATCGCGCAGAAGCTGCCGGCGCAGATGACGCAGGTGTCGGTGATCGCGCAGAAGGTTGGCGGCATGCAGCTGACGTCACCGCAGCTGACCCAGCGGCGCGAGATGCCCGCCGAAGGGCAGACGTACATCGTCGGACAGGGTGGCTCCGTCCGGGCGGGCAACACGATCACGCTGACGTTGGGCGGCCTGCCGCATCGCACGAAGTGGCCTGCCAACATCGCGCTGCTCGTCTCGGCGGTGATTCTGTTAGCCGGCTTGTGGGGCGCGGCGCGCCGCACGCCGCAGCAGTCCAGCCGGCACGCGCAGCTCCACGCGCGGCGCGATAGACTTTTCTCCGAGCTGGCCGCGCTCGAGGAACAACGGCGCAAGGGGAGCGTCGAGAATCGCGCTTACGCGACTCGTCGCGAGCATCTGGTGACCGCGCTCGAGGACCTCTACGCGGGGCTCGAACGCGAGGTCGCGTGAGCCTCGATTTCAACCAGCTGCGCATCGTCGACGTCAGCCGCACGTTTGGCCGCCGCCGCGCCCTGAACAAGGTCTCGCTGACCGCGGGAGCGGGGACCATGACGGCGCTTCTCGGACATAACGGCGCGGGCAAGTCCACACTGCTGTCGATCGCGGCGACGCTGCTCCAGGCCTCGAGCGGCCGCGTCGCGTACGGGGATATCGACGCCGCGACCGGTGGATCCGCGCTGCGCGCCCGCATCGGCCTGCTCGGCCACGATCTCTACCTGTATCCGGAACTGACGGCCGGCGAGAACCTCGAATTCTTCGCGAAGGTGTATGGACTCGACGGCATCGCACGGCGGGTCGCCGCCGCGCTGGAGCGCGCCGGCCTCACAGACAGGCGCGACGATACCGTCGCCGGTTTTTCCCGCGGCATGCGCCAGAAGCTCGCGCTGGAGCGCGCGCTGATCCACGAGCCGCGGCTGTTGCTGCTCGACGAGCCGTTCACCGGGCTGGACGAGGCCGCCCGGAGCGCGCTTCGCGATCGATTGCGCGTCGCACGGGAGGCCGGCGCGATCATCATCCTGACGACGCACGACACCGCGGCGATCGAAGGGCTCACCGACGCGACGGCCACGCTCGTCGACGGGAGGCTCGCGGCATGAAGGCGTTCGCGAGAGCCGTCTGGGTGGTGACGCGCAAGGACCTGCTGATCGAGACGCGGACGCGCGAGATCCTGTTCACGACGGTGTTCTTTGCCCTGGCCTGCGTGCTCGTCTTTGCCTTCGGGTTCGTGAAGGAAGGGCGGCCGATGGAAGACGTGGCCGCGGGCATTTTATGGATCGCGATCGCCTTTTCCGGAACGCTTGCGCTCGGCAGGGCATTCGAGCGAGAGCGCCAGGGAGAGACGCTTCGCGCGCTCCTGATTGCGCCGATCGACCGGCCCGCACTCTATCTCGGCAAACTCCTCGGGATCCTGATTCTGCTCGCCGCGGTCGAGATCCTCATCGTGCCGCTCGTCGCGCTGATGTTCCAGGCCGCGCTGTTCGATCACGCGCTCATCATGGTCGCGCTGCTCGTCGCGGGAACCCTCGGATTTGCCGCGGTGGGAACGCTGTTTGCCGCGATGCTCGTGCGCACGCGCAGTCGTGACGTCATGCTGCCGGTGCTCTTGTATCCGCTGACTGTCCCGGTCATCATCGCGGGCGTGCGCGGGACGGCGGCGCTGCTGCAGCAGCCGGCGGATTTGCCCATGGCGCGCGCATGGCTCTCGTTCCTCTTGTTCTTCGACATCGTCTTCCTGACGATCTCGTTGTGGACGTTCGAGCCGGTGATGACGGAGTGACGAGGTCCGAGGTTCGAGGTCCGAGATGCTGAATCGACTGTTTGTTCCACTCGCGGTCGTCGCGGCGGCGATGTTTGCCTACGCGCCATTCATGATTCTCAACGCGCCGTACGAGGCGACGATGGGGCTCGTGCAGAAGATTTTTTACTTCCACGCGTCGGCGGGCATGGGCCTGTTTCTCGCGGCATTCGTGAGCGGCATCGGCAGCGCGGTATTCCTGTTCACGCGGAAGCCCGCAGCCGATCGTGTCGCCGTGGCTGGCGCGGAGCTCACCGTGATGCTCGGTCTGATCGTCCTCGTCACCGGCCCGCTCTGGGCGCGGAAAGCGTGGGGCGTCTGGTGGCAGTGGGACGCGCGCCTGACGTCCACGCTCGTGATGTGGATGATCTTCAATGCGTACTTGCTGCTGCGGCGCTACGGCGGTCCTGGATCGGATCGCCTGGCCGCCGCGGTCTCGCTGTTCGGCATGGCGAACGTACCGTTCGTCTACTGGTCCGTGAACGTCTGGCGCACGCTGCACCCGACAACGTCGGTGATTCCCTCGCTGAAGCCGGGCATGCGCGGTCCGTTCTGGTTCTGCGTGGTCGCTTTCCTGCTCGTGTCGACGTTGATCCTGATGGTGAGAACCGAGCTCGAAAAACGCCGGCAGGAGCTCGACGAGCTGTATCTCGCGGTGGAGGACTAACGTGATCAAGAAAGCTGTTTACGCGCTGCTGCTCGTCGCCGTCCTCGGCGGAACACCCGCGTTCGCGCAGACGACGCCGCCGAAAACACCCACGGCCGGCCAGGACGACTTCGTCCCGGTCAGCGCGCCGATCAACGC
>WNGB01000132.1_pt1 | contig 100520 bp, 113 predicted proteins | sample 5400681 | NCBI WGS metagenome assembly WNGB01 (sample SAMN13153367, study PRJNA577476) | soil metagenome | isolation source: 115 cm soil or saprolite under grassland replicate 2 | place: USA:California | collected 2016-06-15 | reverse complement strand
ACCGCGGACGAGGTGCTCGAGCTGTGCGAGCAGCTCAACCCGGGCCGGATTCCCGGCCGGCTCACGCTGGTCGCACGCATGGGGGCCGACCGCGTCTCCGACCTGCTTCGTCCGATCCTGCGGGCGGTCCGCGAGGCCGAGCATCCGGTCGTCTGGGTCTGCGACCCGATGCACGCCAACTCGATCACGATCGCCTCCGGGCGGAAGACGCGCCGGTTCGACGACGTAATGGCCGAGCTCGCGGGCTTCTTTGCCGCGCATCGGGAGGAGGGCACGTGGCCGGGCGGCGTCCACCTCGAGTTCACCGGGGACGACGTGACGGAGTGCATCGGCGGCTCGGAGGGCGTGCTCGAGGAGCAGCTCGACGGGCGGTACATGACGCTGTGCGACCCGAGGCTGAACGCGCGCCAGTCGCTCGACCTCGCGTTCCGCGTGGCCGAGCTCATGCGTTCCTGAGCCACTCCTCCCAGAAGCCGGAGATCTGCTTGCCGTCGACGTCGGTGAAGCCGTACTCCTGCGCGACCTCGAACACGCGCAGGACCTGACCGGACTTCCCGATCACGTTCGGGTCGGCGGCGAGCGCCGCCACCGCCCGGCCGACGTACTGCGTGGACTCCGTCAGCGCGGCCCGCTCCGGGCTCAGGTTCATCCGTTCCCCGTGCATGAACCCCGGAGAGAGCGCGACGACCGCGATCCCGTGCGGGCGGAGATCCTCAGCCATCCCGAAGGACATCCGGTTCACCGCGGTCTTGACCGTGTCGTAGAACACGTGCCCGTGGTAGCGCTCTCCGAGCGCGAAGCCGATGTTGACGATCAGGCCGCGCCGCTGCGAGAGCATCAGCGGAACACCGAAGCGTGAGGAGATCATCGACGCGCGCAGGCCGCCGGCGAACATCAGCTCCCAGTGCCGCAGGTCGATCTCCCAGAAGTCGAGAGCGGGGTCCGGCGACATCTCGTACCCGCTCCATGCGTTGTTGACGAGCAGGTCGAGGCGTCCGTGCTCGGCGCGGACGCGCTCGAACAGGGCTTCCACCTCGGCGTCGACCGTGTGGTCGCAGCGGACGGCGATTCCGGTTCCTCCGCGCGCGGTCACCTCCTCGGCGGTGTCCTCGACCGTGCCCGGGCGGTCGAGCGTCGTCGGTTCTCCGCGGACGCTGCGCCCGGTGACGTAGACGATCGCGCCTTCCTCGCCGAGGACGAGCGCGATGCCCTTCCCGCCGCCGCGACTCGCGCCGGTGACGACGGCAACGACGTCCTTGAGGCGCTGCATCGGCCTCTCAGGTCCGAAGCGAGATCTCGACGAAGAGGGCGGCGAGGCCCAGAAGGCCCGTGAGCCACATCGTCATCAGCCACCGGCGAGTGTCGTAGAGCTCGCTGCGGAGGCTGTTCACCTGTCCGGACAGGTCGCTGCGAAGATCGTTGGCCTGTCCGGTCAGGTCGCCGCGTAGGCCCTGCATCTCGAGCCTGAGCTCCTGGACGGCGCTCTCCAGCCCGTCGAACCTCCGCTCGAGGCCGTCGAACCTCACTTCGAGAACATCCTGCCGCATCACGCGATCCGCCAGCTCGTCGAGGCGGTCGTCGGTCCAGCGGGAACGCTCCACAGCCATTCGACCATCGTACGAGTCCATTCTGCGCGAAACCCTGCGGGATCCGCAACAGTTCGCCCGATGCGAGTCGCAATCATCGGCACCGGCCTGATCGGCGCTTCGGTCGGCCTCGCCGCCAAGCGCCTCGACGGCAGCTCGATCGCCGGCTTCGACCCCGACGAGCGTGCGCTCGCCGTCGCCCTCGAGCGGGGAGCGATCAACGACGCCTGCGGCTCGTTGCAGGAGGCGGTCGAGGGAGCCGAGCTCGCCGTGGTCGCGACTCCGGTCGGGCAGCTCGCCGCCGGGATCTCCGCAGCGCTCGAGGCGACGGGGGAGGAGTGCTCGATCACCGACGTCGGCTCGACGAAGGCGCGGGTCTGCGCGGCGGCCACAGGGTCGGCCCGGTTCGTGGGCGGCCACCCGGTGTGCGGCTCCGAGGCGCACGGCCCCGCCAACGCCCGCGCCGACCTCTTCGAAGGCGCGACGTGGTTCCTGACGCCGCTGCCCGAGACCGATCCGGCCCGCTACCGCCTCGTCCACGGCTTCGTCAGCTCGCTCGGGGCGGTGCCGGTCGCGGTCGACCCGGGCGTCCACGACCGCCTGGTCGCGCTCAGCAGCCATCTCCCGCACGTGCTCGCGAACCTGGTTGTCAATCAGGCGGGCGGCTCGCGCATCGACGGCCACGACGTGCTCGGCGCGGCCGGCGGCTCGCTGCGGGACATGACCCGCGTCGCCGGGGCGAACCCGCGCATCTGGGTGGACATCTTCCTGGAGAACTCCGAAGCCCTGCGCGAGGCTCTGGCCGAGCACCGACGCGGGATCGGGAGGCTCGAGGACGCTCTCGCCGCAGGCGACGCGGGCTTCCTCGCGCGCTGGATCGGAGAGGCCTCCAGGAACCGCGGTCGCATCCTCGAGGAGGCATATCCCGATCCGGGGGCGCTCCAGCAGCTCCGCGTCCACGTTCCCGACCGGCCCGGCGTGCTGGCCGGGATCACACAAGCTCTCGGCGCGGAGCGGATCAACATCGAGGACTTCGAGCTCCAGCACCTCTCTCCGGAGCGGGGCGGCTCGCTCCGGCTGCTCGTCGCCGGCGAGGACGAGGCCGAGCGAGCCGCGCGCCTGCTCGAGGAGCAGGGCTACGGGGTCGAGGTCTCACCCGTGCTGGAAGAGCAGTGATGCGGATCGCGCCCGCAACGGTGCTGAGCGGCGATGTCGCGGTGCCGGGCGTCAAGGGCATCTCCCAGCGGGCCGTCCTGCTCGGCGCGGTGGCCGAAGGCGAAAGCGTGATTCGCGGCTTCGGCCGCGCCGCCGACACCGAGGCGGCAATCGGCGCGGTGCGGGCGCTGGGGGTGGAGGTCGCCGAGGAGGATGTCGACGTCCTCCGGATCACGGGGGCCGGCCTCTACGGCCTTCGCGAGCCGGAAGCACCGATCGACTGCGGGAATGCGGGAACGGTCATGCGCTTGCTCGCCGGGCTGCTGACGGGACAGGAGGGACGGTTCGAGCTGGTCGGAGACGCGTCGCTCTCGGGCCGCCCCCAGGAGCGCGTGGCGGAACCGCTGCGCCTGATGGGCGCCCGTATCGAGACCAACGAGGGCCATGCCCCCGTGCGCATCGAGGGCGCTCCCCTGCATCCGATCCGCTATGAGCTGCCGGTCGCGAGCGCTCAGGTCAAGTCCGCCGTGCTGCTGGCCGGGCTGTACGCGAAAGGCGGGCCGACAACCGTGGTCGAGCCCATACCGACCCGGGACCACACGGAGCGACTGCTGCCCGCGCTCGCCGTCCGTGTGCGCCGCTCCGCGCGCGACATCAGCGTCTCGCCGGTCAAGCGCCTGCGCCCGTTCGAGCTCGAGATTCCGGGCGACTTCTCCGCGGCGGCGCCGTTCGTCGTCGCGGCTGCGCTCGTGCCGGGCTCGCGGGTTCGAATCCACGGAGTGAACGTGAATCCGACCCGCACCGGGCTGCTCGACGTGCTCGAGCGGATGGGCGTCCACATCGCCCTCTTCAACCGGAGCAGCGCCGGCGGGGAGCCCGTCGCCGATCTCGAGGTCCGCTCGCCCGAGCGCGAGCTCCGGGCGGCCTCGATCGAACGGGCGGAGGTCCCCTTGCTGGTCGACGAGCTGCCGCTGTTCGCGCTCGCAGCCGGCCTGGCGCGCGGCGAGAGCGTCGTCCGCGGCGCCCAAGAGCTTCGGGTCAAGGAAACCGACCGCATCGAGACCGTCACGACCGCGCTTCGGGGGATCGGCATCAGGATCGAGGCGACCGGGGACGGTTTCCGCGTCCGGGGCGTGCCGACCCGTCCGGCCGGCGGGAGCGTCGACTCCGGCGGCGACCACCGGATCGCGATGCTCGGCGCGGTCGCGGGCCTCGTCTCGCGTGACGGCGTCGAGATCGAGGGCGCCGAATCGGTCGCTATAAGCTTCCCCGGATTCTGGGATATCCTCGCGCAACTCGCTCGATGAGCGATTTGCGCTAGTGGAAAGCGCATGCAATTCGACCCCTCACAAACCACTAGCCCTTTCGACCGAAGGGCGAAAGGGCGAGGCCTTTGATCGTCGCGATAGACGGTCCTGCGGGAGCGGGCAAGAGCACCGTCGCGAGGCTGCTGGCGGAGCGTCTCGGCTTCCGTTATCTCGATACGGGAGCGATGTACCGGGCCCTCACCTGGCTCGCGCTGCTGTGGGAGGTGCCGCTCGACGACGAGACCAAGCTGGGGGAGCTCGCGAAGGGGTATCCGGTCACGTTCGACCGGGACGGCGAGGTCTGGATCGCCGGGAACGACGTCACGAAGGAGATCCGGGACGCGAGCGTCGACAAGGTCGTCTCGACCGTCGCTCGGCATCCCGCCGTGCGCGAGATCATGCGCGCCCGCCAGCGCGAGCTCGCGCAGGAGGGGGACGCGATCATCGAGGGCCGCGACATCGGCACCGTCGTCGCCCCGAACGCGGACGTGAAGGTCTATCTCGTGGCCGACACCGACGAGCGAGCCCGCCGCCGGATCGCGGATCGTCCCGGGATCGGCCCCGACGCGCTCGCCACCGATCTCCGGCTTCGAGACGAGCGGGACGCTGCGCAGATGCAACCGGCCGAGGACGCAGAACTGATCGACACTACGGGCCTGGACGTCGAAGCGGTCGTCGACCGGATCGAGCAGCTCGTGCGCGCGCGACTACCGGCCTAGCCTTACCCGGACAGGATCGGAAACCCCTCGCGGCTCGCGGCGAGCGCAAGCCGCTCGTCGAGCGTGACGAGCTCGAGTGTCTCCGGGCGCTCCTCCGAGGCGACGATCGCTGCGGCGAGTTGAAACGCGTCGGCGGCACGGACATCGTGCACCCGGACAAGACGCAAAGCAGCTCGACGAAGCGAATCGCTCGGGTCGATCTCGAGCCACCGCCCCTGAAGCTCGGTGAGGCGTGCGAGCGAGCTCTCCAGCGCCTCTGGCTCGATTTCTCCACCGCGCTCCCGGCGCCCGAGCGCGGATGCGCATTCGATGGGGGTCGCCCACCAAGCGGCCACCGCCGGATCGGCGTCGTAGGCCCGCTGCATGGAGGGGGTGGACGCCTCCTCGACGAGGAGCGGCACGACAGCGGAGCTATCCCAGAACCTCAACGGCCTTCGCGGCGCTCCTCGAGGAGTGCTTCCAAGACGCTCGCCTTTGCCTTCGGCGGTGGGGTGAGAAGCAGGTTCGACCGGCCGCCTTTCCCTCGCCGTATGAGTCCTGCGCGCTCGAGGCGCCTGATGCGTGCCTCGTCCTCTCCGAGGTCGCCACCCGCTGCCGGTACCAGCCTGGCTACGGGCCGCCCCCGGTCCGTGATCGTGACGGTTTCCCCGCTTCGCACCAGATCCAGAAGAGCGCTGAAACGGTTACGCGCTTCGCTGATCGAGGCAATCTTCATAGCGCCATTATAGCCATAAACAAGATTACAAAAACGCCACATTATACGCTTTCTCTCATGGAAACGGAGGCGCAGAAGCTCGCAGGAACGGTCGCGGTCGTCGGCTTTCCCAACGTCGGCAAGTCCACGCTCGTGAACCGGCTTTCCGGCTCGCGGCAGGCGGTCGTCCACGAGACGCCCGGCGTGACGCGCGACCGCAAGGAGCTCGTGACGGAATGGAGCGGACAGCGGTTCCTGCTCGTGGACACCGGCGGTGTCGACATCGTCGATCCCTCGCCGATCACGCGCTCGGTCGTCGACCAGGCGCGCGCGGCGGTGGCCGAGGCCGACCTCGTCCTGTTCGTCGTCGACGCGCGCGCCGGGATCACGCCCGGTGACGAGGAGCTGGCGGCGATCCTTCGCCACGCGCGAAAGCCCGTCCTCCTGCTCGCCAACAAGATCGACGACCCGTCGCGAGAGGCCGATGCGGCCGAGTTCCACCGGCTCGGGCTCGGGGATCCGATCCCGATCTCGGCCGTCCACGGTCTCGGGACAGGGGATTTGCTCGACGCGATCCTCGTGCGGCTCCCGGGAGGCGGCCGGGCGGAGGTGGGCGAGGATGCGATCAGCGTCGCGATCCTCGGCCGTCCGAACGTCGGAAAGTCGAGCCTGCTGAACGCGATCCTCGGTCAGGAGCGGGTGATCGTCGCGGAAACGCCCGGCACGACCCGGGACGCAATCGACACCGTGTTCGAGCGGGAAGGCCGCACGTTCGTGTTCGTCGACACCGCGGGCCTCCGGCGCAAGCGCCGGCAGCGCCAGGGGGTTGAGTATTACTCGGAGCTGCGGGCGCTGCAGGCCGCCGAGCGCGCGGATGTGGCTCTCGTCGTCGTCGACGCGGCCGAGGGGCTCGTCGACCAGGATCTCGCCGTCGCCGACGTCGCCCGCAAGGCCCACTGCGCGACGCTCGTGGTCGTGAACAAGTGGGACGTCGCCCAAGTCGGTCTCGAGGATATGCGGCCGCGCCTGGAGGCAAAGCTCCGCCAGCGCCCGAGGATGGTCGCCGTCTCCGCCAAGACCGGCCGCGGGATCAACCGGATGCTCGACCGGATCGAGGAGCTGTTCGAGCGCTCGAGCTCACGCGTCTCGACGGGCGAGCTGAACCGGTTCCTGGGCGAGCTGAAGGAGGCCCGCCAGCCGCCGTCGCGGAACAACAAGCGGCTCAACCTTCTGTACGGGACGCAGATCCGGTCGCGCCCGCCTCGCTTTCGCATCGTCGTCAACGATCCCGGCCTGATCACGCGCGACTACGGCTACTGGGTCGAGAACCAGCTCCGCGAGCGCTTCCAGCTCGCGGGCGTCCCCGTCGACATCGACTTCGTGAGGCGCAGTTGAGAGCCGTCGTCGTCGGAGGAGGCTCGTGGGGGACCGCGTTCGCGCGCCTGCTCGCCGAGCGGGGCCACGACGTGACGCTGGCCTGCCGCGATCCCGAGCAGGCGGCGGCGATCGCGGAGACGGGGCGCAACCCGCGCTACCTGCCCGACGTCGACCTCGGCGACGTGCGAGCGGCTTCCGTCGCCGAGGCTCCGCTCGAGGACGCAGACCTCGTCGTGATGGCGGTGCCGAGCCAGGTCTTCGCCCAGGTCAGCTCGATGCTGCCCGAGGGACCGCCGGTGCTGAGCCTGACCAAGGGGCTCGACCCGGCGACTGGCAACCGGCTCTCGACGCTCCTGACCGGCCACAGGGTCGCCGTCCTCTCCGGCCCGAACTTCGCCCAGGAGATCGCCGCTGGACTCCCGGCCGCGGCCGTCATCGCGTCCGAGGACGAGGAGCTCGCGGTCTGGCTCCAGCACGAGATCAACTCGCTGATCTTCCGCGTCTACGTCAACGCCGACCTGATCGGTGTCGAGCTCTGCGCGGCGGCGAAGAACGTGATCGCGCTCGCCGCCGGAGCCGTGGACGGGCTCGGTTTCGGCGACAACGCCAAGGCCGCGCTGATCACGCGCGGGCTGGCGGAGATGTCGCGCCTGGCGGCGGCCTGCGGTGCTCGCCCGGAGACGTTCGCCGGGCTCGCCGGGATGGGCGACCTGATCGTCACCTGCTGGAGCCGGCTCAGCCGCAACCGCCGTGCCGGCGAGCTGATCTCGCAGGGCGCCACTCCGGAGGAGGCGGTCGCCGAGATCGGCCAGGTGGTCGAGGGACTGACGACGGCGCCCGTTCTTCGCGATCTGTCGCACCGGGTCGGGATCGAGCTGCCGATCACCGAGGGGGCATGCCATGTCCTCGCCGGTCAGGATCTGTCTGAGCTAGTCTCGAGTCTGATGGGCAGGCGGCCGAGGGAGGAATGAGGGTGCGTAGGAGACTCGGATTTCTCGCGGGAATTGCGCTCGGCGCTGCGCTATTGGCCGGCTGCGGGGGCGGCGGGGGCAAGCCTGCTGCCACGGGCGCGGCCTCGATCGTGCCGGACAAGGTCTCGGCGTTCGTTTCCGTCGACAGCAATCTCGATTCGGCAGGCTGGAAAAAGGCCGAAGCGCTACTGAACCGGTTCCCGGGCAAGGACGACGTGCTCTCGAGCCTCCGCGCCTCGCTCCAGGAGAACGGGTTGAGCTGGGAGCAGGACGTGAAGCCGGCGCTCGGCAACGAGATCGATTTCGTCTGGCTCGACTTCCAGAACGGCGGCAACAACCTCGTCGGGATCACGAAGCCCAAGGACGTCGACAAGTTCAACGCCATGCTCGAGCAGGGCTCGAGCCCATCCGTGCACGAAGAGATCGACGGCTGGACGGTGTTCGCGAACGGCCAGACACAGCTCGACGAGTTCAAGTCGCTTCGCGACAACGGCGGCCGGCTCGACGGCGACTCGGTCTTCAACGACGCGCTCGACGGTCTCCCGAGCGACTCGATCACGAAGGCCTTCGTGAGAGGAAGCGCGATCCAGTCCGCGATCGACCAGGCGATCGAGCAGCAGGGCGGGCCCACCGGCACGACCGCCGACCAGATCGGAAAGCTCGACTCGTTCGGCGCGGCGGTGACGCCGGAGTCGAGCGGGATCCGGATCGATGCCGCGCTGAGCGGGGACCTGAAGCTGGGCGGCTCCGGATACCACGCCGACCTTCCGAGCTCCCTTCCGTCCGGCGCGACGCTCTACCTCTCGTTCAACAACGTGGGTGGAAGGCTCAACACGCTGTTCGACGACTACGCCCGCACCAACCCGAGCTTCGACCAGCAGCGCGCTCAGGTCGAGACCGCGCTCGGCGCGAGCCTCGACGACATCTTCAAGCTCCTGAGCGGCGAGGGCGCGTTTGCCCTCTACCGCACGGCGTCCGGAACCCCGGCGCTGCTGTTCGCCGTCCGCGTGAGCGACGAGGCCAAGGCCCGACGCGTGATCGAGAAGGCGGCCGCGCTCGCCCAGCTCAGCGGTAGCGTGAACGCGAGGTCGGTGCAGATCGGCGCCGTGCAGGCGAGCGAGTTCGACGTGAGCGGGACGGCGATCTACGCCGCCGCGTTCGACGGCAAGCTCGTGATCACGAACAGCCGCGCGTCGATCAAGTCGATGCAGAGCCCAGGGACGAAGCTCGCCGGCGATCCTGCCTACACGGCCGCGGTCTCGGGAGCGGGAATGCCGAGCGAGACGAACGGGTTCCTGTACGCGAACGTGCGCAGCGGGCTCGACTACGCCTTCTCGTACGCGGAGAGCCGCGGCTCGACGATCCCGGCGATCGCGAAGGACAACCTCGCGCCGCTGCGCGGCCTGCTGCTCTACACGACGAAGAGTGGGAAGCGGTTCGTCTTCACCGGCTTCCTGGGCATTGAGTAGCCTTCCCGGCCGCATGACAGCGCGCGAGTTCCTCTTCACCTCCGAGTCGGTCACCGAAGGCCACCCCGACAAGGTCGCCGACCAGCTCTCGGACACGATCCTCGATGCCGTCCTCGCCGACGACGAGAACGGGCGCGTGGCCTGCGAGACGCTGGTCACGACAGGGCTCGTGATCGTCGCCGGCGAGATCACGACCAGCACCTACATCGACATTCCCAAGCTCGTGCGCAAGAAGGTGGCGGAGATCGGCTACACGCGGGCCGAGTTCGGATTCGACGCGGAGACGTGTGGCGTGGTCGTCGCGATCGACGAGCAGTCGCCCGATATCGCCCAGGGCGTCGACCAGGCCTACGAAGTGCAGCACGACCCGGGCGACGACGATCCGCTCGACCGCCTCGGCGCCGGCGACCAGGGGATGATGTTCGGCTACGCCTGCCGCGAGACGGAGGAGCTGATGCCGCTGCCGATCATGCTCGCGCACAAGCTGTGCAAGCGGCTCGCGGAGGTGCGGAAGGCGGACGAGCTGCTCTACCTGCGCCCGGACGGAAAGGCCCAGGTGACCGTCCGGTATGAGGTCGACGAGCACGGCCGCCAGCGGCCGGTGGAGATCGAGCGGATCCTGATCTCGACCCAGCACGCCGACGGGATCGACGCCGAGGCGCTGATCAAGCCCGACCTGGTCGAGCGCGTGATCCGGCCGATCCTCCCGCGCGACCTCTACGACGAGAAGCGGTTCGAGGAGCGCGATTTCGTCTACGTCAACCCGACGGGCAAGTTCGTGCTCGGCGGGCCGATGGGGGATACGGGGCTGACGGGACGGAAGATCATCGTCGACACCTACGGAGGCGCGGCCCGCCACGGCGGCGGTGCCTTCTCCGGGAAGGATCCGACCAAGGTCGATCGCTCCGCCGCCTACGCGGCTCGCTACGTGGCCAAGAACGTCGTTGCCGCCGAGCTTGCCGACCGCTGCGAGGTCAACGTCGCCTACGCGATCGGCGTCGCCCACCCAGTCTCGATCGGGGTGCGCACGTTCGGGACGGAGCAGATCGCGGTCGGCCGGATCGAGGAGCTCGTCAGCGAGCACTTCGACCTGCGGCCGGCGGCGATCCTGCGCGATCTCCAGCTGCAGCGGCCGATCTTCGCCAAGACGGCGGCCTACGGCCACTTCGGCCGTGACGACCACGATTTCACCTGGGAGCGGACGGACAAGGCCGGCGCGCTCCGCGAGGCGGCCGGGCTCGAAGCCGGCGCTTCGGTTGCCTGAGCTCGAGAGCTTTCGCCTCTAGGAAATATTCACAAACTTGAGTCCCTCGGACTCACCCCTCAAATCGGCTCAGCAGTTTCAATCGAATTTGCAGCGTCTTTCTCCAACCGCTGTCTGGCACGTGCCTGGCACCAAGTATTCAGTGCGATATTCATAGACGGCTCGACCTCCGGCTCGGCGTTCCGATCAGACGGTGGCGCGAAGCCGATTCACCCGGCGACGCGCAGCTCCGACACGGTCACGAGCTCGTAGCCCTCTTCGCGGAGACAGGGCAAGAGGTGCCCGAGCGCCTCGACCGTCGGCGTGCAGTCGTCCCGCGAGCTCGTCGGGGGCGGCGGGTAGCCGTCGTGGAGGTCGACGATCGAGCCCGGGCGGATCTCCGCCCAGACGTGGGAGAAGATGCTGTGCGAATCCATCCCCGGCTGCCAGTCCTGGGGATTGACGTCGGCGAAGACGGCGTCGAGCTCGAGCTCGGAGACGATCTTCAGGACGCGGTCGTCGGCGTGGAAGCCGGGTGCACGGAACAAGCGCGGCGGCTCGCCCAGCACCTCGGCGAGCGTCTCGACGCCGGCGGCGATCTCGGCGCGGACCTCGTCGTCGGGAATCTCCGTCAGCCGCGGATGCGTGAGCGTGTGGCTGCCGACCTCGTGTCCGTGGGCGACGATCTTCCGCACCTCCTCGGGGTGCTCGCGGACGCGCGCGCCGATCAGGAAGAAGGTCGCGCGCCCCTCGTGCTCTCGCAGCAGCTCGCGGACCATGGGCGTCCACTGGGAAGGACCATCGTCGAAGGTCAGGGCAACGCGCTTCGCGCCGGGCACCGGCTCGAGCGCCGTCTCCTCAGTCATCTGTGTTTAAAAACACAAAACGAGAGAGGCGTCACGACCTACGCGGCCGGCCGGACGAAGAGCCCGGCGGCGGCCTTCTCGGCGAGGACCCGCTCGTCGCCGTTCAGCCGCACCGTGAACTCGCCGTTCACGTCCTCGACCTCGATCTCGCCGCCCGGCACGAGCCCCTGGTCGTAGAACCAGTGCAGCAGCTCGCCGTCGTGCTCGGCGAGCCGGACGATCGTCGCCCTCGCGCCGGGCTCGAGGTCGGAGAGCGCCGCCAGCTCCTTGTTCTCCTCCTGCTCGAACGCCGTATCGACGGGCCAGCCGTGCGGACAGCGATCGGGGTTCCCGAGCCGCTCGGCGATCCGCTCAACCATCTCGTCCGAGAACGTGTCACCGAGCTCGTCGGCATGGACGTGCGCCTCGGCGGCCGTGTAGCCGAGGAAGTCGGTCAGCAGCCGCTCGATCAGGCGGTGGCGGCGGACGACCTGCTCGGCGCGCTTGCGCCCGGACGCCGTGAGCAGCGCCTCCCGCTGCTCTCCCCGCTCGATCAGGCCCTCCGCTTCGAGCCGCTTCAGCATCTCGCCGGCCGATGCCCGGGAGACGCCGAGCATCTCGGCGACACGGGACGCGAGCGTGGGGGAGCCCGCGGTCACCGGGTGGTACTCGCCGATCGGAAACGCCAGAAAGTAGATCGTCTCGAGGTACTCGTCGACCGAATGTCCAGGCACGCTGCAACTCTAAACGTCCCGTGAGTCCCCGCTACGCATCCGTGTACCCGCTCGTCTCGGCCCGCGCCGTCGCCCGGCCCTTCACGTACGAGGTTCCCGACGACGTCGAGCCGGGAGCCGTCGTTCAGGTGCGCTTCGGCCGCGCGCGCCGCCGCGGCGTCGTCGTCGATGTGGCGGACGCTCCTCCAGAAGGGGTGGACGCGGCCCCGATCGAGAAGGTGGTGGACACCGTCCCGCCCGCGCTCGTCGAGCTCGCGCTCTGGGTCGCCGACTACTACGGCTCGACGCCCGCACGCGCGCTCGAGCTTGTCGCTCCGCTCAAGCGCGCCCGCCGGGCCGAGCGGCCTCAGCCGGCGCTGCGGGAGGCCCTCAGGGGCGAGGCGGCACCGGAGTCGCTGAGCCCTTCCCAGGAGGAGGCCGTCGCGCGAGTTGTCGGTGCGATGGACGCGGGCTCCGGCGCGCACTTCCTCCTGTACGGGGCGACGGGCAGCGGCAAGACCGAGGTATACCTCCAGGCGTGCGCCGCCGCGCTCGAGCGTGGTCTCGGAGCGATCGTGCTCGTGCCCGAGATCGGGCTCACGCCGCAGGCCGTCGGCCGTTTCCGGGTGCGCTTCGGCGACCGGATCGCGATCCTGCACTCGGCCTTGAGCGACGCCGAGCGCCGGGATGAGCGCGAGCGGATCGTCGGGGGCGAGGCCCGCGTCGTGATCGGCGCCCGCTCCGCCGTCTTCGCCCCGGTCCGCGGGCTCGGCCTCATCTGCGTCGACGAGGAGCACGATGCCTCCTACAAGCAGGAGTCCGACCCACGCTACGACGCCCGGACGGTGGCCGCCAAGCGCGCCTCGCTCGAGGGCGCCGTCGCGGTTTACGGAAGCGCGACGCCGCGGCCCGAGAGCTGGGAGCGGCTCGAGCGGCTCGAGCTCGGCGGCCGGCTGGCGGGGCCGTTGCCGCCCGTCCGCGTCGTCGATCTCCGCTACGAACGCGGCTATCCGCTGTCGGCGCCGCTGCTGGCCGAGTTGGGGGCGATCGCCGAGTCGGGCGGGAAGGCGATCCTGCTCCTGAACCGGCGCGGGGTCGCACCTGCGCTGCACTGCCGCGCGTGCGGCAAGACGATCCGGTGCCCGAACTGCGACGTCTCACTGGTGCTCCACAGCGACGGTGTGCTCCGTTGCCATCACTGCGCGTGGGAGGAGCCCGCGCCGGAGACCTGTCCTGCGTGCGGCTCGGCCGAGCTCGCGCGGCTCGGCGCGGGAACGCAGCGGCTCGAGCGGGAGCTGGAGGCGCAAATCCCCGAGCTGGAGCGGATCCGGTTGGACGCGGACACCGTCTCCAAGCCGGGAGCGGCCGCCGAGGCGCTCGGCCGCTTCGCCGCCGGCGACCGCGTGGTGCTCGTCGGAACGCAGATGGTCGCGAAGGGACATCACTTCGCCGGGGTCGCGCTGGCGGCGGTGGTGGACGCGGACACCGGGCTCGGCCTGCCGGACTTCCGCGCCGAGGAGCGGACGTTCCAGCTCCTGACCCAGCTCGCCGGCCGGAGCGGGCGCGACGCACCCGGGCGCGTCCTCGTCCAGACCTTCCAGCCCGATGCGCGCGCGATCCAGCTCGCCGCCCGCCACGACGTGCCCGAGTTTCTCGCCGGCGAGCTCGAGCGCCGCCGCGAGCTCGGCTATCCGCCCTTCCGCCATCTTGTCCGCATCGTCGCCTCGGGGCCAAATGCGGAGGGCCCGGCGCGGCTGTTGAGCGAGCTCAAGGCGGGCCTCGGCAACGGGGATCTGCTCGGCCCGGCCCCCCTGCTGCGGCTGCGCGGCCGCCATCGGGCGCAGCTCGTGGCGAAGACCGAGCACCCGAGGCGGATCGCCGCGCGCGCGGCCGAGCTGCTCGTGGAAGCGGCGACAGCGATGCGAAAGGCGGGGCTCACCGCCGTCGTTGACGTCGATCCGCAAAGCTTGTAGCGATGCGCTACGGACTCGTCGTCTCGAACATCGGGACGCATTCGGACGTGCGGGCTGTCGTCGAGCTCGCCAAGGCGGCGGAGGAGGCAGGCTGGGAGGGCCTGTTCGCCTGGGACCACCTCGGCTTCGTCTGGGGCGTTCCCTCGGCCGACCCGTGGGTGCTGCTGACCGCCTGCGCAATGGAGACGTCCCGCATCCTGCTGGGGACGGCGGTGACGCCGGTGCCGCGGCGCCGCGTCCAGAACCTCGCACACACGGTCGCGACGCTCGATCGGCTCAGCGGCGGCCGCGTCGTCTTCGGCGCAGGTCTGGGCGGGAACCGGAGCGAGTTCGAGCGCTTCGGCGAGGATTACTCGCGCAGGCGGCGGATCGCGCTTTTGGACGAGGGTCTCGACGCGCTCCGGAAGCTGTGGGACGGTGAGACGGTGAACGGCGTCACCCTTCAGCCGCCTCCGGTCGGCCGGGTGCCGATCTGGGTCGGGGGCAAGCGGCGTGACGCGCTCGAGCGAGCGGCCCGCTACGACGGCTGGCTCGCCGACAGCTCGGAGCCGGACCGGATGTCGCTCAGCCCTGGCGAGATCGCCGAGAAGGCGCGCGGGATCCGCGGCGACGTGGTCGTCACCGGCTACTCGTCGCTTGCAAACCCTCGCGACTACGAAGTGGCCGGCGCGACCTGGTGGCTCGAGAGTCTGCACGACCGCCGCGGCTCCCCGGAGGAGATGCTCGCCGTCGTCCGGGCCGGTCCGCCTGCCTAGACTTCAGGCATGGCCGACGCCGGACAGGTTCTCGAGGAAGAGCGCGATCCCCGCGAGGAGGCGCTGCGCGTCGCCGCGCTCTCGCAGGTCCGCCAGTACCCCGATCCCGTGCTCAAGATGCAGGCGCGCGAGGTGGAGAGCTTCGACGACGACCTCCAGCGCCTCGTCGAGCGGATGAAGCGGCTGATGAAGGACGCCTACGGGCTCGGCCTGGCCGGCAACCAGGTCGGCATCCTGCGCCGGGTCTTCGTCTTCCAGCCGGGAGAAGGCGACTCCCTGGCGCTCGTCAACCCGCGGATCCTGGAGCGCTCGGACGAATCCGAGACCGACCAGGAGGGGTGCTTGTCGATGCAGGGCGTCCGCGTCCCGGTCGAGCGGGCGCTCTCGGTCACGGTCGAGGCGAACGATCCCGACGGCGGCGAGTTGCGGCTGGAGCTGACCGGGCTGACGGCCCGGGTCGCCCAGCACGAGATCGACCATCTCGACGGCGTCCTGATTCTCGACCGCACGGATGCAGACAGCCGCCGCGAGGCGCTGGCCGTCCTGCGCCCCCAGCCCGTTCTCGGCGCTTCTCGCTAGTCCTAGACATAGGAGGTGGGCAATGGCCCGCGTACGGAACCGCTGGATCGTCGCCGTCGCCGGCGGCATAACTGCCGCGCTCATCGCGGCATTTGCCTTCACAGGATCGGGAACGGCAAATCCCCCTCCGCCCAGCATTGGTCTTACTGGCCGAACTCTTGCGGAGGTCGATGCTCTCCAAAGATCAGAGCAGCTGTATTTCTTTCAGAACCACCGTCATTACACGGGACGACTTGGAGATCTGTTCGAGCAAGGTTACGGCGCAGACATCGCGATCAATCTGACCATGCCGCTAGATGTCCACCTCGACGTCAGCTCGAGTCGAAAGAGCGTGCTCATCCGAGTTACGGGGCCGACGGTGAGCCTCATGCGAGCTCTGCAGCGAGGCAACGAAGTCGGCCGAGGATGCCAGGTCATCGCGGACGCCGGTGGCTGTCCCGAAAGGTAGTTCCTCAGGAACGCTGGCAATCGCTGCGACGGCTCCGTTCGGCGCCGACGTCCTCGAGCGCCTGGCCGGCCGGCACGAGCTCGCCTATCTGCTCACGCGGCCCGATCGGCCGCGCGGGAGGGGTCGACGACCCGGCCCGCCGCCGGCGAAGATCGTCGCGGAGCGGCTCGGGATCCCCGTCCGGCAGCCGGAACGGCTTGACACCTCGTTCGACCCGGAGGCGGATGCGGTCATGGTCGTCGCCTACGGAGCGCTGATCCCGGACGAGCTGCTCGACCGGGCGCTGTGGCTTAACGTCCACCCGTCGCTCCTCCCCCGCTGGCGCGGGGCGGCGCCGGTCGAGCGGGCGATCATGGCCGGCGACCGCGAGACGGGGGTGACGATCCACCGGACGACGCCCGAGCTCGACGCCGGGCCGATCGCTGCGCAGCGAGCCTTTCCGATCGAGCCGGAGGACGATGCCGGTGCCGTCTACGCGAAGGCGGCTCCGATCGCCGCGGAGCTGCTCGACGGCGTGCTGGCGGACCCGAGCTTCGTCCCGCAGCCCGACGAAGGAGCGACCTACGCGGAGAAGATCACGGCCGACGACCGCCTGATCGACTGGGAGCGGCCGGGACAGGAGATCGTGGACCGGGTGCGGGCGCTCTCGCCGCACATCGGCGCGCGAGCGGAGCTGCACGGGCGGCCGGTGATCGTCTGGCGGGCGCGCGTCGAGGACGACCGCGTGGTGCCGGTCGAGGTCCAGCCGGAGGGCCGCAAGCGCATGTCCTACGACGAGTTCCTGCGAGGTCTGCGGTGAGCGAGGACTGGCGCCGGTACTACGAGGCAGCGGGCGACACGCCGCGCGAGACGCTCCTGTTTGCGCTCGCGCGCTTCGAATCGGAGGGCGTGGGCGACGGCCGGATGCTGTTCGCTGTCGACCTCGGCTGTGGGACGGGGCGCGACACCATTGAGCTCCTTCGGCACGGATGGCGCGTGCTCGCCGTGGACGCCGAAGCCGAGGCGATCGAGCAGCTGCTCGCCCGGCTTGAAGGGCTCGAGGGCGCGAGCGAGCACTTGGCCACTCTCGTGTCGACATTCGAGCAGGCGACGTGGCCTCGCGCTGAGCTCGTAAACGCGAGCTTCTCGCTTCCGTTCACGTCCCCGGAGGCCTTCCCGGCCGTCTGGGACCGGATCCGCCGCTCGCTCGTCAGCGGTGGGCGCTTCTGCGGTCAGCTGTTCGGCGATCGAGACGATTGGGCTGCCGGGAAAGGCACCTCTTCGCACAAGGGCGAGATCACGTTCCAGACGAAGAACGAAGTGGAGGCGCTGCTCGAGCCCTTCACGGTCGAAAAGCTCGAGGAGATCGACGAGGACGGAAAGACGGCCGTCGGCGACCCGAAGCACTGGCATCTGTTCAACGTCGTCGCGAAGAAACCATGATCGCAGTGTCGTGCCGGTAGCCCCAGCACGCCGAGCGGCCTACCAGGTCGTTCTGCGGGTGTTCGAGGACGGCGCCTATGCCGACCGCGCGCTCGTGCCCGCGGCGGCCGGTCTCGACGCCCGGGACCGCGCGCTCGCCCAGCGGATCGCCTACGGCACCGTCCAGCGCATCCGCACGCTCGACCACGGGATCGAAGCGCTGGGGCGGCGCCCCGTCCACAAGCTCGATGCACCCGTGCGCGCGGCACTCCGGATCGGGGCCTACCAGCTCGGCTATCTCGACTCCGTCCCTGCCCACGCGGCGGTCGGCGAGTCGGTGGAGCTGGTGCGCGAGGCCGGGCTCGAGCGGGGGGTCGCGTTCACGAACGCCGTGCTCCGGCGCCTATCCGAGGGCCTGCGCGGCCTGCTCGCGAGCCTGCCCGAAGGAACCGCCGAGGAAGCCGCCCTCAAGCACTCCTACCCGGACTGGGTCGCCGAGACGTGGTGGCGCGAGCTCGGCGCCGACGACGCGCTCGCGCTGATGCAAGCCCAGAACGAGGCGCCGGAGACGGTCGTGCGCCTGAACCGGCGCAAGGAGGGGCACGTCGACGGAAGGCCGGACCCGGATCTCCCCGACGCCCTCCACGTGGACCGCGTGGACGAGCGGGCGCTGGCCGAGGGCCTGATCTGGCCCCAGAGCCGGGGCTCCCAGCTCGCGGGGCTCGCCGTCGGCTCGGTCGAGGGCGAACGGGTGCTTGACCTCTGCGCCGCCCCCGGAGGAAAGGCGACGCAGCTCGCCGGCGAGGTGGTCGCGGTCGAGAAGCATCCCGGCCGCGCGCGCGAGCTCGAGGAGAACTGCCGCCGGTTGGGTGCGGACAACGTGACGGTCGTCTGCGCGGACGCGCTCGAGCTTCCACCCGGTCTGACGGGATTCGACCGTGTGCTCGTCGATGCGCCCTGCTCGGGCCTCGGCGTCCTCGCCTCGCGTCCTGACCTGCGCTGGCGCTCGCAGCCTCTGCCGGAGTTGCAGCTCGCCCTACTGCGCGCCGCCGCCGAGCGCGTCCGGCCGGGAGGGACGGTCACCTACTCGGTCTGCACGATCAACGCGGCCGAGAACGAGGAGGTCGTCGACACGTCCGGGCTCGAGCCCGAGCCGGTGGGCGACGAGTGGCCGCAGTTCCGCCATCCTGGCCGGCCGGAGTTCCTCCTCACGCTCCCGCACGTCCATAGGACGTCGGGCTTCTTCATCGCCCGCCTAAGATCCTCGGCGTGAGCTGGGACGACTGGGTTCGCGGCGCCGAGATCGAGCCGTCGCTCTACGCGGCCGATTTCGCGCGCCTTGGCGAGCAGATCGAGCAGATGCTCGACGCCGGCGTCCGTGTCTTCCACTTCGACACCGGGGATGGGCACTTCGTCCCGCCGGTCACCATCGGGCCGATCGTGCTCGAGTCGATCTCGAAGCTCGTCCACGACGGCGGCGCGATCGTCGACTGCCACCTGATGGTCGAGTTCCCGGAGCGTCACTTCGAGGCGTTCGCGAAGGCGGGCGGCGACAGCGTCACCGTCCACTACGAGGCCTGCGACGACCTACCCGCGGTCTACGCCCAGGCGCGAGCCCAAGGTCTCGCCGTCGGGCTCGCGTTCAACCCGGAGACGAGCCCGGAGGACGCGGCGGCGGCGTCGGAGGCCGCGGACATCGTCAACTGCATGAGCATCCACCCCGGATACTCGGGACAGGCGTTCATGCCCGAGGCGATCCCGCGGATCCGCAGGCTGCGCGAGCTGATCCCGCCGGAGCGCCACGTCCAGGTGGACGGCGGCGTCGGCGTGGAGAACGCGCGCGAGCTGCGAGAGGCCGGCGTCAACCTGTTCGTGGCCGGCTCGAGCGTGTTCGGCGCCGACGATCCGGTTGCGGCATACGAAGCGCTCGTCGCCGAGATCCAGTGAGCCTGGAACGAGCGCTGGAGCTGGCCGAACGCGGCCGCGGCACGACGCACCCGAACCCGGTCGTCGGGGCCGTGCTCGTCCGCGACGGGGAGGTGGTCGGCGAGGGCTGGCACGAGCGCGCCGGCGGGCCACACGCGGAGGTGAACGCGATCGCCGCCGCCGGCGAGCGGGCGCGAGGAGCAACGCTGTACGTGACGCAGGAGCCGTGCTCCCATTACGGCAGCACGCCGCCGTGCGTCGACGCTCTGCTCGAGGCCGGGATCGCGCGCGTCGTCGCCGGCTCGCTCGACCCGCATCCGGAGCACGGAGGCGGCCTCGAGAAGCTGCGCGCCGCAGGTGTCGAGACAGAGCTCGTCGACTCGTTCGAGGCGCGGCAGCAGAACGAGGCGTGGCGCACCGCGGTCTCGAAGGGGCGGCCGTTCGTGACGTACAAGGTCGCGGTCACGCTCGACGGCCGCGTGACGGTGCCGGGCTCGCGCTGGATCTCCGGCGAGGAGAGCAGACGCCTGGTCCACGAGTTGCGGGCGTCCTCCGACGCGGTCGCGGTCGGGATGGGGACGGTTCGCGCCGACGATCCTTCGCTGACGGCGCGCGACGTGGAAGTGCGGAGCCAGCCGCGCCGACTGGCGTTCGGCAGTGGCCCGCTTCCCGAAGGGTCCGAGCTCGAGCTTCGCCCGGGGCCGCTCGGAGAGGAGCTCGCGCGGCTCGGGGAGGAGGGCGTCCAGTCGCTGCTGCTCGAGGGCGGGCCGACGCTCGCGACCGCCTTCCTCAGGGAGGACCTCGTCGACAAGTTGCTTGTCTTCGTTGCCCCCGTCGTGGGCGGAAGCGGCCCTCGCTTCCTCGGCGACCTGCCCGAGCCGGTGAGACTCTTCCGCTTGACGACGGACCCCGTCGGCGAAGACCTGCTCCTGACCGCGTACGTCCATGAACCCTGAGCACGAGCTCGTCACGCAGCTCTCGCGCTGGCTGTCCGGCCACCTCGGCGACGCCGAGCTGCTGAAGCTGATCGCGAGCGTGGGCAAGGAGGGCCTGTCTCTCGAGCAAGCGCAGGCCCTCGACGAGCTGGTGGAGGAGCTCAACCGGCCGCAGCGGCACTCGGCGCAGCTCCAGATGGTCGGGCGCGAGACTCTGGAGACGCTGGCGCTCGGCTAGGTTTTCCACGTGTTCACGGGGATCGTTCGGGAGCGGGGCCGCGTCGTCTCGTACGACGACGGCGAGCTGGTCGTCGAGACGTCCGTCGAGGGCGACATCGGCGACTCGATCTCGATCGACGGCATCTGCCTGACCGTGGTCGCCCGCGAGAACGGACGCCTCGCCTTCAACGTCATCCCCGAAAGCCGGGAGCGCGGAAAGCCGTTCCGGGACGAGGTCAACGTCGAGGCGGCCGTCCGAGTCGGTGACCCGCTCGGCGGCCACATCGTCCAGGGACACGTCGACGGGGTGGGCCGCATCCGCAGCGTCGATCGGGACGGCGACGACGTGCGGATGTCGATCGAGGCGCCGCCCGAGGTCCTCCGCTACTGCATCGAGAAGGGCTCCGTCACCGTCGAGGGCGTCGCGCTCACGATCACCGAGGTCACGGACGACAGCTTCTCGGTCGCGCTCGTCCCGCACACGCTCTCCGTGACCACGCTCGGCGCCCTCGAGCCCGGCGACGAGGTCAACCTCGAGGCCGACGTGCTCGCGAAGTATGTCGAGCGCTTGCTGCCGTAGGACTACCATTGCTCCGATGGCTCAGCAGCTGACCGCCACACCCTTCGCCACGATCGAGGAGGCAATCGAGGACGTCCGCCAGGGCAAGCTCGTGGTGGTCGTGGACGCGGCCGACCGCGAGAACGAGGGTGACCTGACGATCGCGGCCCAGTTCGCGACGCCGGAGGCGATCAACTTCATGGCCACCCACGCGCGCGGCCTGATCTGCCTCTGCCTGTCGCCCGAGCGCTGCTCCGAGCTCGACCTGAAGCCGATGACCGACCGGAACGAGACGCCGTTCGGCACCGCGTTCACGGTCTCCGTCGAGGCGCGCGAGGGGATCTCCACCGGCATCTCCGCCGCCGACCGGTCGCGGACGATCCAGGTTGCGATCGATGCCAGCAAGGGCCCGGAGGATCTCGTCCAGCCCGGGCACATCTTCCCGCTACGCGCGCGCCCAGGAGGCGTGCTCGAGCGCGCGGGGCAGACCGAGGCGGCGGTCGATCTCGCGCGCCTCGCCGGCCTGATCCCGGCCGGCGTCGTCTGCGAGGTGATGAACGAGGACGGGACGATGGCGCGCGTCCCCGACCTGGTGCCGTACTGCGAGCGCCACGGGCTGAAGATGATCACGGTCGCCGACCTGATCGAGTACCGGCGGCGGACGGAGAAGCTCGTCGAGCGCACGACTTCGGTCCGGCTGCCGACCTCCTACGGCGAGTTCACCGCCGTCGCCTTCCGCGAGCGGCTGTCCGGCAAGCACCACCTCGCGCTCGTCAGGGGCGAGGTCGATCGCAAGGAGAACGTGCTCGTCCGGGTCCACTCCGAGTGCCTGACCGGCGACGTCTTCCACTCGCTTCGCTGCGACTGCGGCGAGCAGCTCGAGCAGGCGCTTGCGCGGATCGGCTCCGAGGAGCGGGGGGTGCTGCTGTACATGGCCCAGGAGGGCCGCGGAATCGGGCTCCTGAACAAGTTCCGGGCCTACGAGCTACAGGAAAGCGGGATGGACACCGTCGAGGCCAATCTCGAGCTCGGGTTCCCGCCGGATGCGCGCGACTACGGGATCGGCAACCAGATCCTGGCCGATCTCGGCCTGTCGACGATCCGGATCCTCACGAACAACCCGAAGAAGATCATCGGCATCGAGGGCTTCGGCCTGACCGTCGTCGAGCAGGTGCCGATCGAGGTGTCGCCCAACGCCGAGAATCTCCGCTACCTCGAGACCAAGAAGTCCAAGCTCGGCCATCGCCTCCATCACCAGGACCTCCGATACGAAGTAGAGAATGCAGACGATGAATGAGCGCTACGACTATGACGAGCGGCGCCCCTTCGATCTCGATTCGGCATCGGAGCCGGAGATGGAGGAAAAGAATCCCTTCATCGAGGACAGCCCCCTCGTCGAGCCCGAGCGTCCGCCGTGGGAGGAGCCTGCGTCACCGCCGCCGGCGGCCTACGAGCCCTCTCCGGCCTACGCGGCCGAGGACGTGGTCGACGACGAGGAGCCGCTGAAAGAGGAGCCTTTCGCGGAGGAACCGCCTGCGTTCGAGCCCGAGGCCGAGGCCGAACCCGAGCCTGAGCCTGAGCCGGAGCCCGAGCCCGAGCCGGAGCCCGAACCGGAGGAACCCGAGCACGAGCTCGCGCTTCCGCTCGAGCACACTCCTTCCGGTCTCGACATCCCCGACGGCTACCGCACGCTCGAAGGCGAGGCGACGGGAGCACAGCGCTCGGTCGCGGTCGTCGTCAGCCGCTTCAACGGGGAGATCACGAACCAGCTGCTCACCCGCGCTCTCGACGAGCTGGAGCTGGCCGGCGTGATGAGAAGCGCGATCACGATCCTCACCGTGCCCGGGGCGTTCGAGCTCCCGCTCGCGGCGATGGCTCTCGGCAAGACGCGCCGGTACGCCTGCGTGGTCGCCCTCGGCTGCGTGATCCGCGGCGAGACGCCGCACTTCGACTACATCTCCTCGGAAGCCGCAAGCGGCCTCCAGCTGGCCGCCCTCGAGACGGGAACGCCTGTCTCGTTCGGCGTGCTCACCTGCGAGACGCGTGCGCAGGCCGAGGCCCGGCTCGACCGCGGGGCCGATGCCGCCCGCAGCGCGCTCGAGATGGCGGACGTCTTCTCGAAGCTCCGCGCTGCCGCAGCAGGCTAGTGCGCTACCGCTCGCTCGGCTCGTCCGGGCTGATGGTTTCCGTCGTTGGGCTCGGCAGCAACAACTTCGGCACCCGCTGCGATCGTAGGGAGACCCGCGCGGTCGTCGACGCAGCGATCGAGTCGGGGATCTCCCTGATCGACACGGCCGACATCTACGGCGGAGGCGGCGACAGCGAGGCGTTCATCGGCGACGCGCTCAAGGGCCGCCGGGAAGAGGTCGTGCTCGCGACAAAGTTCGGCATGGACATGAGCGGCAAGAACGGGCCGGACTGGGGGGCACGCGGCTCCCGTCGCTACCTCCGGATCGCCGTCGAAGCGTCGCTTCGGCGCCTCCAGACCGACTGGATCGACCTGTACCAGTACCACCGTCCCGACGGCGTCACCCCGATCGAGGAGACGCTCGCCGCCCTCGACGAGCTCGTGCGCGAGGGCAAGGTGCGCTACGTCGGCTCCTCCAACTTCAAGGCGTGGCAGGTGGCCGAGGCCGAGTACGTCGCGCGCCGCGACGGACGGTCGCGGTTCGTGAGCGCGCAGAACCACTACTCGCTGCTCGAGCGCGGCGTCGAGGCGGAGCTGGCGCCGGCGTGCCAGCACCTCGGGATCGGGATCCTGCCCTTCTTCCCGCTCGCCCATGGGTTGCTGACGGGGAAGTACCGGCGCGGGCATCCACCGCCAGAGGGGTCGCGGCTGGAAGGCCGCTCGGAACGGCTGACGGAAGAGGTCTTCGACCAGCTCGAGGCGCTCGAGCGGTTTGGAGAGGAACGGGGACGCTCGCTGCTCGAGGTCGGGATCGCGTGCCTCGCCGCCCAGCCCGCCGTCGCGTCGGTGATCGCCGGCGCGACGGAGCCCGAGCAGGCGCGTGAGAACGCGAAGGCGGGCGACTGGGTGCCGACGGAGGAGGATCTGGCCGCCCTCGACGAGATCATCCCGTCTCCCCGAGCCGAATAGCTACACTCGCGCCATGTCCAAGGTTTGCGCCGTCTGCGGCAAGAAACCCTCGTTCGGCAACAGCCGAAGCCACTCGATGGTGGCCACGAGGCGCCGGTTCGAGCCGAATCTGCAGCGGGTCCGCATCCTGGTGAACGGCGCGGCGAAGCGCGCCTACGTCTGCACCCGCTGCCTCAAGGGCGGCAAGGTCCAGAAGGCAGCTTCGACCTAGGGCCTCCGGACCCGCTCCTATACTCGTTCGATCCCCGCTCGACCGGGAACCTTGACGCTCCCGGCCGGCTTTGCCGGTCTGGACCCGCCTGCGGAATGGCCTCCGACGCGCGGGGCGGCGCGGCCTGAGCAGCTCGAGCGGCCGCTCGACTCGCTCGCGGGCGTCGGTCCCGCGCTGAAGCGGAAGCTCGGCAAGCTCGGCCTCCGGACGATCGGCGATCTCCTGCGCCATCGCCCGCGGCGCTACGAAGCCGCCGCTCCGGAGCGGCGCATCGCCGACCTGTTCGGGACGGAGGAGGTCGCGATCGCCGGCGAAGTCCGGCGAACGAGCGTCCGGCGCCCGTCGCGGCGGCTGGCGATCGTCAAGGCGCGCGTGGCCGACGAGAGCGGCGAGATCGACGCCGTCTGGTTCAACCAGGTCTGGCTCGCCGACCGGCTGCAGCCCGGTACGCGCGTCCGGTTGCGCGGGCAGCTGCGCCGCAACGAGTTCAACGTCCGCTCCTACGACCTGAACGGCGTCACGGCTACCGCCGACTTCGCCCCGGTCTATCCGGCGAGCGAGGAGGTGCTGCCGAAGAAGCTGCGCGAGCTGGTCGCGGCCGCCCTGCCGCACGCGCGCGACCACCCCGACCCGCTTCCCGCAGGGCTCAAGCAGCGCGAGCAGCTGCCGTTGCGCTCCGACGCGCTCTGGGCGCTGCATCGCCCGCGGTCCGCCGAGGAAGCGGAGCGCGGCCGCCGCCGGCTCGCGTTCGAGGAGCTGCTAGTCCTCCAGCTCGGCCTGCTGCGCCGCGGCCGCGGGCGGGAGGAGGCCGTGGCGCCGGCGCTCGGCGGGCCGGGCGCGCTGATCGAGCGCTACCGCGCGGTGCTGCCGTTCCGGCTCACGCCGGACCAGGAACGGGCGATCGCGGAGATCGACGCCGACCTCGACCGGACGGTGCCGATGCAGAGGCTGCTGCAGGGGGACGTCGGCTCGGGCAAGACGGTCGTCGCGCTGTACGCGCTCCTGCGCGCGGTCGAATCCGGGCGCCAGGGTGCGTTGATGGCGCCTACGGAGACCCTGGCCGAGCAGCATTTCTTCACGCTCGACGAGATCTGCGGGAAGATCGGCGTCAGCACCGGGCTGCTGACGAGCTCGCTCCCGAAGGCTCAGCGCGACACGGGTGCGAGCGTGCTCGTCGGCACTCACGCGCTGATCCAGGAGGGAGTCGACCTCGGCAACGTCGCAGTCGCCGTCGTCGACGAGCAGCACCGGTTCGGGGTCGAGCAGCGCGCGGCGCTTGCCGTCGGCCGGTCGCCGCACGTCCTCCACATGACCGCGACGCCGATCCCGCGCACGCTCGCGCTGACGGTCTACGGCGACCTGCAGGTGAGCGAGATCGCACACCCGCCGGCGGGGCGGAAGCCCGTGATCACGAGTTGGGTGGCCGAAGACCGCAGCGCAGAGGCTTACCGACGGTTGCGCGGGCACCTCGAGGCGGGCCGCCAGGCTTACGTGATTTGTCCTTTGATTTCGGAGTCGGAGACGATCGAGGCCCGCGCCGCCGAGCAGGAGGCAGAACGGCTGCGCAGGGCGGAGCTGCGCGGCCTGCGCGTCGGCTGCCTGCACGGGAAGCTGCCCCCGCGCGAGCGCCGCGAGCTGATGCGTGCGTTCAAGGCTCGCGAGCTGGACGTGCTCGTGGCGACGACCGTGATCGAGGTCGGCGTGGACGTCCCGAACGCGACGATCATGATCGTCCAGGAGGCGGACCGGTTCGGGCTCGCGCAGCTGCACCAGCTCCGGGGCCGTGTGGGGAGGGGCTCGGAGCAGTCGTACTGCCTGCTCGTCTCCCGCGCCAAGGAGGAGCTGACCGACTCGGCACTGGCCCGCCTCGAGGCGCTCGTCGCGACGGGCGACGGCTTCGAGCTTGCGGAGACGGATCTCGAGATTCGCGGAGAGGGGCAGCTGCTCGGGACGAGGCAGTCAGGACTCTCGGATCTCGCGTTCACGCGCCTGCGCGCCGACCGCGCCCTGCTCGAGCGCGCCCGCGAGGCCGCGGGCGAGCTGCTCGACTACGAGGGCCCGCTCGATGACGAGGTCGAGCGGATGTTCGGCGAGGCGGATGTGAGTGCGTGACCAGCTCCAGATCGTCACCGCGATAGTCCGCCGCGCAGACGACCTCCTGATGGTGCTGCAGGCCGGACCGGACGAGAAGCCGGGCTGGACCGTCCCGGGCGGCCGCGTCGAACCGGGCGAGTTCGTCACCGACGCGCTCGTACGCGAGGTGAAGGAGGAGACCGGCCTGACGGTGCTCGACCTGGGCCGGCTTGCCTTCACTGCGCAGGTGGACAAGCGGCGCGACGGCTGGTTCGCGACCGTCTGGGACCGGGCCAGAGCCCAAGAGCATCCCCGGAAATTTAGGGTCAACGTTCTTCCGCGCCGCTGCGCGGATCCCACAAGCGGCATTGGTTCAGCGTGCGCTAAGCGCGAATTCAGCGGTTTGCAAGCGGTGGCGAGTATCAGCGAGGCAGAAGACGCGCCCACAGCTGGGGGGCAAAGTAACAGGTGAAAGGAGCTACAACCATGCGCCCACTCCTCAGGCTCGCCCTCCTCGTTGCAGTAGTAATCGTCAGCGGATCGTTTGGCGCAAGCGAAGCGATGTCAGCCGTTCCCGTGCCGCGAGGCACGGCTCCGATCTACCAGACGGATCTAGTCGATCCGGGCTGGCCGCCGTGCGTCGCGACACATGAAGGAGCGACCTGGATCGACCGGTACGGGAACATGTGGGAATGTAGGTTCGTCTTCGACCCTTACGTCGGCTACATCTACACGTGGAGGAAAGTGAAATGCACAATCGGTCCGGCTTCCGTTCAGGATCCCGCTCCTCCCAATCACCGGCGATGGAATTGACGCCTCGAGCTGGTCAAATCGTCGCCCTCGCCGGCCAACGCGCGAAGGATCTCGGCCATGAACGCGTTGGCGCTGAGCACCTTCTGCTTGCACTCTCGGAGGAGAAGGAGAGCGTTGCGGCCCTCGTGCTGCGGGAGCTGAACGTGGCCGAGGCGCTTCGGCAGCGGCTCCTGGAGATCTTTGCAGAGCCCGGCTACAACACGCCGACCAGACGGTTGACCGATTCCGAAGGTCGATTCCTCGGCAACGTAGAAACCGATGAGGAGGGCAACGACATCTTGGTTGACTCCGAAGGCAACGAGCGTCCCTGGCCTGGAGGTGGACATCAGTCTGACTAGTTGGTGGCAGGAAGCGCCACGGGGCCGAAGCGCGGAGCTCGACCCGCGCCCAGTCTGGCTGCGCCGCGTGCACGAGGACGGCCGCGAGGAGTGGCTCTAAGGTGTCGCCATGACACTCGAGCTGATCAATCCAGAGGGGCTGGGGGAACCGCCCTCCTACAGCCACCTCGCCATCGCACGTGGCAGCACGCTGGTGTTCCTCTCCGGCCAGGTCGCGTTCGACCCGGAGAGGAACCTCGTCGGCGAAGGGGATGTGGTGGCGCAGGCCGAGCAGGCGTACCGGAATGTCGCGACGGCGCTCGACGGCGCCGGCGCGTCCGTCCGCGACGTCGCGAAGCTGACGACATTCGTCGTCGGCCATCGGCCGGAGCTGATCGAGCCGATCATGGCTGCGCGAGAGGCCGTCTTCGGCGACCACAAGCCGGCGAGCACATTCCTCGGCGTCGAGGCGCTCGCGCGGCCGGGGCTGCTCGTCGAAGTGGAGGCCATCGCCGTTCTGGACTGAGCGATCGCTAGTGCGGCGAAAACGCGACGGTGAGCAGGAACGCGAATCCGGACGCGAGGACGAAAGCGCAAATCGCGAGGGCTGCACGGAGCCAGAGCCGACTCGGGCCCGTGGCCCCGAACGAGCCGGCGCCCACGACCACGCCGGTCACGAGCACCAGCGCCAGACGCGCGGCGTCCGGCCTTCCGCGCTGCCTGCGGCCGCGCTTCCGACGATCCCGCCGACCACGGCCAAGACGGTCGCGCATCCGAGCGCCGCGCGTCCGACCTCAGATCCCGCGTTTCGTGGGCTCATCCCGCCATGATCCCAACGATCCCGTCAAGCTCTGAGGGGTGAGGATTATCGCGGGCACCCGCAAGGGCCATACGATCTACGCCCCAAAGGGAATGGAAACGCGCCCCACCGGCGACCGTGTCCGCGAGGCGGCGTTCAACCTGATTGGGCCCGTCGACGGCGCCTCGGTTCTCGATCTGTACGCCGGCTCCGGTGCGATGGGGCTGGAGGCGCTCTCGCGTGGGGCCGACCGCGCCGTCTTCGTCGAAAGCGACCGCGACGCGTCCCGCGGGATCGAGCGCAATCTCGAAAAGCTGGGGCTGACCGGCGCCCGTGTCGTCTGCGACGACGTCCTGCGCTTCCTCGCCTCAGAGCGGGGCAGCTACGACCTCATCCTGGTCGATCCGCCCTACGAGATGGTTGAATCCCTGCAAATGCGGCTTTCGCATTACTTGCCGGCGCTGCTGGCCGAGAACGGGCTCGTCGTCTTCGAGACCTCGGCGCGCGACGAACCGGAGCTGCCGCTGGCCCAGCGGACGAGCCGGCGCTACGGCTCCGCCCGCCTGACGCTGTTCGAGCACTTCTCGCGTTCCTCGGGCCCCACTGGCGGTTCGGGGCCGGAGGGGATAGTGCTCGGCACAGCCCCGGAGAGCACCGGGCCGCCAGTGGGGTCAGGCGGCTCCGGAGGCCGGCTTCGCCGGCCGGGAGGAGCTGCCGGCGAGGGACGTGAGGAATGAATACGGCCATCGTCCCTGGGAGCTACGACCCGGTCACATTCGGCCACTTGGACGTGATCACGCGCGCGGCGGCGATCTTCGACCGCGTCGTCGTCGGAGTCGTCCGCGACCCTCATCACAAGGGGACGATGTTCTCGGTCGAGGAGCGCGTCCAGTTCCTGCGCGACGCACTTGCGGAGAACGGCAACGTCGAGGTGGATGTGTTTTCAGAGCTCGTGGTCGACTTTGCGCGCCGTTGGGGCGCGAACACGATGGTCAAGGGCTTGCGCGTGATCTCCGACTTCGAGTGGGAGTTCCAGATGAACCATCTGAACCGGACGCTGGCGCCAGACGTCGAGACCGTCTACGTGATGGCGAGCCCGCAGTACAGCTTCGTCTCCTCGAGCGGCGTGAAGGAGATCGCCTCCTTCGGGGGAAAGGTGGACGAGTTCGTTCCCCCCAACGTCGCAGCCCGGTTCGCCGAGCTGTTCCCCGGCGGTCGTCCCGGTGCGCCCGTCAACCCGCAGGAGTAGCCGGTCAGGCCAGTAGACTCTTTTCCAATGGACGTTCTCGTACTCATCGACAAGCTGGACGATCTCGTCCACAACGCGAAGGCCGTTCCCCTTACGGATCAGGTGCGAATCGACCGCGAGGAGATCTACGACATCCTCGACCAGATGCGCGCCACCATCCCCGAGGAGATCAAGCAGGCGCGCTGGATCGTCAAGGAGCGGCAGGAGATGCTGGCCGAGGCGAAGCGCGAGTGCGACCGCATCCTCGGCGAGGCCCGCGAGCAGGCGGCGCGTGAGGCGTCGCAGACCGAGATCGTCAAGCTCGCCGAGCGCCAGGCGCAGGAGATCGTCGACGATGCCCGCCGCGAGGCCCGCGAGCAGAAGCTGGAAACCGAGGACTGGATCGACCAGATGCTCTCGACGCTCGAGACGAATCTGGACAAGTTCCTCGGCGCGGTCAGGCGCGGTCGAGAGCGGCTCCACGAGCGCTCGCAGGAGTCCGTCATGGTTGGGGTCGGCGCTCCGGAAGACGAAGAACCGCCGTACTAGCCCGGCCATCGGCGTCGCTACCCTGGGTAGTAGTGACCGTCTTCAACCTGCGTACGATCAAGCTCCGCTCCGGTGAGGAGTACCGCGACGAGCAGGAGATCGAGCTCGAGCCGCTTCGCCTCGCGGGGCAGCGCTATCTCCCGGTGCCCGACAAGATCCCGGCTGAGCTCGCGATCACCCGCGCAAGCACGGGAACCGTCTTCGAGCTGAGCTTCCTCGGCCGGCTGCACGGCCCCTGCTTCCGCTGCCTGAACGAGACGGCGATCGAGGAGCGAATCGCCGCCCGCGAGTACCAGGCGAACAGCCCGGGCGAGTCGGAGGAGCTCCGTTCTCCCTACTTCGAGGACGACCGGCTCGACCTCTCCGCCTGGGCGCGGGACGCCCTCGTCCTCGCTCTCCCGGCGAAGATCCTGTGCCGGCCGGACTGCGCCGGGCTGTGTCCCGTCTGCGGCAAGGACTTGAACGTCGAGCCGCACACGCACGAGGAGACCGAGCCGGACTCCCGCTGGGCCGCGCTGGCCGAGCTCCGCGACCGGCTGTAGGATTTGACGCGGCGCTCCGGCGCCAACCTATGCGTGACTGATTGAGCCCATCCCTCGTTCGCGCGCCTTACGCGCGCCCTCAGCTCTCAGTCAAGGAGTCCCATTGCTCACGCTCGACCAGGTCACCACGCACCACGGCGCCAACCCGATCCTCGTGGACGTCACGTTCGCTGTCGGCCCCGGCGCCCGGATCGGCGTCATCGGCCCGAACGGTGTGGGCAAGTCGACGCTGCTGCGGATCGCCGCCGGCCTCGACCAGCCCGATTCGGGCACGGTCGCGCGCGCCCCTGCGTCGCTGACGGCCGGCTACGTCCCGCAGGAGCCGGATGCGCGACCGGGCGAGACGCTGCTCGCGTACCTGTCCCGAAGGACGGGGGTCGCAGAGGCCGGCGCGGAGCTGGATGCCCTCTCCGCAGGCCTCGCCGACGACCTGACTCTTGTCCACGCCCATTCGGAGGCGCTCGAGCGCTTTCTCGCGCTCGGGGGCGACGACCTCGTCGCGCGGGCGCGAACGGCCTGCGCAGAGGTCGGCCTTCCGGCCGAGCGGCTCGAGCTACCGATGACCGCCCTCTCGGGGGGAGAGGCGGCCCGCGCGGCACTGGCGGCGATCCTGCTCTCGCGCTTCGACGTGCTGCTGCTGGACGAGCCGACGAACAACCTCGACTTCGAGGGCCTCGACCGCCTCGAGCGCTTCGTGAGCTCGACTCGCGCCGGGGTCGTCGTCGTCTCCCACGACCGCGCGTTCCTCGATCGCACCGTCAAGCGCGTGGTCGAGCTGGACGAGCGCACACACCGCGCCCGTGAGTACGCCGGCGGGTGGAGCGACTACGAGATCGTGCGCGCGCGCGAGCGAGAGGCCCACTACCGCCGGTACGAGGATGCGGCGAAGCGTCGGGACGAGATCGAGCAGCTCCTCCGGGGCCGCCGCAACGAGGCGCGGCGGGCCGGCGCGCGCGTCCTCGCGCGGGAGACGGGCGGCTCCGACCGGCGCGCGACCCACGCTCTGAGCGGGAAGGTGCGCCAGGCCGAGCGTGCGCTCGAGCGTCTGGAGGAGGTCGAGAAGCCGTACGAGCCCTGGGAGCTCCGCCTCTCGCTCGCACCGGACCGGCGCAGCGGCAAGGTCGTCGCCCGCTTGGAGGGCGCCGTGATCGAGCGTGGCTCGTTCCGCCTCGGTCCGCTCGATCTCGAGGTGGGATGGCGCGAGCGCGTCGCCGTCCTCGGGCCGAACGGAAGCGGGAAGACGACGCTGCTCGAGGCCCTGCTGGGAAAGCTTCCGCTCGCCGCCGGCCGCCGTTATGTCGGGCCCGGCGTGGCAATGGGCGAGCTCGACCAGGAACGGGAGCGGTTCGGCGGGGAGGAGCCGCTGCTCAGGGTCTTCTGCCGCGATGCGTCCGTCCCGGAGTCCGAGGCGCGCTCAATGCTCGCGAAGTTCGCGCTGGGGGCCGAGGACGTCCTTCGTCCGGCGTCCTCGCTCTCGCCCGGCGAGCGCACGCGCGCCTCGCTCGCACTGCTCGTGCTCCGAGGCGTGAACTGCCTCGTGCTCGACGAGCCGACGAACCATCTCGATCTGCCGGCGATCGAGGAGCTGGAGGGGGCGCTGGAGCGCTACGACGGAACGGTGCTGCTCGTCACCCACGATCGGCGTTTCCTCGAGCGGTTTGCGGCAACCAGGACGATCGAGCTCCTTCGCTAGACTGGCGCAGCTGTGGCAGTCCCCAAGAAAAAGACCTCCAAATCCCGCCGCGACAAGCGGCGCGCGCAGCATCGGATCGAGGCGCCGCGGGTGAACGAGTGCCCGCATTGCCACCGTCCCAAGCGGCCGCATCACGTCTGCCCGAACTGCGGTACCTATCGCGGTCGCGAGGTCGAACCTTTCCGCGGACCGACCCCGTAGGCTCATGAGCGTCCGGGTGGCGGTAGACGCTCTAGGCGGCGACCGCGGCCCAGAAGACATCGTCGCCGGCGCGCTAGAGGCTGCCTCCGACGGGATCGTCCCGATCCTGTTCGGGCCCCCCGACCTGGACACGAAGGGGCTCGGGCACGTCACGGCGTCCCAGGTGATCGGGATGGACGAGAAGCCGGCCGAGGCCGTGCGCTCCAAGCCGGACAGCTCGCTCGTCGCCGCCTGCCGCGCGGTCGGCGCCGGAGAGGCCGATGCAGTCGTCTCGGCGGGGAACACGGGCGCCATGCTCGCGGCCTGCCTGATGCAGCTTCGCCGGCTCCCGGGCGTGCTCCGGCCGGCGATCGCGGTTCCGATCCCCGCCCGGCAGGGCCCGTCCGTCCTGATCGACTCGGGGGCGAACGCGGATGCGCGCGCCGAGCACCTGCTCCAGTTCGCCCACATGGGAGCGCTCTTCGCCGAGGAGATCCTCGGGATCGAGCGGCCGGAGGTGCGGCTGCTCTCGATCGGGGAAGAGCCGGAGAAGGGCAACCAGCTCACGCTCGAGGCGCACGACCTGCTGGCGGGAAGCGAGCTGCGGTTCGGGGGCAACGTCGAGAGCCGGGAGCTGCTCGAGGGAGCAGCCGACGTGATCGTCTGCGACGGCTTCACCGGCAACGTCTGCCTCAAGCTGATGGAAGGGACGATCAGGACCGTCCTCGACGCGCTGCGGGCGGAGATCGCGCGCACGCGCAAAGGACGCGTCGGAGGGCTGCTGATCCGGGGAGCCGCCCGCGGCCTGCGCGACCGGCTCGATCCCGATACGTACGGCGGCGCCTACCTGCTCGGGCTGCGAGGCATCGCCGTGATTGCTCATGGCAATTCCTCGCCGCGGGCGATCGCGAACGCGATCGAGCTCGCCGCGCGCGGCGTCGATCACGGCGTCGTCCAACGCCTCGGTGAACGTTTCCCCGAGCGCCGCGCAGTCCGGGCCGGGTAGCGCGTGTTAGCATCCGCGCGCTTTAGACCCCCCGACCGTCAAGAGAGGTGAAATGGCAGCTTCGCGCGAGGAAGTCTCCGAGCGGGTCAAAGAGGTCCTGACCGAGCAGCTCGGGATCGACGAGAGCGAGATCACGGAGGAAGCCTCGTTCCAGGAGGACCTGGACGCTGACTCGCTCGATCTCGTCGAGCTGATCATGGAGCTCGAGGACCAGTTCGGGATCAAGATCTCCGACGAGGACGCCCAACAGATCCAAACGGTCGGGCAAGCGGTCGACTACGTCACGTCGCACCAGTAACGACAACCGCGGCGAGCTCGAGCGGCTGATCGACGAGCTCCCGCCGGAGCGGCTCGCGCAGGTCTTCACGCATCCCTCCTGGGCGGCGGAGCGGAGCGAGTCCTACGAGCGGCTGGAGTTCCTGGGGGACAGCGTCCTCGAGCTTGCGATCGCGCGGGCGCTGTTCGAGGAGTACCCGGACTTCTCGGAGGGGCAGCTGGCTCGGCTGCGCGCGCACATCGTCTCCAGGCAGAGCTGTGCCGTCGTCGGGCGCGAGCTCGGGCTGGGGCGGCGGCTCAGCCGGCACGCCGGCGAGACGAGCGAGGAGGAGCTCGCCAAGCTCGCACGGAACCCGAACGTCCTCGGCGCGCTGCTGGAGGCCGCGCTGGCGGCGCTCTTCCTCGAGCACGGCTTCCCGGCCATCGAGCCGGCGATCGTCGAGGCGTTTCGCGGCCGGATCGAGTATGCGACCACGAGCTACGTCGATCACAAGACGGAGCTCCAGGAAGAGCTCGCACGTCGGGGCCGTCAGGTCACCTACGGCGTGCTCGAGGTCGAGGGGCCGCCCCACGAGCGAACGTTCACGGTGGCGGCGGTCGTCGAGGGAAAGCAACTGGGGGTCGGCCGGGGCCGGTCGAAGAAGGACGCCGAGCAGAGCGCTGCGGAAGAAGCCCTGACCGCGCTCTCGGCCGAGCGGTGACCGTCGTCCAGCGCTCTTCCCGCCGTTTCTCCTCGAAACGGATCGAGGAGACGGCACGAGGCCTCCTCGAGGCATCGGCGCTTTGTGCGCTTGCGACCGTGTCGAGGGAGGGGCGGGCGTACGTGAACACCATGTACTTCGCGTGGGATCGCGAGCTCCGCGTCGTCTGGATCTCTGCGCCTGAGGCGCAGCATTCGCGGAACCTCCGCCAGAACCGCTCTGCTGCGATCACGGTCTTCGACTCGGGGCAGAAGTGGGGGGGCAAGGATCGTGGGATCCAGCTCTTCGGGTCTGCGAGCGAGCTGGGCCAGGGACGAGATCGAGCCGCACAGGAGACGTACTCGGCGCGCTTCCCGGCGTACGACCCGGCCGAGCTCGGCGTCTATGGCTTCTATCGCTTCCGTCCCAGCCGGATCAAGCTCTTCGACGAAGAGGCGCTGGGTCCGGGCGTGTTCGTGACCGCGAGCGTGAAAGGCCGCGGCCGCCTCGAATGGACGCGGACCGAGGTCTACCGCTCAGGTTCAAGGCGCCCTGGATGAGGAGAGCTGCCATCCGCACTGGTAAGTAGCGTTCGGGCGCGTGCATCTGCGCTCGATCAGCCTGCGCGGCTTCAAGTCGTTTCCCGATCCGGTCGAGATCCGCCTCGAGCCGGGAGTCGCGGTCGTCGTCGGCCCCAACGGCTCCGGGAAGTCGAACATCGCCGACGCGATCGTCTGGGCGGCCGGGAGCCTCAGCCCCAGCGAGCTCCGCGCGGAGCGGGCGGACGACGTCCTGTTCGCGGGCTCGAATGGGAAGCCCGCGGCCGAGTGGTGCGAGGTCGAGCTCCTGTTCGACAACGCGGACGGCGGGCTCGCCGAGCTGGACTTCTCCGAAGTCTCGGTCGTGCGCCGCCTCCATCGGGGCGGCGAGGGCCAGTACCTCGTGAACCGGGCCTCCGTGCGGCGCACCGATCTCGTCGAGCTCCTCTCCGACGTCGGTCTCGGGTCGGGGATGCACTCGGTCGTCGGGCAGGGAAAGGTCGAGGCGATCCTCGCCAGCAGCCCCACCGAACGCCGAGCGCTCGTCGAGGAAGCTGCGGGGCTCGGCCGGTTCAAGCGCCGCCGGCACCGGGCCGAGCTGAAGCTCGCCCGCGTCGCCCGTGAGGTCGAGCGTGCTCGCGACGTCGAGGGCGAAGCCCGAAAGCGGCTGCGTCCGCTGGCACTGCAGGCCACCGCCGCCGAGCGCGCCGAGAAGATCTCGGTGCAGGTGGCGGCGGCCGAGGCGCGGATCGCCGAGCTCGATCTCGCGTCGCTGACCGAGCGCCAGACGGCTGCACAGGAGCGCAAGGCGGCCTCGGGGCTCGAGCGGAAGCGGGTCGACGGAAAGCTGGAGACGCTGCTGCTCGAACGGCAGCGGGCCGAGGAGGAGCTCGCCGACGCGGCCGGCGGCCGCGAGGCCGCGACGGCGGCTCTCTACCGCCTCCGGAGCGCCGCCGAGCGGGTCGGGCTCAGGCGCGAGAGCGCCGAAGACCTGCACGGCAGGCTCCGGCAGGAGCTCGACGAGGCCCGGCAGTGCAGCCTGGCGGATGCGGCCCCGTCGGTGGCCAGGGCAGAAGAGACGATCATCGCGGCCAGGGACGCCGCGCAGGAGCGCGACCGGCTGGCCGAGCAGGCCTCGGCCACCCGGGAGCGGTTGCGAGCGCTTGAGCACTCGCTGGCGGAGCGGGAGGGGATACCACCGGCGGCGCGGGCCCTCTCCGAGCAAGGCGAGCAGCTCGCACTGGCGGGCCTTGAGGCGGATCCGGGCTGCGAGCGCGCCGTCGCCGCCGCCCTCGCCTGGCGGGCATCCGCCGTCTCCGCATCGAGCACGGCAGAAGGCTTCAGCCTGCTGGAACGTGCCCGGGAGGGCGGCCTCGGCAGCCTGCTCGTGCTCGTGCCTCCGGTGCGCTCGATGGCGCGGGGCGAGCCGCCGACGCCCGGAGCGACTGCGCTCACCGACCACGTCCGGACACGGGCGGGAGGCGAGCGCGCGCTCGCGCTGCTCGAGGACACCTGGCTGGTCGCGGACGAGGAGCTGTTGCAGGCACGGCGCGGGCTCGTCGTGACGAGGACCGGCCACGGTTTCGCGCCCGAGCAGGGCGAGCTGTGGTTTACGGGGGAGACCGCCGAGAGTGTGCTGCTCGAGCTCGAAGGCAGGCGCCGCAGCCTCGAGCGGGAAGTGGCCGAGCTCGAACGAGCGGCCGAGGAGGCCGTCAAGCGCGCCGAGGAGGCGGCTCGCCGGATGGAGAAGGCACGGGCTGCGCTCCCGGCCTCGCCACGGGTCGCGCCGGCGATGCTCGAACGGCTGGTGGCCGGAACGGAGCGCGCCGTGACGGTTCTCGTTCGGGCGGCCGAGTCGGGCACACGCCTCGAGACGCCGTTGCGGGCGCGCGCGGACGCCGGCGGGATGCGAACCGGCGAGCTCGCGGCCGAGCTGCGGCGGCTCGGCGCGTCCGAGGCAGAGCTTCGCCGCGAGTCCGGAGAGGCGCGGGAGCGGGCGACCGAGATCGACGTCGAGCTCGCTCGGATCGACGCCGAAGCGAAGGAGGCGCGGGCCCGGCTCGAAACGGCAGGGACGGCGCCTGCCGAGGGCGACGACCGTGAAGAGCTCGAGACGGCGCTCGAGCGGCTCCGCCGCCGCCGCGAGTCGCTCGGGCAGGTCAACCCGCTCGCGAAGGAGGAGCACGAGCGGGAGAAGGAGCGGCTGCACGAGCTCGTGGAGCAGCGAAAGGATCTCGAGGAGAGCCTGAGCCGGCTGGAGGAGTTGCGGACCGAGCTCACCGAGACCGTCGAGCGCCGCTTCGCCGATACGTTCGACCGCGTGCGGGCGCACTTCGAGGAAGTGGCCGCAACCCTGTTCCCGGGCGGCGAGGGCCGGCTGCGGCTGACGGCGCCGGATGAGGAGGACGAGGAGGCCGAGTCGGGCATCGAGGTCGAGCTCCGTCCCGCCGGGAAGCGCGTCACGCGGCTCTCGCTCCTCTCGGGCGGCGAGCGTGCGCTCGGCGCGATCGCGTTCCTGTTCTCGCTCTTCCTGGCCCGCCCGTGCCCCTTCTACCTCCTGGACGAGGTCGAGGCCGCGCTGGATGATCCCAACATCGGCCGCTTCGTCTCGCTGCTGAGGGCGTATGCGGACCGCGCTCAGTTCATCGTCGTCACGCACCAGAAGCGGACGATGGAGGCCGCCGACGTGCTCTACGGCGTCACGATGGGATCGGACGGCATTTCGCAAGTCGTCTCGCGCCGGATGCCGCGCGAAGAGTCGCTCGCCGCGACGGCCTAGGCTTCGGCGCCGTGAGCGCCCACGTGGCCACGGTTGCAGGCTAGCGTTCGCCGATGGCCAGAAGCTGGGCAGAGCTGCTCGGGGACGAGGGCGGTCCCGAGGAAGCGGAGGAGGAGCAGTCGGGGTTCTTCTCGCGGCTGCGGGACTCGCTCGGACGAAGCCGCCGGGCCCTCACGGGCCAGCTCGCCGCGGCCGCCTTCGACCCCGACGACGACGAGGCCTGGGAACGGCTCGAGGAGGCGCTGATCGCGGCCGACGTCGGCGTCCCGACCACGGCCGAGCTCGTGCGGCGGCTGGAGGCCAGAGACGATCTCGTCGACGGCCTCGAGCACGCGCTCGTGGAGGAGATCGCCGCACTCCTCGGGGATCCTCCGCGCCTCGACGTCCACGCGAAGCCGAGCGTCCTGCTGTTCGTCGGCGTGAACGGAACGGGCAAGACGACGACGATCGGCAAGCTGGCGCAGGCGCTGCGGGAGCGCGACCGCGACGTGATCGTGGCGGCCGCGGACACGTTCAGGGCCGCTGCCGACGAGCAGCTCGAGGTCTGGGCGAAGCGGGCGGAGGCGGACTTCGTCGGGGCCGCCCGCGGGGGAGATCCCGCCGCCGTCGCCTTCGACGCGATCGAGGCGGCGCAGTCACGGGGCCGTGACGTCGTGCTCGTCGACACGGCGGGGCGGCTGCACACGCACACGAACCTGATGGCCGAGCTGGCCAAGATCGGGCGAGTCGTCGCGGGAAGACTGGAGGGTGCGCCGCACGAGACGCTGCTCGTGATCGACGCGACCACGGGTCAGAACGGCGTCCAGCAGGCGCGTCTCTTCGGGGAGGCGGTCGAGGTGACCGGCGTCGTGCTGACGAAGCTGGACGGCTCGGCCAAGGGCGGGATCGCGGTCGCGATCGCGCACGAGCTCGAGCTGCCGGTGAAGCTGATCGGCGTCGGCGAGCGCCTGGACGACCTGCGGCCGTTCGACCCGGACGACTTCGCGCGCGCGCTGGTGTCCGGCTAGCTCCGCTCGACTCCAAATGCGATGTTGACGGTCGTGCGGTACTGGGTGATGCGGTCGTTCTCGACCACGGCGCTCATCGAGACCACGTGGGCGCCGTTGATCCCGCGCAGCGTCTTCGCCGCCTCCTGGACCGCTGCGTCGGCCGCCTTCGCAAAGCTCTCCGGGGACGAGCCGATCAGCGTGACCACTTTTGCGACGTCGGACATTTCCGCTCCCTTCCCTCGTTGGTCGAGGGAGGATAAGCGCTAGGAGGGATTGGCGGAACCTCGCTCGTCGCCGGGGTGCGATGGCCGTTCCGAGGCAAGGACGCAGGGAGCGTTCGTAGCCGGAGGCTACGGGCGCGACTGAGGACGCCGCCTCGGGGCGGACAGCGCGGCCCGGCGGCACAGACTAGGTTTCGTCAAGCCCTCCTAAGAAAGACTGAGGCCGAGAGACGACGTCAAGCTGGGCAGCGGCTTGTAGCTCTCGGGGGGCGTGATCGTGACGGTCTCGCCCCATTTGCCGAGGTCGATCCCGAGCGAGACGTGCAGCGCGTTCAGCCCGCTCAGCTGGGAGCCCGTCGTCTGCAGCTTCTGCAGGTCGTCCGAATTGAGGTCGATGCTGACATTCGCTCTGCGCAGCAGGTGGTCGTCCTTGCCGACGTCGGCCGTGACGTTGGTGGCGTTCTGCAGGGCCTGGAGCGCGTTCCGCTGCTGCGCCGTCAGCGTCTGCCCGCTCTGCTCCGAGAGCTTCGCGATCCCGTCGGCGTCGAGCGTGCCCTTGAACTCCCACGTGTCGGCGTCGTCGAGCGTCGGGCCGTCCGCGATCGTGCCGTCGAAGATCTCGTCCGCGTGCTGCCGCGGCTGCTGCGCGCTGCTTTGCTGGGCCCCGGGCACCGTGTTCAGACGGGATTGCCCCAGCTGCTTCAGCGTCCCCAGCCCGGAGTGCTTCGTCCCGTACCAGGTTCCGAGCAGCTCTGCATAGAGCTCGTTCGGGCCGGCCAGGAGCTTGCCCGAGAACTCCCGGCCCGTCACCGAGATGCTGCCGTCAGCCGTGAAAGCCTTCGAGGAGGCGTCTCCCTCGAGGTGGAGCTTGATCGAATGGCCGCAAACGCCTGCACGAGTGCGTTCTTGAGCGCGCCGTTCGTCTCGATCGAGACGGTGAGGTCGAGCGCGTAGTGCGCGCTGTGCTTGGCGCTCGTCGCGCTCGAAGCCTTGACGAACAATGTCTGGAGCGACGGCGCGGGCTGTGATGGGGCCGAGCTTCCGCCGCCCCCGCAACCGGCGAGAGCAAAGAGGAAGAGGAGGCCCGCACTACACTTTTTGACGATGTTCGACACCCTGTCCGACAAACTACAGGCCGCCCTCGGCGACATGCGCAAGCGCGGGAGCCTCGACGAGGAGGCGGTTTCGCGCGCGATGCGCGAGATCCGGCTCGCGCTGCTCGAGGCGGACGTCAACTTCAAGGTCGTGAAGGAGTTCGTCGAGCGCGTCCGGGAGCGGGCGCTCGGCCAGGACGTGCTCAAGAGCCTCACCCCGGCGCAGCAGGTGGTGAAGATCGTCCACGAGGAGCTGACCGAGCTGATGGGCAGCGGCAGCTCGAAGCTGGCCTACGCGGGCAAGCCGCCGACCGTGATCCTGCTCGCGGGCCTGCAGGGCTCGGGGAAGACGACGGCCGCGGCCAAGCTCGCGCTGCTCCTTCGCAAAGAGGGCAAGGCGCCGGCGCTCGTCGCCGCCGATCTGCAGCGCCCGGCCGCGATCGACCAGCTCGAACAACTGGGGCGCCAGGTCCAGCTGCCGGTTTACACGGGAAACGGCGACGCAGTCGCCGTTTCCCTAGCAGGAGTCGAGCGGGCGGAGGCCGAGGGTAAGGACGTCGTGATCATCGACACTGCCGGACGTCACCAGGTCGACGAGGAGCTTATGAGTGAGCTAGTGCGGATTCACCGCGAGGTGAAGCCGCACAACGTCCTGCTCGTGCTCGACTCGATGACCGGCCAGGAAGCGGTCTCGGTCGCCGAGGCGTTCCAGCAGCGAGTGGCATTCGACGGCGTCGTTCTGACGAAGCTCGACGGCGACGCGCGCGGCGGTGCGGCGCTCTCCGTCAAGGCCGTCACCGGCAAGCCGATCAAGCTCGCCTCCGTGGGCGAGAAGCTCGACCAGCTCGAGTACTTCCATCCCGACCGGATGGCGTCCCGGATCCTCGGCATGGGCGACGTCCTCAGCCTGGTCGAGAAGGCGGAGGCCGTGGTCGAGGAGGACGAGCAGGCGCAGTTGGAGCAGCGGCTGCGCGCGGGCGAGTTCAGCTTCGACGATTTCCTCGCCAGCTACCGGATGCTGCGGCGGATGGGGCCGCTCAAGGGCGTGCTCTCGATGATCCCCGGGATGGGGAAGCAGCTGCAAGGATTGGACATCGACGAGCGCGAGCTGGCGCGAGTCGAGGCGATCATTCTCTCGATGACCCCGGGAGAGCGGTCGCGGCCCCACATGATCAACGGCTCGCGCCGGCTGCGGATCGCAAAAGGAAGCGGCGTCACCGTCCAGCAGGTCAACCAGCTGCTGACGGCACGCAAGCAGATGGAGAAGATGATGAAGCAGTTGGGAAAAGGCAAGATTCCGGCTCTACCCGGACTAGGCTAGGAGGCAGATGGCAGTTCACATGAGATTGACCCGCGTCGGCTCGAAGAAGAATCCGATCTACCGCGTCGTGGTGGCCGACTCGCGCTCGCCGCGCGACGGCAGGTTCCTCGAGATCGTCGGGCGCTACAACCCGCAGACGGAACCGTCGACGATCGAGCTCGACGAGGCGAAGGTGAAGGACTGGCTCGGGAAAGGCGCCCAGCCGTCGGCTGCTGTGTCGAAGCTGCTGAAAATCAAGAACATTGGCTGAACTGCTCGAGTACCTCGCGCGCCAGCTCGTCGACGACCCCGACTCCGTCCAGGTGGAGAGGGTGGAGGACGAGGACGGCGCCGTCGTCCTCCGGCTCCAGGTCGCCGACGACGACGTCGGCAAGGTGATCGGACGCCAGGGCAGGATCGCCCGGTCGCTGCGCACGATCATCAGGGCGTGCGCCGCCGGCGAGGGCCGGCGAGTGCAGCTGGAAATCGCCGGTTGAGAGTCGCGGCGCTCTTCGACATCCACGGCAACCTGCCCGCGCTCGAGGCCGTTCTCGAGGAGGCGGAGGCCGACCTGCTGGTGGCCGGCGGCGACGTGACCGGAGGGGCCTTTCCCGCCGACACCGTCGAGCGGCTGCGGGCGCTCGGCGACGGCGTCCGCTGGCTGCGCGGAAACCTCGAGCGGGAGCTGGTCGAGCTGCCTCCGCCCAGAGAGGCGGGACCGCCGCCTGGGGAGCTCGAGCGCATTCGCAAGTCGCTGACCGAGGAGCAGCTCGCGTTCCTGTACGGCCTGCCCCAGCAGGTCGAGCTGGACGTCGACGGCCTCGGACGGGTGCTGTTCTGCCACGCCACACCGCGGAATGACGTGGAGATCGTCACTCAGCTGACGCCCGACGAGCGGTTGGGGCGAATCCTCGAAGGCGTGGCCGCGGACGTCGTCGTCGCCGGCCACACGCACATGCAGGACGATCGACGTGTAGCCGGGATCCGCTGGATCAACGCCGGCAGCGTCGGGATGCCGTACGAGGACTCGGCCGGTGCCTACTGGGCACTGCTGGGCCCGGAGGTGGAGCTGCGGCGATCCGGCTATGACGCGGCCGCTCTGGGCGGGTACGAGTATCCGCACGCTTCGAGGCAGGAAGCGGCTGAGTATTTCGAGAGCCTGACCCGGTGAGCGACGAGCGAGTCATGGTCGGTCGCGTGGGCCGCCCACACGGGCTTACGGGCGCGTTCGTCGTCGAACACGCGAGTGAGGCGCCCGAGCGGTTCGCGGTCGGAGCGGAGCTGCTCGCCGGCGGTGAGCCGGCCCGCGTGGTCGAGTCGAAGCGGGCGGGAGGGCGGCTCGTCGTCCGCCTCGACCATCCCGTTGAGCGCGGCGCGGCACTCGAGATCCCTCGCGCCGAGCTCCCGCCGCCAGACGCAGACTCCTACTACGTCTCCGACCTCGCCGGGCTCGATGTGGTCGAGGAAGGGGGACAGTCCCTCGGGCGTGTGACCGATGTGGCGCCGGGGATTGCGAACGACGTGATCGAGCTGGATTCCGGCCTCCTGCTTCCCTTCGTCGAGGCGTGCGTGCGCGAGGTCGATCTCGAACGGCGCCGGATCGTTGTCGCTCCTGGCTTCGCAGACCACGGGTAACCTCAGGTTCCTTGCAGCTCGACGTGTTCACCCTCATCCCGCAGGCCTTCGGCTGGCTGACGGAGCAGCGGCCCGTCGCTGCGGTGCTCGGCCGCAGCCTGGACCTGCGCCTGTTCAACTACCGCGACGCAACTCCACTTCGCGCGGCTCAGGTCGACGACGAGCCCTACGGAGGCGGGCCGGGGATGGTGCTCCGCGTGGACGTCGTCGCTGCCGCCCTCGACGCCGTCTACGGCGGCGTCCCCGACCATCGCGTCGTCGCGCTGACGCCTCAGGGACGCCAGCTCGACCAGCAGGTCGTCGAGGAGCTCGCGTCCGAGGAGCGGCTCACGCTGCTGTCGGCGCGGTTCGAGGGCTTCGACGAGCGGATCGTGACGCACCTCGCCTCTGACGCGATCTCGATCGGGCCGTACGTCCTCTCGGGCGGTGAGCTGCCGGCGATGGTGATCTTGGATGCGGTCGCGCGACGGCTGCCGGGTGCCCTCGGGAGCGAGGAGTCCGGCCTGGTGGAGAGCTTCTCGGCCGAGCTGGGAGGAGGGCTCGAGTATCCGCACTACACCCGCCCGGCCGAGTTCCGCGGTTGGTCCGTTCCAGAGGTTCTCCTCTCCGGAGATCATGCGCGGATCGAGGAGTGGCGCCGCGAGCAGAGCCGTAGCAGGAGTCTCGCGTGAAGGACCCATACGCGGTTCTCGGCGTCCCGCGCGACGCCTCTGACGCGCAGATCCGGTTCGCCTACCGGCAGGCCGTCCGCAACTCCGGGGCCGACGACTCCTCGTCGGTGGACGTTAAGGAGCGGCTGCACGAGCTGGAGGAGGCCTACAAGGTGCTCACCGACCCGCGCAAGCGGCGGGCGTACGGCGGGATCTCCGTGCCCGAGACCCGGCACGCGCTCAAGCCCACGACCGTCCCGCCCGTCCTCAAGGAGGCGGAGAAGCTCCCGCGCAACCCGGTCGCCCGACTGACGCACAAGCTGCCGCGGCCCTACCGGATCGCGCTCGACTGGGTCCTCACGATCGCCGGCGCCGTTGCGATCGTGCTCGCGATCAAGGCCTGGGTCGTCAACCCGTACCGCATCCCGTCCTCCTCGATGGAGCCGACGCTGCACTGCGCGCGGGGGAGCAGCCAGTCCAACAACGGCTGCGAGGCCCACTTCTCAGACCGCGTGCTCGCCAACCGGTTCATCTATCATTTCCGCGATCCGCATCGGGGCGAGATCGTGGTCTTCAACACGCCGCCGAGAGCCAAGATCGAGTGTGGGGCCGGCGGGACGTTCGTCAAGCGGCTGATCGGGCTGCCGGGTGAACGGGTCCAGGAGAAGAACGGGTTCTTCTACATCAACGGGAAGAAGATCGACGACACGGGCTACATCAAACCGGGTCGGCGGGACGACCGGACGGACGGCGGCCGGACGATTCCCAAGAACTCCTACTTCTTCGTCGGCGATAACCGGACGCAGTCGTGCGATTCCCGCCGCTGGGGCTCGGTCCCGCGCGGAAATCTGATCGGGCCGGTGTTTGCGATCTACTGGCCCCCGACCCGGCTCCACGTCGATACGCCCGGTCCGGTCGGCGCCGTCATCCTCGCGATCATCGGCGGTGTCGTGATCGTCCTGATCGGCTTGGCCGTTCGGCGAAGGCGGGTTCGCTAGCATTCGACGACGGCCTGCGGGCCGTTCTTTCCGATGAGTCGCGTGATCGAGTCAATCGAGCGGCGCCAGCTGCGCAGCGACCTGCCTCAGTTCAAGGCGGGCGACACCGTGCGCGTCCACTTCCAGGTGATCGAGGGCCAGCGGCGCCGGCTGCAGGTGTTCGAGGGGATCGTGATCAAGCGGCAGGGCGCCGGTGTGCACGAGACGTTCACGGTTCGCAAGCAGTCGTTCGGGGTCGGGGTCGAGCGGACGTTCCCACTCCATTCGCCGAAGATCGAGAAGATCGAGGTGATGGCGATCGGCGACGTCAGCCGCGCCAAGCTCTACTACCTGCGCGAGAAGGTCGGAAAGCGTGCGCGCGTGCGGACGAAGGCTGGTGCGGTGATCGCCCCGCCGCCGGCCGCAGCCGCCGGGGAGCCCGCTGAGGCCTCCGAAAGCGGCGAGGAAGAGCTCGAGGGCGAGGCGCAGGCGGAGGAGCTCGAGGGCGAGGCAGAGGAGCTCGAGGCCGAGCCCGAGGCGGAAGCCAAAGCAAAGGCGGAAGCCGAGCCAACCGCCGCGGGAACGCGATTCCGCCGAGTCAGAGCGCGAATAGAGCAGAAGCCTCCCGAGCTCTAGTCCCGAACGCGGTTTTACGCAAGGAAACCCCACCCAGGGTGGGGAGTCGTCCACCCGCCACCCGCGGCTGATCGTACCTGCCAAGTCCGTACATGTCTGTGCCGGAAGCGTGCCGAATGACGCACGTTGCGAACTCGGCACGAAGCGGACTCACAGCCGCGGCCGTGATCGGGCTATCCTCGCGGACGTGCCCGTGCGCACCGGCCAGAAGCTCCTCCGGTTCGACCGCAAGCTCGGCGTCCGCTATGTCGCCGGCGCGGACGAGGCGGGCCGCGGCTCTCTCGCCGGTCCGCTCGTCGTCGCCGGCGTGCTGCTCGACTACGCCTGTCTCCGCAACCACCGCGTCCGCCCGCTCGGGTTTCTGAACGACTCCAAGCAGGTCTCTCCGGTCGAACGCGAGGAGCTCTTCCGCGCCGTCGTCGGTTGTGCGGAGCGCGTCGTCGTGCGCGTGATCTCGTCCGACCAGATCGACCGCCACGGGCTGCACCGCATGAACCTCGCGGGGCTCCGGTCGGCACTCCATGCTCTCTCGCCGCCGGCCGAGGTCTGCCTCGTCGACGGCTTCCGCCTCGGCCCGCAGGCCCCAGAGCACAAGGCCGTCGTCGACGGGGACGAGCGAAGCGCGGCGATCGCGGCCGCCTCGATCGTGGCCAAGGTCGTCCGTGACCGCGCCATGCGCCGGATGGACGCGCTCTATCCGCACTACGGCTTCGCCTCGCACGTCGGCTACATCACGCCCGGCCACTCCGCCAAGGTGCGCGAGCGCGGCCCCTCCGACATCCATCGCCGCTCGTTCCAGGCGCTGTGCTACCTGTCCGAGGAAGAGGCTCGGGCCCGCGTCGAGCAAGCCACGTAGCGGCCGGGCGAGCGGCCGAGCGCCGCGCCCGCCGCTACTACCGGCTGCGCGGCTACCGGATCCTCGCGGCCAACGTGCGGGCCGGGCGGAACGAGCTCGACCTCGTCGTCCGGCGAGGCTCTCAGCTGGTCTTCTGCGAGGTGAAGATGAAATCCGGGGACGGGTACGGCGACCCCGCCGCCATGGTCGGCCCGGAGAAAGAGCGCCGGCTCCGCCGCGTGGCACAGGCGTGGCTCGCTGGACGGCCGGAGCTCGCGGCGCTCGAGATCTCCTTCGACGTAGTTGCCGTCCACGCCGGCCGGATCGAGCGGCTGCGGAACGTCTTCTAGGGGGACTCTCGCCCGCGCCGTAGAACTCGCCTGCGTGGCCCCGACGCAGGAAGCGCTCTACCGCGACATCGACCTCGAGCTCTCTTGGTCGGAGAGCGAGCTCCCCGAGCGAGAGCGGACAAAGCACGTCCACCGCCTGCATCCCTACCTCGGAAAGTTCATCCCTCAGCTCGTCGAAGTACTGCTCGCTCGCCACTTTCGCCCGGGCCGGCACGTGCTCGACCCATTTGCAGGCTCGGGGACGACTCTCGTGCAGGCGCTCGAGAGCGGCATGGCCGCCACCGGAATCGACGTCGCCGCCTTCAACTGCCTGCTGATGAGCGTGAAGACCCGGCGCTACAACCTGTTCGTCCTCGAGCGGGAGCTGCGAGACGTCGTCCGGCGGCTGGACCGCCTCCCCGCGCGCTCGGCGCGGCCGAACAGGTACGTGCGCGACTGGTTCGCACCGGCCGCAGCGGCAGAGCTGCTCGCTTTCCGCTCCCTGATCCCCGAGTACGAGCACGAGGACGTCCTGCGCGTGGTGCTCGCCCGCGCGGCCCGGTCCGCCCGGCGCACCACGCACTTCGACCTCGACTTCCCCCGGGAGCCCCAGACCGAGCCGTACTGGTGCTACAAGCACAAGCGCATCTGCCGTCCGGTCGAGGCGGCCCTCCCGTTCCTTCGCCGCTACGCGCTCGACACGCTTGCCCGGATCAAGGAGTTCGCCCGTGCCCGCGCGCGCGTCTGCGAGGCGGAGGTTCTTCACGGGGATTCGCGCGAGCTTGCCTTCGAGTGCCGCTTCGACGGGATCGTGACGTCGCCGCCGTATCCCGGCCTGATCGACTACCACGAGCAGCACCGCTACGCCTACGAGCTGCTCGGGCTCGACGACCGCCGCAGGCTCGAAGTCGGGCCGGCCGCCGGCGGGACGAGCCGTGCCGCCGTCGCTGCCTACGCGGACGGAGTCGTGGCCGTGCTCGCAAACCTGCTCCCGTCGCTTCGCCGCGGCGCACCGGTGCTGATCGTGGTCAACGACCGCCGAGATCTCTATCCGGAGATCCTCGACCGCGCCGGGCTACGGGTGGAGGAGCGGTTGCGCCGCCATGTCAACCGGCGCACGGGGCGGCGGGCAGGCGAGTATTTCGAGGACGTTCTCGTCGCGCGACTTTAGACACGAAGGAGTCTCCCAGACGTACGAATTTCCCGACTAGGTTCGGTGTGTGCTTGCACGCGCGACCACCCATGCCCTGGTCGGACTCGAGCCCCGCCGCGTCGAGGTGGAAGCCCACCTGCCCGGCGGCCTGCCGGGGTTCACCATCGTCGGGCTTGCCGACCGGGCCTGCCAGGAGGCGAAGGAACGGGTCCGCAGCGGAATAGCCTCGGCCGAGCTTTCCTGGCCAAAGGGGCGGGTGATCGTCAACCTCGCTCCGGCCGGCCTGCGCAAGGAGGGTTCCGCGTTCGATCTCTCGATCGCGCTTGCGATCCTCGCCGCCTCCGGACAGGTCGACCCCACAGTCCTCGCAGAGCACGCCGTCTTTGGAGAAGTCGCTCTGGACGGCCGCATCCGGCCGGTCGGGGGCGTGCTCGCCGTCGCCGAGGGGGCGCGCAAGCTGGGGCTCGAGCGGCTGCTCTGTCCGGCGGCGGTCTCGCCGGAGGCGGCACTCGCGGGCATCGAGGCGATCCCGCTCCGCCATTTGGCCGAAGCAGTCTGTTACCTCCGCGGAGACGGCCGCCCGCCGCCTTACATTCCTCCGAACGGCCACCGGCCGGTCTCCCCGGCTCCCGATCTCGCCGACGTGCGCGGCCAGGAGCGGGCCCGGCGTGCGCTCGAGCTCGCCGCTGCCGGCAGGCACAACCTGCTGCTCGCGGGCCCGCCCGGGACGGGCAAGACGATGCTCGGCCGCAGGCTGCCCGGCATCCTGCCGAAGCTCGGACGGGAGGAGGCGCTGGAGGTAACGCGCATCCATTCCGTGGCCGGCGTGCTTCCGCGCGACCATGTCCTGATCGAGGCGCCGCCTTTCCGTGCCCCGCACCACAGCGCCTCTGCGGCTGCGATCGTCGGCGGCGGGCCCGGCCCTCGTCCCGGCGAGGCGAGCCTGGCCCACCGCGGCGTCCTCCTGCTGGACGAGTTCCCGGAGTTCCAGCGCCCCGTGCTCGAAGCCCTCCGCCAGCCGCTCGAGGACGGAACGATCTGTATTGCCCGGGCGACGGGCCAGGCCGTCTTCCCGGCCCGCTTCCAGCTCGTCGCGACCATGAACCTGTGCCCGTGCGGGGGCCGGGCCGACCCGGCCGCCGAGTGCTCGTGCTCGGCGCAGCAACTCGCCCGCTTCCGGGCCAAGCTCTCGCACGCGCTGCTCGATCGCTTCGACCTCGTCGTGACCGTGCCGCGGCCGCGGGCCGAGGAGCTCTCGGCCGGCCCGTCCGAGGGCTCGAGCGAGGTTCGCGCCCGCGTGGACAGCGCAAGGATCCGGCTCGATGCGGGGCCGCTTCCGCGGACCGGCGAAGCGGACGCGCTCCTCGATCGCGCGGTCGAGCGTCTGCCGCTTTCCGCGCGTGGCCGAGCGCGGGTCGCCCGCGTGGCCGCGACGGCGGCGGCGCTCGCCGGAGGCGAACAGGTGAGCGGCGAGCACGTAGCGGAAGCGCTCGCGTATCGCTCGCCGAGGGAGCTGACCTCATGAGCGAGCTCGCGCTTGCAGCCTTCGCGGCGGAGACGGGATCGCATCTGGTCTCAGCACCACGCAACGCCCGCTTTGCGCGGTTCTCGCGCAACTTCGACGCAGCGGCCTACACGTCGAGCCTTGCCGAGCGCGGCTTCCGGTTCATCGGTCGGTCGGACAAGGGCTTCCCGCCGCTCCTTGACGCGATCCATGATCCGCCGCCGGGCCTGTTCCTCCGCGGAGGCGGCGACGCAGAGTTGCTCGCCCGGCCGTTGGTCGCCGTGGTCGGAGCCCGAGCCTGCTCGGCCTACGGATCCCACGTTGCCCGACTGCTCGGCCGCGAGCTCGCCCAGGCCGGCCTGGTTGTCGTGAGCGGGATGGCCCGAGGGATCGACGGCGAGGCCCACCGAGGCGCGCTCGAGGCCGGCGGGATTACCGTCGCCGTCCTTGGCTGTGGGGTCGACCGCGACTACCCGGCCGCGCACGCCTCGCTCGCGCGCGGCATCGAGGAGGCAAGCCTCGTCGTCTCCGAGTACGCGCCTGGGGTCGAGCCGGCGCCGTGGCGGTTCCCGGCCCGCAACCGGATCATCGCGGGCCTGGCTCAGGCGACCGTCGTCGTCGAGGCACGTGAGCGAAGCGGGGCGCTCATCACCGCCGACCTCGCGCTCGAGGAAGGAAGGGAGGTCTTCGCCGTGCCGGGCGAGATCACCTCCGGACTGTCGGCGGGTACGAACGGGCTGCTCCGCCTAGGTGCGACACCGGTCACTTCGACTCTCGACGTCCTCGAGCGCTTCGGGCTCGAGCCGGCGCCGCCGGTCCAGGCCGAGCCGACGCTCGATCCGAGATCGAAGCAGGTGTACGAGCGGCTTCGGGACGGGCCGGCGAGCGCCGACGAGCTCACGCGGGCGACGGGGCTTCCCGCACCTGCGCTCTCGATGGTGCTCACCTTCCTGGAGATGGCGGGGCTAGTCGTGGAGGGCGAGGGCGCCTATCGGGTGGTGATGTCGCCGGGATAGCATCACGCCGTGGCCGACTCATACTGGCTGGAAGAGCCGGGACCTAAGCTTGTCAGCAAGCCGCTCTCGGGCCGGGCTGACGTCGAGATCGTCGGGGCGGGCACGACCGGGTGCTCGGCGGCGCGCACGCTCGCGGAAGCCGGATTGCGAGTGCGCGTGCACGACGCTCGGACGGTCGCCGGCGGCGCGAGCGGACGGAACGGCGGCTTCGCCCTCCGGGGCGGCGCCATGGCCTACGACCGGGCGCGTGAATGGCTCGGCGCCGAGGAGGCTCGGGGCTACTGGGCCCTGACCGAGCGGTACCTCGAGCGGCTTGCCGGCGCCGTGGGCGACGCCCTCCGACCGGTTGGCAGCCTTCGGCTGGCAGCCGACGAGGAGGAGCGCGACGAGCTCCGTCGTGAGTACGAGGCGCTGCGCGAGGACGGTTTCGACGCCGAGTGGCGCGAGCCGCTCCAGGCCCCTCTGGGCCGGCGCTTCCCGGCCGCGATGTTCCATCCGCCGGACGCGTCCGTCCAGCCCGCCCGGATGACCCGGAGGCTGGCCGCGCGCGCGATCGAGGCGGGAGTCGAGATCGTCGAGCGCCACCGGGTCGAGTCGCTCGATGAGCTCGAGGCCGAGCGCGTCCTCGTCGCGACGGACGGCTATCCGAGCGGCTTGCTCGGGCAGCTCGAGGGGCTGATCATCCCTACGCGCGGTCAGATGATCGCGACGGAACCCGTTCCCGAGCCGCTCTTTCCATATCCCCACTACGGCCGCCACGGCTTCGATTACTGGCAGCAGGTGAAGGACGGGCGGATCCTGGCGGGAGGCTTCCGCGACGCTGACATGACGACGGAATTCACGGCGGAGGAGCAAACGACGCCGACGATCCAGCGAGCGCTCGAGGACTTCCTCGTCGAGCTCGTGGGGCGTCCTCTCGAGGTGACGCAGCGCTGGGCCGGAATCTTCGGGCTCGTGCTCGACTTTCTTCCCGTCGTCGGCGCTGTGCCCGGCGACGGCCGCCTGTGGGTGTCGGGCGGCTATTCGGGGCACGGCAACGTGCTCGCCTTCATGTGCGGCGACATGGTCGCCAAGGCGATGCTGGGCAAGCAGGTGCCTGAGCTCCAGCTGTTCGACCCCGCCCGGTTGCTGACGCCGGCCTAGGAGTCGTGCGGCGGCGGTGCGGGCGACGGCTTGCTCGGCGCCCCGCCGATCAGGTTCGTAAACCGCCTGTTGAAGCGAGATCCCCAGGTCTGCCCGTTGTCGTAGCGGGCATGCGAACGCTGGAGCTTCCGCGGGCTTCGCTTGTAGAACCACTTCGCCCACGGCGAATGCGGCCTGGCCAGGCGGATCGCTCCGACGAAGCCGAGCAGCGGGATGAAGATGCTGAGCATCCCGAGCATCAGCTTTCCTTTCAGGAAGGTGACGGTGGCCAGGCCGATATTGAGCGCGAGCACCCCGATCCCGGCCCAGCGCCCCCCGACCGTCTCGTCGTGAATCCCGAACGGCGACACGCCGACGAGCAGCAGCGCGGCGAGCATGACGCCCATTACGGTCGCGTCGACGGAGCTGCGACCCTCGGGCGACCAGTAGACGTCCTTCAGGTACAGGGAAAGGGCGAACTCGTCGAGCGTCAGCGCCGCGCCGGAGCCGAAGAAGATGGCCAGGATCTCACGCCCGATGCCGGTCGGCCACGCGGCGAACGCGATCAGGCCGGACGTGAGCACGATCAGGATCCCGATCACCATGTGGTGCAGGTGGACGCCGTGCACGCTGCCGCTGCCCCAGCCGCGCACGCGCGCGAGCCGCGTGTACAGGCGCGTGATCCCAAAGGTGATCATGAACGCGAGGATCAGGAGGAGGAGAGGCTCTTTCCCTGCGGCGACGATGTCCGTGTCGTAGCCGGGGATGAAGTGGAAGACGTCGAGGGTGTGCTCGAGGCTGTTGACGCTTGCGAGCATCATCGCGGCAAGGCTATAGCTCGACGGACTGAAGCTCAGGCAGCGCGTCGATCCGGTCGAGCGCGGCGAGCGCGATCGCGAGATCCTGGATCGCCAGGCCGGTCGAGTCGAAGACGGTCGCCTCCTCAGAGGTGCTCCGCCCCGGCGCCGCCCCGGCAAGCACGGCCCCGAGCTCGGTGACGTCCTCCCGGCCGAGGATGCCCGCCTCGACCGCATGGACGAGGTCGCCGTTGTGACTCGCCTGCGTCCAGTCGTCGCAGAAGACGCGAACCCGTGCGAGCTCCTCGACCGCGATCTCGGCCTTGCCCGGTCCGTCGGCGCCCATCAGGCTCGCGTGCTGCCCCGGCTGCAGCGATCTCGGGCCGAGCACGATCTCGTGCCCCGGGGTGACGGTCACGACGAGATCGGCGGCGAGCGCCTGCTCGCGGCTCGAGGCCAGGCCTGCGCCGATCTCCTCGGCAGCCGTCTGTGCCCGGGTCTCGTCGAGATCCCACAGCAGCGGCTTGCGCCCGCGAGCGACGAAGCTGCGCGCCGCCGCCTTCCCGTTCACGCCGGCGCCGATGACGGCAGCGGTCTCGGCATCCTCGCGCCCAAGCGTCTCGGCCGCGAGCACCGCCGCAGCTCCGGTTCGAAGCGCCGTGATCGCCCCCGCGTCGAATGCGGCCTCGAGCAGGCCGTTCGAAGCGTTCGAGAGCAGCGCCAGGCCCATCACCGTTGGTAGCCCCTGCGCGGGATTGCCGGGAAAGGAGGTCACCCACTTGAGCAGCGCGTGTCCGCCGCCGAGCGCGGGCATGGCGCGAAAGTCACCTGCCGGATAGGCCGGGACGTAGACCTTGGGCGGCATCGACCACTCGCCTCGTGCGTAGGCCACGAATGCGTCGCGAACCGCCTCGACGGCTCGCTCCGAGCTAACCGCCGCCTCCACGTCGGCGGCGGAGAAGAAGGGAACCTTCACGGCTTGTAGCGTAAGCGTGTGATGGCCGCCCGGGCAGCTCCGATCGCCGTCGAGCACCTCCACGTTGTCCGGGGCGGCAATACCGTGCTCCCCGATCTCTCGCTCGCGGTCGGAAGCGGCCGCGTGACCGGACTGCTCGGCCCGAGCGGTGCGGGCAAGACGACGTTGATCCGCGCGATCGTCGGCGTTCAGCGGATCCAGAGCGGCGAGGTCCGGGTGCTGGGCGAGCCGGCGGGGTCGGAGTCGCTCCGCTCCCGGGTGGGCTACGTGACGCAGGCGCCGTCCGTGTACGGAGACCTGAGCGTATGGGAGAACCTCCGCTACTTCGGCCGGGTTTTGGACGTCCCGGCCGCGAGGATTGACGAGGTGATCGAGACGGTTGGGCTTCCGCAATTCGCAGGACGGGTCGTCAACAGCCTCTCTGGAGGTGAGCGCGCCCGCGTCTCGCTTGCGACGGCACTCCTCAACCGCCCACCGGTTTTCGTGCTCGACGAGCCGACGGTTGGGCTCGATCCAGTGCTCCGCCGAGCTCTTTGGGCGACGTTCCACGCCCTTGCCGGCGAAGGGTCGACGCTGCTCATCTCTAGCCATGTCATGGACGAGGCGGAGCACTGCGACCAGCTCGTACTGCTGCGGGAGGGTCGGGTGCTGGCGGCCGAGAGCCCTGATGAGCTTCTGCGCCGGACGGGCGCGAGCTCGCTCGGGGACGCCTTCCTGCGCCTGATCGAGGGCGAGAGATGAGCCTGCGCGTCACGACCGCGACTGCGCTTCGCGTTCTCGCTCAGCTTCGCCGGGATCCGCGCACGATCGCGCTCCTGCTCGTCGTCCCGTCGGCGCTCGTGACGCTGCTGAAGTACGTCCTCGAAGGACAGCCGGGGAGCTTCGACCGGATCGGAGGCCCGCTGCTCGGCCTGTTCCCCTTCATCACCATGTTCCTAGTCACCTCGATCACGATGCTGCGCGAGCGGACGACCGGGACGCTCGAGCGGCTGATGACGATGCCGCTGGCCAAGCTCGATCTGCTGCTCGGGTACGGCGCGGCGTTCGCGCTCGTGGCTGCTGTGCAGGCCGCCGTCACCTCGGCGATCGCTCTCGGCGCGCTCGACCTCCACGTCGGCGGGTCGAGCTGGGCCGTGGTCGGGCTCGCGATCGGAAACGCGGTGCTCGGGATGTCGCTCGGCCTGTTCGTCAGCGCGTTCGCGGCCACGGAGTTCCAGGCCGTGCAGTTCCTGCCCGCCTTCGTCTTTCCGCAGCTCCTGCTGTGCGGGCTGTTCGTGCCCCGCGACCAGATGGCACGTGCGTTCGAGATCGCCTCGTACTGTCTGCCGCTGACCTACGCCTACGACGCCCTCGAGCGGGTCACCAGAGGCAGCGGCGGCTCGAGGATCGGGCTCGACGTGGGTGTCGTTGTCGGGGTGACGCTGCTCGCGCTCGCCTTGGGGGCGCTGACGCTGCGCCGGCGGACGGCCTAGCCGCAGAAGTCACTCTCTCGGCTCAATCTCGTTTCGCATGCGTGCGGGATTTCCGCTTATGCTCGCAGTGGGGAGGAGGATGGTGACCCCGGGGTTTCAGGAGGCGAGGCGGGCGCGGATGAGCGCCCGGCCCGAACCGAGGCTGAGTGGCTCCTCGCTCCCCGCATCCAGGCCCTCGACGTCCGCGAACCCAGCTTCCTCGAGCTGGGTTCGCAGTTCTCTGGCCGTATAGACGCGGATCGAGCTCCGGTTCTTCGAGACGATGTCTCCCTCGCGGATGAACGTCCATTCTGTGCCGACCCGTCCGGAGACCTCGTCCCAGTCGCGTTCCTGCAGGACTACGACATCGCCGATCCGCTCCCACCCGCGTGGCTGGAACTTCGGAAACAGCGTCTCCGCGAGATGCGTGTCGACGAGGAACCACGACCCCGGCCTGAGCACCCGGGCGGCCGCGGCGAGAAAGGCCGCGTTGCCCTCGTCGTCGAAGTAGCCAAAGCTGCCACCGAAACAGAATGCGCCGTCGAACTCGCGTGTCCACGGCAGGTCGCGCATGTCGCCCTCGACCCAGTCGATCTCGACGCCGGTCTCCGACGCGCGCCGGCGGGCGTCCTCTAGGTACTCCGGCGTGACGTCGACGCCGGTCATCGTGTAGCCGCGCTCGGCGAGCGGGATCGTCAGACGGCCGACGCCGCAGGGCACGTCGAGCATCCGCGCGCTCGGCTCGGGCTCGAGCATGCGCTCGATCCGGTCGACTTGCGCAGCGGTTCGCTCCGGATCGATGGCGTCGCCGACGACCTCGGCCCAGCCTTCAGGGAAGAACGAGCGCCACCAGTCGTCCATGCCTAGAGAGCCTTGACATCTTCGACGAGCGCGGACACCGCGTCCTTCGCGTCGGCGAACAGCATCACGGTCTTCGGATCGCGATAGAGCGGGTTGTCGATCCCGGCGAAGCCGGGGTTCATGCTCCGCTTGATCACGACGACGTTCTTCGCGTGATCCACGTCCAGGATCGGCATCCCGTAGATGGGGCTCCCCGGCTGGTTGCGCGCGGCCGGATTGGTGACGTCGTTGGCGCCGATCACGAGCGCGACGTCGGTCTCCGGGAAGTCGGAGTTGATCTGATCCATCTCGTACAGCTGGTCGTAGGGCACGTTCGCCTCCGCGAGGAGGACGTTCATGTGTCCCGGCATCCGCCCCGCCACCGGATGGATCGCGTAGCGCACGTCGACGCCCCGCCGCTCGAGCTCGTCCGCGAGCTTGCGGACGTCGTGCTGGGCCTGTGCGACAGCGAGCCCGTAGCCGGGGATGATGATCACGCGGCGCGCGTACGCGAGCATGACGGCAACGTCGTCGGCGGTGGCGGAGCGAACTGCCCCGTCCCCGGCGGCCGCCGCAGCCTCCGGCGCGACGGCGAGCTGGCCGAAGGCGCCGAAGATCACGTTCGCCACCGAGCGCCCCATCGCGCGGGCCATCTTCAGCGTCAGCAGCGTCCCCGATGCGCCGACGAGCATCCCGCTCACGATCAGGACGTTCTCGTGCAGCACGAAGCCGGTCGCTGAGGCGGCGACCCCCGTCGCAGCGTTCAGCAGAGAGATCACGACCGGCATGTCGGCGCCGCCGATCGGCAGCACGAACAGGATCCCGAAGAGGAGAGCCCCGCAGATCAGCGCGATGAAGAGCCCCTGCTTCTGCGGGCCCGCGACGATCACGATCCCGAGTGCGATCAGTCCCACGAAGAGGGCCATGTTCCCGACCTTCTGGCCCGGATAGACGATCGGGCGGCCGCTGATCAAGTCCTGGAGCTTCCCGAACGCGACCATGCTGCCCGCAAACGAGATGCTCCCGATCAGAGCCGACAGGACCGTGGAGATCGAGCTCTCCGCAGACAGGCGCCCCGGATCGGGCGCGTGGGCGTGGAACTCCGCCAGCGCCACCAGTGCGGCCGCCCCGCCGCCGACGCCGTTGAACAGCGCCACCATCTGCGGCATCGCCGTCATCTTCACCGCGCGCGCCGCGTACCATCCGACCGGGGTGAAGATCGCCATCACGACGAGGATGGAGACGTAGTTGTGCAGGCCGGCGCGTGCGAACGTGGCCCCGATCGCGATCGCCATCCCGCCCGCCCCGAACCAGGTTCCGAGCCGCGCATGGGCGGGTGAGGACAGGAACCGCAGGGCCAGGATGAAGGTCACGATTGTGACCAGGTAGGCGAGGTTAATCGCGTCGTTCCGGCTCACTGCCCTCCTCGGGCTTGCGCTTGAACATCTCCAGCATGCGGTCGGTGACGACGAACCCGCCGACGACGTTCATCGTCCCGAGCGCGACCGCGGTAAGCGAGACGACCCTGATCCACGTGTCCTGGTCCGGCAGGCCGGCGACGATGATCGCCCCGACGAGCACGATCCCGTGGATCGCGTTCGTGCCCGACATCAGGGGTGTGTGCAGGAGCGTCGGCACCTTCGAGATCACCTCGAAGCCGACGAAGACCGCGAGCACGAGCACCGTCAGCTCGATGATGAACTGGCTCGGCACTACGCACGCACCTCTTCGCGCCTGGTCACGCAGGCGCCCGCGGTGATCTCGTCCTCGAAGTCGAGCTGCAGCTCGCCGTCCACGACGAGATGGTTGAGCAGGGCGCCCACGTTCTTCGAGTACAGCTGGCTCGCGTGTGCGGGCATCGTGCTCGGCAGGTTGGTGAGGCCCACGATCGTGACGCCTTCGCGCACGACCTCCTCGCCGGGCTCGGTCAGCTCGCAGTTCCCGCCCGCCTCCGCCGCGAGATCGACGATCACCGAGCCAGGGCGCATTCCTTCGACGGCCGAGGCAGGGATCAGCTTCGGCGCCGGCCGCCCCGGAATCAGCGCCGTCGTGATCACCACGTCGAACTCGGGGATCCGCCGCGCGAGCTCGTCCTGCTGGCGGCGCTGCTCCTCCTCGGTCAGCTCCCGCGCGTAGCCGCCCTCGGTCTCCTCGCCCACGACGCCGAGTTCGAGGAAGGTCGCGCCGAGCGACTCGACCTGCTCCTTCACGACCGGCCGGATGTCGAAGCCCGAGACGACGCCTCCCAGCCGGCGCGCCGTCGCGATCGCCTGCAGGCCGGCGACGCCGGCGCCGAGGACGAGCACCTTCGCCGGCGCAACCGTCCCCGCAGCCGTCATCAGCATCGGGAAGAACTTCGGCAGCCGGTCGGCAGCGATCAGGACGGCCTTGTAGCCGCCGACCGTGCTCTGCGACGAGAGCGCGTCCATCGCCTGTGCGCGCGTGATCCGGGGAATCGACTCCATCGCAAAGGCCGTGATTCCGCCCTTCGACAGTTGCTCGATTCCCTTGGGGTCGGTGAGCGGCTCGAGGAAGGCGATCAGGACGGCCCCCTCGGGCACGGCGGCAATCTCCTCTTCGGACGGCTTCCGCACCCGGACGACGGCGTCGGCATCCCGGTAGAGCTCGTCCGGGCCGGTAGCGATCGTCGCACCGGCCTCGCGATAGGCGTCGTCCGGAAACGAGGCCGGCTCCCCGGCCCCCGCCTGGACGGCGACGTCGAGCCCGGCGGCGGTCAGGCGCGAGACCGTCTCGGGCACGAGCGCGACGCGGCGTTCTCCTGCTTCCGTCTCCTTGGGAACCGCGATCTTCACGGCCGCAACTCTATTCGCGGGGTACGGTCCCCGTGTGACTCATCTGGTCGAGAACTACGGCCTGATCATCCTTTTCCTGCTGGTCGGAATGGAGTCGGCGGGAGTCCCCTTGCCGGGGGAGACGGCGCTCGTGACGGCGGGCGTGCTCGCGTCCCGCGGGAATCTCGACATCGTCGAGGTGATCGTCGTTGCGGCGTCGGCGGCGATTCTCGGCGACAACGCCGGCTACTGGATCGGGCGAGAGGGAGGGCTGCGGCTGCTCGACCGCTGGGAATTCACGCGACGGCTGCGCGATCGGCTCTTACCCCCGGCGAAGCGCTTCTTCGACGCCCACGGAGGGAAGACGATCTTCATCGCCCGCTTCGTCGCCGTCCTGCGCGTGACCGCCGCGTGGATCGCCGGAATGACCCACATGCCCTGGTGGCGGTTCCTGGTCTGGAACGCGGCGGGCGGCATCTGCTGGGCGATCCTCGTCGGCCTCGTCGCGTACTACCTCGGCCATGCCGCGGCCGATGCGATCCAGCGCTACGGCTTGATCGGAGGCGGAGTTGCGGTGGTGCTCGGGATCCTCGTCTTCGTCGGCATGCACTACCTCAGCAAGCGCGTGGTCAAGGAAGAGGACTAGGCCTCGAGCTTCGTCCGGACCCGGCCGATCACCTCGTCCGTGAACTCGGTCGTCGTCGCGTGTCCCCCGAGGTCTGCCGTGCGGATCCCCTGGGAGACCGCCTCGAAGCAGGCCTCGCGGATCGCGCGTGCGACATCTCTGGCCTCGTCCTCGTCCATGTGCCCGAGCAGCGCCGCTCCCGCGAGGATCATCGCCATCGGGTTCGCGATGTTCTTCCCCTCCAGCGAAGGCGCCGTGCCGTGCGCCGCCTCGGCCATCAGCGCATTCGGCTCGAAGTGGTCGTCGAAGGCGACGAGCAGCGACTCCGAGCCGGCGATCGAGCCGAACAGCGGCAGGACGAGATCGGACAGGATGTCCCCGTCCCGGTTCAGGGTCGGGATCACGAGTGGGTCGCCCGCCGACGCGACCAGGAGTGCGAACGTCGCGTCGATCAGCTGCGGCTCGTACGGCGTCTCCGGGTGGCGCGCGGCCGCCGCGTCCATCTCCTCCTTCAGCATCCCCTCGTAGATCGGGCTGACGGTGTACTTCGGCCCGCCGAACACCTTTGCGCCGGTGCGCTCGGCCTGCCGGAAAGCGAACTCGGCAACCGCGTGGCAGATCCGCCGCTCGATCCGCTCGGTGCGGTAGGCGACCTCGTCGTTCCCCTCGCCCTCGCGCCACTCCTTCGCCCCGTAGGCGTCGCCGACCGCCATCCGGACGATCGAGATCGGCGCGTGGACCCCGCCGAGCGGAACGACGCCCGGAATTCGCCTCCCGGTCCGCACGATCACCCGCCCGCCGATCTCCTCGCGGAGGATTCGGTTGGGAGAGCCGACGTCGTCTGCTCCCTCCGGTGTGATCGTGGCCGCCTTCAAGCCGTAGCCGGTCTCGCGGATCGCGGCGGCCGCCTCGTACACGACCCGGTTTTGCGTGGCTCGACGCGAGTCGAGCGAGAGATCGAACCGCGGGAATTCGAACGCGATTTCGATCACATCGGGCGCGAGGGCGCGCAACGCTTCCTCGAGCAGCTCCTGCCCGGTCTGGTCGCCTTCGAGGACAACGATCGTTCGCTCGTTCACGACACGATCTTACTGCGGAGATTACGCGCGATCCGATCCGGAAACACGGCGCTCGTGGCTCGAAGAGGGGGATGGAGAAGGCTGGGGCGGAGAAGGCCGTTCCGGTACGCGGACGCCTATGGTAAGCGGATCACCGATCCCGCAAAGCTGGAGCGGATCGGATCGCTTGCGATTCCGCCGGCCCTGGAAAGAGGTCTGGATCTCGCCGCGCCCCGGGGCCAAGCTGCAGGCAACCGGGCTCGACTCCGCCGGGCGGCGGCAGTACCTGTACCACCCCGATTTCCGTGCCCGGCGCGAGCAGGAGAAATTCGACAAGCTCATTCGGTTTGCCGACCACCTTCCGCAGTTGCGCGCGCCGATGGCGGAGCACATGGAGCTCGATTCCCTCGACCCGGACCGCATCTGCGCGCTTGCCGTCAGACTGATCAACCTGGGCTGGTTTCGCGTCGGCTCCGAGCACTCTGCGCGCACATCGAGGACGTACGGCATCACCACGCTCACGAAGAGCCACGTCAGGGTCCGCGGCAGCCGCGTCTCGTTCAGCTTCCGCGGCAAGGGAAACGCCCGCGTGCGCAGCGCGGTCGTCGATCCCGAGCTCGCAACCGCCGTGCGTGAGCTGGTCGACCTGGACGGGGGAAGGAGGCTCTTTCGGTACCGGCGCAACGGCGACCTGTTTTCCCTCTCGGCGGCGCTCCTCAACGACTACATCCGCACGTATCTCGGCGAGGAATTCACGGCCAAGGACTTCCGTACCTGGGGGGGCACGCTGCTTGCAGCCGTGGGCCTGGCCGAGCGCGGCGTTACCGACAGCGAGAGCAAGGCAAAGCGGGTGGTCGCCGCGGTCATGCGCCGCGTCGGTGAGCAGCTCGGCAACACCCCCGCGGTCGCGCGTGCGTCCTATGTGAGCCCGGCGGTGGTCGAGCAGTACCTGGAAGGACGCACGATCGAGGACTTTCGCCCCAGACACCTCCGCGTGGTCGGCGCACGTGAATTAGGGCTGAATCCAGAGGAAAGTCTTTGCTGAGCCTGTTGCGATCGTCGCGTATTCGGCGTGCGCGCGCTGCAGCCTGATTACCTCCGAGATTTCCGCTAGGCTAATGCGCGTCCAGCTCGAACTAGGAGGAGCATCTTGGCTCGTAAGACCGTTCTCATCTGCGACAGCTGTGGGCGAGAGGTAGGCGAAGGAAAGGGAGGCACGCTGCGGCTCACGTATGCGGATGCCCGCAAGGGTGCCAAGCAGGCCGATCTCTGCGACAACTGCTCAGACGGCATGCCCGGCCACAAGGCGGCCAGACGAGGCCGTCGGCCCAGGTCGGCGACGGTGTAAAGCCGCCGCCCAATTTTCCCGCTCTTTCCACGTTTTTGTCCCATCCTGGACCGAGGAGCCGTCAGGCTCCCGGACTAGGATGGCCTAGTGCCACTGACGCTTCTCGCCGGCCCGGCGAACTCGGGCAAGGTGGCGTCCCTGCTCGAGCGCTACCTGGCCGCGCTCGACCAGGATCCGGTTCTGATCGTGCCGAACCGGCCGGACGTCGACCGCATCGAGCGCGACCTCCTTCGTCGCTCTCCTGCGCTCGTGGGCGGCTCGATCGGGACGTTCGCCGACCTGTTCGAGCGGCTCGCGCGAGCTGACGGCGGCTCCCGGCCGGTTGCAACGGCCGCCCAGCGCGCGCTCGTCGTCCGCAACGCGCTCGCGCGCACGCATCTGAACGGCCTCGGGCCGTCGTCTCGCTTCCAGGGCTTTTCCGAGGCGCTCGTCCAGGCGCTCGGCGAGCTCGAGTCGGGCCTGCTCGAGCCGGACGACCTCGAGGACGAGAGCCTCGCCGGCCTGTACCGCGCCTACCGGGGCGAGCTCGACCGGCTCGGCCTCTGGGACCGCGACCTCGAGCGGCGCTACGCGGCCGACCGGGTCGCCGGCGAGCTCTCCGCCTGGGACGGCCGTCCCGTCTTCGCGTACGGCTTCGAGGACCTGACCGGAGCGGAGTGGGCGCTCTTGGAAGCTCTCTCCGCCCGTGCCGACGTCACCGTCTCGCTTCCGTACGAGCCGGGGCGCCCGGCTTTCTCCTCGCTGGAACGGACGGCCGCCGACCTCGCGTCGCTGGCACGCGGGCAGATCGAGGAGCTCCCGCCCGGCTCGACGGAGTGGACGCGGCCCGCGCTCGCCCATCTCGAGCGCGCGCTGTTCTCCGACGCCGCTCCCGCCGCGCCGCCGCTCACCGGGGAGCTCCGCCTGCTCGAAGGCGCAGGCACCCGAGCGACCCTCGAGCTCGTCGGCGAGGAGCTGCTCGAGCTGCTACGGAACGGCACCCCGGCGGACGAGATCGCGATCGTCTGCCCTGCGCTCGACCGCATCCGCGCGCCGCTCGAGACCGCCTTCTCGACGCTCGGGATCCCGTTTGCGGTCGAGGCTCGCCTGCGTCTGCCGCAGACGCCGTTCGGCCGCGCGCTCCTGTCGCTGCTCCGCTTCGTCTGGCTCGAGGGGGATCGTCCCGACCTCTACGGCTATCTGCGCTCCCCGTACTCCGGCCTGACCCGCAGCCACGTCGACTACCTCGAAGGGCGCCTGCGCGGCCGTGCCGTCCAGACCCACGAGCGGACAGAGGAGGAGACGCTGCGTCTGCGCGGGAAGCCGCTGCCGGTGCTCGCGGAGGTGCGCGGCGCGCCGCCGCTCGACGCCGTCCGCAACCTCGCCACCGCGATGCTCCGGGCAGCCTACGGGCTCGAGGCGCCGCCGGTCGGCGAGGGCGCCCGGCTCGACCTGCGCGCGCACGAATCGGTCACGCGGCTCCTGGACGAGCTCGAAGGCTGGGAGCAGCTCGGCGAGCACCTCTCGCGGGAGGACGTGGTCGGCGCGCTCGAGCGGACGACGGTGCGGACGGCGGCGGCGCACGAGCCCGGCCGCGTCCACGTCCTCGACCTGATGCGCGTGCGCACCCGCCGCTACCGCGTCGTCTTCGTACTCGGGCTCGAGCAGGGCGGCCTGCCGCGGAGAGGCCGAGCCTCTCCGTTCCTCGACGACGAGGCCCGCACCGAGCTCGACCGCCTCAAGCGCGGCGCGCGCCTGTCCAGGCCCGACCCTGTCTCGCGGGAGCGCTACCTCTTCTACACCGCCTGCACTCGCGCGAGCGAGCGCCTGTTCCTCGTCCGGGAGGCAGCGAACGACGACGGTTCGCCGCGGGAGCCGGGCCCGTTCTGGGACGAGGTCCGCTTCCTCTTCGATCCGGACGAGATCGAGCGCTGGACGACGCGGCGGCGGCTGTCGTCGCTGACCGGGCCGCTCGAACGGGCGCCGACTGAACGGGAGCGGCTTCGCGCTCTCGCCGCGGTGGCCGCGCAGGAACGCGAGACCGCAGCCGCGATCGCGCGCGCGAACGGCTGGGAGCGGAAGCTGGATCGGGCTCGTACGGCCTTCGAGCGCCCGACGGAGCTCCGTCATCCGGCGGTGCTCGAGGAGCTGCGGTCGAAGCAGACGTTCGGCGTAACCGAGCTGGAGGTGTTCGCCGACTGCTCGTCGATCTGGCTGATCGACCGCCTCGTCGGCCCGCGCACGATCGACCCTCAGGTCGACGCCCGCCTGCGCGGGACGATCGCCCACCAGGCGCTGTACAAGTTCTTCTCCGGCCTGCCCAAGCGCCTGGGCGCCGACCGCGTCGAGCCGGAGCGGCTCGAGGAGGCGCTCGCGTTCCTCGGCGAGTGCCTGCAGGAGGCGCTCGAGGGCGGCCTCTGGCTCGAGCTGACCGACCTCGAGCGCAGCGAGCTCGAGCAGGGTCTCCGCCGCGACCTCGAGCACTTCGTCCGCGCCGAGGCCGAGAGCGGGCTTTCGCTCGTCCCGCGCCGGTTCGAGGTCCTGTTCGGCTCGGAGCGCTCCGCCCCCGAGCTGCAGTCCGGCCTCGATCTTGGCGGGTTCGCGCTGTCCGGGAAGATCGACCGGATCGACGTCGACCCGTTCTCGGCCCGCGGGATCGTCCAGGACTACAAGTCGGGAAAGACCGCGTTCTCGGCGGCGAAGATCGAGTCCGAGCTCAAGCTGCAGATCCCGCTGTACATGCTCGTCCTGCGCGACCTCGTCGGGATCGAGCCGCTCGGCGGCCTCTACCGCGCCCTCGCCGGCGAGCGTCCGGCCCGCGGCCTGCTGCGCAAGGAGGCGAAGGCCGATCTGCCCGGCTTCAGCTCGAAGGACTATCTCGACGAGGAGGAGTTCTGGGGGCAGGTCGAGACCGCGCGCGAGCGCGGTGCGGCGCTGGTCGGGCGGATCCGAGAGGGGGACATCGCCCACGATCCGAAGGGCGGCTTCCCCTGTCCCTCCTGGTGCGAGCTGTGGCCGATGTGCCGGGTGTCCAGAGCATGAGCGCCGCCGCCCCGAACAGGGAACAGCTCGCGGCGATCGAGGCGCCCGGCGTCGTCTTCGTCTCCGCGGGCGCAGGCACCGGGAAGACAACCGTGCTCGTCGAGCGCTACGTGCGCGCGGTCTGCGAGCGCGGCCTCGACATCGAGTCGATCCTCGTCATCACGTACACGGAGCGCGCCGCGGGCGAGCTCTGGAGCCGGATCCGCGCGCGCCTCGTTGAGCTCGGTCGCCACGACCTCGCGCGCGAGCTGGACGGCGCCTGGATCTCGACGATTCACGGTTTCTGTCACCGGCTCCTGAAGGCCCATCCCTTTGCGGCCGGGATCGACCCGCGCTACCGCGTGCTCGACGAGAGCCAGGCTCGCGTCGTCCAGAGCGAGGCGCTGCAGGAGGCGCTGACGGCGTTTTGTGCCGGCGCCGATCCCGAGCGGTTGCGGCTGCTCGCGACCTACGGCGCGCGCGGCCTGCGGCGGATGGTGACCGGCGCCTACGAGACGCTGCGCTCGGCCGGCCGTCCGCTCGAGCTCGAGCTCGGCGGCGACTCCGGGCTCGGGGAGCGGGTCGCCGAGCTCCGCGAGGCCGCTCGCTGCCTGCTGGACGAAGGCCCAGACGAGACGGTTGAGCGCCTCGTCGAGCTGCTGGACGGCTCGCCCACCTCCGAGGAGCTGCTCGACCTGTCCGGCTACGCCGCCAAGGGCCGTGAGCGCGTCGCGACCTACGAGGAGGCGCGGCGCGGGGTCGAGCAGGCAGCGCTCGACGAGCTGGCGCGCCGCGACCGCGACCTGCTGCAGGAGCTGCTCGCCGGCTTTGCAGTCGCCTACCGCGCCGCCAAGGACCGCGAGTCGGCGCTCGACTTCGAGGATCTGCAGCTGTACGCGCGCGATCTCCTGCTGAACGACGAGGAGGTCCGCGACCGCGAGCGGTGGCGGTTGCGCTCGATCATGGTCGACGAGTTCCAGGACACGAATCGGCTCCAGTGCGAGCTAATAGACCTGCTCGCCGGAGACACCACGCGTTCCCGGGGCGCCGCTGGCGGTGCGGGGCCGGAGGGGATAGTGCTTGGCACAGACCCGGAGAGCACCGTGCCGTCAGCGGCGTCAGGCGGCGGCGGAGCCGGGCTCCGCCCGGCGGGAGCCGACGCCGGCCGGGGGCGCGTGGAAGAACTGTTCTTCGTAGGCGATGAGTTCCAGTCGATCTACCGCTTCCGCCACGCCGACGTCGAGGTCTTCCGCGAGCGGCGCGAGCAGACGGGGGGCGTCTTGGCGCTGACGGAGAACTACCGCTCCCGCCCCGAGGTGCTCGAGGTGATCAACCACCTCTTCTCGGGCGACTTCGGCGAGTCGTTTCAGCCGCTCTCCGCCGCCGGCCGCTTCCCCGACCCGGCCTTCGGCCCCGCGGTCGAGCTGCTCGTCACCGACAAGTCGACCTACACCGGCACCGGCATCCACTGGAGGAAGGCGGAGGCCAAGCACGTCGCGCGCCGGCTGCGCGAGCTCGTCGACGCGGGTGAGGCGACCCCGGGGGAGATCGTGCTCCTGTTCGCCGCCGGCACCGACGCGAGGCTGTACGAGGACGAGCTGCGCGCCGTTGAGCTGCCGACGTTCCGCGCGACCGGGCGCGACTACTACAGCCGCCAGCAGGTCGTCGACCTGCTCGCGTACCTCCGGCTCCTGCACAACCGCTACGACGACGAGGCGCTCGTGACCGTGCTCGCGTCGCCGTTCGTCGGCGTCTCGAACGACGCGCTCGTCCTCCTGCGCCGAGCCGCCGGCCGCCGGCCGCTGTACGCGGGGATCGAGCGCGGGCTGCCGGAGGAGATCGAAGACCGCGACAGCCGGCTGTTCCGGGCCTTCCGGCAGCGCTACGAGCGGCTCGCCGAGCAGGCCGGGACGCTCTCGCTCGAGCGCCTGTGCGAGCAGATCGTGATCGAGCACGATTACGACCTCGCCGTGCTCGCCCAGCGGGACGGCCGCAGGCGTTACGCGAACATGCGCAAGCTCGCGCGGCTCGCCCGCTCGTACGAGGAGCTGCGCGGGCGCGAGATCGAGGGGTTCGTCCGCTTCGTCCGCGAGCAGGACACCGTCGGCGCCTCCGAGCTCGAGGCGGTGGCCGAGGAGGAGGACACCGACGTCATCCGCCTGCTCACGATCCACTCCGCCAAGGGGCTCGAGTTCAAGGTCGTCGTCGTCGCGGACGCGGGGCGTGACCGCTCGCCGTCGTGGGGGGACGAGGTGCTGGCGCTGCCCGACGGGCGCCTCGGGTTCAAGGTCGCGCACCCCGCCACCGGCAAGCGGATGGCGACGAGCGACTACGAGGAGGTCAAGGAGGCCGAGGAGGAGGCCGAGAAGGCGGAGCGCCGCCGCCTCTACTACGTGGCAATGACGCGGGCCGTCGACCGGCTGATCGTGTCGGGCTCGATCGACCCCTCGAAGGCGACCGCGGCCGAGACCCCGATCGGCTGGGTGCTCGAGCGGCTCGGGCCGGAGGAGCTCGACCAGGCCGGCGACGGGCCGCTGGAGGTCGAGCGGGGCAATGCCCGGCTCGTCCTCCGCGTCGACCGCCACGCGGTCGAGACCGGCGAGGCCGTCGAGGCGGTGGAAGAGGAAGCGCAGCTGTCGCTGTTCGCCGCCGGCGAGCCCGTGCCGCCGCGGGTCGAGGTTCCGGCGCTCCCCGAGCTCGTGCCCCTTCCGGCGCCGCCCGATTTCCGGATCCGGCGGCTCTCCTACAGCGCGCTCGCCCTGTTCGAGCGCTGCTCCTACCGCTTCTACGCCGAACGGGTCGTGGGGCTGCGGCCGGGACCCGCGGCCGGCGAGGTCTCGGGAGAGGGCGGACTGGCCGCGACCGAGATCGGCGACGCCGTCCACGCGCTGCTCGAGCGGATCGACCTGGCCGCGCCGCGTGTTCCGGACGATCTCGAGGCGGTCGTGCATGCCCGCTATCCGCAGGCGACGGCGGAGGAGGTCGCCCGCATCCGCGCGCTCGTCGCCGCCTACTGCGGCTCGGAGCTGGCTGCGCGTGTCGCCGCGCTCTCGAGCGCTGCGGCCGAGCGGCCGTTCGCGTTCGAGCACGACGACGTCCTCTTCCACGGGCGGCTGGACGTGCTCTACCAAGCGGAGGGGCGCGCGCTGGTCGTCGACTACAAGACGAACGTGCTCGGCGAGCGGTCGCCGGAGGAGGTAGTCGAAGGCGAGTACCGGGTCCAGCGGCTCGTCTACGCGATCGCGTGCCTGCGGGCGGGTGCGGACGAGGTCGAGGTCGTCCACCAGTTCCTGGAGCGGCCGGATGTGCTTGTGTCGGCGACGTTCGAGCGCGCCGATCTCCCCGGCCTCGGGGCCGAGCTCTCGGAGGCGATCGCGCACATCCAGGCGGGCGAGTTCCGCCCGACGCCGAGCGACTTCGTTTGCCCGGATTGCCCCGTCCTCGGCGTCGTCTGTGCCGGGCCGGCGCTGCGGGAGCACCATATGGAGTCGGCCGCAGCGTTCTCAGCGAGCTAAGTTCGGGGTCGATCGGCGTATCATCCGCCGTGCCGCCAGAGGGGAGGGGCATGAAGGTCTTCGTCGTCCACGACGCCAACGGCACCATCAGCTCTTACGCGATCCCTGCCGCCGACATGCAGGGGCAACTCGGGCTCGAGCCCCCGCGCGGGCAGTCGGTCAGCGAGATCGACGTGCCCGAGCTCGACGGGATCGGCGATCTCCGCGAACGGCTCCGGCACCTGGACGAAGCGCTGGAGGACAGACGCGTTCAGGGCGGCCAACTCGTTCCCGGTCGATCCGGCAACCGGTCCTGATGGTCGAGCTCACGTTTCATCACCTCGGACAAGGGTCGATCAATGGGGGGCAGACCATCCATTTCTGGTGGAACAACGCCCCCCGGCAACGGGTCTGGGCTTTCAGCGTCGACGCCGAGGTCCCTCTGATGTTTGCTTTCGCGGGTGCGACGGCGGAGCTCGAGATCACCCGAGTCGAATATCGGCAGAACTTCAACGGCCCGTCGTCGAGCGATACCGAGCAGGAGATTCATTTCTGGCTCAAGAACAACGGGGCGACCAAGGCGAACTACTACCTCCACATGGCGACGATCCGCGAGTAGTCGCGGCTCTGGAACGCCGGCGGCCTCCCGCGCCACGCCTCCCACCCGGTTGGGGGACCCACCTCCTGGTACACGTGGGTAACTAAGTAGCGGAACCCGTCGCTCGGAGCTGAGCCAATTCTGTGCCGATCCTCGACTAGCGTTCGGCGCATGGCCCGGAGCTACGTGTCGGAGGCGCGCAAGCGCGTCGGGCCGAAGCGCGCGCGCATCGGCCCGATCATCGAGCGGCTGAGGACCGCCCACGCCGACGCCGCGATCGCGCTCCGCTTCCGCGCTCCGCTCGAGCTGCTCGTCTCGGTGATGCTGTCGGCGCAGACGACCGACGTGAACGTCAACCGCGTCACCGAGCGGCTGTTTCGGAAGTACCGCCGGCCCGAGGACTACCTCGCCGTCCCTCCCGAGGAGCTCGAGCGCGACATCTACCAGACCGGCTTCTTTCGCCAGAAGGCGAAGGCGATCCGCGGAACGATGAAGATGCTGCTCGAGGAGTTCGACGGCCAGGTGCCGCGGCGGCTGGAAGACCTGCTCCGCCTCCCCGGCGTCGCGCGCAAGACGGCCAACGTCGTCGCGGCCGAGCTCGGGAACCCGCAGGGGATCGTCGTCGACACGCACGTTCGCCGCCTATCGCAGCGGCTCGGTCTCACCCGCCACGACGACCCGGTCAAGATCGAGCGCGACCTGCAGAGGATCGTCCCACGCGAGCACTGGGGGCTCTTCCCGCACCTGTTGATCTGGCACGGCCGGCGCGTCTGTCTCGCGCGCGTCCCCCGCTGCGAGGACTGCGTCCTCACCGACCTCTGTCCCTCGTCACGGGTCTGACACAAAGCGGTGCGAATTCGCCGCCTACGCTGAGTGCGTGCGCGCAGTCGACCTCGCGATCTACGCCGACACGCTCGCGGGCGAGCACTCGGCGCTAGCCGCCCGCGCCGAGCAGGCGCGATCCCGCCTGCGCGAAGCCGCGATCGAACGCGACGCCCGCGCCCACCTCGACCCGGGAGTCGTCAAGGAGCTCGATGCTCTGGGCATCCTCGGCGGCATCGACGAGCGGACGGCCCGGAACGAGCTGCGCCGGCTCGAGCGAGCTCTCGCCGCGGTCGAAGAGCTGCAGTCGTGGGTCGAAGGGCGGCTCGGTGCGCAGACGCTTACGATCCACGAGTGCGCGAGCTGAAGCTGGAGACGCACCGGAAGACCGAGCTCGTCGACATCACGCCGCTCGTGGCCGAGGCGGTCACCGGACAGGAAGGGAAGGCCGCGGCGCTGTTCGTCCCGCACACCACCGCCGGGATCGTCGTGCAGGCGAACGGCGGCCTTGCCGTGACGCACGACGTCGAGAGCGCGCTCGAGCGGATCGTCGACGAGGACTGGCCGTGGAAACACACCGAGGAGGAAGGAGATCGGAACCCGTGGTCGCACGTGCGCTCAGTCCTCACCGCCAGCTCACTGATCATCCCGCTTCGGGGCGGCGAGCTCGCGCTGGGATCGCTGCAGTCGATCTTCTTCTGCGAGTTCGACGGCCCGCGCGAGCGCAGCGTCTACGTCAGCGTGCTGTGAGCGCCACGAGCAGCCCGCCGTCGGCATCGTAGGCGGGGAAGAAGTCCGCCTTCACGGCTTTCTCGTGCCCGGAGCTGGTCCGGATCCGGAGCTGCTCGCCGAGCCGCCGCACTCCCCATTCCAGCGACAGCTCGACCGGATTCTTGCCGTCGTTCCAGCCGCTCAGACCGAACGCGTCGATCACGTTGCGGCCGATCAGGTCCGGCTCCTTGAGCCCCGTCAGCTCGAACACGCCGCGGCCCGACGCCAGGATCCGCCCCTGGCCGTCGCAGGTGACGAACCCTGTGCTCGGCGCGGGGTAGTAGTCGTCCATCAGCTCGAACAGGAAGCCGAAGCCGCAGCGGTGGCAGGCGACGGCCTGGTCGCTCAACCCCTCCACGCGGTCGATGTCGATCGACCGCTCCTTGCAGTTCGGGCAGATGAAGTACGGCATGCCTCGATCGTACCCTCGCGTTCCTGAGACCCCGCTGCCGGTGCGGGGCCGGAGGGGATAGTGCTTTGCACAGACCCGGAGAGCACCGTGCCGGCAGCGGGGTCAGGCGGCGGCGGAGCCGGGCTTCGCCCGGCGGTAGCCGTCGCCGATCAGGGGCGTGAGGCTAGATCCAGCGCTTGCGGCGGAAGTACCACAGCTGGAAAGCGGTCGTGACGATGATCAGGAACCAGGACCACGGATAGCCCCAGACGCCGAAGCGGGTGATCTCGGGGATGTGGCGGAAGTTCTGGCCGTAGAGCCCGACGATGAAGGTCGGGACGAGCAGCAGCGACGCCACTACGGTGAGCCGCTTCATCACCTCGTTCTGGTCGTTGGCGACCTTCGCCAGGTAGTAATCGCGGACGCTGCCGAGCAGGTCGCGTGAGTAGTCCATCCCTTCGCTTGCCCGTAGCGCCTTGTCGTAGGCGTTCCCGAACGCGATCTCGACGTTCTTCGTGAAGAGCGTGCCCGTGTCGACGTCGACACGGTCGTCGACGACCTCGCGGATCGCGTCCCGCGTCGGGGAGAGCGTTCGCCGGATGTGGAGCATGTCGTGCCGGAGATCGGCAATCCGCCGCCGGATCTGCTGCGGCTTCCAGTCCTCGATGTGGTCGTCGAGCTCCTCGATCTCGTCGTTGAAAGCGTCGATCAAGTCAAGGTAGTCCTCGACGACCCAGTCGACGAGCCGGTAGACGACCATGCCGGAATCGTCCGTGTCGCGAATCGACGCCTTGCAGCGCTCGATCTCGAACGGCTCTCCCTTCTCAGGTGTCTTCCGCACCGTGACCACCGCGTCCTTGGTCACGACAAGGTCGATCTCCTGGTAGTAGACGCGGTCCTCCTCTTCGACCGCGACCGCGACGAGCAGGATCCCGAAGACGTACTCGCCCTGCCCCTCGAGCCGCGGGCGCGGCTCGTCCTCGTGCCTCGCCGGCTGCATCAGCAGCTTGAGCGCGCCCTCGTGAATCGACTCGGGCAGAGCGTCGTGGAGCTCCTTCTCGCTCGGATCGAGAAGGTCGATCCAGTTCACTCCCGGCATGGGGCGAGACTAGCGTTGGCCTCGGCTGGCGCTAGCCGTCGCCGGTCAGGGACGGCTGGGCTAGACCGAGCGGGGGGCGGCGAGGGCCGTGTGCTCGTGGCCCTCGAGCGCGGCGAGGTACCGCTCCGCGTCGAGTGCGGCCATACAGCCCGACCCGGCTGCCGTCACAGCCTGCCGGTACTTGTGATCCTGGACGTCTCCGGCGGCGAACACACCGGGGACGTTCGTCTCGGTCGAGCCGGGCTTCGCGACCAGATAGCCCGCCTCGTCGTGGGCGAGCTGGTCGAGGAAGAGCTTCGTGTTCGGGTCGTGGCCGATCGCGACGAACACGGCGTCGGCCTCCACGTTCCAGTTCTTGTCCGAGACGGTCGAGTCGAGCCGCACGCCGCTCATCTTCTCCTCGCCGAGCACCTCGCCGACGACAGCATTCGTGACGAACTCGATCTTCTCGTTCCCGCGCGCGCGGTCGAGCATGATCGGCGAGGCGCGGAACTCGTCGCGGCGGTGGACGATCGTCACCTTGTCGGCGAACTTCGCCAGGAAGATCGCCTCCTCCATCGCCGAGTCGCCGCCGCCGACGACGATCACGTCGCTCTCCCGCCAGAAGGCCGCGTCGCAGACCGCACAGTACGACACCCCCTTGCCCTGCAGCCGCAGCTCGGACTTGAGCCCGATCTGCCTGGCCGTCGCTCCGGTCGCGACGATCACGGTCTCGGCGCGGTGCTCGTCGTCGCCGACGAAGACGGAGAACGGGCGCTCGGAGAAGTCGACCCGCGTGACGTCGTCGGTGATGAACTCGGCGCCGAAGCGCTCGGACTGGCGGCGGAACTCGGCCATCATCTCGGGCCCGAGCACGCCGTCGGGATAGCCGGGGTAGTTCTCGACGTCGCTCGTGATCATCAGCTGCCCGCCCCAGGCGAACCCCTCGATCACGAGCGGATCCAGGTTGGCGCGCGCGCTGTAGAGCGCAGCCGTATAGCCGGCGGGTCCACCGCCGATCACGATCAGTTTGCGGACGTCGTTTCCGTTCATAGCTCCTACGCTAATAAACGAGCCGGATGGGTGCTGTGTTCCCACGGTACTAGCCGGTGCGCGACCGTGAAGAAGTCGTACCGCACGTATGCATAAAATCGAACATTCTGTGGTAGAGGGATTGCGCGAAAGGGGCGAATGGCGGGAACCGTAAGCTGGGACAGCCTGCGAGAGCTGGCGAGCTTCCAAGCCGAACACGGCTGCGCAATCACCCTGTACGTCGATCTCGATCCGAGCATCGTTCCCACCGCGGGCGACGCGCACACGCGCGTCAACTCACTGCTCGACTCGGTCAAGGCCAACGGCCCGCGCTCGCTGACCCACGCGCAGCGCGAGGCGCTCAAGGCCGACATCGGGCGCATTCGCGGCTACTTCGACCAGGAGTTCAACCGCGACGGGGCGCATGGGCTGGCGCTCTTCTGCGCGGGCCTCGACAACTTCTGGAATCCGCTCGCGCTGACGGACTCGGTGCCGGACGAGGTCAAGATCGGAAGGGCGTTCTACCTGGCGCCGCTCGTCCCGCTGGTCGGCCGCGGGGAGGGCGCGGTCGTCGCCTTCGTCGGCCGTGAGCAGGGGAAGGTCTATCGGCTGCAGGCCGGCCGCCTGCACGAGCTGGCTGACCTGTCGGAAAGACTGCCGGGACGACACGACCAGGGCGGGTGGTCTCAGGCGAACTACCAGCGGCACATCGAGTCGCTCCTGCTCGAGCATCTCCGCCGCGTGGCCGACGAGCTCGACCGGCAGGTGCGCAGGCTGCGCGGGCCGAGTGTCGTGATCGTCTCCTCGGACGAGACCCGCGGCGAGCTGTCCGACATGCTGACGCCCGCGGTTCAGAAGGCCGTTGTCGGCTGGACGCAGGCGGAGGCCCACGCCTCGCCGAGCGAGCTGCTCGGGGTCGCGCGCCCCGTGCTGGAACGCTGGCGCGAGCAGGAGGAGCAAGCGGCGGTCGAGCGCTGGCGCGAGGAGGCCGGCCGTAACGGCCGCGCCGCCGCCGGCTGGGAGGAGACGCTGGAGGCCGCCTCCGATGCCCGCGTCGAGGTGCTGCTGTACGAGCTCGGCGCCGACCGCCCGGCCTGGGAGTGCCCCAAGTGCGGGCGCGCCTCGGTCAGCGCCGGCAACTGCCCGCTCGACGGAACCCGGATGGAGGAGCAGGAGCACGGCCTCGACGTCGCCGTCCACCAGACGCTCGGCCACGGGGGAACGGTGTGGGCGCTGCGCCACCGGCAGGATCTCGAGCCGGTCGAGGGGATCGGCGCCCTCTTGCGTTTCTGAGCGCTCGAGCGACCGCCCGCCTGCGGGGCCACCAGCCTCCTCCCCACTGCGATCGTAATGCGAAAACTCGTACGGATGTGAGACGGGACCGTGCGGAAAGCGCGCCGGTGCGGGTGAGGCGTCGCCGGCGCGCGAGCCGTTAGGCTCTAGACATGGCCTCGTTGGCGCGCACGATCCTGGAAGAGCACCTCGTCCGAGGCGAGCTGACGCCCGGCACGGAGATCGGGATCGAAGTCGATCAGACCTTGACCCAGGACACCACCGGGACGATGGCGATGATGCAGTTCGAGGAGTTCGGGGTCGATCGGGTCCAGGTCGAGACCGCCGTCCAGTACGTGGACCACAACCTGCTCCAGATCGACTTCAAGAATCCGGACGACCACCGCTTTCTGCAGGCGATGGCCGCGCACTACGGCCTCTGGTTCTCGCGCCCGGGGAACGGCATCTGCCACTACGTGCACTGCGAGCGCTTCGCCAAGCCCGGGCAGACGCTGGTCGGCGCCGACAGCCACACCACTCAGTCGGGCTCCTGCGCGATGATCGCGATCGGCGCCGGGGGCCTCGATGCCGCCGTCTGCATGGCAGGCCATCCCTTCGAGCTGCCCTGCCCGATGATCGTCGGCGTCTTCCTCGACAACGAGCTCGAACGCCCCTGGATCCAGTCCAAGGACATCATCCTCGAGTTGCTGCGCCGCCGCGGAGTGCGGGGCGGCCGGGGGGCGATCTTCGAGTTCACCGGACCCGGCACCGCTTCGCTCTCGTATACGGAGCGGGGGACGATCGCCAACATGATCGCCGAGCTCGGGGCGACCGGGGCGATCTTCCCCTCGGATGAGCGGACGCGCGAGTGGCTCGAGGAGCAGCAGCGCGAGGACGACTTCGTCGAGCTGCCAACCGGCGACACCGGCGACTTCGACGAGGAGGAGCACATCGACCTCGCACAGCTCGTTCCGCTCGTCGCCAAGCCGTCGAGCCCCGAGAACGTCGTCTCCGTCGAGGAGGTCGTCGGGACGCCGCTCGCCCAGGTCTGCATCGGCTCCTCGGTCAACTCCTCGTACGAGGATCTCGCCGTGGTCGGCTCCGTGCTTCGGGGGCAACGAATCTCCGAGCAGCTGATCTCCGCGACGGCGACGCCAGGCTCCCGGCAGATCCTCGACCAGATCACTCGCTCGGGCACCTACGTCGACCTGCTGATGGCCGGCGTGCGCATGCTCGAGCCCGCGTGCGGCCCCTGCGTCGGCATGGGGCAGGCGCCTCCGTCCGGGACGAACTCGCTCCGCACCTTCAATCGCAACTTCAAGGGGCGGACGGGCACGGCCGACGACAGCGTCTATCTCTGCTCGCCCGCGATCGCTGCCGCGTCGATGCTGAACGGTGAGATCTCCGACCCGCGCGGGCTTCCGGACGTGGAGCTACCGGAACGGCCGCGGGCGCGGCCCGAGGTCGTCCAGCTGCACATTCTCGCGCCCCCGCCGGAGGAGGAGGCGCGCTCGATCGAGATTCCGCGCAACCTCCCGAACATCCATCCCCCGCCCGATCAGAAGCCTTTGCCGGACGCGCTTGAGCTGCGCGTCCTGATCGTCGCCCCCGACGACATCACGACCGGCGACCTCTCGCCCGACGGCGCAACGGTGATGGCGTACCGCTCCAACGTGCCCGCGATCGCCGAGTTCACCTTCCAGCATCGCGACAAGGAGTTCCCGCGACGCGCGAGGGAGTGGGGCGGAGGCTTCATCGTCGCCGGCCACAACTACGGTCAGGGATCGAGCCGCGAGCACGCGGCGCTCGCGCCGGCTCAGCTGGGCGTGCGCGCGGTGATCGCGAAGAGCTTCGCCCGCATCCACCGCCGCAACCTGATCGCGCAGGGGATCGTGCCGCTCCTGTTCAAGGACGAGTCCGACTACGACAAGGCCAAGCTGGGAAAGACCTGGCGGATCTCGGAGCTGCACTCGATCGCCGACGGCAACGACGAGATCCCGTGCGAGATCGAGGGTGGGGAGCAGATCACGCTCACGCACGACTTCCTTCCGCGCGAGCGCGAGATCGTCGTCGCCGGCGGGCTGATCCGCTACCTGAAAGCGCAGGCCGCCGCCACGGCCTAGGCCGCGTCGAGCGCGCGCGGAAGCTCGCTCACCGTCTCGCCGGCCTCCAGCTCCTGCGAGTCGGTCGCCTGCTCGAGCTTCGTCTCGAAGCGGGTCAACCGCTTCTCGGCGTCGTCGAACCGGTCACGCGCGTTCCCGAGGTGCTTGCCGACGAGGTCGAAGTCCTCGCGGAAGCGCCCGAAGTCCTTCTGCAGCTGGGCGCAGTACGCCATCACCTCGTGCGCGTGCTGCTCGATCTGGAGCCCCTTCAGCCCGAGCACGATCATCTGCAGGTAGGCCGTGAAGGTCGTCGGCGACACCGGCACCACCCGCCGCTCGTGCGCGTACTGGAGCAGCGCGCCGGTCTTGCCGCAGGCGAGCTCGTAGTAGATCGCCTCCGAGGGCAGGTACATGAACGCGAAGTCGAACGTGCCCTCGTCGGGGCGGATGTACTTGGACGAGATCGCGTCGATGTGAATCTTGACGTCGCGCGCGAACGCCTTCTCGGCCAGCTCGCGCGCGGCTGCGTCCTCGGCGTCGACGAGCCGCTCGAAGTTGTCGAGCGGGAACTTGGCGTCGATCGGCGCGAGCTGCTTGTCGACGTGGATGACCGCGTCGACGCGCTCCCCGGTTCGGAACCCGTACTGGAGCGAGTACGCCTGCGGCGGCAGCCGGTCCGCGAGCAGGTTGCCGAGCAGCAACTCGCCGAAGCCGCCCCGGGCCTTCGGCGGCCGCAGCAGCTGCTGGAGCTGCCCGAGACCCTTGGCCTGCTCGGCCAGCTGCTCGGTCGCTCGCCCGACGTCGCCGAGCTGCTTGTGGATCGCGTTCGTCTGCTTCGACGCGTTCTCGAGCCGGCGGTCGACCTTCGTGTCGAGCTCGCCGAGCCGGCGATCCATCGTCTCGATCACGCCCTGGAGCCGCCGCTCGACCGTGGCATTCCTGCTCTCGAACTGTGCAGAGCTGTCCGAGCGGAGGGAGGCGAACGAGCGTGCGAGCCAGGCCGCGAGCGCCGCGAGCGCAAGGAACAAGAGGACGATGAGTACGGCCACGAGCATGGCCGCGGAACGCTAGCGACCGCCTCGGACGGCGCCCGTGTGCGGCGCAGCGAGGCGCTAGCTCGTTTCTGGGGCGTACCCGGAGGCCGGCTCCGCCGGCCGTGAGGGGACGCCGGCCAGGAACGAGCTAGTCGCGTTCGGCGTGGTGCTCGGCTGCGCGCTCGCGCTCTTCCTGCGCCTTGGCCTCGGCCGCGGCGGCGCGCTCTTCGGCCGCACCTTCGGCCTCCTGGTGCGCGCCCTCGCGCCGGAGCTCCGGCTTGTCCGCGAGATCGCCGGCCGCCTTCTTCCCGCGCCCGAGCAGTTTGTCGAGGAATCCCATGCCCACCGTGTTACCAAAATGGGGGCAATGAAAACACCAATAAAAATGCCAAGTCCGGTCGACCCGAAGGCCGTCCGGACTTGACGAAGGCACGATAGCACCACGCCTGCGGACGGTCAAGTCGCTAGCATCGCTCCGCTGTGGCGAAACGAAAAAAATCGCGGACCCCGGCTCCTCCCAAGCGAACCGGCGCCCGGCCTGCCGCGCCCAGCGGCGACGGTCAGGCCCGCCAGGTGCAGGCGCCGAAGGTCCGGACGGGCAAGCGCCGGACGCAGGCCGAGCAGGAGCGCCGCAGCCGGCTGATCCTGTACGGGCTCGCCCTCTCGGGAATCGTCGGGCTCGTGATCGCGCTCGTGGTCGTGTTCGCCTTCAGAGGTGGCGGCGGCGGGGGGCCCAGCACCGCGCACGACGACGGCCCGAACGTGGACTTCGCCAAGCTGATCGGCATCCGAACCGACAAGCCACCCTGGTCACCCGGGTACACCGGTCTTGACTCCCGCCTGAAGCCGCTCGGCCTCAGTCCGCTTGCCACCGAGGGCGAGGTGCTGCACATCCACGAGCACCTGGACATCTTCGACAACGGCAAGCACGTGAAGGTGCCGGCCCTGATCGGGATCCCGGTCACGAAAGACAAGACGAAGGCGAAGTACTTCGTCCAGCTGCACACGCACGACGACACCGGGATCATCCACCTGGAGTCGACGGAGGCCCACAGCTATTCGCTGGGCCAGTTCTTCGGCGTGTGGGGAGTCTTCCTGTCGAAGAAGTGCGTCGGCGGTCTTTGTGGGCCGATCAAGCAGCCGCTGAAGTTCTACATCGACGGTAAGCGTTTCCTCGGGAACCCGGTCAGGCTCGTGCTCGAGAACCACCAGGAAATCGCGATCGTCTACGGCACGCCGCCCTCGCACATCCCCTCGAGCTTCGACTTCGCCGCCAACGGCCTGTAGGGCTATCCTCCGCCCCGCCGGGGTGGCGAAACTGGCGATACGCGCCTGGCTTAAAACCAGGTGTCCCCTTCTGGGGGCGTGAGGGTTCGACTCCCTCCCCCGGCACAAGAACCTTCGGGCCTAGCCGAGCTAGCTCATGCCCCCGCGTCCCACGACCTGGCCCTGCCACATGAGGATCCAGACGGCTTGCGTCGGGTCGTCGTCGTAGAAGAGATAGAGCTGGAGATCGTTGATCGTTTGCAGGCTGCGCGGGATCGACACTCTCGCCGACTCGACCTGACCGCCGCCGCTCTCCGACGAGACCAGCACGACGTTGTCCCAACCGAACTGGCCGTCGGACGGCTGCCCGCTCGCGCTGCGGGGAAGCGGATTCCGGCCCGTCGCCGGAAGCCAGTTCGCCGTCTGGCTCGTGGCTCGGATGGCGAACTGCGTCTTGCCGTTGACGGTCATCGTCAGGTCCGAGCCGGTCGGGTTGAAGATCGTCACGTTTCCACCCCCCGCCGACGGGGCGCGGGGCGGCGTCGCGCTCTTCAGGGACTGGCCGCCGTGATTGAGAGGAAGGCCGGCGCTGGGAGACGAGCCGCCCGACCAGACGGCGGCGCCGATTCCGACGCCGGCGCCGACCCCCACGAGCGCACCCAAGATGCTCAGCGCGACCGCCGTCCGTCTGCCGACAGGAGTCCGCCGCCGTGCGTTGCTGTCGTCAGATCTCACAGCGGCCCTTAGGCGGGCGTCCCCTCGGCGAGCCAGCGCCGAAACAGATCGACTCGATCCTCCGGCCACGCACCGTCGCACGGCATCGTGCCCTCCTCCAGCCGTTGGAGGATCGCGGCCGCGTGGCTGCTGACGTCGTCGTACGACCAGGGGTCGAACGCGAACCGCATCGAGTCGCGGTCGCCCTCGCGGAAGAGCGGCTTGATGTCGGTGTCGTAGCTGAGCGCCACAGTCGTGAGGATAACGCTCGCTACGATCGAGAGATGAACCTGCCGCCGGTGCTCGCGCGCTTCGTCGACGCCAGTAACGCGCGGGACGTCGACGCCTTCCTCACCTGTTTCGACACCGACGCCGTCGTCGAGGACGAGGGCCGGACGCACCGTGGGCTCGCCGCGTTGCGCGGCTGGAAGCAGGAGACTCAGGACCGCTTCCACTACACGATCGAGCCCACCGGGCTCGACTAGACGGAGCAGGCCCGGCGGGAGGTAGACCTCGCGCCGTCGCTCGTGGCGATGCTCCGCGAGCACAAGCTCCGATCGCTCCACTCAGCGCAGGGCGATCCGGTGTTTAGCTCGGCCGATGGCTCTCCGTTCCACTACCTCCGCGTTGGCCGGGCGCTGAAAGCGATCGCCGATCGAGCGGGGCTGAACGAGGAAGGCCGGGCGAAGCTCCGCTGGCACGACCTTCGGCACACCGCCGCCTCTCTCTTGATCGCCGAAGGGCTGAACGTCGTCTATGTCAGCCGCCAGCTCGGGCACGCGAACCCGAGCATCACCCTGACGGTGTACGGGCACGAGTTCGGCCGCACGGAGCACGCCGAACGCGCACGCTCCGCGATGGACGCCGCGCTGGGCAACAAGTGGGCAACGTCCGACGGGAAACAGGCGGAAAGCGGTCCACCCGAGCATGGGGCGGAAGTCGCTCAGCTACGCGAAATCGGAAATGGCGGGAACTGACCGGAACGGGTCTGGCCCGCCTTAAAACCAGGTGTCCCCTTCTGGGGGCGTGAGGGTTCGACTCCCTCCCCCGGCACTTGGGCGTGTGACATGGTGTGGGCCAGATGTCGCTAGATCACACGAGGGAAAGAGCGCGCCGACGCCCTAGAAAGTGTTACGCCGTTCCGTTCGTGCTGATGGCGGTGCTCGGCGTTGCGGGCTGCGGCGGGAGCAGCGACTCGGCCAACCTGAGCGGGGCCGACCTGCGCGGGGTCGACTTGGACGAGGCCCAAATGCGGGGAGCCACCCTCGTCGACGCCGACCTCAGCGGGACAAACTTGAATCTGGCGGATCTGAGCGGGGCCGATCTGAGCAGGACCAATCTGAGCGGAGCGAAGTTCTGCAAGACGACCATGCCGGATGGGGTCGGTCAACAATCGGGACTGCTGAGGGAACGCCGGGGCCTATTATTTCCGGCGATGCCCTGGAAGGTCTGGTACCAGTCGCACGGCAAGTTCGCCAAGCGGTACGCGTCGGGGATGCTGATGATCGAGCCCGGCCGCGCGACCTACGAGGGCAAGAAGGAATCGGTCACGATCAACAACGCCAGCAAGGTCGACCGCCAGATGATCGGGATGAACACCTGGATCCACGTCGAGTACGAGGCCGGCGGCGAGACGCGCCATGCCTACTTCCTCGACAAGCGGATGCTCGGCTGGTCCGGGGTGCTGGGCGGGAACGACAAGCTGCACGACGAGCTGATCGCCGCGCTCACCTGAACGACGACACCACATGGTGTATAGTGACACCATGGGCCGCACGCAGATCTATCTGAACGATGAGGAACTGGCGCTGCTCGAACGAGTCGAGCAGGCAACGGGAGCATCCCGCTCGGAGCTGATCAGACGCGCCGTGCGCAGGACGTACGGCGAAATGAGTAAGGAGGAGCGGCTAGCTGCGCTTCGGCAGGCGGCCGGCATCTGGCGTGACCGGCCGTTTACGGGTGCCGAATACGTCGAGGCGATTCGAGGCGGTGACCTGAACGAGCGGCTCCGCGTGCTGGGTATCGATTGAAGCTCCTCGACTCGACTGTGGCGATCGACTTCCTGCGCGGCAGGGACGTCGCAGTCGCGCGGGTCGAAGCGACTGCCAATGACGGTGAATGGCTCAGCGCCAGCGAGATCGTGCGCTTCGAGATCGTCGCCGGTGGGCGAGACGAGGAGCTCGACTCGATTGAGCGATTCTTCGGCGGGCTCGAGTGGGTGCCCGTCGACGAGACGATCGCCCGGCTCGGGGGTCTGCTCGCTCGCCGCTTCCGTCGCAGCCACGCCGGCATCGCAGCGTCGGATTACTTGATTGCTGCGACCGCCTTGGTCCTGGACGCCGAGCTGCTGACCACGAACGTTCGTCACTTCCCGATGATCGAAGGACTGCGTCCCGCGTACTGAGCTGTCCCTATCCTGACGGCGTGCTCCTCCGTCGCCTCGCCCCGCTCGCCGCGGTCGCGCTCGTCTGCGTTCCCGCCGCGCGCGCGGACGCCGACCCCGCCAGCGACATCCTCTACACACAGCGGATCTTCCTCCCCTTCTTCGGCGGCAGGGTCTCGACGGAGAAGGCCGCGGTGCTGAAGCAGGTCGTGGACGAGGCCTACGCCAAGGGCTTCAAGATCAAGGTGGCGGTGATCGGCGCGCCGAACGACCTCGGCGGCGTCTATCAGCTGTTCGGCCAGCCGCAGACCTACGCGCAGTTCCTCGGGCGCGAGCTCGTCTTCCTCTACAAGGGCCTGCTCGTCACGGTGATGCCGCAGGGCTTCGGCGTCTACCAGTACAAGAAGTCGACCGCTCCCCAGCAGGCGCTGCTGAAGACGATCGCGATCCCGAAGGGGACGGACGGGCTGGCGGAGGCGGCGACACAGGCGGTCGCGAAGCTCGCGCACGTGAAGATCCCCGCGGCCCCGCCGACCCCCGGGAAGAAGTCCGGCGGCTCGTCGAGCTGGACGCTGATCGCGATTCTGGGTGGAGGCGCGGCGGTGCTGCTCGCGATGATCGTGCTCGGCCCGATCGCGGTTCGCCGGAGAAGAGCCGCGACGTGACTGCGCTTATCCTCGCGCTGATGCTGGGGCGCTTCCCCTACCCGCCGACCCCGATCGGCGTTGGGCCCAAGTTCCATCCGCGGCCGGCCACTCACCCCGGGCGCCTCGCCTGCACGAGCGGAGGGAAGCGCGACGGCGTCCACCTGGAGCTGTTCGCGCGCAACCGCGTCGTGATCGTCCCCGCCGGGATCGGGCTCAAAGGGAGCTGCTCGTACCCGCTGCGAACGCGCTGGCCGATCGGCGTGATCGAGGTGCAGGGCCGTTACACGCTCGGCCGCTTCTTCCGGCTCTGGGGGCAGCCGGTCTCCCCGACCCGGCTCGTCGGCTTCAGGACGACGCGCGACCGACCCGTCCGCGCCTACGTCGCCGGGAAGCGGTGGCGCGGTCCGCTCGGCGCGATCCCGCTCCGCCGCCACGCGCAGATCGTGCTGGAGCTCGGCAAGTACATCCCGCCGCACAAGCGCTTCCTGTTCCCGAGGGGCCTGTGAGGCGCGCCGCCCTGCTCCTCGCGCTGCTCGCCGCGCTCGCCGCCGGCTGCAGCGGCGGCGGGGGCACGAACACCGTCACCGTCGGTCCGGCCAAGGTCTTCCGCCTCGTCGGGATCGAGCCCGCCAGCCCGGTCGAGCCCGGCAGACCGGCAAAGGTCGCCTTCACGGTCGAGCAGCCCTCCGGCAAGCCGCTGACGAAGTACAAGACCGGCCCCGGCCCTCACACCGGAATCCACGTGATCATCGTCAAGGACGACCTGTCCACGATCATCCACCGCCACCCGCCGATCAAGACGAACGGCCGGGTCGAGGAGCCGGTCACGTTCCCGACCCCGGGGCCATACCGCGTCCTCACCGACATCTACCCCCAGCTCGCGGGGCCGCTGCGCAACTTCCAGCTCTCGTACGACATCCACGTGGCCGGCAAGTACAAGCCGCAGCCGCTGCCCCCGTTCCGGCCGTCGGAGACGGTGGACGGCTACCACGTCGTCATCCACGGGAAGCCGAAGCTGCGCGCGATCTTCCCCGCCTTCATGAGGATTACCGTCACCGACCCGCAGGGGAAGCCGGTCGTCTTCCACCCCTGGTACGGAGCGCTCGCGCACGCCGTCTTCTTCCACCAGGGCAACCTCGACTACTTCCACACGCACATCTGCGGGCCGAGCACGCCCGGCTGCACGTCGTTTCTCGGCGGCGCGAAGGTGACGGGACGCTCGACGACGCCGGGGCAGCTGCGCGTCGGCATCCTGCTCCCGGAGGCGGGCACCTGGCGGCTCTTCCTCCAGTTTCAGGCCCCGGACGGGAAGATCATCACCGCGCCCTTCACGCTGAAGGCCTCCTCGTAAGCAGATAGGCCAGACACGTCGCCGATCCGGCGGCGAGCGCGAGAGAGACCGCGGCGCGCTCGAGGGTGGCAGGGAGCGCCGACAGGACGAGGCCGTGGCCGAGCACCGGAAACAGGACGACCCCCTCGTAGATCCCGACGACGCCGACGACGAATGCGATCAGGATCCGCAGCTCGGCGCGTGCGCGAAAGAGTCCGAAGAGGGCCAGCGCCGCGATCGCCGCGGCGACCGCGACCGAAGCGTAGGACGAGGCAGTCGTCTCCGGTCGTCCGTACAGGTCGCGGCCCGCGCGGGCCACCACGACGGCTACGGCGGTGAGCGCTGGGAAGGCGAGGATCGCTCGATTCGTCCTGACGGCCAGTGTGGCGAGTAGGAGTCCGACGGCCAGCGGCAGCAGCCAGAGCCAGAGCTGAGGCGGCGGAACGTAGTCGAGCTCCCCGGCGATTCGCCCCGCCCGCCCGTCGAGCCGGTACCCGATCGTCCAGGTCGAGTGGTGGAGCACCACGCCCGCGTGCAGCCGGTGCTCGTGCCAGGAGTAGGAGTCGCTGACCGAGACGCGGTCCCACGAGCGCCCGCCCGAGCCTCTTGCGATCCCGTTCACCCGCGCGGTCGGAGAGCGCTCGTTGACGTAGACGCTCCCGCCTTCGAAGCGGAGCATCGGCTCGCCGACGAGGCCCAGCACCACCAGCCGCGTGCCGGGGCGGGCGCGAACCCAGAGCCGCTGGTCGCCGTCCAGGACGCGGGGCTCGAATCCGTGGATCGGAGAGAGGATCGTCGCGCGGTAGTTGACGGCGACGACCGGTCCCAGGCCGCCGTGCGCGAAAGCGCTCGACGGCGCCACCAGCGCGGCGACCGCCAAGACGACGAGCCATCTCCTCATGCCCGTATCCTTGCCGGGCGTGCGGCGCGTGATCCGAAGTGGCTGCTGGGCCGGCGGGCTCGTCCTCGTGATCCTCGCCGCCCGCGCCCTCGCCTATGCGCTCTCGCCCTCGCCCCTCGCGCGCGCGTTCGAGCACCAGGTGGGCGGGCCCTCGCTGCCGTTCGTGACCATCGGCGCCCTCGGGGCGGGCCTTGGCCTCGCGGCCGTAATCATCGCTCTCGCGTCGATGGGTGTGCGCGAGCGGGCACAGCTCGAGGTGGCCGAGGCGCCGAAGCTGCGACTGCGACGGCTCGCCGTGCGGGCGGTCCTGCTGTTCGCCGCCGCCTCGGCGGGGTTCGATCTGTTCGACTCCTACACGCATTGGCGCGCCGGGCTCGGCTGGCACGGGATCGACTGCCTGACCGGGCCCGTCCACCGGAATGCGATCCCGTTCCTCGCCGCGTTCTCGCTCATCGCCTGTGCTCTTGCCGCGGCGTTCGAGCACGTGCTGGCCTGGATGCGGCGGACGATCGAGCGGATCCGCGCCGCCGGCCTCCGCTTCGCGCCCCGCCCTCTCGTCCTCGCATTTCCAGACGTTCACGCACGACCCGCCCCGGTCGCCGTTGCCTCGCTCGGCGCCCGCGGGCCTCCTTTCGCGGACTGACCCAGTCCACTTCGTCGAAAGGAGACCCATGAAGCGGTACCTGGCGCTTGGCGCCGCCCTACTCACTGCGCTCGTCGTGACCTCAGTCGCCTGGGCGCATGCGGAGATGAGCCCTCCGGTCGTCAAAGCGAAGACGGCCCAGGTGTTCACGCTCGCTGTCCCGACCGAGGAGGAGGGAGCGACGACGACAACGATCGAGCTGACTCCGCCTGCCGGGTTCTCGATCGACTCGTTCGTCGACGCCCCCGGCTGGAAGCGGGACGTTCAGCAGACCGGCTCGGGCGAGGAAGCGACGATCACGAAGGTAACCTGGTCGGGCGGGAGCCTGCCGACGGATGAGGCGACGAACTTCCAGTTCCTGGCCTCGACGGACGCGTCCAAGAGCTACGAGTTCGACGTCCGGCAGACCTACTCGAATGGGAAGGTCGTCGACTGGTCGGGGCCTGAGTCCTCCGACACGCCCGCGCCCGTGATCGAGGCGAAGTCCTCGCTCGGCGGAGGAGGGACGTCGATCGTGACCTGGATCGCGCTCGTACTCGGTGCGCTCGGGCTCGTCGCCGGAGGCGTTGCGCTCGTCGGGCGCCCCGGCGGAGGCGGCCGCGAGATCGCGTGAAACGGCTCGCGCTCATCGCGGCGGTCGGGGCGGCGCTCGCGCTGCCCTCCGCCGCGTGGGCGCACGCCGTTCTCCTGCGGACGGTGCCGCTCGCGAGCAAGGTGTTGACGCACTCGCCGGTCAGTGTCCAGCTTCGCTACAGCGAGCCGATCGAGCCGCGGTTCGCGATCGTCTCGGTCACGGACGCGGCCGGCCATCTGGTCACGAAAGGCTCACCGCAGCGCTCGCCGCAGGATCCGGACATCATCTTCATTCCGCTGAAGCGGGTGTCGGAGGGGTGGTACCTCGTGTACTGGCGGGTGATCTCGGCGGACGGGCACCCGGTGCGGGGCGCGTTCACGTTCGCGCTCGGCCCCAACCCCGGGCCGGCGCCGCAGTTCGTCATCCCCTCGATCTCGGAGACGGCGGCGACGCCGAGGCTCGTGATCGCGCGCTGGATCGTCTTCCTGTCGCTGATGGCGGCGATCGGGCTCTTCGTCCTGCGGATCCTGATCGCGCGGCCCCTCGTGAAGCTGCGCTGGGTCTCGGTCGCCTTCTTCGTGGCCGCGGGGGCGACGCTCGTCGCGACGCCGATCTACGTCGCGCTCGCGACGGCGCAGTTCACCTTACGGTCGGTCTTCGACCTGGGGGCGATCGTCCCGCTGATGCGCTCGTCGGCGTTCGGGCGCGGCTTCCTCGACCTCTGGCTGTGCGTGGCGCTGCTCGTGGTCGCGGGCGCCGTAGCGATCTGGCTCGACCGGCCCGAGCGCCCGCGCCGCTCGCTGGGCGCGATCCTGGCGCTGACCGGCTCGCTCCTCGCCGCGGGCGCTGCGCTGTTGACGGTGAGCGTCAGCGGCCACGCGGGCCAGACCTCGCCGCGCGGGCTCTCGATCCCCGTCGACTGGCTCCACTTCGCCGCCGGTTCGATCTGGATCGGAGGGCTGATCGGCCTGCTCGTCGTCGCGGCGACCCTGGGCGTCCCCGGCCTCGTTCGCTCCGTCCCGCGCTTCTCGAACGTCGCCTTCGTCTCGGTGATGGCGCTGATCGGGTCGGGAATCGGCAACTCCCTCTTCCACCTGCCGACGCTCTCGTCCTTGTGGCAGACCTCCTACGGGAAGATGGTCTTGATCAAGATCATCGTCCTGGCGACGGCGATGTTCGTCGCCTCGTTCAACCTGCTGCGGAACAAGCCGCGGCTCGCCGCGGCCGACAAGCGTCCCGAGCTCGCGCCCGGCGCCGCCTCGCTGCTGCGGCGGCTGGTCAGCGTCGAGGTCGTGCTGGTCGCCGGGGTGATCTTCTGCGCCGCGCTGCTGACGAGCCTCGCGCCGCCGGCGTCCGCGCTCGCCGAGGTGGGGAAGGCGAGGGCGAAGCTCGGCCCGGGGCCCGGGACGAGGGTCGTGAACGAAAACGGCTACCGGCTCGAGCTCCGCATCGCGCCCAACCGCGCCGCCGTCCCCAACGACTTCTCCGTCAAGATCACTAAGGACGGGAAGCCGGCCACTGACCTGAGGGTGACCACCAGCTTCTCGATGCTCGACATGGAGATGGGAACGCAGTCCTACGAGTTCAAGCAGACGGCCCCGGGTGTCTACAGCCGGTCCGCGCCCGCGCTCGTGATGGTGGGGCATTGGGGGATCGCGTTCCAGGTCGAGCCGCCGGGGAAGGCGCCGTTCACCGTGACCGTGATCGACAAGGCGGGCGGATGAACCCGGTCTGGCTGCGGTTCGGCGCGGCGCTGGTCGCGCTCGGCGCGGGGATCGCGGCGCTCGTGGTCGCGATCGTCCTCCTGCACAGCACGGTCGGTTAGCTCAACCGATCCCTTCGCTCGCGTCGCAAGCGCGCCGAGGCCGCCTTGTATGCCGCCAGTTGGGCACGGAGGCCGACGGCGATCACGCGAACGACGGCGATCGAGCCGTCGTCCGGGTCGTTGTAGTAAACGAGCCGGTAGCGAGGCTTCCCCTTCTGGTTCGCACGGTCGAATCGGACGGCGCGGCAGGAGCGAAGGTCGCCGATTCGCAGCCGGTTACGCAGCGGATCCCCCCGGTGAGGATTTTCCGCGAGGTCCTGAGCCGTCCGCAGGGCGGCTAGTTGCGTTTCCTTGTCTGGCAGGGCCCTGAGGTCTGCGATAGCGTCCGCTGAGAACGTGACCGGATAGGTCAATCGAGGCCGAGGCCGAGCTCTCGAGCGACCTCCTCGAGCGAGCTCCACTCGCCGGGACCGCGAGCCAGTCGCTCGGCCACGGACAGCTCGAGCAGGATGTCGTCGAGAATCTCCTCGGTCTCGACCGCCCGCTCGAAGTCGGCGAGCGGCAAGAGCACTCCTGCGTCACGGTTGTAGATCCCGAGCCGAACGGCGCGGTCGGCGATCGAGTCGCCGGGCTTGCCTAGCTCAGCGAACTCGTGCAGGATCGATGAAAGCTCGTCTCGCGCCTCGGCAGCGGCGAGACGGCGGCTTCCCGGCCCGACCTTCGCCATCCACGGAGCGTAGCAGAAGTTGTGCAACAACTTGTACAACAGTTGGTGGCAACTTTCGTGCGACGCGGGCGGGCCCGAAGACCCGCCCGCATCGTTTCGTCTAGTAGCCGCTACCGAACTCGGATCGAGGCACCGTCGCCAGTACTTGCTGCTGGTAGTAGACGGGCCCACCGTCGTCGCCCGTTATCCCTGAGGGATAGTGCGTCGAGACGCTGAGGGCGTAGATGTTGTCATCGGAGACCGTCAGCCCGAAGTAGTCGCCGATGAAGGACCGAATCAAGCATGGGTCGTGGTGCGACGCGCACGCCATTTGGTCGATGCCGCCGATGGTCTGCCCCGGCTGCTCCGGATCCCAGGTGAACTCCGAGATGCGGACGTTCGAGCCGACCGGAACCGCTCCCGCACCACTGTCCTTGTAGGCCTGCAGGGACACGTCGATGCAGAAGTTCGTGCGTCCCTGATCCTCGGGCAGGATGCTGGAGTTGCTCGGGCAGGCCTCCCGGCGGTCGTAGAAGGCAACCGCGACCGCCCCGCCCGGGCCCGCGGCGACGGACGGTTGGAACTGGTCGTTCGGGTCGGCGTCGTTGACCTGGACCGGCGCCGACCAGGTCATGCCGCCGTTGGTCGACTGGATGAACTTGACGTCGAACTGCGTTCCGTCCCAATCCTCATACGTGAGGTAGAGATGCCCTGCGTACGTCGGGCTGGCGGCGAAGTTCTCGAGAATCCCGTCGCGGAACGTCGTGTTCGGCAGACAGCAGGTCGGCGTCCCATGCGCCCTTGCGCCCGTGTCGAACCACGTGAACGTGTCGCCGTCGTCGGTCGAGCGCGCGACATACAACTCGGCGTCGCTCGAGCCCAACTTCGCAGCGAAAGCCGCGACGGACGCGTAGAGCGTTCCGCCCACGTCGGTATCGGGATAGATGTATGTGGTCGAGGGGCCGAGGACGTTGGGCGGCGTGATCGTCCTCGCCGGCGTGTAGGTCTCGCCCCTGTCGGCCGACTTCGCAAACCGGATCTTCACCGCGTTCCCGTTGAAGACCGACCACATCGCGTAGACGTGGTCGCGGTAAGGGCTCACGGCGGACTGGTTCACCGCCACCCACTGCTTGTCGACGACGTCGCCGAAGGCGAAGGACGACGAGTTCGGCAGCATGTCGAGGTACTTGCCGTCGTTCCCGACGGTCCACGACACGCCGAGATTGTCGCTGTAGACGGCGCCGATCGCCCCGTTCGGGTGCATGTTCACCCAGAAGGCGTTGAACGGCAGGGTGATCTGGTGCGCACGTCCCTGCGTGTCGAAGTCGACGTTCGGGTCGGTGTTGTTCGTCCAGCTCGGCGGCATTGCCTGCGTCCCGGTCGAGATGCAGTCGTAGCCCGGGATGTGGGTATTCACGCCCGGTGTCCCGCCCGGGATCGTGTAGGAGCCGAGGTGGAAGTCATAGAAGGTGCTGAACGTCTCGAAGAAGAACTTCGAGACGCCGACGAGATCTTCGGTGCCCGGCTGAACCGCGATCCAGGACTCGGAGCGGTTCGAGTTGTAGTCCCCCAGCCGGCACGTTCCCGGATCCGGGGCGGTCGCACCCGCCGGCACCGGGTAGCCACCACCCGTGGTGGGCGAGCTGGCGACCTGGTTGGTAAACAGGACGCTCGTGCTCCAGCCTGCTGCGGAAGCCGCCGCCGTCCACGTCAGCGCGGCGACGGCGGCGAGCGCTACGACAAGTCTCCTCACGTTCTTCCCCCCTTGTCTGTGGGTGCCTGAGGAGCGCCGCAGAAGGCGGAATCGAGAGCCGCAGCAACGATGTCCCCGAGCGCCAAGCACGCCCCTCCTTCGTTGCTCGGCGCGACGATAACAGCTCTAGCGCCAGTCCCGGATCAGCGCGAATTGCTCCTCGGTCTCCGGCCGCCCGCCGAGCGCTTCGAGCGCCTCCTCGGCCGAGGAGCCGTGGCGGCGGAGGTAGCAGCCGATCACGGTGCCCGTCCGGCCGATCCCGCCGCGGCAGTGGACGAAGACGGTGCGGCCGTCGGCGAGCGCCTCGTCGATCGTGTCGAGGATGCGGTTCAGCTCCTCCTCGGTCGGGACGCCGAAGTCCCGGATCGGCATCCGCCGGTGCTCGATCCCCTCGCACGGGTAGGGCGGGAGCTCGCCCTCCTCCGTCAGGTCGACGACGAAGTCGACCCCGGGCGGAAGCTCGCTCGGATATCGGCCTCCGAACAGCCGCTCTCCGCTATGGAACCAGTCAGAGATATGTGACGACTTCGTGTCCAAGTGTCTATCATTCTAGACACTTGAGCTGGGCTAGCCCCATCATCGGTGCGTGACAGGAAGGCAGTTGCTTCGCCGGCTACGTGCCCTCGGTTGCGAGGAGCTCAGGAGGAGAGGATCTCACGTTCGGATTCGCTGCGGGGCAGGTGCCAAACGACCGTCCCGGTTCATCGCGGCGCCGACCTCCCGCCTGGGACGCTTCGTGCCATAGAACGAGATCTCGAACCATGCCTCGGACGGAGTTGGTTGCGTGACCCCGCGTAGGTATCGACTGGTCTTGGAACGCGACGAGAGTGGCGCGTGGATCGCCAGCATCCCCGAAGTTCCGGGGTGCCACACCCACGGGCGAACTATCGGGCAGGTGCGACGGCGTGCCCGTGAAGCGCTTGGCCTCTCGGTCGATGACGCCGGTGATGTCGTCTTCGACGAGCAGATCCATCTGCCCCGGCATGCTCGCCAGGCGCTTCACCGCAGTCGCGCGCTGCGCGAGCGAGCGGAGCGCGATAGAGCCGAGGCGCGTTCCGCCGCTGCGGAGGCCGCCTCGGTCCTGGTCGGCGAGCTCGAGCTCGGAATGCGGGACGCAGCGGAGCTCCTCGGCGTCTCTCACCAGCGGGTGCAGCAGCTCTTGCGCGGATCCGCCGCCCAGCTATCGTGAGAACCGTGCGAGCTCCGAGGTTGATGCTCGCCGGGGTCGTGGCGGCACTCGTCGTCGTCGTCCCTGCCGCTCAAGCGGACGGCGATCCGGCCAGCGACGTCCTCTACTTCCAGGACGTCTTCCTGCCGTTCGCTTCTCCGGCGAAGACGGTGGGGGACAAGCTCGTGCGGGCGACGGCGACTGCGCGCGCGAGGAAGCATCCGATCAAGGTTGCGGTGATCTGGCAGTCGACGGACATGGGCTCGGTGCCGGGGCTCTTCAACAAGCCGGGGTCGTATGCGCGCTTCCTCGGAATCGAGCTCGGCGACATCCTCACGGGCCCGCTGGTGGTGGCGATGCCCGCCGGCTTCGGGCTGTACCAGCGGACGGGCTCGACCACGTCGGCGAGGAAGCTGCTCGCCAAGGTTCCGTTCCACGCGAAGACGGTCGACCAGCTGACCGAGACCGCGGTCGCGGGGGTGCGGAAGCTGACGGCCGCGCTCGCGCCCGTGCGGGGCGATGCGAAGCCGCCGACGGCGCGGGCGATCGCCGTGACGGGGAAGCTCGGGACGAAGGTTCAGCTTCCGTTCCGGATCTCCGACAACAGCGGCCGGGCGCGGGCGCTCGTGCGCGTCTACGGGGTGCAGTACGCGCTGTTCGCGACGCTCTCGATGCCGCTGCGGCGTGTGGGCTCGCACGGGTCGCTGCAGAAGGTCGGGTGGCGGATCCCGGTCACGCTCGGCGCGGGGAAGTTCAAGTTCTGCGTGCTGGCGCTCGACAAGAACGGCAACTCGAGCGTGACGAGCTGCGCGACGCTGACGATCACAACCTGATTCCTACCGCGACCCGCCGGCTTTCCGACGCGGGGCGTTTAGAACCTCGGGTGGGGCAAGCTCCGCTCCAAATCAGCTGCGTGGACAGCGCGGCTCCCGCCGCCGCCCCTGCTTCCCAGGCAGCTTGCGCAAGAGGGCGGCCACGCTCATCCGCGTTGCTTCTATGCTACGGTAGCGTCGTTGCATCTAAGCCACACTAGGGCGCAAGGAGGGCAGATGGCGAAGCGGCTGAACACAAACCACCACCAGCGAATGATGGCGGCTCGTTTGGAAGACCCGGAGTTTCGCTCCGAGTATGAGCGAGCCCGACGCGAAATCCAGCAGGTGGACTCCGTCATCCGCCAGCTCGATCAGCTTCGTGAGGCGGCGGGCCTCTCGAAGGCCGAGCTCGCGCGCCACATCGGTAGAGATCCGTCCAGCATCCGTCGGTTGTTCACCGCAAAGTCGAATCCGGAGCTATTGCTGGTTGCTTCGATTGCTCAGGACCTCGACGCCGAACTGCGGGTCGTGCCCCGCCGGCGCGCCCAAACGACGCGAAGAGCGGGAGCCGCTTAGAGGTCGCGGCTCCGCTCGTAGACTCGGGTCGTGGCGTGGGAAGTCATCTACACAAGTCGGGAGACGGCCCGATGACCACAAATCGAACTTCCCTCGCCGAATCGCCGCGACCTAGTGATGCACTCTCGGTTTATCACTTTTGATAAACTCGCCAAACAAATGGCTTCCGCGATGAGCCCAATAGGTAGGTCAGCCTCCGACGCACGAGGCCGCCGAGCGCGGCGGAGTGCTGCGTACCGCGCCGAACTGGCCCGGGTTGCTCCCTTCGAGGGCCTGGCTCGAATCGTCATCAAGCATCGCCTCGAGCTGAGTCTCACTCAGCAACAGCTCGCAAGGCGGATGGGGACGAGTCATTCAGCGATCTCGCGGATTGAGAGTGGTCAGCATCGAACGGGCGTCGAGACCCTCCGAAGACTGAGCGAGGCGCTCGGTCTACGCTTCGTGATGGGCTTCGAGAGCGGGCCTCCCGAGCGGCCGGTCCGCGAGCTCGTCAGCGTCTGAAAGCGTTAGCTCGCAGGGACGCGAGAGGCCATAATCAGCTCCCCGGTCTGGACCGGGATACTTCCGAAGTGGGCGATGATTCAGTGACCCGAGTTGAACGAGTTTCCGCCGTTGGTCCGGGTGGGCTGACGAAGGCCGACGCAACCCCGGGGATCGTGCGCGAGATTGCCTTCGCTACGGATCGCGCCATTCTCGTCCGCGGCCGTGTCGAGGGAGGTGTTGCCTCCGGCTGGCACCATCACGGCGACCGTGAGGTGCTCGGCCACCTCATCAAAGGACGGGCGCGCTTCGACTTTGGTCCGGGCGGCGAGGAGAGCACCGAGGTCGAGGAGGGCGGCTTCTTCCATGTCCCGGTTGGCCTCGTCCACAGGGATGTCAATCCGATGGACGAACCACAGGAGTTCATCGTCGTCTTTGCCGGCGAGGGGCCGCTCGTCGTCAACGTGGAAGGGCCTGAACCAGGGTAAACGGGGCGCGGCCCCGCCCGCTAGCCCACCGGTGGTGGCCCGCGAGCGCCGGATGCAGAGGCGACCAGCGCGAGCGCGGCGACCGAGATCAGGGTGGCCTTGCGCATGGGGTCCTTTCTCGTGTGTGCCCAGGCAGATGATCCGGTTCGCTCATGGCAGTACTTGCTCGAACGCCTGCTCGATCACGCGGTAGCCGGCGTCGTTCGGATGGATGTCCAGGGACGTGCAGAAGTGGGTCAGCGTGCACTCCTCGAACACGCTCAGCGGCACGGTGCCGAATCCCGGCAGGAAGGCTGTGTCGGTGAAATCGGTGACTCGGAAGGCGGTTTCCACGTCCGCCCAGGGATCGCCGGCGGCGTTGTACGTCGCCTCGATCCCGTCGTTGGCCCGGACGACGAACGGCACCGAAGCGAGAGCGAGTTGCTGCGCGAGGGTGGTGTTACCACCGAACAGGACGTCGCCGAGGACCCAGAGCCCGGTGAAGGCGTCGTAGTAGTTCATCCCCACGATCGGCACGTTCGGCCCGGCGGCGCCACGGAGCTCGGCCAGGATCGTCGCCAAATTCGACGTCAGCCCGGGCAGATCGCCGTTCAGACAGCCGTCGCTGAAGTCGAGCACTACGAGGCAGTCCTGGACGTCGTTCCCGCCGATATCGATCGTGACGAGCGAGACCTTGCCAGCGTGGGCATGGAGGAACGCGACCGCCTCCGCGAGTTGTGTCTTGTGCGGGTAGCGGTGGAGGTAGAAGCTCGGCGTTCCGCAGCTCGAGTTCACCGAAGGCGGTAACGAGCCCTCGATCATCGACTGCGTGGTCTCGCCGCCGCAGCCGAGCCTGACGAGCTCGAGCTTGGGATTGCTCGCATGCAGCGCCGCGTAGAGCTTGTCGGCGTAGTCCTCTGGGTTGCCTCCTCGGTCCGCGAGCGAGTCGCCGAGTGACAGGTAGTAGGTGGTCGCGCTATCGCCGGCCCGAGCCGCGCCGGCAGCCACGAGGCCTGCGAGCGCGACCGCAGCGATCACGGCCAAGCATGTCCTTTTCATCGTTTCCTCCCCAGATCGTCGGTCATGGACAGCGCCTCGTTACCCGACCGGCGGAGGCGGTGGCGGCACCTGCACGGTCGTGAAGATGGTCGACGTCGTGAAGATGGTCGACGTCGTGAAGACAGTCGACGTCGTGACGTCGGTGGACGTGGTGAATTCGGTCGAGGTCGTGACGTCCGTCGATGTCGTGAAGTCGGTTGACGTGGCCAAGTCCGTCGACGTCACAAAAGACGTACTCGTGACGTTCTCGGTCCCGCCGCCGTTCTGACCGCCCAGCGCGATCCCCGCTCCCAGCCCGGCCCCGAGGAGGACGACGCCTCCGACGATCTGCAGCAGATGCGAGCGCAGCCAGCCGGGGCGCGGAGGCGGCGGCGGCGGCGCTGCCGGAGGTGGTGGAGGCTGCTGGACGAGATCCCCGAGCTGCGCCACTTGCGCCGGATCGAGCGTGGGCACGACCGCGCCGTAGAAGGCGGCCTTGGCCGCGTCGCGCGCGTCCGGCGTCACGTCGTAGACGGGCGGCACGATCCACTCCTCCGGGGCGAGCACCGGCTCCAGCCGCGCCTCGACCTCCTCCGCCTGCTGCAGGCGCTCGGGACGAGCCTGGACCGCGAACACGTCTCCGACGCGGAGGGGACGCTCCGCCAGCTCCCGCGGACTTCGATGCTCGCCTAGGAAGCGCTCGAGGGAAGCGCGATCGGCTCCGAGCAGCAGGGGCGGCGAGCGGAAGCGGAGTCGTCCCTCGGCATCCACCCGCGGCCACTCGGAGACGGCGAGGCCGACCGCGCCTCCTTCGATCTCGTCCACGACCACGTACGAGAGGCCGCTCGGATCTCTGCCCCTGAGGCCGTTCGGCGCCCAGGGACGCTGCACCTCGGTGACCTCGGTCACATCACCACCGTTTCGGCCTCTTCCTTGGGCAGCTCGGCCTCCAGGTCCTCGCCCGTGTAGAGGCGGCCGGCTGCGAGATCGAGCCGCTCGTCGGGCCGATCGCCGAAGCGCCAGAGGTTGCGCTTCCGCCCGTTCGCGGAGATCACGACCGCGACCGAGCCGAGCGGCGTCCCCGCCGAATCGGTCGACCCCGTGTAGTGGATCCCGAGCTCGTGGTCGGGACGGTGGGTCGCGCCGGTGGTCGCGATCGCCTCGAGCGCCTCCCGCACCGACTCCTGCGCGACCGTATGCGGGAAGTGGTAGCGGCCGCCGCCGGCGGCGCACGAGATCAGGCTCAGCGCCGGCTTGATCAGCTCGACCAGCTCGAGGTTGACGCCGTGCTTGGATGCGTGGTGCGGGACCTTGAACACCTGCGCGCGCAGCGGATCGGATCCGAGCGCCATCCGCAGCTGCTTCGCCACCGGCGAGTCGCTCGGCCGCAGCTCCGCGAAGTCGCTCATCACCTGGCCCCAGGAGAGCGTCTGCGCATCGGCGCCGAGCACGAGCCCCTGCGTCCGCCGCAGCCGCAGGTAGCGGCGGTTGGATCCGCGCTGCTCCACCCGCGCCGCCGGAAACTCGATCTTGAGCGCGATCGAAGCGTTGTTGATCGTGACGCCGTAGCTGTCGAAGCGGTTGCGAAGCGAGATCGTCGGCGAGAGCACGACCACTCGGACCGGGCCGATGAAGCGCGTGAATCCGCTCGTCGGCTGCGAGTGCTGGATCTCCGGGCGATCCTCGAGCGCGCGCATCGTCTCCATGTACGACGCGCTCGGATGGTAGTAGCCCGGCTCCCAGTACTCGCGGACGAAGTCCCCGAGATCGTCGAGGAACTCGGGCATGCCGGCGATGTGATCCTCGTGCGGGTGGGTGCCGACGACGACCGGGAACAGGTCGTGGCGCGCCGGGAGAAGCGGCGTCTGGGAAAGCGCCTCGACGAGCGCCGGCAGCTTCCGGCGCGCGCCCGCGTCGACGACGAGCGCCCGCCTCGTTCCGTCCTGCTCGGCGGGGAGGAGCACGAGCTGGGCGTCCCCGTCGCCGACGTTGAGCAGGAAGTAGACGAGGTCGTCGGGCGAGCAGTCGGCGGCGAAGTCGCCTGCTCGGAAGCGGTCGGCGGGAACTGGGGTCGGCGCAGCCATTTCTTCCTCCTACTGGGATTCGAGGACGGGGGCGACGGCGCTGTAGAACGAGACCTTGGCCGCCTCGCGCGCGTCGGCGGTGATGTCGTGGACGGGCGGCTCGATCCATTGCTCCGGCTCGAGAACGGGCTCGAGGCGCGGCTCCGCCTCGTCGGCGTCGCGAAGCTCGGCGGAGCGGGTGCGGGCCGCGAACACGTCCCCGATTCGAAGCGGGCGCGGCTCGCGATTCCGGTCGAGGAAGCGCTCGAACGCCTCGAGCTCGGCGCCGAGGAGAACCGGGGGAGAGGCGAATCGCAGCCGTCCCTTCTCGTCCGTCTGCGGCCAGTCCGAGACCGCGAGCCCGACCATCGAGCCCTCGATCTCGTCCACGACCAGGTAGCTGAGGCCGCTCGGATCGGCCCCCTCGAGTCCCGGCGGGCTCCAATCCATCAGCCGAGCCCTGCAGATGGATAGGGAAAGCCCGCCGGTACCTCAATCGAGGGATCCACCCATCTGCGCATCCCTGCGTCGCAGACGGCGTAGCCCCAGTTGATCAGCCGCTCCTGGAGGACGGCGTCCATCTTCTTCAGCCGCGTCGCAGTGCGGGCGAGCGCGAGCGTCTTGTCGGCCGCGCACGGAAGCGCGTCGGCCAGCCCGTAGTCGGCGACGTCGCTGCGGATGCCCCAGTACGTCCCGTCCCGGTCGCCGCGCTGGAAGCCGTCGATCGCCTGCCGCTTGCGCAGAGCGCGGACCTGACTGTCGATCACGCCGACGAAGCGCATCGTCTGGTGGATCCAGTCCCCTTTCAGGTCTGCCTTGCCGCCGATGTGCCCGCCGCCGTCCGAGATCAGGATGGTGCGGTAGCGCTTCCAGGCGGTCTCGAGCCCGAGGTTGTCGTAGACGCCGCCGTCGGTGAGCAGGACCTTGTTCGTGAACCGTGGGTGCTGGAGGTCCATCCCGCTGGACGGCGACCAGTTCTCGTCTCTGGGCTTGAGCGTGACCGGGGAGAGGAGCGGCGGAAACGCGCCCGAGGCCGCGACCGCGGTCGCGAGCTCGGTCTTGGGATTCTTGATCTCTCCGACCCGGTAGTCGCGCATGTACGGCTTCGAGAAGCGCCAGAGCACCGCCGAGTTCAGGTTGGTCGCGTTGAAGATGAAGCGCGGCCGGTCGGGGATGTCCTGCAACGTCGCCTTGCCGAGCAGGTTCCGTCTCAGCGAGCGCGCGTACCAGTTTCCGATCGAGCCGGGGAGGAGGATCCCGAGCACGATCGCCCAGAGGTCGATCGTCTTCCCGGCCAGCTTGCGGACCGGATCGACGAGCGCCGGGCCGAATGCGCGAGCGACCCCGGCCGAGTCGAAGTCGAGCCGGTGCCAGCTGAGCGCGAGCGCGCCGTTCGTCATCGAGCCCCCGGAGACGCTCGAGACCCTGTCGAGCTTCGGCAGGTAGCCGGCCTCGTTCAGCCGCCAGAGCGCACCGAGGTGGAAGAGCATCGCCCGGTAGCCCCCGCCCGAGAGGCAGAGCGCGATCCCCGGCTCGGCCCGATCCGCGTCGCCCGGGATGCCGAGAACCGGCTCCTCGGCAGCACTACTCATGCCGAACCGCTCGACCCCGACGGCTGAACGCTCACCGGCTTCATCCCTGCACCTTCCGGACGGAAACGCTGTACGTGCCGGTCCCCGTCGGGAGGAAGTGCCGCACCCGCACCTCGTAGGCGCCCGGCTCGAGCGCTGCCTCGATCTTCGCGTTCGCGCCCTTGCCGCTGTCGTCGTCCTGCCCGACGAGCAGCGTCGGGTCGTCGGGGCCGAGCAGCGCCATCACCACGTCGGTGGGTCCTTCCGTCTCGACCACGTGCTTGCCGCCCGAGGCGACCTCGAACCGGAACTGGTCCTCGACGCCGTGCTGGCCGATCGACGCCTGTACTGCCGGCCCGTCCACCTCGAGCTCCTGCACGGCGGGCTCGTCCCTCGGGTAGATCGTCCCGATGAACGACTTGTCCATGTCGGACAGCGTCGTGTTGAAGCCGACCTCGAACTCGCCGATCGTGAACTCGTTCGGGATCGGGTAGAGCATGATCGACTTCGGGTCGAAGGCCGAGTACTGCGTGATGTCCTTCGAGTAGCGGGCGAACAGGTTCTGGTCGACCTGATCCTTCGTCCAGTTGTTCGGCGGCCCCATGTAGTAGGCGTAGACCGCGTCCTTGTCCCAGGGGATGGTCGTGACCGGGTTCTGATGCTCGTGGATGCAGAAGAGCGCGTGGCCGAACTCGTGCACGACGACGCGCTCGTACTCCTCGTCCGGCGTGTCCTCCTCGAGCCAGCCGAAGTTCATCGTCGGCTCCGCCTTGTCGATCGCGAGCGCGGTCGTGCCGATGTACGACCAGGAGCCCTCCTGTGCGAACGAGATCCGGATCTCGGCATCGGCGTCGGTGCCGAACTCGACCGTGATGTTGGCGAAGTCGGCCCAGCGCCTGGCGTGGTCCTCGACGCGCTGCTGGACGGAGGACGTGCCGTCGAGGAAGCGGGCGCGCAGGTGCTTGCCGTTCTGCCACTTCTTGCCGGTGACGCCCGCGAGCTCTTCGCGGGTGGGCGGCGCGACGCCCATTCCCGGGTGGACGGTGACCATCGGGACGTTGGCCGGGTTCTCCTTGACCGAGAGCTCGGCCGCGTCGATCAGCTTCTCAGGGGGCGGCGTCCTGTCGATACAGGCGTGCGGGGGCATGATTGTCTCCTTCGTCGGCTTGGTATACTTTTTGTATGACACAGCAGGTCCCAGTCCGTCTTACAGCCGAAGACGTGGCGGCGCTCGACCGGGCGGTTGCTGCTGGACGATTTTCGAGTCGAAGCGAAGCCCTTCGCGCGGGCCTGGAGCGCCTGTTGCGCGAGGAGCGGGAACGGGAGATCGAGGAGTCGTACCGGCTTGGATACGGCAAGTACCCACAGGAGGAGTGGGTCGGGGAGCTCGGGCTTGCCGCGCTCGAGGCCTTCTTCGCCGCTGAACAGGATGACGAGCCGCTGTGAACCGCGGAGCGATCTACGACGCGCAGGCGGGCGCGCGGCGAGGTCCTGTGGTCGTGCTCACGCGCGAAAGCGCGGTCCCCTTGCTCGCCAACGTGACGGTCGCGGCGATCACGACCCGGATTCGCGGCCTGATAACCGAAGTCCCGGTCGACGAGCGGCACGGCCTCGACCGCGAGAGCGTCGTGAACTGCGACAACCTGTTCACGATCCCCAAGTCGGCGCTCGAGCGGCGGAGAGGTGAGCTCGACCCGGAAGCAACCGCACGTCTGCGCACGGCGCTCATGATCGCGCTCCAGCTGGAGGACTGAGTCAGCCATCGAGCTCGATGTCGAGATGCCCGGCGTCCGGGATCTGGTCGAGGGTCGAGTGCAGCTCGGCGCGGCCGCCGAGCGTGGTCAGCGTGGTCGTGTCGGGGACGCCGTTGTAGGTGCCGGGACACGTCGAGACGACCGCGTAGCGCTTGCGGTTGTCGGGCGGCGTGGGGGGCAGGATCTTGTCCAGGATCGTGCCCTGCGGCGTCCCGTTCCAGCTGCCGTGGTGGGCGATCTTGAGCACGTGGACGGGCTCGAGCACGCCCTGCTCGTCCATCATCTTCCAGCTCTCCTGCTCGGCGTCGCCCGGGAAGAGCAGCTTCCAGCCCCGCCACTCGAGCGAGAAGACGATGCTCGTGTTGTTGGCGGCCTTGTCGATCGCGAGCAGGTTGTCGTGCAGGCCGGTGCGGCGGCTGTCGACGAGGTTGTAGAAGGCGCCGGCGTCCACTCCCGAGGGCGGCAGCGGGTTGACGACGGTCGGCTCGGCTCCCGCGGCGCCGCCGTCGACGCCGAGCGCGAGCGGCTGGAAGGAGCGGTAGTACGACGACGTGTCCTCCTCCGGGCCCCAGATCGCGAGCTTTGCCTCGGTGAACGGGTGCGTGCCCTCGGTGGGCGCGCCCCGGAAGACGTAGGCCGTGTTGTCTCCGAGTCCGCGCAGGTACTGGACGCAGTCGGCGGTCGAGCGCGGGTTGTTGTTCAGCATCAGGCCCTCGAGCGTCCTGTCGGGGGAGGCCTGCAGGTACTCGGCGATCTGCTCGTAGGCCGCGACCGCCTCGAGCTTCTTCTTCTTCGCGTTCGGGTGGGTGTCGTAGTAGTCGGGGGCGGCCGAGGCGGTGATCCAGGCGAAGTCGACGTCCAGCTCGAGAGCGGCTTTCTCCTTGGCGAACGGGAGCCCCTGGATGTGGTCCATGTGCTCGTGCGTCATCACGTACAGGTCGAGCGGCTTGCCGCCGAGCTCGGCCTCGATGTCCTCGACAACCGGCTTGAAGACCGCGTCCAGGCCGCCCTCGCCGGCTAGCACGTTGCCGACGTCGATCAGGATGTGGCGCGTCGTACCGTTGTCGGGGACGGTGACGAGCACGGCGTCGCCGAAGCGGACGTTGTAGAGACGGATGCGGAGCTTGTCGGTCATGCGCGCCCCTGGCCGCCGTCGGCTCCCGCCGGGCGAAGCCCGGCTCCGCCGACGGCTGTCGCCGCTGGCGGCAGGATGCTGCGCCGGCGGCGCTTGTCCGTACTGGTTGTACTGTCCTGCGCGCCGCCGGCTTGCCTCCTTTGCCAGCGGCGCCCCAGGAACGCGCATGGGCGCGG